>Ga0068862_100000540_pt1 | contig 39568 bp, 34 predicted proteins | sample KBSSwiS52_FD_66598 | JGI IMG/M metagenome (GOLD analysis project Ga0068862, IMG submission 66598) | Switchgrass rhizosphere microbial communities from Kellogg Biological Station, Michigan, USA - KBS Switchgrass S5-2 | ecosystem: Host-associated > Plants > Roots > Rhizosphere > Soil ...
CGCAGGTCATCACCGAGACGAAACGCAGCGTTCCAGAAGAATCGCGCCACGTGAGACGGCCGGGCACGCGCACCTTTCGGCGCGCACCGATGCGCGGTTTGTTGTCGGTCGATGGCTTCAGCGATGCAGCGGCTGTGCGAATCACCTTGGTCCCCCTGGTTGTGAATGGATCTCACTCCGGTGCATATCAATGCGCAGGCCCATGTCGTTCGTGTCAGCTGCTCGGCCTGCACACGATGGAAATGCCTGAAAACATTGATTCAACATCAATTCACGCAGTTGCCCTAGCGTGCAGGCGTGGATAGCCGCTATCCACAGACCTGTATACCTGGTTACTAGGTATCCGCTGGGGCGCCATCGAGTCCTAAACGGCGCATCTTGAGATAGAGACCACGTCGGGTAAGTCCGAGAACTCGCGCCGTCTCAGAGATATTGCCGCTGGTTTTTCTCAGCGCGCTGCCAATCAACTCGCGCTCGATTTCTTCGACCGCCGATGCCAGGTTGCGGACGGAAGTGGGCCGCACCGCCTTCGGGGTCGCCGGCATGCCGCTCGTCGAGGGCACGGCCGTCAGATCGGGCGAGAGGTGTTCGGGTTCGATCGTGCCGCCGGGGCGGCTCATGGCGACCCCGCGCTGCACCTCGTTGCGAAGCTGGCGAACGTTGCCCGGCCACCAGTAGCGATCGAACAAATCGAGCGTTCCCGAACTCAAATGCACCTCCGGCTTGCCAAGCCGTTCGCACGCCTCCCGCAGGAAGAACGTGCTCAGGTGGGGGACCTCTTCGCGCCGATCGCGGAGCGGCGGAACGTGAATCCGGATCACGTTCAGGCGGTGATAGAGATCTTCCCGGAATTTCCCCTCCTGGACTCGCTGCTCCAGGTCCGCGTTGGTCGCGGCGAGCACCCGCACGTCTACAGCCTGCGGACGCGTTTCACCGACCGGCATCACTTCGCCCTGCTCCAGAAACCGCAGGAGTTTCGGCTGAATATCGAGCGGCAGGTCTCCGATCTCGTCGAGGAACAACGTCCCACCAGCCGCGGTTCGAATAAGCCCCTGCTGATCCATGATGGCGCCGGTGAAGCTGCCGCGCCGGTGGCCGAACAGCTGGCTATCCGCCAGGTCGCGCTGCGTCGTCGTGCAGTTGTAGGGAAGGAACATCGCGGAGCTTCGCGGGGAGCCGACGTGGATCGCGCGCGCCACGAGATCTTTTCCGGTTCCACTCTCGCCGGTGATCAGAACCGTCAGGTCGTGCCCTTGTAAGCGCTGGATCTGATCGGCCACCCGGGTCATGGCGGCGCTCGCGCAGATGAAGCCGGGCAGCAGCGGTTCGAGCGAGCGCGCCCCATCCTGCTCGACGCGATGGCCGCCCTGGTCTCTCGCACCGCAGAGGTCGAACCCCTGTTTCGCCACCGCGGTGAACATCCGGAATCGCCGCGCCGCGGAATCGGTCAGCCGTCCTGCTGCGACAACCGTGCAGAACCGTGGACCCTCGTGGCTGCGGCCAAGCGCTTCGGTCAGCAGAAGCCCTTCACCGTACGCGCGATTTCCCTGAGCGGCCGCGCGGGCGAGTGCGCGCGCGACGCCAGGGTCACAGCCCGCAGTCGCCACAACGCGCACTTCGCCGCCTGACGGGACGACGAAGATGACCGCGGCATCGGCTTGCGTCGCTTCCACGAGCGACGTTGCCGTTTCTCGCGCGAGAAGGTCTGACAGGACGGAGGCATCGACGAGGCGCCTGATCACCGAATCATCGGCCTCGACCGCCGATGCCGCCGGTTGACCCGCCGCCGCAGTGTCGATGTGGGTGCGGAGCCGGGCCACTTCCTCGAGATCGCGCTCGGCGCCGAGCGCACGGAATGTCGCCGCTGCGTGCTCGAGATGACGTTGCGCGGCGCCGGCGTGGGTGGCCGAGGACAGGCGGGCGAGCGCCAGTTGACTGAGGGCCGCCTGATACCGCTCGCCGAGCAGCTCGAAGACGTTCACGCTCTGCGCGAAATCGTGATACGCATCCGACGATCGTCCCGATCGTTCGTGAACCGTAGCCCGAATGCGCAGGAACTCTCCCCAGTTTGCCGGAGCGCTTCGCGGATCGAGGCGGGCTTCGCACGACTCGATCCGCGGTTCCGCGTCCGCGATGCGATTGGAGGCGACAAGCGCTTCGCATGCGGCAAGGTCTGCCTGGATTGCCTCGCCAGGCGGCACGCCGGGCGTTCGTGCGAGGTCGTCCGCCATCGCCAGCGCCTCGTCGAATTTCCCCTGACGGATAGCGAGCTTGACGCCCAACACCTTGAGCGACCACTCGTACCATCGCATCGTCTGCGTGCCATAGGCGCCGTACGCCTCGCTGGCGTGACGAAGGTATTCGCCGGCGCGGTCGTAGGAGCCGCGCATCAGATGAATCTGCGCGAGCGTGTCGAACACGGCGCCCGTCGTCTCGTGAAACTGGACGGGGCTGCGGACTTCGAGCGTGCGCGTCAGAATCCGCTCGGCACGTTCCAGGTCGCCGAGCTGCACGAAGATTTGGCCGAGCGTTGCGAGCGCGACCGCGAGGCCGTGCCCCGAGCCGAGCGTCTCGTGCAGCGCCACGCTTCGCTCGGCAAGTGCGAGCGCCTGTTCGTGCTGGTGCCGCATCAACGCGACGTTCGCCTGATTGTGGACGATGCCCGCGAGCACATCATCGGCCTGAATCGCGCTCGCGAGGCGTTCACCTTGACGCAGCGCGGCTGCCGCTTCTTCGCTGCGCCCCGCCTGCGCGAGCAGGACGGCTGACAGCGAGTGGACGAGGGCCAGGTGCCGCCGATCGCCTGCCGCGTGCAACGCTGACGCAGCTTCGGTCAGATGCTCGCGCACGATTCCCGAATCGCCGACCTGCTTGTAACAGAGCGCGAGTTCGTAATGCGCAAGCCCGATGGCGCGCGAATCGTGCGCCAGCTCGGCATGCTTCAACGCACGCGTATGAAGGGCGATCGCACGCGACTGCTCGCCGCGCGCGTAGGTGATCCGGCCATGCAGTCGCCACAATGAGGAGAGCAACGCATCACTGATCGGTTCGCGCAGCGTATCGGGTGGACGGCCCAATGTGGCCGCAGCCTGCGCCAGGTCGTCCTGAAGCAGCCACGCTTCGGCGAGCGCAGCGCGGATGGCGATCTCGTCCTCCCGCGTGTGGGAGCCTGGACGCAGCATCGGCGCAAGGAGCTGGACCGCGTCGGCGCCGCGCCCACGTTCGAGCGTCGCCTGCGTCCGCGCGAGGACGCCATGAACTGCGACCGTTGCCACGGGCAGGAGTATACAAAGTATGCAGCCCGGTCAGCTTTGTAATTTTTGGTTGTTACTGTGAAATTCCGAGCAAATCCGCCAATCGCGCCAACGAATCAGCGCTTCGATCCGGAAAGTGAACATACGCGGCGCGGCGATTTGCACGATCGAGGGACTGAAAGTCCCCGACGGCCTGCGCCATTTCGAGGATACCGAACGAGTAGGGTGCGTCGGGCACTGGCAGGTCATTCTCTGCCTGCGCGGTGACGATCAGGAAGACGCCGTTGTTCGCCCCACCTTTGTGCAGCTGACCGGTCGAGTGCAGATATCTCGGTCCGTACCCCAGCATCGTCGCGCAATGATGATTCGACGCGACCGCATTTCTGATCCGAGTCAACAACGGAGCAAAGCGTTCATCGTCCGGCGGCAAGTAGGCGAGCAGCACGAAATAGTCGTGCGGCTTCAGTTCATCTATCAGGGTTTCGAGCCCCTTCCCGTCACGGGCTTTGCGCGCAGCCGCACTGAAGGTGATCTCCACGCCGTCAGCGCGTAGGTCCGCAGCCGGCACTGGCAACTGGCCGCGTGTCGCGTAGGTGTCGAGCAGTGCGTGCGTGGCGTCCTTCGCCTGCTGCACGTTAGGCTCGTCGAACGGATTGATCTCGAGAATCCGGCCTGCTGTCGCCGTGGCCATCTCCCACCGGAAGAATTCGGCTCCGAGCGCGTCGGTCGCCGGCATGTCGATCGTCATCGTCGGCACGCGTGCAGCTTTGAGGGTCGATACGAGGCTGTCATCCACGCCGACACCGTCGAGTCTCACGATGACAACCACGCGGTCGTCGGCCGCTGCGACCTGCGGGGTCTCACCCGCGATCGGAACAATTCCTTTGCCGTTCTTGCCGGTGCTCTCAGCGACGAGCTGCTCAATCCAGAGCGCAAGCGGTTCGAGCCGCGGCGGGAGCAGCAAGGTCAGCTTGTCGCGTCCTTCGCGCGCGGCGGCGCCGATGAGCGCGCCCAAGGCAATGCCAGGGTTCGTCCGGGCATCGTTCGCGCGACACGCGTCCGCCATGCGACGCGCTTTCTCCAGCAGCGTGTCGAGCGGCGCGCCGATCAACGCAGCGGGTACGAGACCGAACTGCGTCAGCGCCGAATATCGACCGCCCACGTCCGAGGGATTCACGAAGACGTCGAAGAACCCCTCGTTCAGCGCGCGCCGGTGAAGCGGCGTCTGGTCATCGGTAATGGCCGCGAAACGGGACGCCCAGTCCTTCACACCGGCCGCTTCGACGCGGCGTCGTGCGGCCGCCGCCATGGAATTCGGTTCGATGGTGGTGCCGGACTTACTCGCAATGATGAAGAGAGAAGTCTCCGCACGGACGAGCGCCGCCCGCACGGCGGCGGGATCGGTCGAGTCGAGCATGCTGAATCGCGGCAGCGCTCCATCTCGTCCAAAGAGGCGGTGGAAGACTTCGGGCGCGAGGCTGGATCCCCCCATTCCGAACAGCACGACGTCGGTGAATCGCTGCGCGCGAACGCGCCGCACGAATGCCTGCACGCGTGGCAGCTGCGACGCCGCGAAGTCGGGTGCGTCGAGCCACCCGAGGCGGTTCGCGATCGCCTGCCGGACGCCGTAGTCGCTGCTCCAGAGGTCGGTGTGCCGCGCCCACAACTTGTCCACGAAACCGTCGCGATTGAGTTGTGAAAAAACCGTGTCGAGCGCGGGTGCCACGGCGCCCGGGTCAATGGAGAAGTCGGTCACGCGATACGATACCTATAGCACACGCAACATGTGGCATCCGCTTCGGGTCCTGATCGTCTGCGCCGCGTTGGCGGTCGCCGCATGCTCATCAAACGAGCCGGCAGCGGCGCGCGAATCGGCGTCGCCTCCTCCGTCCGATGCGCAGACGCGCGCGGCCGCGGCTGCGCCTGCATCCACCCGTCCGCGGATTGTTTTCCTGGGCGACAGTCTGACGGCGGGCTACGGCCTGGACGTTGAACAATCCGTTCCGTCGCTCGTCCAAAGACATCTGGATGCAGAGGGGTACCAGTACGAAGTGGTGAACGCGGGTGTTTCGGGCGACACGTCGGCAGGCGGCCTGCGCCGCCTCGAGTGGTCGCTGGATGGTGACGTACGGATTCTCGTCGTCGAGCTGGGCGCCAACGACGGCCTACGCGGCCTTCCGGTCGCGGAGATGAAAACAAATCTAAAGACGATCGTTCAAACCGCCCGGAAGCGCGGTATCGACGTGCTGCTCACCGGAATGGAGGCGCCGCCAAACTATGGCGCGGCTTACACGTCGGAATTCCGCCGCGCGTTTCGCGACCTCGCCTCCGAGGAGCGCGTCGCCTTCATGCCGTTCTACCTGTTCGAGGTCGCTGGGATTCCGACGCTGAACATCGCGGATGGCATCCATCCCAATCCCGCCGGTGCCCGAATTGTCGAAGCCAACCTGTGGCGGTCGCTGAAGCCGCTCGTAGAGAAGCAGCGTCGATGATTCAGCTTCGCGGGGTTTCGAAGACGGTCATGAGCGGCGAACGGCCGCTGACCATCCTGCATCCTCTGGATCTCACCATCCGCTCCGGGCAGTTTCTTGCCGTGCTTGGCCCGTCAGGCAGCGGCAAGTCCACGCTGCTCGGCCTCGTCGCAGGCCTCGACGCGCCGACCGGCGGCGAGATCATCATCGATGATGTGGATATCACCAGGCTTGGCGAAGATGCGCTGGCCAAGCTGCGGGGCGAGAAGATCGGTTTCGTGTTTCAGTTCTTCCATCTCGTCCCTTCGTTGACCGCGTTCGAAAATATTCTGATCCCGATGGAAATTGCCGGAAGGCGCGATGCGTCGGCGCGTGCGAAGCGGCTTCTCGAAGAGGTCGGCCTTGCCGATCGCGGCCATCACTATCCATCGCAATTGTCCGGCGGCGAACAGCAGCGCGTGGCGATCGCGCGCGCTCTCTCCAACGATCCGCCAATCATTCTTGCCGACGAGCCCACCGGCAATCTCGACTCGACAACCGGCAAGCTGATCATGGACCTGCTGCTCAATGTCCGCCGTACTCGGCAGACCACGATGATGCTGGTCACACACGATCCGGATCTCGCCTCGCTCGCGGATTCGAGGCTCGTGTTGCGGGATGGTCGTCCTGTCGAACACGTCGAATCCCGAATCCCGAATCCCGAATCCCGAGTGCAAGTCACCAGATGATGTTCATTCTGCGGATGGCCGCTCGCGAGATCCGCTCGTCATGGCAGCGGCTGCTGTTCTTCTTCATCTGCATCGCGGTGGGCGTCGCCGCGATCATCGCGTTGCGGTCCGTCATTCAGAGTGTACGGGCGGGGATGTCACAGCAAGCGCAGGTGCTCATCGCGTCCGACATCCTGCTGACGAGCAACCGTGAGTTCACCTCGAAGGTGCTCGACACGATTGCGGCCGAGCAGCGCGGCGGCCGCATCGGCGTCGTGTCGCGCGCGACGGAGATTCCGACGATGGTGCGGCCGGCGGATCCATCGAAGGCGGTCGCGCGAATGGTCGAATTGCGCGCGGTCGAGCGCGAATTCCCGTTGTATGGAACGCTCACCCTTGCCAGTGGCACGTACTCCCACGACCTGCTGGTCAACCACGGCGTCGTCGTCCGGCCGGAGCTGCTGGCGCAGCTCGATTTGAAAGTCGGCGACCGGATTCTCATCGGCAACGTGCCGTTCCAGATTCGAGGCGTGATCGCGTCGGAGCCGGGACGCAGTCTTGGCGCGTTCAGTCTGGGGCCGCGCGTGATCATCGACTACGCGGCGCTCGAGGAGACGGGCCTGCTCGCATTCGGCAGCCGTGCTTCGCGCCAGCTTCTCCTGCAGGTGCCTGGCACTGCGGTGGAACCATTGACCACCGCGTTGCGCTCGACGTTTGCGAATGAGTTTGTCGGCGTCCGCTCGTATCGCCGCAGCGAAGACCAGATGGGTGAGAATCTGACGCGGGCCGAAAACTATCTGAGCCTCGTCGGCCTCGTCGTCCTGATTCTCGGTGGCATCGGCGTCTCGAGTGTCACGCGAGTGTTCGTGCAGCAGAAACTCCGGAGCATCGCCATCCTGAAATGCGTCGGTGCGACATCACGCGAGATTCTTGCGATCTACATGACGCAGGTGCTGCTGCTCGGTGTCGCGGGCAGTGTGCTCGGCGTGGCCATTGCCGCGGCCGTCATTGCCGCAGTGCCGGCGTTTATCGGGAACATCCCGGCGGTCTTCCAGGTCGAGTACGGGTTGACGACTGCGGCCGTCGCGCAGGGTTTCGCTGTCGGTCTGCTCGTATCGATCCTCTTTTCGCTCGTGCCGCTGCTCGACGTGCGGCATGTGAAGCCGTCGCTGCTGCTCCGTCACGACATCCCACCGCTGGCGCGCATCGACTGGGTCAAATGGAGCGTCACGGGCGTGGTCGCCGCGTCCCTTGTCGCGGTGGCCGCATGGCAGGCCGGCTCGCTGCGCGTCGGGCTGATGCTGTCGGGTGGGTTCGTGGCAACGGCCGTCGTGCTGCACCTCGCGGGGCTGGCGCTCGTACGAGCCGTGCAGCCGCTGCGCTACTCGCCGTCGTTTGCCCTGCGTCAAGCCGTGTTGCACATCGCACGACCGGGGAATCAGACCCGCGTCATTCTGCTTGCCGTCGGCCTCGGCACCTTTTTCATTCTGGGCGTCCGGACACTTCAGGCCAATCTGCTGCAGGACTTCGCGGTGCAGGTGGGTGAGGATGCGCCGGACATGTTCCTGATCGACATTCAGCCCGACCAGAAGGACGGTCTAGCGGCCTTCCTCGACGAGCAGAACGGCAGTGAGCCGCCGCCGAACATCATTCCCGTGCTGCGAGCGCGGGTCACCGCCGTTCGCGGCAGTGAGGTGAACCTCGAGAGCTACGAGCAGGTCCGTGGCCGCGGATCGCTTTCACGCGAGTACACGATTACGTATCGTCCGCAGCTCAACTCGAACGAGGAGCTGCTCCAGGGGAAGTGGTGGGACGCCTCGCCGTCAACCGGCGAAGCGGAAGTGTCGATCGAAGAGCGGCTGCAGGAGCGGTTCCGCATCAACATCGGGGACCAGATGCAGTTCGACGTGCTGGGCCGCACGATCACGGCGCGCGTGACCAGTATCCGGAAGGTGAACTGGCGCGACTACCGCTCTGGCGGCTTCATGATCGTGTTCCGTCCTGGGCCGTTCGAGAACGCGCCGCACGGCTACATTTCTTCGGTGAATGGTCCACGCGATCCTGCTGCCCGCGCCAGGATGCAGGCGACGCTCGTGTCGCGCTATCCCAACGTCTCCGTCATCGATCTCAGGGAAGTGCTCGACACCATTCAGGGAATCGTCGACGGCGTCACGCTGGGGGTGACCGTCGTCGGGGGGCTGGTGCTGTTCTCCGGAATGCTGATTCTGATCGGCGCCGTGTCGATGACCAAATTCCAGCGCGTCTATGAAGCAGCCATCCTGAAGACACTCGGCGCGAGCAGCCGGCTGGTTGCGACGATGCTGCTCCTCGAGTACGGCGTGCTCGGGGCGATTGCCGGCACGGTCGGGGCACTCGGCGCGATTGTCCTGAGCTGGGCGGTTGCTCGCTACGCCCTCGACCTGACGTGGCATGCCACGCCTGCCATCACGCTCATCGGCATCACAGCGACCGCCACGTGTGTCGCGGCCATTGGTGTCCTCGCCAGTCTCGACGTTCTCCGTCACAAGCCGCTCGCGACCCTGCGAGCCGAGTAGGCGCCGACCTTCAGGTCGGCCCCTACGGGCGTCTCCGCCCAAGCCCGTCCGGATACGTTAAGATCATGATTTGTCCGAGCCAGCTTGGGCCGTTCTGGGGTAGTACGGAGTAGTACATGGAAGTCGAACGATATCGCACGCAGTTACTGCAGAAGCGTGGCGAGCTGCTGGGCGGCCCTGCCGCAAAGCCCCTTCAGTGGACGATGGAGAACAACTCGGGGCGGCAAGGTGACATGGCCGACCAGGCCAGCGGCAACAACGAGGTGCATATCCAGCTCAAACTGAAGCAGACTGACGCGAAGATTCTCCAGGCCATCGAAGAGGCGCTCCGCCGCATCGACGAAGGCACCTACGGCGTCTGCCGTGATTGTGGCGAGCCTATCGCGGACGCACGGCTCGACGCGATTCCCTGGACCCGCGTCTGCATCGCCTGCAAAGAAAAGCAGAAGGCCTGATGTCCGAGCTCCAGAAGCTGCTGACCGAATTCGCCGCCGGCCGCGTGGCGCTCATCGAGCGCCACGAAGCAAGCGCACGCACCGTCAGCAATTACGACTTCAATAATACGTATCAGTACGTCATCAATCGCGAGGAAACCCATCTGTCGTGGCTGCAGACCGCGCTCTCCGAATACGGCGCGACACTGCCCCCGGCAGGAACGGACGCACTGCCCGCGCCTCCTGCGCCGAAAAGAGGTACCAAGATCGAATCCGGCGCTTTCCACGACATTCTCGAAGACGAGGCGCGGTATCTCGGCGCGTTCGTTGAGCAATGGCGTGCTCGGGTCGATGCGATGACACATGCCCGGCATCGCAACATGCTCAACGTGATTCTCGGCGAATCGATCGAGCACATGCGGCTCTTCGAGCAGGCGGCGGCGGGGTTCGAGGATCTGCTCGGTCGCCGCACGGGTGGCGTTCCGCGCGTCGGAGCAGTCCTTCCGACACGGTGGCTCGAGTAGCCATCGCCCTCGGGAGCAATCTCGGCAATCGCGAAGCGCATCTGCGCCGTGCTATTCAGGCGCTCGCTCCAACCGTTTCAAATCTGCGCGTCTCGTCGTTCTATGAAACCGACCCTGTCGATGTGCCGGGAGCGCAGCCGAGGTTTCTGAACGGGGCAGCGACGGGCGAGTCTGAGCTATCCGCCCGCGCGGTTCTCGACGCGTTGCTCGCCGTCGAGCAGCGGTTGGGACGCGAGCGGCCGTACATCGGCGCACCGCGAACGATCGATCTGGATTTGATTCTCTACGGGGACAGCGTGATCAACGAGCCGGGGTTGATGGTTCCGCATCCGCGGTTTCGCGAGCGGCGGTTCGTGCTGCAGCCGCTCGCGGAGGTTGCCGCGGATTGGGTTGATCCGGTGACGGGTAAAGCGATTCGCGAACTCTTAGACGTGCTCCACTGACGGCGTTTCCTGATGCTTGTGGAGCAGCCCCTTCCAGCCTTCCTCGAACAAGGTGTAGACCGCGGGCACGAGTACCAGCGTCACGAGCGTTGACGCCAGCAGACCGCCAATGACGACGCGCGCGAGCGGCGCCTGCAGCTCGCCACCATCGCCGATACCGATGGCCATCGGCACCAGCCCGAGCATCGTCGCAATTGATGTCATCAGCACCGGCCGCAGACGCGTGCGGCCGCCGACCTCGACGGCCTCACGCAGCGGCAGGCCATCGCGGCGCCGCAACGTGTTGATGTAGTCGACGAGCAGAATCGCGTTACTGACGACGATGCCCGCGAGCATGATGACGCCGATGTAGGCCTGCATGCTGAAGGCCGTTCCCGTCAGCAGCAGTCCTCCGACGATCCCGATCGATGCGGTCGGAATCGAGAACATGATGATGAACGGATCGCGCAGCGACTCGTACTGCGACGCCATCACGGCGTAGACGAGCAGAACCGCAAGAATGAGAACGATCTTCAGCTGGTTGAACGACCTCGCCTGCTCCTCGACCTCCGAGCCGAAGCCGATCGAGAAGTCCTGCGGTACGCGAATCTGGCCGAGCCGCGCCTGGACGTTGACGACCGCGTCGCTGAGTGCCACTTCTGGTTCAGCGTTGACGCGGACGATGCGCTCCATGTTCTTGCGATCGATCTGGACGGGGCCGGTCTCACGGTTCACGGCGAGCAGGTTCCGAGCAGGTACGACCTGACCGTTGGGCGTGTTCACGAGCACGTCGCCGATGTCCTGAATCAACTCGCGATCCTGCTCGCGAAGTCGCACGACGATGGGATATTCGTTGCCGCGCTGGCGGAACTGGGCGGCAGTTGTGCCGGCCACGTTGGTCTGAATCGTCGTGGCGACGCCGTTGACGGTCAGGCCGAGCATCGCGGCCTTCGGGCGGTCGACGCGAATCGCCAGCTCCGGCCGCGCATCGTCCTGCGCGATGCGGACATCGGCGATGCCGGGGGTCTCCTGCATGAGCCCGATGGCCTGCTGCTGGATGCGCCGGGCATCGTCGATCTCGTGGCCGCGGATCTCCAGCGAAAGGCGTGCATCCTGACCGCCGCCGAGAATCTGGTTGAGCTGGAAGTTGCCGCCGCCGGGGTTGGTGCGCACGATGGCGCCGGGAATGCCCGACAGCCGGCGCCGCAGGTCCTGCGCGATTTCATCGCTCGTTCGCGTGCGCTGGTCACGCGGTACGAGCTTGACCTGCATCCCACCGCGGTTCGTGTTGCCGCCACCGCCGAACCCGCCGCCCCCACCGCCGCCGTTGGTCACCATGGCCGTCGCTTCGGGCACGAACTGCTTCACCAACTCCTCGAGGCGCAGCATGACCGCTTCGGTGACTTCCATGCGCGTGCCGATCGGCAACTGCGCGTTGACATTGACCTGTCCCTCATCGGTCTGGGGCAGGAGTTCAGTGCCCACGCGCGGATAGAGCATGACCGCGAGCACGACGAGGCCCGCCGCCGCGCCAATCACCGTCGGCCGATGTTGGAGGGCGACGTGGATGACGCGGCGATAGCCGTCGTCGAGAGCTTCCAGGAATCGTTCGCTCGCGCCATAGAAACGCGCGAGGACACCTGAGTGCTGCCGATGTTCGTCATGCGTGCGCAGCCAGCGGGAGCAGAGCACGGGCACGATGGTGACGGCGACAAACAGCGACATCGCCAGCGAGAACATCACGACAAACGAGAGCTGCGTGAACAGGATGCTCGAGATGCCCTGGAGGAACAGCAGCGGAACGAATACCGCGATGTGCGTGAGGGTCGACGCCAGGATGGCCGACCAGACCTCCTCGCTGCCGTCGATCGCGGCGGTCATCCGGTCCTTGCCTTTTTCCAGGTGGCGATGCGTGTTCTCGAGCACGACGATGGCTGCATCGACGATCATGCCTATGCCGAGCGCGAGTCCACCGAACGTCATCGTGTTGAGCGTGAAGCCGCCGAAGTACAGCAGCGCGAAGGTCCCGATTACCGAGACCGGGATTGACGTGCAGACGATGAGCGTCGAACGGAAGTCGCGCAGAAACGCGAAGATGATCAGCACGACGAGAATGCCGCCGACCAGGGCGTGCTCCTTGACGTTGTTGATCGCGCGCTCGATGAAAATCGCGTTGTCATCGAGCACCATCAGACGCACGCCAGGCACATCACGGTTGATGCGGGCGACCTCGGCGCGAATGCCCTGGGCCACCGCTACGGTGTTCTCGCCCGACTGCTTGTTGATCTGCATTCGGACGGCGGCGTGTCCCTCTCCAAGCTTGCCGCTGGCGTCGCGCGAGGTAATGCGCTGGAATTGGCGCCGATCCTCGGTCGAATCGGTCACGTCGGCCACGTCCCGCAGATACACGGGGACGTTCTCTCGGGTCATGACGACGAGGTTGCGGATATCGTCGATGTTGTTGAACTGTCCCTGACTGCGAACGAGATAGGTCGAGTCGCCCTGGTCGATCTGGCCGAGCGGCAGGTTCTGGTTTTCGGACCGCAGCGACTGCACCACACGATCGACCGACAGATTGAGGGCGGTGATCTTCTCCTTCGACAGATCCACGTGAATCTGCCGGCGAAGACCGCCGTTAATCGTGACCGCCGCCACGCCCGGCGCGCGCTCGAGGCGAGGGGACAAATCGTTTTCCGCAATCTCGCGCAGCGTCACCGGATCGTAGTCCCCCTCGACGCCAATCTGCATGATCGGGAACGCGTTGGAATCGGCCTTGAAGATGACTGGCGGATCGGCCTCTTCCGGGAGACGGCCACGTACGCGATCGAGCCGGCTTCGAACGTCGTCCGCAGCCGAATCCAGGTCCGTGCCCCACCCGAAGAAGAGGCGGACGTTGCCGCCGCCCTCCCGTGACGACGATTCCACCCGCGTGATGCCAGCCACCGCGCTGACCGACTGTTCGATCGGCCGCGTGATCAGTTCCTCGATCTCGAGCGGCCCGACGTTCGCATACGTCGTGTTGACCGTGATGACGGGCGCGGCGAATTCCGGCATCAGGTCCACTGGCAGTTTCGTGAGAGAGATGGCGCCCAACATCACGATCACTGCGCTCAGCATGAACATCGTGACCGGACGATGAATGGCTATGCGTGGAATGCTCATATGCGCTCTCGACGGCGACCTACTGATTGCTGCGATCGGGCGCTGCGCCGCCCGCACGTTGACCTCGACGGCCACCGAAGCCGCCACGCCGGCCATCACCGGTGGCGCCCTCGGGATTCGGGTTTCGGGTTTCGGGATTCGATGCTGCCGAACCCCCTGAACCTCTTGAACCCACTGAACCCTCTAAACCGCCGGCACCCCTTCCACCGCGTGCACCCCGTTCTCCTCGCGCACCACTCGCCAGAACGATCGGATCTCCATTGCGGAGGCCGGCCGCGCCGGTCGTGACAACGCGGTCGCCGGCGGCGACACCGTCGAGGATCTCGGTGCGTTCGTTGCCTTCGATGCCGATCTTCACCGGATGAAACGTCGCCGCGTTGTTGACCGACAGATAGACACCGCGCGTGCCATTCACATCAACGACGGCGTTGGTCGGCACGACGAGCGCGTTGGGATGTGACTCGGTGACGATGCCGACACGCGCATACATGCCGGGTTTCAGCCGGTACTGCGGATTCGCGATTTCCACTTCGATGGACGCCGTCCGCGTCGATGGATCGAGCACCGGTGAGACGCGCGCGATCCGCCCCATGAAGTCCTCGCCGGGAAACGCGTCCACCTCGACACGCGCGGTATCGCCGACACCGATTTGCTTCAAATCCTTCTCGATGATGTTCGCCACCATCCGGACCCGCGTGATGTCGACCACCTCGACAACCGGAGCGTTTGCCGACACGAAGGCGCCGGGATCCACGGCACGCCGCGAGACGAAACCGTTGACGGGAGAGGTAATGATGGTGTTCTGCTGGGTGATGCGAAGCTCGTCGAGCCGTGCCTGCGATTGCGTATTCTGTGCACGCGCGAGATCGAGCGCCGCCTGTGCGGATTGATACTTCGCTTCCGCGTCGTCGAGCGTCTGCTGCGGAAGCAGCTGCCGCTGGAACAGGCTCCGGGAACGCTCCACGTTCGTCTTGGCGAGCGCCAAATCCGCTTCGCGCTGCCGAATGGTGGCTCTTGCCACCTCGAACGCGGCTTCCGCCTGCCGGACCTGCTCGAGGATCTCCTCATCCTCGATCTTCGCGATCCGCTGCCCCCGATTCACACGGTCGCCGAGCTTGACGCCGATTTCCTCAAGCCGTCCAGCAGTCTTCGGTACCACCGACACCGTCTGATCGCCAATCAGGTTACCGACCACCGCCAGTTCCCGGTTCACGGCTGCCTGCACGACAGGCGCGAGCTCCACCGTCAACTGTCCGCGTCCGCCTCCGCGTGCACCGCCCTGCCGGCCGGCGGCGCCTGCGCGCCCCTGCGCGGCCGGGTCCTGCCCGCCCGCCGCCTGGGCGGCGTTGTCCCGGCTGAACATGCCGGAGTAGAACGCAACGCCCACAGCCGCGGCCGCGAGAACGACCGCAATGATGACAATTCTTCGCATCAATAGTCCGTTAGTGAACGACCCAAGTCCCTAGTTGCCTGGTGCGGCCACCGCGCCGCCGCCTCCGCCCGCGGCGTTGATCGTCGTGATGCCGCCGCCGCGCGCGGCCGGCGTTTCCTGCACGCGCTCGTAATCGACCAGCGCCCTCCGGTAGTCCAGAAGCGCCCGTAACTCTGTATTCTGCGCCGTCGACAGATCGCGCTGCGCCTGAACAACGAGGAAATTCGTCGACAAGCCGACCTCGAACCGGCTCTGCTCAGCATCCAGCCGCTGCTGCGCGAAGTCGCGTGCAACGCTCGCTGCCTGATAGCGCGTTAGACCGCTCTGCACCTGGAGCGCAGCATTGGTCACGTCCGTTGCCACTTGCAGCTCCAGCGCCCGCAACTGTGCCGCGGATTGATTGAGCTGAACCTTTGCCCGCGCCAGCTGGGCGTCCTGAGCGCTCGCACCAATTGGATACGAGAGGTTCAGCGCGAGGTTCCACGTTGGGTAGCTGCGGCCGGTCAGCGTGTGCCATGCATCAGCGTAGCCGCCGGGCATAATCCCGATGACCTGGCTCGTCACGCCGCTCCCATTGCGCTGAAACTGCGTGCCACCGAGACCAGTCGCACCGTACATCGCGGTCAAGTCGAGTTCCGGGAGCGTCTGATTGCGCATGAAGCGCAGCGTCACGTCGTTGCTGTCGATCGTCTTGCGCGCAATCTGGAGGTCAGTGCGGTTGTCGAGCGCTTTTCGGACCGCGCTCTGGACGTCGAGCGGATCGGTCAGGAATGTCGGCCGATCGACGGGATTCACCTCAGCGCTCCACAGCGGATCGTCGGTGCCGCTGACGATGAGGCGCTTGAGGGCGAGCTCCGCAGTGCGGCTCTGCGCCTCGGCTTGCGCGAGCGCCTGCCGGCGGGTCGCTTCTTCCGCCTGTGCCTGCACGACGTCGAGCGGGGCCAGCGCGCCAACCTCGACGCGCGCGCGGTTATCGGCGACGAGCTTCGTCGCCAGATCGAGCGACCCCCGGGCCACTTCGAGCGCATCATTGGAATAAAGCAGCTCCCAGTACGCATTGCGCACGTTGGCGAGCGTGGTCGCAATCGTGCCGCGAAGCTGGATCTCCGATGCGTCGCGGTTCAGCGCCGTCACGATCAGTTGCTGCCGGTTGTTGTCGATGAGAAACCCGCGAAGCAGCGGCTGCGTGAGCGTCAGTCCAAAGTTGTTGTTGAACGCCGGGTTGTAGTTCAGCAAGTTGTTCGAGCTGACCTGCTTGTTGTTGTTGAACTGAAATGCGAGAGCCCCACCGCCCCACGGCACCAGCTGCTGCAATCCGGAGTTGTACGTCGTGGTGGTGTTCTCGACGCGCAGGCCGCCGTTCAGTGTGCTGGTCGGCGGCTGCACACGCGAGAACTGTCCGATGGTGGAAACCGCCGTCGGTCGATACGCCGCGCGGATGCGCGCGATGTTCAGATCGAACGTCTGCGGGTTGAGCCGCTCGACGGCGATATCGAGATTCCGTTCGAGCCCTCGCGCGGTCGCCTCGTCGAGCGTCAGATTAACTTGCGTTCCTGCTGCCGGCGCCGGTGCGGTTGGACGCGTTTGATCCAGCGTTGGCGAGTTGCCGGCGGCAAATTCACGCGCCGCTTCACGCGCGATGTCGTCCAGGCGGACACGGTCGGCATCGGTCTGTGCTCCGGCCGGGCGGCCAGAGGCGACCAACGCCAGTACACATGGAAAAATACGAACGAAGCAGGCAACAGTCTTCATGGTCTTGTTTCAATAGAGAAGGAAACGACTAGCGCTTGCCACCAGAGCGGCCGTGATTGCGCGTCTGCTGCTGGAGCATCACGAACTTGACGCGCTGATCCGGCGTGAGCACGCGGCGCATGCGCAGCAGCATCATGGTTCGGGACTTGTTCAATTCAGAGCGGGCGGCTTCGACGACACCGACCTGCGCCATCACCTGCGCATCGTCGCTTGCCTCGATCATCTGATTGAAGTCCGCCTGCGCCCTGTCGAGCGTGTCCTTCTCCTGGCGCAGGACCGGGACCGTCTTCTGGAAGATGGCTTCGATCTTCGCGCTCTGCTCGGCGGTGAGCCCCAGTTCGCGTGTGAACATCTCCGACTGCCACCATTTGAACCCCTGCGCCGAGGCCACAGGAGCCGACAGGATGGCGGCGCCGACGACGGCGGCGGCGACGAGGGCGAACCGCCTGGAAAGTATTGAAAGAGTCATAGTTAGCTTCGCCGGTCAATACGACTGGTGCGCGGTTTGTATTTACCCGGACTCACCGAGGTTGGCGAAGGCATGCAGCCTTCGGATGACGAGGTCCACCAGGTTATCGGGTGTCGACGCGCCAGAGGTCAACCCGATGGATACCGGGCCGGACTCAGGCAGCCACCCTGCGGAGACCCGTTCCCCCGTCCCGCCAACCGGCTTGTGCCGGATCTCGAATGATGACATGAGACCGGCCGGCTCCGCGATGTGAAACGTCGGCACTCTCGACTCGCAAATCCGGGCCAGATTGCACGTGTTGCTGCTGTTGTACCCGCCGACGACAATCATAAGGTCGAGCGGCCGCTCGTCGAGCAGTGCGGCAACCGCATCCTGCCGGTCCTGCGTTGCGCTGCAGATCGTGTCGAAGGAACGGAATCGATGGTCGAGTTCCGTATCGCCGAAACGGGCGCGCACCGCCGCGCGGAACATCTCCGCTATCGCAAGCGAATCAGAGCTGAGCATCGTCGTCTGGTTCGCGCAGCCGAGACGCTGAAGGTGGGTATCCGGGTCGAACCCCGGAGAAACAGCTCGCTCGAATTGCGCAAGGAACTCGCGAGCGTTGCCTCCATGGCGAATGAATTCGCACGCGGCGTCGGCTTCAGCGCGATCGAGGACGACGAGATAGTGTCCGCCACCGGACGCCGCTTGCGAGGCTGTCGCGCGTGTCTCTTCGTGCCAGAACTTGCCGTGGATGATCGACGTGAAACCTTCAGCCGTATAACGCCGGACGTTTTTCCAGACGTTGAGCACTGAGCCGCACGTTGTGTCAACCATCGTGCAGCCTTGCGTCTCGAGTTGGTGCAGCAGTTCGATCGTGATCCCGAACGCGGGGAGGATCACGACATCATCGGGCGTGAGCGCATCAATCGACTCGCCCGGGTCGCTGAGAAACCGGATTCCCTGCGCGCGCAGTTGCGCATTCACATGCGGGTTGTGGATGATTTCGCCGGTGAGGACGACCGGCCGATCAGGAAAGCGTTGACGGGCCTGATAGGCATAGTCGACGGCGCGATCGACGCCGTAGCAGAAGCCGAACTCGCGCGCGAGGTGCACGGTGAGACGGCCGGCGTGGTGCTGGTAGCCGTTCTCCCTGATGGCGTCGATCAGTTCGCTGTGATAGCTCTCGGCGAGGGTTCCTGCGACTTCCTGTTTGCGGTCGAGGCCTTTCCGGAAGATCAGAGGCGGCAAGGCTGCACTAGCGAACTTCCCAGGCGAGCGGGGTCAGATCATCCAGCGGCTGAAGCGCAGCAGCCGCGGGCGCATCGATTGCGGTTTCGAGCTGATCGAGGAACTCGTCGTCTGAGATCGTTGCTGTGACCTCGCGAATGGCCGTGGTCGTCACAGGTGCCCGAAGTTCCGGTTGTTCGACTCCACGGGACGCGATGACTCGAGAGATTCCCGCCCGCTGGAACGTATAGTCATGGCCGAATCTTCCGGCAATCACTCCGACCACGAGGCCGCCCACGGCGGCTGCTGCGATCCAGCGCGACGCCGGACGCGTGCGTGCCGGGATGGGTTCGTGCGGTGCGTGGCCGGCGGGGAACGCGATCACACGCGCCGGACGACCCTCGTGCTGCAATCGCGCGAGGATGCGGGCCTGCTGGCGATTGAGCCGTTCAAGTGGAAATGCGGCGTCGGCGTCGGCGGTCGCAGAGTCCGAGACGTCCGCCAGCAACCGCTGCACGCGCGCGCGGCGCGCATCGCAGCGGGTGCAGGTGGAGAGGTGCTGCTGCTCGGCAGACGACGCCGTGTCGAGCATGCAGAGCTCGATGAGACGATCCTCGGAAAGATGATTCGCTCTCATGTGGCACTTCACGTGCGGTCCAGCACTCGCCGCAGCTTTCGGACGGCGCGGAACAAGTGCACACGCACCGTCGCTTCACTCAACCCGAGCGCCTGACTCACTTCGGCAGTGGTCTGCTCTGCGACATGACAGAGCGTGAACACCGTCCGCTGACGGTCGGGAAGTGCATCCACGGCCGTCGTGATCTCGGCGGCGCGCTCTTTCGATACGAGGCGCTGCTCCGGCGACGGATCCGGCGCGGTCGGTTCCGCGGGCGCAACCTCGCTGGTCGCCGACATCGGAACGGCCCATCGCAACCGTCGAGATCGCGACTTCCGCAGATCGAGACACGCATTCACCAGGATGCGCGTAAACCAGACTTCAAACGGAAGATCTTCGCGATAGCTGATGATGTGCGTAAACACCTTCACGAACGCGTCCTGAACCGCCTCGTCCGCGTCGTGCGCATCACGCAGGTACTGGTAGGCGATGCGGACCGCCCGCCGCTGCTGATTCGCAACGAGCTCACCGTAGCGTTCGCGCGCCGCATCGCGTTCCCCGGCCGCCACGAGATGCTTGATCTCGCCGGCGAGGCGCGAGTCCTTCGATAGCGGTGCCTGCGGCGCGAGAGCGCCAGCGGGTGCGGGCGCCCGCCGGGGAGGCGTTCTGCTCATGGAATACGGCTCGAGCGGTTCGGTCCTTTACCGAGGCTCCAACTATACATTACGATTCCATTTTTGTTGGTCGGCCTTCTTGCCAGGAGAACCCACAAATGAGCACACAGGTTGAGCGGGCGCATGGTCTCGAGGCCTTGGGAATCGTTCGGTCCGGACCTGTCCACTGGAACCTGAGCCCGGCAGTTCTTTACGAAATTGCCCTCCGCCGAGACGAAGGGGTGCTCGCCGCCGACGGCCCACTGGTGGCTCGAACCGGCCAGCACACTGGGCGGTCGCCGCAAGACAAATTCACGGTCAAAGAGCCGACCACCGAACAGAACATCGACTGGGTGCTCAACAAGGGCATCACCGAAGCGAACTTCGATGCCCTACACCGCGATTTGATGACCTACGTGCAGGACAAAGAGCTCTATGTGCTCGACGCATGGGGCGGAGCCGATCCGGCGTATCGCGTTCCTGTGCGTATCGTCACCCAGTTCGCATGGCACAACCTCTTTGCGCGCAACATGTTCATCCCAGAGCTCGACCCTGACAAGCGCGCGAACCATCGTCCCGAATACACGGTCATCGATTGTCCGCACTTCAAAGCGGATCCGGCCCGGCACGGCTCGCGAACTGAAACGGCGATTTACGTCCACTACGGCAGGAAGCTGGTGCTCATCGCGGGCAGTGAATACGCCGGAGAGATCAAGAAGTCGATCTTCACGATCCTCAATTACACGCTGCCACTCAAGGGCGTGTTGTCGATGCACTGCTCGGCGAATGTCGGTGCGGGCGGCGATTCAGCCCTGTTCTTTGGCCTGTCCGGCACCGGAAAGACGACGTTGTCGAGCGATCCGGAGCGCGGCCTTATTGGTGACGACGAACATGGGTGGAGCGACCGCGGCATCTTCAACTTCGAGGGCGGCTGCTACGCCAAAGTGATCAGACTCTCGAAAGAGGCGGAACCGCAGATCTGGGACGCCTCGCGGCGGTTCGGCACCATCCTCGAGAATGTCGTGCTCGATCCCGATACGCGCGACATGGATCTCGATGACATGAGGTACACCGAGAACACGCGCAGCTCCTATCCACTCGCGTTCATCCCCAACGCCATTCCGTCCGGCATGGCCGGCCATCCGAAGAACGTCGTGATGCTGACCGCTGACGCGTACGGGGCGATGCCGCCGATCGCGCGACTGACGCCCGAAGGGGCGATGTATCACTTTCTCTCGGGGTATACGGCGCGCGTCGCCGGTACCGAGCGCGGCGTGACGGAACCGAAAGCGACGTTCAGCACCTGCTTCGGCGCGCCATTCCTCCCGCTGAATCCGAACGTCTACGCGAAGATGCTTGGCGAACGCATCGCCAGGCACAAATCGCGGGTCTGGCTGGTGAACACGGGCTGGACTGGCGGACCTCCGGGAGTCGGCTCGCGGATGAAGATCGCCTACACGCGTGCGATGCTCACCGCGGCGCTCAACGGGCAGCTCGACAACGTCAAGTACCAGAAGCACGACATCTTCAATCTCGACATCCCGACGACGTGCCCCGGCGTGCCCGACAGCGTGCTCGATCCGCGGAGCACGTGGCCCGACAAGGATGCCTACGACGCGCAGGCGAAGAAGCTTGCGGGCATGTTCGTGGAGAACTTCAAGGCGTTCGAGACGCACGTCGATGCGTCGGTCAAGGCTGCAGGTCCCAAGGTGTAGGTGACGTACGAACCCGTTATTGGGCTAGAAATCCACGCACAGCTGCAGACCCGTACGAAGATCTTCTGCGGCTGCAGCACCGCGTTCGGCGCACCGCCCAACTCGCAGGTGTGTCCCGTCTGCCTCGGCATGCCGGGGGCACTCCCCGTTCTGAATCGCGCAGCGGTTGATTACGCGATCAAAGCCGCGCTCGCGCTCGGCTGCGACCTCCAGCCGCTGTCGATCTTCGCGCGGAAGAACTATTTCTATCCCGACCTTCCCAAGGGCTATCAGATCTCACAGTACGAACGCCCGCTCGCGCTTCACGGCGGGCTCGACATCAGCGTTGACGGCCGGACCAAGCGCGTCGGTCTGACCCGTATCCACATGGAGGAGGATGCGGGGAAATCGCTGCATGAAGGCTTTCCGGATTCGGACCGGCGCACCTATATCGACTACAACAGAAGCGGTGTGCCGCTGATTGAAATCGTCACCGAGCCCGACATGCGCTCGGCTGCCGAGGCGGCGGAGTTCTTCGAGCGGCTCCGCGACATCCTGGTCTGGCTGGGCGTCAACGACGGCAACATGGAAGAGGGAAGTCTCCGCTGCGACGCGAACGTGTCGGTTCGGCCGGCAGGGCAGGAGCGGTTCGGGACGAAGGCCGAGGTGAAGAACCTCAACTCCTTCCGGTACCTCGAAAAGGCGCTCGAGTACGAGATCGATCGGCAGATTGACCTGATTGAAGGCGGCGGACGCGTCGTCCAGGAGACGCGGTTGTGGGATTCGGCGGCGGACAGGACGGTGTCGATGCGCAGCAAGGAAGAAGCGCATGACTATCGGTACTTCCCTGAGCCGGATTTGCCTCCGCTCGTGATCAACGAAGCGCGCATCGCGGCGGTCCGCGAGACGATGCCCGAGCTGCCAGAGGCACGCCGGCAGCGCTTGATCGCCGCGTATGGACTCCCGGCGTACGATGCAGGCGTGCTGACCTCCTCGGCCGGACTCGGCGATTATTTTGAGAGGGTCGCGGCAGGATCGAACAATCCGAAGGCGGCGAGCAACTGGGTGATGGGCGAGCTCCTGCGGACGATGAAGGAACGCGGCGTGTCGATCGATCAGGTGCCGCTGACGCCGGCCGCGCTTGCGGGCCTGATTACGCTGGTCGAAAAGGGCACCATCAGCAGCTCGATTGCGAAAGACGTGTTTGCCAAGATGTACGACACCGGCCGTTCGGCCGACGACATCGTCGCGGCCGAGGGGCTGGCGCAGAATAACGACGAAGGCGCGCTGCTTGCGATCGTTCGAGACGTCATTGCGAGGCACGCGGATGCCGCCGCGCAGTTCCGCGCCGGCAAGAGCCAGACGTTCGGGTTTCTCGTCGGGCAGGTCATGAAGGGAAGCGGCGGCAAGGCCAATCCGAAACTGGCGAACGAGCTCCTCAAACGCGAACTGCAGCAGACATGACGAAAGCGAGGGCGGCTCCGCTGCTTGCGTACTGCGCTGCGGCGGCGGTCTCGACCTGGCCGCTCGTGCTCCACCCGCGCGCGTTGCTCGGCGCCACGTCAGGTCCCGGAGATCCCTACCTCAATCTGTGGATTCTCGGCTGGGACATGCAGACGCTGCTGTCCAATCCAGCGTCGCTCATCAACGGCGCCATCTTCAACGCGAACATTTTTTTTCCCGCCACGAGCACGCTGGCCTATTCCGATCACCTTTTGCTTCAGAGCCTGCTGCTCGCTCCGTTCTACGCGATCACCGGTGACGTGGTGCTCTGTTACAACGTGTTGCTGCTCGCGTCGCTCGTCGGCAGCGCGCTGGCCATGCATCTGTTCGTGCGGTCAACGGTGAGGAGTCAAGCAGGCGCGTATCTGGCCGGCTTCGCGTGGGGATTCGGTTCATTTCACTTCGGCCATCTGATTCACCTGCAGCTTCAGGCGCTGTACTTTCTGCCGCTCACGTTCTTCTTCCTCCATCGAGTGATTGCGCGGCGCCGGGCCCGCGATGTTGTCTTGCTCGGTGCAACCGCCGCGCTGCAGGCCATCTCCTCCGTGTACTTCGGCATCATCGGCGCAATTGCGCTCACCGTGGGCGGGTTCGCGCTCGCCGTCGGTGTGGGCCGGTGGCGCAGCGCCGCCGTACTGCGCCGACTGGCCCTCTCGGGCGCCATTGCCGCCATGCTCGTCCTTCCGGTCGCGATGATTTATGCGCGCGTGGCGCAGCGCGAAGGGTTCGGCCGGAACCTGGCCGAAGCGGGTCGAAACGCCGCGTACACAGGGAGCTACCTTCAGGCGCCGCCGGGCAACGTCCTGTACGGACGGACAGGCTTGCTGCGACAGCAGGATTCCGCGGCCGCAGCGCATCCGCGCACCGGACCCGAGCGCGAGCTGTTTCCCGGATTCGTCCTGATCGCATTAGCGATCGCCGGCGCGTGGCTCGGGTGGCGAAGCGATGCGCGTCCGACGGTCCTCACGATGATCGCGATCAGCGCGGTCGGGTTCGTCCTTTCGCTTGGCCCGGATGGCGTACGTCCGCTGTATGCCGCCGCGCATCGGTTCGTGTTCGGATTCGCCGTGATCCGAGCGCCGGCACGCTTTTCGGTGCTGGTCACGTTCGCGCTGTGCGTGCTGGCCGCGATCGCCGTTCGAGAGCTGCGCTCGCCGCGGCTGCCGCTGCCCGGCGGCCGCGAAAGTCGCGGCCTCGGATTTCCCGCCGTCGGTGTGCTCATTGCGGTTGCGGTCGTCGAGCTGCTGCACGTGCCGGCGAATCTCGTCGCGGCGCCGGCGCAATATACCGATCTCGGGGAATGGCTCGCCCGCGAACCAGGGCCAGGTGCGGTCGCGTTCCTGCCGCTCGCCCGCGACGTCGAGTCGACGCCGGAGATGGTGCAGTCACTCGAACACCGACGACCGATTGTGAACGGCTACAGCGGTCAACGGCCGGCTTTTTACGGCCCATTCGCCGACGAAATCAACACGTTCCCGAGCGCCGACGCCCTCGCCACGCTGCATGACAGTCGCGTTCGCTTCGTCGTCACCGCGAAACCGCTCGATCGTCCGGAACCGCCTGTAACCGAGCGTGCTCGCTTCGACGAGGGGACGATTTACGAACTGCAATGGACACCGGATCTCGAGGCGCGGCTGGTCACCGCGAACGCCGTGGAACCGCCGCCGCCCGGTCGAATTCCGTTTCGGGTCGGCGAACTGGCCCGCTACGACGTACATTGGGACGGAGCGGGGGTGAGCTTGTCGGCGGGCGACATTTCAATTGCTGTGGAGCCGCCCACATACCGGCTCGTCGTCACCGCGACCACGGCGCCCTGGGTGGCGCGCTTCTTCGAGGCGCAGGACGTGTTCCGCACCCGAGTGGATGAAGAACTCCTTCCACGGGTCCATGAGCGCGAGCAACATGAGGGCTCGCGTCATGTGACGCGAGCCTTTGTCTTCGACGGTCCGGCGCGCATCGTCCGAACGGGTCGAACGCTCGCAGAGGCACTGGATCAGGAAGCAGTCGTATTGCCCATGGCTCCTCGCGCACGCGACGCGATCAGCGCACTTTTTTACGTTCGGACGCTGCCGCTGAGACCCGGCGAACGCATCAGGTTTCCCGTGAACGAGGCCGGGCGCAACCTCGTCGCCGAGGTCACGGTCAACGGGGTCGACCGCATCACTTCGTTGAACAGGCGAGTCGAGGCGATCCGGGTGACCCCAGTGCTGCAGAGGCGTGCCGCCGATCGCCAGCCGCTGGCGGCCACGATATGGCTGAGCAACGACGACCGGCGTCTTCCGTTGATCCTCGACCTTGATGCGGGGTTCGGCCATATGCGTGTCGAGCTTGTGAGCTACCGTCCTTGACGGCTATACTTACAGCATCCAACCGAACAAGTAAGCCTTTGGCCCTGGGTGCACAGGCAGCGTGATCGAGACGCATCACCTCTCGAAACTTTACAGTCGCGGTTTGTACGCGCTGCACGATCTTTCCCTCACAGTCGAAAAAGGCGAATTCGTTTTTCTGACCGGTCCGAGCGGAGCGGGCAAATCGACGCTCCTGCGTCTTCTCCTTGTCCAGGACCGGCCAACCGAGGGCGAGCTGTTCGTCAACGGCCACGACCTGACGTCACTCTCGCGCGGCGATGTCCAGGAGTACCGCCGCGGCATCGGGTTCATCTTCCAGGACTTCAAGTTGATCCCGACGCGCACCGTGTTCGAGAACGTCGCATTCGTGCTCGAAGTGCTCGGTGTGCCGGCAGGGCAGCAGCGGCGCCGCGCCTTTCAGGTCCTCAAGTGGGTCGGATTGCAGCATCGCATCAACGCGTTTCCACGAGACCTTTCGGGCGGAGAGCAGCAGCGCATTGCGATTGCGCGGGCTCTTGTGAACGATCCCGCCCTTGTCCTGGCAGACGAGCCAACGGGAAACCTCGATCCGGACCTGTCGCTCGAGATCATGAACCTGCTTCGTGAAGTCAACGCTGGCGGCACAACGGTGGTTGTCGCGACGCACGATCGCGAATTGATTCGCCTGGTAGGCCGACGCACGATCACGCTTGATTCGGGGCGCGTCGTCGAAGTGACATGAGAGCCATCGACTACGCGCTCCGCCAGGCGTGGGCAAGCTTCTGGCGTTCGGGCACCGCGACTGCCTTCGCCGTCCTCGCCATCGCACTGGCGGCAGTGGTGCTCGGAACCCTGCTGCTCGTGACCTGGAATGTCGATCGCGTGATGGAGCAATGGACCGACGCGACGGAGTTCTCCATCTTTCTTCGCGACGATGCGACGTCGGAACAACGTGGAGCGGTGGAGACGGCGATCGATCAGAGCGGCGTCAGCGATCGCCGCGAGTACGTCTCGAAGACACAGGCGCTGACGCGCTTCCGATCGCAATTCGCCGATCTCGCGTCGCTGACCAACGACTTCGACGACAACCCATTCCCGGCTTCGCTCGAAGTTCGCGTGCGTCCCGACGCCGCGCGAGCGGGGCGGGCTGACACGCTCGTCAGAACCCTGGCGGCGATGCCGGGTGTCGCCGACGTGCGCTACGACCGCGAATGGCTCACGCGAATGTCGACGGGCCTCGACGCGATACGCGGGGCGGGGTTCGCGCTCGCCTTGTTGATGGGACTTGCGGCGGCCGTGACCGTTGCCGCGGTCGTGCGGCTCGGACTTCACGCGCGTACTGATGAGATTGAAATAATGAAATTGGTCGGGTCGCCGGTCTCCTTCATCCGGGGCCCTTTCGTGGCGGAAGGGCTGCTGCAGGGTGGCCTCGGCGCCGTCATCGCGATTGGCTTGCTGTGGGCCGGGTTCGCGGTGGTGCGGGCGTGGTGGGGGGGCGACTTATCGGCCATCCTGGATGGGGCGGCCATTCAATTTCTGCCGGTCCGGCTGGTCGGCCTGCTCGTCGCCGGGGCGATGTCTGTGGGCGCCGCCGGTGGGTTTGCCGCGTCCCGTCACGCGGCCTGACCTTTCGGGCGACCGCCGTTGACAGCCCCCGGAGGCCCCGCTTAGACTGATCGAAACCTCAGATATGCCTGCGTCGAGGAACCGTTTGTCACGCTTCCTGGCCGACTCCCGCCCGCAATGCGATCCAGTGCTACATTCCGTCTCGAATTTCTACCGTGAAGAATTTGTGAAGTGCAAGCGCTGCCTCGAACAGCAGCGTGAGTTCTTCTCGGAAGGCGCAATTTCCGATGCTGAACGCGCGCTGACCCAGGTGATGTCGCAGCTCGATCGACTGTGCACCAAGGCCGACGCGGATCAGGTCGTCAGCCGCCTTCTCAGACAATTTGACGTCGTAACCGGCCTGTCAGCCTGGTCGGACCCCCGCCACACTCACTGATTCGTTCCATTCACAACCTTCGAAGCGACCTACAAGAGATCCTCCGTGCAGCTGTTCGTGCAGCGGATGCGGCGGCGCTCGTCCGGACCGCGCTTGCCGAACCGTCGGTCGCTGGCGCCCAGACGAAAGCGTCGGCAGTCAACGTCATCGCCGTTGGCAAGGCCGCGGGGCCAATGTTGACAGAGTTCGTACGTAGCGTCAGAGTCCGCGTGCGAACCGCTATCGGCATCGGACCAGGTCAGCCGCAGACGTTGCCATCTGAAGCAACGTGGTTCGATGCAGGACATCCAGTTCCGGATGAGCGCAGTGTCGCGGCTGCGCGCGGCGCGCTGCAGGTTGCACAACGTACTGCCGATGACGACCTGCTGATCGTGCTTCTGTCGGGAGGCGCCTCGGCGTTGATGGCGCTGCCGGCGGACGATCTCACTCTCGCCGATAAGCAGGACACAGTGCGACGGCTGCTCAAAGGTGGCGCAACGATTCACGAGTTGAACACTGTCCGCAAGCATCTTTCGGCGATCAAGGGTGGGAGGCTTGCCGCGGCGACCCCGGGCGCTGTCGTGACGCTGGTGATCTCCGATGTCGTTGGAGATGATCTCTCTGTCATCGGCTCCGGGCCGACGATGCCGGATCCGAGCACATTCGCGGATGCTCTCGACGTGTTGGACGCGCGCGGAGGACGGGCGAGTTATCCGGCGGCCGTAGTCTCGCACCTCGACCGCGGCGCGCGGGGCACGATTGACGAAACACCGAAGCCAGACGATCCACGCATTCGCCACGCAATCGCACGAATTATCGGCGGCCGGATGACGGCGGTTGCCGGAGCGGTGAATGCCGCTCGATCACTTGGTTATAACGTCCACACGATCGATGCGCCTATCGTCGGTGAAGCCCGCGACGCGGCAACTCTGTTTGCGGGCGAAGTGCGTCGGGCGCGCGCCCGTCTGACGCCGCCGCTGTGCATCGTCGGATCGGGCGAGACCACCGTACATGTGACAGGCAATGGAATTGGCGGACGGAACCAGGAGTTTGCGCTCGCGATGGTGCCGTTGCTCGTGGATTTGACAAGGTCCGCGCCGCATGACGGAGGGGCCGTGCCGCGAGAGAGCGATGCCGTGTTCGGCAGCATCGGCACCGACGGAATCGATGGACCAACAGATGCCGCTGGCGCGATCGTCGACGCCACCACCATGACGCGAGCCGCAGCACGGGCGCTTGACCGGGCAGCGTACCTTCGCAACAACGACAGCTACCACTTCTTCAGCGCCCTCGGTGACCTGGTGCACACCGGGCCGACGGGCACAAATGTTGGAGACGTCCAGGTGGCGTTGATCACCTGAATGCCAATCCCTGAACAGATTCTGACGTTTTTCAAGGAGCGCATCGCTCATCCGACTACCGCGCGCGAGCTCGCGCGTTTACTGCGAGTGCCGCGTGATGAGCGCGTCGCGTTCAAGCGAGATCTCAAGCGACTTGTGATGTCCGGCCAGCTCGTGCAGGTCCGCGGAAATCGGTTTGCCCTTCCGGATACAGAAAATCTGGTCGCCGGACGTCTGCATACCAACCCAGGCGGCTTCGGGTTCGTCGCGCCCGACGACGCTGAACGAAGCGACCGACGCGACATTTACATCGCCGCGGCGAACCTCTCGGAAGCCATGCACGGCGATCGGGTGCTCGTCCGCGTCGAACGCCACACGCCGCGCGGCCTCGAAGGGCGCATCGTCCGCATCGTCGAGCGCGCTCACGACACCGTCGTCGGTCGGTTCGAATCGGACGCGGCAGGTCTTGCGTATGTCGTCCCGTTTGACCGCCGGATAACCGCCGACATTCATGTGCCAAGCGGACAAGGTGGCGCGGCGGAACCAAACGATATGGTCGTCGTTCAGATCACGCGCTGGCCGACGGCGACGCGGGGTCCCGTTGGCCGGATCGTCGAGGTCCTCGGCAACATCGACGAACCAGGCGTTGACACACAGATCATCATTCGCAAACACAACATCCCCGACACGCACTCTGAGGAGAGTGTCGAGGAGGCGCGGCGTCTCGGTTCCGCGGTGAAACCATCCGATATTCGTGGGCGCACCGATTTCCGTCCGACGACGACGGTCACCATCGACGGCGAGCATGCGCGCGACTTTGACGATGCGATCACGCTCGAGAAGCTGCCGAATGGAAATTACTGGCTGGGCGTCCACATTGCGGATGTATCGCACTACGTCGCGGAAGGAAGCGCGCTCGACGAAGAGGCGTACGAGCGGGGTACGTCGGTTTATTTCACGGAGCGCGCCGTGCACATGTTTCCGTCAGAGCTTGCGACGGGACTGTGCAGTCTGAACCCGCATGTCGATCGTCTCGTGCAGTCGTGCCTGATGGAGGTCGACCGTCGGGGTCACGTCGTGCGTTACGAGATGCACGACGGGGTCATCAACAGCGACGCGCGAATGACCTACACGGCCGTCAACGCTATCCTTTCCGATCGCGATCCCGAGGCGATGGCGCAATATGCGGAGTTCGTGCCGCTCTTCGAGCAGATGGGGGATGCGTTCGAGATTCTCAACGCGCGACGCCGCCGCAGGGGTTCGATCGACTTCGACCTTCCCGAAACGGAAGTCATCCTGTCCGAGTACGGGGAGATAGAGGCCATCGTCCCCGCGGAACGAAACATCGCGCATCGTCTCATCGAAGAATTCATGCTGCTGGCGAACGAGACGGTTGCTGGCCATCTGATCGAACACGGTGTCCCGTCGCTCCATCGCGTGCACGAAGCGCCGGATGTCAAGAAAGTCGCCGAGTTCGAGGCGTTCATCGAGCCGCTCGGGTACAGCCTCGGCGCCACGGGGCGATCCGTTGCGCCGACGAACTTTCAGAAGCTGATTGACCGCATCCGTGCAACACCCGAAGAGCGTCCGATTGCGGCGGTCATGCTCCGCACGATGCAGAAGGCGCGGTACGACGCGGTGAGTCTCGGTCACTTCGGTCTCGCCGCGGAGCACTACACGCATTTCACATCGCCGATTCGGCGTTACCCCGACCTCATCGTCCATCGCACCCTGCGCGAGTCGCGCCGCGGGCAGATACCCGATGCCCGGCGCGAAGACCTGCAGGACGACTTGCCGGAAATCGCGAAACACACCTCCGACATGGAGCGCCGCGCCGACGATGCCGAGCGCGAGCTGCTGCAATGGAAGAAGGTCCGCTTCATGGCGGACAAGGTCGGTGATGAGTATGAAGGCTACATCACGGGCGTCGCGCCGTTCGGATTGTTCATCGAACTGATCGAACACTTCGTCGAAGGGCTCGTCCACATTTCGAGCATGGCCGATGACTACTACCGGTACGTCGAACAGCAGCACGTCCTTCTAGGGGAGAACAGGAAGAAGGTGTACCGGCTTGGCGACAAGGTGCGCGTCCAGGTCGTGCGCGTCGACATGGAACGACGCCAGGTGGAACTCGGATTGGTTGAGATCCTGGATACCGTCAGGCGCGAAGAGGGGAGGCGCGGTGCGCCGAGGAGCAAGGTGAGACCCAAGAAGGAGCAGCGGCGCGGCGGGAAGCGGAAGCCGCGTCCCGGGCGGCGCGAACGCGCCGCCGGGCGAAAGAAGCTATGACTTTTCGTCTTCCTTGTTGGCTTCTTTGAAATTGCGGATACCTTTGCCGATGCCCCTGCCGATTTCGGGCAGCCGATTGGCGCCGAAGATCAAGATGATGATCACGAGGATGATGAGTAGCTCAGGAAGGCCGATCCGGCCCATAAGGTCACCTCAAGCGCGTAACGAGTTGGAAAGTGGGCAATTGTACCATGCTGCCTGGGCCGGAATGCCTTTTGAAGCACTCGGCGCGGAGGTCCTCTAAATGAGACGGCTGATCGTCGCGGCGGCATTCGCACTGGCGGGAAGTGCGTCGATTGCGGCGCAGCAAGAAGGTGCCCTCGCGAAGTTTTCGTCGCAGGTTCAACTGGTCGAGGTGTATGCGACGGTAACCGACGAGAGAGGTGAGCTTGTCACGGGGCTTCGCCAGAACGATTTCCAGGTGTACGAAAACAATCAGCTCCAGGACATTTCGACATTCGCCGCCGGCGAGTTTCCGTTGACGGTCGCGCTCGGCGTCGATCGCAGCTGGAGCATGGCGGGCAAGCCGCTCGAACTGGCGAAGCAGGCGTCTCGCGGGTTTCTCAATCAGCTGAAAACCGGTGATCGCGCGCTGGTCGTCGCCATCAGCAGCAGCGCCGACATCATCGCACCACTCTCAAGCGACAGGCTGACGCAAGGCCGCGCGATTTCCGCGCTTGATCCCTGGAGCACGACCGCGCTTCGCGATGCGATTGTCGCGGCGCTTGATCGCCTCGAGCCTGAATCCGGACGACAGGCGCTCGTGCTGTTTTCCGATGGCAACGATCGCTACAGCAGCGCGACTGAAGCTCAGGTCATTTCGCGCGCCCGCCGCAGCAATGCGCTGATCTATCCAATTACGATCGGGAAGCAGCGGCCGGCGTTTCTCGCGGAACTTGCCGTACTGACCGGCGGCCGTTCGTTTCTGCTGAAGGACGCGACCGAGCTCGAGAAGACGCTCTCAACGATCGCGCGCGAGCTGCGCTATCAATATCTGCTAGGCTACGCGCCGTCCAATCCCATCGAGGAAGGCGCGCATGAGTGGAGATCGATTCGCGTGACGCTTACCGGCAACCATCCTGGGCTCCGGGTCCGGGCGCGCGACGGGTACACGACGGACTAATGTCACACCCTCTCGTGATGGCGTTATTTCAGGATGCCGCTGCGGCCGCCGAAGCCGCACGGGCGCTTCGGGCTCTCGGCATACCGCGCGAGCGGGTATCGATCGTCGCGCGAAGCCACGATGAGGAAGGCGTGATTGCTGACGCAGCGGGAGCGTCACCGGGTTCTGAGATCGAAGATTCCCGGCCCGCGTCGCGCCTTGGCGAGCTTGCGGCGCATCTGGCAGCGGCGGTTGCCGTCGTGATCCCAGGTGTTGGACCGATTGTCGCTGACGGTCCGTTGTCAGCAGCGCTCGGTGAAGCGGCTGGACATGTGGCCGGTGATATCGCCGGCGCGCTTGTGAAAGCCGGTCTTAGTCGCCATGACGCAGGTCAATGGGAGAAACGCATCGAACAGGGGGCATTCCTCGTGGGGGCACATGCCGATAAACTGCCTATTGAGACTGCGCGCGAGGCGTTGATGCGCGCGGGCGGCTCTCCGGTTGCAGTCGGCAGATGGAGTGATACGTAAATTGTCCTTGGTTTCACCAAGCCAAATGCCGCGTTGGTGCATCCAATCAAGGGAACAGGACCGCATCCGCTACGTTGTTGAGGTACCTGTTTTGCAGTTGCGGCCCCTCAACGGGCTCGGTGAAAATGGGCCAGACGCAGACCGCCGTAATGTCGACCACGCCGCCGCAGAGCAAGCCTGACCCCACTCCTGCGCAGGGGCATCTCTATATCCGGCCGAACTCGGGCCCGGGCGAAGTCCATTTCATGTTCGAGCAGCAGGAAAAGCGGCTCGGCGGTGCAATGGGCGCCTCGGTTCTCAGCCATGGGGCGTTTGTCCTCATCATCCTGCTCTTCATTCGCCTGGCACCGCACCCCGACGGCCACGCGATGCTGGTTGATCGCTTGCCGTCACAGATTGTGTGGCTGGCCGAGCCTGGCGCCGGTGGCGGCGGCGGTGGCGGTGGCAATCAACAGAAGGAACCCATCAAGAAGGCCGAGCTGCCCGGAAAAGAAAAAATCACGGTTCCCGTCCAGAAGCCGCCCGAGCCAAAACCGATTCCAGAGGTGAAGCCGCCCGAAGAGGAAAAGGTGAACATCCCGGCGGTGACGATGAGCGCGGCGAACGAGACCTCGCCGGGGCTCATTGAATCGAAGGAAGACACCACGTCACAAGGTACGGGCACACAGGGCGGTGCAGGTACGGGGCAGGGCACCGGCATTGGCAACGGTCAGGGTTCGGGGCTAGGCGATGGAAGCGGCGGCGGTACAGGTGGTGGCGTCTACCGTCCGGGCAACGGCGTTGAATCGCCGCGACTGTTGCGCAGCGTTCGGCCCAACTACACCGCGGAGGCCATGCGCGCGAAGGTGCAGGGTGTGGTCCGCCTCGAAGGGGTCGTCCTGCCGGATGGCTCCGTAGGCGATCTCAAGGTGATCCGCTCGCTCGATCCGGTGTTTGGTCTCGATCAGGAAGCCGTCAAGGCGGCGAGACAGTTCCGCTTCGTCCCCGGTACGCGCTTCGGCGAGCCGGTGGCGGTGCTCGTCAGCTTCGAAATCGAGTTCACTCTCCGCTGACGCTTCGCGCGCCTTTCCGCCCTCTATTGACCGGGTTCACTCGGTCACGTTGACTGAGATCGACGTACAGAGTCCCTCAATAGTCCTGTGGAGGTCGTCGCCCACCTGGAGCGTCAGCTTGTGCATCCCCGTCGGCAACTGCATGTCGATGACGTTCTTCCCGTCACCGAAATGGACCCACGGCGCCGCGCGCGGGATGACCATGCCCGTAGGCAGGCAGTCAGCGTCCACCCCAATGTGATAGTGGCCGAGTGACGGCCGGGTGTCGGTGACGGTCCCTTGCGGCACCGCAGCGATGGTGAAATCCTGCGCGCCGAATTCGAGCTTGACGGGACTCTTGACGCTCGCGCCGTCCTGCGGCTGGACGAAGAAGACTCGCGGCCCGCTTTGGCGGCACGCCGCGCTTATAAGAACGGCTGCAATTGCGGCGGCTGCAATCCCAAACCGGCAATAACGAATCACAATATCTCTCCTCTGGCCGCTTGAGGCGCGACCGCGTAGATACTACATCTCCTCAGGCGCTACTGCTGCCGGATTAGCGACACGGTCACGTTCGTGTAGGTGAACCCACAGTCGAAGGGAACCTGCGGCGCAACGATGACCAACCGCGTCCAGCTCACCGTTCCCGACATCGCTCCGCTTCCTGTGCACGTCAACGTGGACCGGCCACTCTGGAAGATGGTCACCGTCATCGCGCCGGTGACAGCGGTTGTCGCGCCGATTGCCGACGGGTCGCGCAGGGTTCCGTTGAAGAGGACGACAGTATTCGGGTACACGCCTGAGATCTCGGCACCTGTATGCGTCACGTTGAGTTCAGGAATCGATTCCGTCTGTGGACTTGACGTGTTCGGTGTCACCGCTGTCAGCGATCCGGTCCACGTGCCCGTGAGCGACTGCATCGCCGGTCGCAGCGCAATCGCCAGCGAGGTGTCGGACGCAAGCGTCACCCCCCGAAACACCGAGTCATAGCCCTCATGTCTGAAGCGCACGGTGAAGCCCGCCAGCCGCAGGTCCCCGATCTCAAATGTGCCGCTGCTGTCGGTTATCGCCGTTCGACCAGCATCAGGCCCGTCGAGAATCGCGACGGATGTGGAAGCAAGCGGTCCCGTGGTGTTCAGATCGACGACGCGGCCAGAGAGGGTGAATGGGGGCGTCGGCGGCGGCTGTGGCGCCGGTGAGGGAACAGGCGTTGGCGCTGGCGAGGGTTCGGGCGCCGTCGGACTCTTCGAGCCGCACGCCAGAATGGTTGCGCAGAGAGCGACGCGAACAGCTCGTCTGAAACCCATAAATGAGAAAGGCCGGGTCCCCTGAAGGAACCCGGCCAGAACGATGAACGATCCGAACGATCGGAACGACTAATACATGCCGCCCATGCCGCCGCCGTGCGGCATCGCGGGTGCTTCCTTCTTCTCCTCTGGGATTTCGGAGACCAGCGCTTCAGTCGTCAGCAGCAGTGAGGCAATTGATGAGGCGTTCTGCAACGCGCTGCGAACCACTTTCGCGGGATCGATGACGCCGGCTTTCACGAGATCCTCATACGTATCAGTGGCCGCGTTGAACCCTTCGTCCTGGCTCTTCTGCTCCTTCACGCGAGACACCACGATCGAGCCCTCTTCGCCGGCGTTGTTGGCGATCCACCGCATCGGCTCCTCGATGGCTCGCCGGATGATGTCGACGCCGACTCGCTGGTCGTGTTCGAGCTTCAGCTTTTCGAGCGCTTTGCCGGAGCGCAACAGCGCGACGCCGCCGCCAGGCACGATGCCTTCCTCGACCGCCGCTTTGGTCGCATGCATCGCGTCTTCGACCCGAGCCTTCTTCTCCTTCATCTCGGTCTCGGTGGCCGCGCCGACCTTGATGACGGCCACGCCGCCAACCAGCTTCGCGAGGCGTTCCTGCAGCTTCTCGCGATCGTAGTCAGAGGTCGTGTCCTCAATCTGTGCGCGGATCTGCTTCACGCGCCCTTCGATCGCGGACGACGTGCCGGCGCCCTCGACGATGGTGGTGTTGTCCTTGTCGATGGTGACCTTCTTCGCCTTGCCGAGGTCTTCCATCTTGATGTTTTCCAGCTTGATGCCGAGGTCTTCGGTGATGGCGCGGCCGCCACTCAGGATCGCGATGTCCTCGAGCATGGCCTTGCGGCGATCGCCGAAACCGGGTGCCTTCACGGCTGCCGCCTGCAGCGTGCCGCGCAGCTTGTTGACGACCAGCGTCGCCAATGCCTCGCCTTCGACGTCTTCGGCGATGATCAGCAGGGGCCGGCCCATCCGGGCGACCTGCTCGAGTACCGGCAGGAGGTCCTTCATCGAGCTGATCTTCTTCTCGTGAATCAGGATCACCGGGTTCTCGAGCACCACTTCCATCCGCTCGGCGTCGGTGACGAAGTACGGCGACAGATACCCGCGGTCGAACTGCATGCCCTCGACGACGTCCAGCGACGTCTCGAGCGTCTTTGCCTCTTCAACCGTGATGACACCGTCCTTGCCGACCTTCTCCATCGCGTCCGCGATAATCTTGCCGATGGTGGCGTCGCTGTTGGCTGAAATCGTGCCGACCTGCGCAACCATGTTGCCGGAAACCGGCCGCGCCATCTTCTTGATTTCCTCGACGACGACCGCGACGGCCTTTTCGATGCCGCGCTTGATTTCCATCGGATTCGCGCCGGCCACGACATTCTTCGCACCCTCGCGATAGATTGCCTGCGCGAGGACGGTCGCCGTCGTCGTGCCGTCGCCCGCCGTGTCGGACGTCTTGCTCGCGACCTCGCGCACCATCTGCGCGCCCATGTTTTCCAGCGGATCCTTCAGGTCGATCTCCTTGGCGACGGTCACGCCGTCCTTGGTGATCGTGGGGGATCCGAACTTCTTGTCGAGGACGACGTTGCGTCCCTTGGGACCGAGTGTGACCTTCACCGCGTCGGCGAGCTGGTTGACACCGCGGAGAATCGCCTGGCGCGACTGCTCGCCGTAAATAATCTGCTTAGCCATGTTCCTTGACCTCTATTTTGAATCGAGGACCGCGAGCACTTCGTCCTCGCGCATGATGAGGTATTCCTCCCCATCGATCTTGATGTCCTGTCCGGAATATTTGCCGAAGAGAATCGTCTCGCCTTCCTTGACGTCGAGCGGCACGCGTTCGTTCTTCTCCTTTTTGCCGAGTCCGACGGCGATGACCTTGCCCTGCTGCGGCTTCTCCTTGGCCGAATCGGGAATGATGATTCCGCCGATCTTCTGTTCGCCTTCATCGATGCGTTGAACGATGATGCGGTCGTGTAGCGGTCTGACTTTCATGTGAGTCGACTCCAACTGTGACGTCTGGTGACTGCCGTCGGCCTGTAAAGGCCCGGGCAAAATCCTTGGATTGATCGCATGGGCCGGCTGAAGCCGGCCCCCACAGTGAGTTAGCACTCACCGTGGACAACTGCTAAGTCTAGTGAACGGGAAAAACCAGTGTCAAGGGAGCCGGCGTGGGTCCGCCGTCAGGCGGACCTTCGGAGTCGATACTCATGCATCTTTCGTGCGAGCGTATTGCGGTGGATACCGAGCAGATCGGCGGCTTTGCCCAAATTGCCGCCGGCTTTCAGCAGGACCTGCGTGATGAACTTCTTCTCGAACTCCCGCTGGGCCTCGTCGTAGCGGATCCCCCTGGTCACCATCTCGTGCACCAGCTGTTCGAGCTGTTCACGCATCGGCATCAGCGAACCTCTTTTCCGGTCAGACGCCGGAACGCCTCGAGATACTTGTCCCGGGTCCGCATGACGACATCTTCAGGAAGCGACGGAACGGGCGGCTGCTTGTTCCAGTTGATCTGCTCGAGGTAATCACGCACGTACTGCTTGTCGAAGCTTGGTTGCGGACCGCCGGGCCGGTACTGATCCTTCGGCCAGTAGCGCGAAGAGTCAGGCGTCATCATTTCGTCGATCAGCACGACGCGCCCGTCGCCCGTCAGCCCGAATTCGAACTTGGTGTCGGCGAGAATGATGCCGCAGGCTTCCGCGTGCGCGACGCCAAATGCGTAGAGCTGCAGCGTCAGCTCGCGCAGCGTCACGATCAACTGATCCCCGATGATGCGGCCAGCCTCCACCTGGCTGATGTTGACGTCATGACCGCTCGTCGCCTTCGTCGCAGGCGTGAAGATCGGGGCCGGGAGCCGATCGGATTCCTGCAGTCCGGGCGGCAGCGGCACGCCGCAGACGGTTCCCGTCGCGCGATAGTCCTTCCAGCCGGATCCCGATAGATAGCCGCGCGCGACGCACTCGATCGGAATCGGATTCGTCTTCTGGACGAGCATCGATCGGCCCGCGAGCATGTCCGCGTCGCCCTGCAGTTCGGCCGGATATTGGCGGACGTCGGTCGTAATCAGGTGATTGACGACGATGTCCCGCGTCTGCTCGAACCAGAACTCGGACAGCTGTGTCAGCACTTTCCCTTTGTCAGGAATGCCGGAACCGAGGACGTAATCGAATGCCGAGATGCGGTCGGTCGCGACCAGAAGAAGGCGGTCGGCGAACTCGTAGATGTCGCGGACCTTCCCCTGGCGATGCGGTGCGGCCCCTCTCAGTTGTGTGTGAATAACAGGCGTCGCGACCGGCATGCGTGCAAACGCGGCATCTTACCGGTCTGCCTTCACCGCTCGCAACCGTACGCAACAGTACCGGTCGGTGCGCGAAACGAGCCTGATATATTGTGTAGGTCCCCGCGAATGACAATCCGTACCGCGCTGGTAACGCTTCTGGCGATTGCCCTTTTCGCGTGGTTTCTTAGCCGCGCGAATCTTTCTAGCGTCGCTGCCGAAATTGCGCATGCGCGGATGGACCTGATCGTCTGGTCCATCGGCATTGCGGTTGTCATGCCCGTGCTCCGGGCCGTCCGATGGCGGTACCTCCTCGACCCAGTCGGACCAACACGATTCGGTCCCGTCTTGCGGGCCACGATTATCGGTTTTGCCGCGCTCGCCCTCCTTCCCGCCCGGGCGGGCGACGTGATTCGTCCGTATCTGGTCGCGCGGACCGAGCGGCTCAATGCGGCGTCGGTGTTTGCGACGATTGTGATGGAGCGCGCGCTCGACATCATCGTCGTCCTGACACTGCTCGCCTCATTTGTCTGGCTGTTCGGCGGCCGGGCGATTCTGCCGCCCGCGGTGCTCGCGCCCATCCAGGCGTCGGCCACGCTGGCCGGCGGCATCGTCATCGTGCTGATGGCTGTGATGTGGACGCTGGCGACGCATCCCGAGCGCATCGAACGTCTTGTCGCCAGCAGCGATCGGGTGCTCCCGCGACGGGTCGCCCACTCGCTGGCCCGGTTGGCGCGCACCTTCAGCGAGGGTTTCGCGGTCGCGCGGGAGCCGCGTGACCTCGCGGTCGCGTTCGTCTTGTCATTCCCGCTGTGGGTGAGCATCGCGTTTCAGGCGTGGCTCGTGACCACGGCCTTTGGAATTGCGATTCCGGTGGCCGCGAGTTTTTTGATTCAGGCGATGCTCGTGATCGGCGTCGCGGTGCCGACACCGGGCGCCGTGGGGAGCTTTCATGAGGCGTATCGGATTGCCGTCACGACGTTCTTTCACGCGCCGAACAACGCCGCGGTGAGCGCCGCGCTCGTGCTGCACGCGGTGTCGTTCCTCACGAGTATCGTCCCCGGCGTAATCGTCATGGCATACGACGGAATGAGCGTCGCCGGCTTGGGTCGTCTGGCAGGCGTCGCGCGTGAAGGCAGGCCAGCGTCCCCCGACGAGGTTCGGGGGGAGGAAACGGCAGGAGCATCCGCAGATGAAGTGCCCGTTTTGCGGCCATCTGGGCGATAAAGTCGTCGACTCGCGCGAAAGCAAGGAAGGCGAGGTCATTCGCCGGCGGCGCGAATGCCTCGATTGCGGACGCCGGTTCACCAGCTACGAGCGGATCGACGAGATCCCGTACATGGTGATCAAGAAGGATGGCACGCGCGAGCGCTTCGAACGCCAGAAGCTGATTGCTGGCCTGTTGAAAGCGTGCGAAAAACGGCCGGTGAGTGTTGCCGCGCTCGAGGGAGTCGCTGACACCATCGAGGCGACGCTGCAAGAGCGGCCGGAGAAAGAAATGAGCACCGAGGAAGTGGGGCA
>Ga0068862_100000542_pt1 | contig 39532 bp, 34 predicted proteins | sample KBSSwiS52_FD_66598 | JGI IMG/M metagenome (GOLD analysis project Ga0068862, IMG submission 66598) | Switchgrass rhizosphere microbial communities from Kellogg Biological Station, Michigan, USA - KBS Switchgrass S5-2 | ecosystem: Host-associated > Plants > Roots > Rhizosphere > Soil ...
GTGGAGCAGCACGCGAAAGCGATCATTCGCCGCCAGGTGCGTCACCTCGGCAAGCTGACGGACGACCTGCTCGACGCGGCGCGCGTCATGATGGGCAAGATCGTGCTGGACCGGCGTCCGGTGGATCTGGCGCAGGTGGTCGGCAATACCGTCGACACCTTGCGCAACACCGGCCAGCTGCAGCGCCACGAGTGCGGCACTGAGCTCGAATCGGTCTGGGTGAACGTCGATCCGACGCGCATCGATCAAGTGCTCGCAAATCTGCTGACCAATGCGGTCAAGTACACGCCGCCGCCCGGCCGCATCGAGGTGAGCGTGCGCCGCGAGTCGGGCCAGGCTGTGTTCAGCGTGCGCGATTCGGGGCTCGGCCTCGAGCCGGAGCTGCTGCCGCGGATCTTCGACCTGTTCGTGCAGGGCGAGCGCGGTCTCGATCGCTCGCAGGGCGGGTTGGGGATCGGCTTGACGCTGGTAAAGCGGATTGCGGAGTTGCACGGCGGCCGTGTCGAGGCGCGCAGCGAAGGCGCCGGGAAAGGCAGCGAGTTCGTCGTCCATCTACCCGCTATCGAGCCGCCTATCGAAGTCGGGGCGCGGGAGCAGTCGCCGCGCAACTCTGCGCGTCGGCGCATTGCGGTCGTCGAGGACAACGATGACGTGCGTGCCAGCTTGCGCGTACTGCTGGAGATGGCAGGGCACGACGTCGTGGAGGCGAGGGACGGCTTGCAAGGTGTCGATACGATTCTGCGCGAGAACGCCGACATCGCGCTGGTCGACATCGGGTTGCCGAGTCTGGATGGCTATGGCGTTGCGCGCGCGGTGCGCTCACGCGCACTACGTCCGGTGCTGCTCGTTGCGATTACCGGCTACGGTAGCCAGGGAGATGCGGAGCGCGGCGCGCAGGCGGGGTTCGATGCATACATGGTGAAGCCGGTGGATGCGTCGACTCTTGCGGAGCTGATCGCGCGAGTCAGATGACATCTCCCGGGCACCACATGCGTGGCGGCACTGTCTGCACCGTCTCCGCAGCGATGCCACGCAACGTTGCTTGCAGCGACGCGCTGACTGGGTATTGCGTAAGTGGCGGCAGATCGAGCGGCGACTGGCCAGTGATCGTCGCGTACAACACGAGCGCTGCGAGGAACGCGCCCGCCGGCGCGGAGTGATTGCCGTCCGACGCATGCAGCGTCAGCGTCGGGTCACGTGCGAGTGCGAGATCGAACGCTTGTGGAATCGGCGCAACGCAGGCCGGTTCCGCCTGCGCGATCGAGACATGCAGGTCGAAGATCCGCTGCGTCTCGTCGATGCCCCGGCGCGGCCACTCCGGGAACATGATCGGCACGGCATGCTGCGTGCGGCTCCTGCGCACCAGCTCCTTCGCTTCTTCCGTCGAGTACGCGACCTGCCCGCTGCTGCTGTACTTCTGCGCTTGCAGGATCACGAAGTTCCAGTTCTGACTGCGCAGCAAGTCCATCGATGGAGCATCGGTGAGCCGCTCGTCGAGAAACAGCCAGCCCGGAGCTTCGACCGAGGCCACGCTCTTGCCGGGCCGGGCGGCGCGCACCATGTCCGCGACCATCTTGCTGAGATCGTTCACCGAGGTGTGGCTGTTGCCCATGAACAGCAGCGTGATGTCGGCCGACGCTGGCGGCGGCCCGGAGGTTGCACCGCCGCGCTGCGAATCGCCGCCGCCACCGCAGGCGGCGAGCAGCAACACGAGCGCAGCCAGAATGCTTCTGACGATCATCGCGCTTCCGGCAGAGGTGGGTTGCGCGGTGGCACGGGCGACGAAACGATCAGCGAGCTGGTCGTATTCCCGTGCATCAGGAAGCGGTCGAGCAAACCTTCGAGCCGCTGTACGTCGGCTGCGAGCACTTTCATCATCAAGCAGTCCTCGCCGGTGACCCGATGACACTCGACGACCTCAGGCGTGCTCTGTGCCAGCTTGATGATCTTCGCCAGTCCGCCCGGCATCGGCCGAACGCGTACGTAGGCAGTCACTCCCAGGCCGAGCGCTTGCGGATCGACTTCGAGCCACTCGCGCCTGATCACGCCGGCTTCCTTGAGTCGCAGCACACGCTCGTTCACCGCAGGCGCCGACATTTCGACGCGCCGCGCGAGCTCGCGTATCGCCAGGCCCGGCTGCGCCGTCAGGTGGCGCAGGATTTCCAGGTTGGTCGCATCCAGGGCCGCGCTTGTTGTTTGCAAGGCAGGAGGAGCGGTTTTCTTTCTTTTGGCAGGAATCGGCGTCTCCCCGGCTGGCATTCGCTATTCAGCGATCCGCGAATTGCGAGCATCATGCTCGCCCCCGCTTTCCCCGGCAACAGGCACGCACCATGCAATCCGCTGCCCCGTCTTCGCGAGAGCTGTTCGCGATCACCGATGCAGTCACTTATCTCAATTCAGGGAGTCTCGGCCCGCGCCTGCATGCGGTCAACGCAGCCGGACATGCTGCCGTCGAAAGGATGGCAGCGCCTTGGAGCATCCGCTCGAGCGACTGGTTCGCCGACGCTCGCGCGTTAAGGGCACTGTTCGCGTCACTCATCGGCGCACCGGCCGATTGTGTCGCACTTGTGCCATCTGTGAGCTATGGCATCGCGACTGCTGCGCGCAACGTGCCGGTCGCGGCAGGCGACAACATCGTCGTGATCGATCAGGAGTACCCGTCGAACTTCTACAGCTGGCAGCGTCTCGCCCGCGAGCGCGGCGCGGAGATTCGGACGGCAGCCGCAGGCGGCGACGCGAGCCTGACGGACGCGATCTTGTCGCTCATCGATCGGCGCACTGCAGTCGTTGCCGTCGCCAATTGTCATTGGACGAACGGCGCGGCGGTCGACCTCGCTCGCGTCGGCGCGGCGGCCCGGCGTCACGACGCTGCATTGGTCGTGGATGCGAGCCAGTCGCTCGGCGTCCATCCGTTCGACGTCGCCGAAGTCCGCCCCGACTTTCTCGTCACGGTCGGCTACAAGTGGTTGCTCGGCCCGTACGGGCTCGGCTATCTGTACGTCGCAGAGCGTTGGCACGCGAACGGCGAGCCGCTCGAAGAGTCCTGGCTCAATCGCGAAGGCGGGGAGAATTTCGCGGGGCTCGTCGACTACACGGATGCCTATCAGCCGGGTGCGCAGCGCTTCACGCAGGGCGAGTCCGCACAGTTCTACCTATTGCCGATGGCGCTCGCTGCGCTGACGCAGATCGCACAATGGACACCGGCGCGCGTTCAGCAGCAGTTGAGCGAGTGGACCAGCGAGTTGTCGGCGCGAACGGCGCCGCTCGGGCTCGATTCGATGGCGCGGGGGCAGCGCGTAGGTCACATGGTCGGCCTCACCGCGCGGGGCGCGTTGCCGTCGGGTCTTATCGACGCGCTGCGTACGCGTCATGTATATGTAGGCGCTCGCGGCAACAATATTCGCGTCTCCCCGCACATGCACAGCACTGCGGCGGATCTCGACCGGTTGGTCGCGGCTTTGCAGGAGCTTCTCGCATGAATGACACGCTGACCGATCTCTATCCCTCCATCGAGCCCTACGAAACCGGCGCGCTCGAAGTCTCGGGCGGCCATCGCCTCGTCTATGAGCTGTGCGGCAATCCGTCCGGCCGCCCCGCGGTGTTCCTGCATGGCGGCCCCGGCGCCGGCTGCAACCCGACGCACCGGCGCTTCTTCGACCCCGCGGTCTACAAGATCGTGTTGTTCGATCAGCGCGGCGCCGGGCGCTCGACGCCGACGGCCAGCGTGCACGAGAACACCACCCAGAATCTCGTGAGCGACATCGAGACGCTGCGTCGCCACCTGAAGATCGATCGCTGGCTGGTGTTCGGCGGGTCGTGGGGCTCCACGCTCGGGCTCGCCTACGCGGCGACGCATCCCGAGGCGTGTCGTGCGCTCGTGCTTCGCGGAATCTGGTTATGCCGCGAGATCGACCTTGACTGGTGGTTCGGTCCGATCCGCCTCATCTATCCCGAATACTGGCAGGCCTTCGTCGATCCGATTCCGCAGGCCGAGCGCCACGATCTGCTCGGTGCGTATCTGCGCAGGTTGTTGGATCCCGATCCGGCCGTGCATCTGCCGGCCGCCATCGTGTGGGATAGATATGAGACGAGTTGCGCGACGCTGCTGCCGCCGCGTGCAGAGCCGGTGCGTGCGAACATCCTGTCGATGCCGCGGATCGAGGCGCACTACATGCACAATCGCTGCTTCTTGCGCGAGAACGAGCTGATCGATGCGGTACCGCGCTTCCGCCATGTACCGGGCGTCCTCGTGCACGGCCGCTACGACATGTTGTGTCCGGTGGAAGGCGCGCTCGTGCTCGCGGCGGCGTGGCCGGAAGCGACGCTTCGCATCGTGCCGGACGCCGGTCACGCGGCGACCGAGCCCGGCATCCGTCGTGAGCTCGTGGCAGCGACCGATCGGTTCCGCGATCTCAGGGACTGAAGCCGCGCTTCAGCACTCCCGCCGCGACGAGCGAATCGACCACGGGCCCGTCGTGCCCGGGCACGATATGGATGGCGGGCTGCGCTTCGTGCAGCCGTTTCAGAGCAACGAGCTCGCCGAACACGGCTTTCCGGTCTTCCTTGATGAACAGCATCGTCATCAGCCGCGCGCGTTCGCGTTGCAGCTCGATATTGCGAAAGTGCCAGGCGACGTCACCTATCAACAGCAGCTCGGCGCCACTCGCAGTCTGCACGTAAACGATCTGGCTGCCCGGCGTGTGGCCCGGCGCTTTGATCAGCACGACACCAGGAGCGATCGCCTGGTACTGGTCGTACACGAGCGGCTGATAGCCGTCGAGCGCGTGCTCCGGGAACTTCGCAGGCAGGCTACGCTCCGGCTCCGAGAGTTGCTCACGCGTCAGTCGTGTTCCTGGCAGCACGGCTTTCAGATCACTGTGCGCCGTCAGTCCGCCGATGTGATCCATGTGCTCGTGAGTGATGACGATCTGCGCCGCCGTAGACATCGCGGCCTCGACGCGGCCGAATGCCGCGGCGTCGAAGCTCGTGAGCAGGCTGCCGCCCATCGATTGCGTCAAGCCGGTGTCGACGATGATCGTGCTGTCCGGATAGATCAGCCGATAGCAGAATACCGGCAGCGGCACGCCGTTCCAGCCATCTCCGGCGACCACGCCGGTGGCCGGGAACGTGAACACCCCGACCTGTTCGACTTCGATCGAGCCGGGCTTATCGCCTGGAACAGTAGCGAGCGCAGCGCGCACGCGCTCGATGTCGAGCGTATACGAGGCGTCGCCGGGGATGTGACTCTCGACCAGCAGCCAGTAGTAGGCCACGCCAGCGAGTACCAGCAGCACGCCGAGAGTGATGAGTATTCTGCGCAGCCACACGCGGAGGATTCTAATCCGCGATGCGACTCCAGATCGAGCGAATCAATTCCGGCAACCCGCCCGCATCGAACGGCAGCCGGATGACCTCCGCCGCTCCGGCCGCCTGCAGTCGCCGCAACTCGAGCGGCGCAAGACCCGCGGCCACGAACACGACCGGGGTGTGATGCCCCAGCTCCATCGCGCGCAGGCATTCGAGCGTCTGCACGCCGTCCATGCGCGGCATGGCCACGTCCATCAGGATGAGATCGGGGCGCAGCTGGCCGACGATGATCAGCGCCTCGAAGCCCGAAGCGCAGGTCACCACCGAGAAATCCGGCTGAGCCGCGAGCGCCGTGCGCACCAGCTCGCGCATGGAAGCATCGTCGTCGACGTACAGGATCCGGCTGAGAGGTTTCGCTAAAACCATACTTGGCTGTGAGACGCAGCGTCCGCTGCCATGACCGAAGCTATCGGCGCTGGGCCCGGCGGGCTGGAGCCTGCGTAGGCGCGGTTCAGGTAAAAACTGCCGGCTGCCCCAGGGTCTGAGTGACTAGGACTTCGCCGTAGCGGTATTCACCAACGTGCATGGGTCACGGTTCTGCCTGCGTGCTGCACGGTTTTGTAGAATCCGTCGCAGCACCACCTATTGACGAACAAGAGGGCACCCCCGATGGCAGTCACACGCAGAACCTTCGTCGGCACTTCGCTGGCGACCGGCGCAATGCTCGCGGCCGGCAGGGCCGCCGCCGCATCGGATCGGGGCGCGATCTACAAGCAGATCGAGCAGCGTCACGACGAAGCCGTGCAGCGCCTGCAGGCGTGGATCCGTCAGCCGTCGATCGCCGCAGAGAATCGCGGCGTGACGGAAGGCTGCGACCTGACGATGCGTATGCTGCGCGACGCGGGCTTTCAGCACGTCGAGCAGCGCCCGACCGATGGTCAGCCCGGCATCTTCGCGACGCTCGACGCCGGTGCACGCCGCACGTTCGGCTTGTATTTCATGTACGACGTGAAGCAGGCCCATCCGCAGGAGTGGTCGTCGCCGCCGTGGGAAGCGCAGCTCGTCGACCTGCCGAATCTCGGCAAGGTCGTCATGGGCCGCGGCGCCGTGAATCAGAAAGGACCGCAGTCGGCGTTCATCGCAGCGTTGCATGCTATTCGTGCAGCCGGCAGGAAGATCCCGGTGAATCTCGTGCTGGTCGCGGAAGGCGAGGAGGAGATCGGCTCGCCGCATTTCCCGCAGGTCGTTCTCGCCTCGCCCGTGCGTGAAGCACTCGCGAAGTGCGAAGGCATCTTCATGCCCGAGGCCGCGCAGGATCTCGATGGCAACGTGACGGTCTCGCTCGGCGCCAAGGGCATCGCGGAGCTGGAGCTGGTCGCGACCGGCGAGAAGTGGGGGCGCGGTCCGTCGAAGGACGTGCATTCGAGCAATCGCGCGCGCCTCGACAGTCCGGCGTGGCATCTGGTGCAGGCGCTCAATACGCTGATCGACGAGAACGGCGACCCGGCGATCGAGGGTTACATGGAAGGCGTGCGTCCGCCGAACGCCGCCGAGTCGAAGATGCTCGACGACGCAGCGCTGCGTATCGATGAGAACACTGCCAAGAAGTCGATGGGCGTGAAGGCATGGGCGCGCAACGCGAGCTGGCGGCAAGCGCTGCAGGATCTCGCGCACCGGCCGACGGTGAACATCGAAGGATTGGTGGGCGGCTACACGGGGCAGGGCGGCATGACGATCCTGCCGCATCGCGCGGCTGCGAAGCTCGATCTGCGCCTGGTGCCCGACATGACGCACAGGGGTGCGGTCGAAAAACTCAAGGCGCATCTCGCGAAGCACGGCTTCGGCGACATCGAGGTCAACGTCACCGGCGGCTACGACCCGACGACGACGTCGGTGGACGCGCGGCTGATCAAAGCGGAGTCGCAGGTCTATCGTGCGGCCGGCATCGAGCCGATCTTCTGGCCGCGCCGCGGCGGCTCATGGCCGGGCTACGTGTTCACCGGCGATCCGCTGAAGCTCGCCGCGGGACATTTCGGGCTCGGTCACGGCCAGCGCGCGCACGCGCCGGACGAGTATTTTCTGATCGAGTCGCAGAATCCGAAGCTGGCGGGACTGGACGGCGCGGTCAAGTCGTACGTGGATTATCTGTACGCGATCGCGTGAGCGGGCTACTTCCTGCCTGAGAGGATAGCGACCTTGCCGAAGATCTTCGGATGCCGCAGCAGGATTCGCTTGCGTACCCAGTTGCCGTAGTTGAGTTGTGGCCCCGCCACGCTAGTACGTGCAGGTCTTGGGATTCGAGTGCACGAAGTACTTGCGGTAGTTCTTGGCCTTGCTGTCCATGCAGCCCTCCAGGTCGAGCAGCTCGATCTTGCGCACGTCCAGAGGATGCGACTCGCTCTGCAGCGCGATGTAGCCGCCGCTCACCAGCTCGCCGTCCCGCTTCACCTTCGGATCGAAGTTCGTGACGACGCCGCCGCCGATCTGCGGCAGCGAGTATTCCAGCACTTTCTGGCCATCGACGAGGTGCGTGATGTGCGCGCCGCCGATCACGATGAGCTCGATCTGCACCCATTGATCGCCGTCATAAGTCTTCGATGCCGATTCCAGGCAGTGCTTCGGATACAGCTCGCCGTTGTAGACGATCTCGGTGCCCGGCGAGCACATGCTGAGGGTGGGGCGCGGCTTGCCGTCGCTCAGTCCGCCGAGGAACTGCGCCTCGATCGAAATCGGAAAATCCTGTTCCTTCGTCATCGTCTGCGGCGCCTGCGAATGGAACATGATGCCGCTGTTGCGCTCCGCCCAACGCTGTCCCTCGCCCACTTGCTTGCCAACGAAGCGGTACTCGACGCGCAGGCGGTAATAGGAATAGGGCTTCGCGTAGAACAGGTGGCCGAACTGCGTCTGGAAGCCGTCCTTGTAGCCGTCGTAGCGCACCTTCAGCAGCCCGTCTTCGACCCGGAATGTCTTGGCGAAGTTGTCGCCCAGCTCGTGATGCGTGATCTTCGGCGTCCAGCCAGTCAGATCGCGGCCGTTGAACAGCTGAATCCAGTCTTCGTCGGCGGCACTGGCGACAGAAGAACAGAGCGCCAGCGCGCAGAAGGCGAGTGCGGTACGCATGGGTTACTCGACCCCGGGTTATTCGATTGTTGTTACTAGCTCGTCGAGACCGTCGATACCGCCTTCGATGCGATCGCCCTTCTTGAGCGCGCCGACGCCGGCGGGCGTGCCGGTGTAGATCAGGTCGCCGGGCTGCAGCTCGAAAAACGTCGACAGCTCCGCGATGATCTCCGGCACGCTCCAGATCAGCTCGGACAGATCCGCCTGCTGGCGCATCTGACCGTTCACCTTCAACCAGATCCGGCCGCTGCGCAGATGACCGCTCTGGGCAGCCGGCGTGATGGCGCTGATCGCAGCGGAACGATCGAAACCCTTGCTCGTATCCCACGGCCGGCCGTTGTCCTTAGCGTCCGATTGCAGGTCGCGGCGGGTGAGGTCGTTGCCGACTGCGTAACCGTAGACATGGTCGAGTGCCTGCGCTGCGGCGATGTCCCGTCCGCCCTTGCCGATCGCCACCACCAGCTCGATCTCGTGGTGGAAGTTGTTCGTGCGCGAGGGATACGGGATGCGCGAGTTGCCCGGCACGATGGCATCGGCCGGCTTGGCGAAGAAGAACGGCGGCTCCCGATCGGGGTTCGCGCCCATTTCGCGCGCGTGCGCGGCGTAGTTGCGGCCGACGCAGTAGATGCGATGGACGGGGAATTGGTCGGGACGGCCTTTGACGGCGACGGCAGGGACGGTGGGTGGGAAGAGGTAGGGCATGGGCGGGAATTTACAGGAACCCGGAGTCAAGCTGAAGCCTGACTCTGAGTTAATTGACATCTAAATTAACTATATCTAAAGTTCTGGCGATGAAGCGTATCGTCTGCATGGGCGGTGGGCCGGCGGGGCTGTATTCGGCGATCCTGCTGAAGCAGGCGCTGCCGCGCACGCGCATCGAGGTCTACGAGCGCAACCGGCCGGACGACACTTTCGGCTGGGGCGTGGTGTTCTCGGATCAGACCATGGCCGGCTTCGCGACGGCCGACCCGCCTTCGCACACCGCCATCGTCGACAGCTTCTATCACTGGGACGACATCGACGTTCACATCCACGGCGCCTCGATCCGCACCGGCGGCCATGGGTTCGCAGGTATCGAGCGCAAGCGGCTGCTCAATATCCTGCAGGAGCGGGCCGCGAGCCTCGGCGTCGAGCAAACCTTTCGGCACGAGGTTCGCGACGAGGCGGAGTTCGCCGACGCGGACCTGCTGATTGCCGCCGATGGCGTCAATAGCCGCGTGCGCCAGCAGTACGCGCCTGCCTTCGAGCCGAATGTCGATGTGCGCAAGTGCCGCTTCATCTGGCTGGGCACGACCCGGCAGTTTCCTGCTTTCACCTTCGCGTTCGAACGGACCGAGCACGGCTGGTTCCAGATCCACGCATATCAGTTCAGCACGGAGCTCTCGACGGTGATCGTCGAAACGCGCGAGGAAACCTGGCGCGCACACGGGCTGGACCGCGCGACCACCGACGAATCGATCACATTCGCCGAGCAGCTGTTCGGCAAGTACCTCGGCGGCGCGCGGCTGCTGAGCAACGCGCGGCATCTGCGCGGCTCTGCATGGCTCAACTTCAACCGCGTGCTGTGCCGGCGCTGGTATACGCGCAACATCGTGTTGATCGGCGATGCCGCGCACACGGCGCACTTCTCGATCGGTTCGGGCACGAAGCTCGCGATGGAAGATGCGATCGCCTTGAGCCGCGAGATCGCGCGGGGCGGCGACGTGGGCGATGCCTTGCAGCGCTATCAGGAAGAGCGCGAGCTCGAGGCACTCAAGCTGCAGAGCGCGGCGCGCAATCGCATGGAGTGGTTCGAGAACGTCGCGCGTTACACGCATCTCGAACCCTTGCAGTTCACCTACAGCCTGCTCACCGGCAGCCAGCGCATCGGTCACGACAATCTCAAACTGCGCGACGCCGGCTTCGTCGGCGACATGGAGCGCTGCCTGGCGAAGCGCGCCGGTGTCGCGGACCGCGCCTGCGCGCCGATGTTTCTGCCGTTCAAGCTGCGCGACCTCGAGCTCGTCAATCGAGTCGTGGTGTCGCCGATGGCGCAGTACTCGGCGCTCGATGGCATGCCGAACGATTGGCACCTCGTGCACTACGGCGCGCGCGCTACGGGCGGGGCAGGCCTCGTCTTCACTGAGATGACGTGCGTGTCGCCGCACGGCCGCATCTCGCCAGGCTGTACGGGGCTCTGGAGCGAACAGCAGCGCGATGCCTGGCGTCGCATCGTCGACTTCGTGCATGGGCACACGCAGGCGAAGCTCTGCTTGCAGCTCGGACACTCGGGCCGCAAAGGCTCGACGCAGCTGGGCTGGGAGCAGGCCGACTATCCGCTGCCGTCGGACAACTGGCCGATCATCTCGGCATCGCCGCTGCCGTACATCGAAGGCGTGAGTCAGGTCCCGAAGCAGGCGAGCGAGGCGGACATCGCGACGATCACGGCTCAGTTCGTCACGGCCGCGCAGCTCGGTCTGCAGGCCGGCTTCGACATGATCGAGCTGCACATGGCCCACGGCTATCTGCTGGCGAGCTTCCTGTCGCCGCTCACGAATCAGCGCACGGATCGCTATGGCGGCTCCGTCGAGAATCGCGCGCGGTTTCCGGCCGAGGTGATCCGCGCGGTGCGAGCGATCATGCCGGAGGGGATGCCGTTGTCGGTGCGCATCTCCGCGAGCGATTGGGCGCAAGGCGGCTTGAGCGACGACGATCTGATCGCGACGGCCCGCGCTCTTCACGAAGCCGGTGCGGACATGCTCGACGTTTCGACGGGCCAGACGGTGCCGTGGCAGAAGCCGGTCTACGGCAGGATGTACCAGACGCCGTTTTCCGACTTCATCCGTAACACCCTCAACGTGCCGACGATTGCGGTGGGCAACATTTACGAGCCCGACCACGTGAACTCGATCGTCGCATCGGGGCGCGCCGATCTCTGCGCCGTCGCGCGGCCGCATCTGGCGAATCCGAACTGGACGTTGCAGGCGGCAGCGCAGCTCCAACACGCCGAGCAGTGGTGGCCGCAGCAGTATCTGTCCGGCAAGAGTCAGCTCGAACGCAATCTGCAGCGTGCGGCGCTGCTCGCAGGCGCCGTATGAGCTCGCTGCAAGGGGAGCACGCGGTCGTGACCGGTGCGGGCCGCGGCATCGGCGCGGCAATCGCACGCGCCCTGGCGGCGGAGGGCGCGAAGCTTACCCTCGTCGGTCGCAATCGCGATTCGCTCGACAAGATCGCCGCAGAGCTCAAGGGCACTACCGAAACCTGCGTCGTTGCCGCCGACGTGAGCGACGGTCCTGCCTTGCAAGCTGCATTCGCGCGCGCGAGGGAACGATTCGGTGCCGTAACTATCCTCATCAACAATGCCGGTCAGGCACGCAGTGCGCCGCTGCACACGGCGGACGAGTCGCTGTGGGATGAGATGCTCGCGGTCAACCTCGGCGGCGTCTATCGATGCATTCGCTGCGCATTGCCCGACATGCTGGAAGCGGGCCGCGGACGTATCGTCAACATCGCGAGCACTGCAGGTCTGACGGGCTATGCATACGTCACGGCGTACTGCGCGGCCAAGCACGGAGTGATCGGTCTCACGCGTTCGCTCGCGATGGAGTTGGCGCGCAAGAACATCACCGTGAACGCCGTCTGCCCCGGCTATTCGGATACGGACATGGTGCGCGATGCGGTCGCGAACATTCAGGCGAAGACCGGTCGCGACGAAGCTGCCGCTCGTACGGCGTTGACCGCGCGCAATCCGCAGGGTCGATTGATTGCACCGGAAGAAGTCGCGCAAACAGTGCTCTGGCTCTGCAGCAGCGGTGCCAGCAGCATCACCGGGCAGAGCATTGCAGTGGCCGGCGGAGAATTGATGTGAGTGCCGACACGCGACCGATCGACGCCGAGACGCGTGCGACGAGCGACGATCACCACGCGCTGCGCTTGTGGCTGCGCTTGTACGCGTGTACGAGCCTCGTCGAAAGCCGCGTGCGGCGCCGCCTGCAGACGCGCTTCGGCACGACGTTGCCGCGCTTCGACTTGATGGCGCAGCTCGACCGCTCGCCGCAGGGGCTGCGCATGAGCGAGCTGTCGAGCCGGCTCATGGTCACGGGCGGCAACGTCACCGGTCTCACCGACTCTCTCGAAGCCGAAGGCCTGGTCGTGCGCGAGTCCGACGGCAGCGACCGGCGCGCGTTGCGCGTGAAACTCACGCGCGAGGGTCGCCGCGCGTTTCGCACGATGGCCGCCGAGCACGAGCGCTGGATCGCCGAGGTGTTCGCCGGCCTCTCGGCACGCGAAGCCCGCTCGCTGGCCGAGCGGCTGCACACGCTGAAGCAACACATCCTCGACAATGTTCCGCTCGACGAGCGCGGAAGGCAGTGAACCGATGCAACTGACGAATTACGTCGCGCAACACTTCCAATGGTCGGTCGAGGGCTCGCTCGGCCGCGTCGTCCTGAACCGGCCCGAGCGCAAGAATCCGCTCACCTTCGAGTCGTATGCGGAGTTGCGCGACCTGTTTCGCAATCTCGGCGCGGATCGGTCGATCAAGGCTGTCACCGTCAGCGGCGCAGGCGAGAACTTCTGCTCGGGCGGCGACGTGCACGAGATCATCGGCCCGCTCACCCGGATGGATACGGCCGGCCTGCTCGCGTTCACGCGCATGACCGGCGATCTGGTCAAAGCGATGCGCGGCTGTCCGCAGCCGATCGTCGCCGCAGTCGACGGCGTCTGCGCCGGCGCCGGCGCGATCATCGCGATGGTCAGCGACCTGCGCGTCGGCACTGCGCGCTCGCGCACTTCGTTCCTGTTCAACCGCGTCGGACTCGCGGGCTGCGACATGGGCGCGTGCGCAATCCTGCCGCGCATCATCGGGCAGGGGCGCGCGGCGGAGCTGTTGTATCTCGGGCGCAGCATGAGCGGCGATGAAGCATTGCAATGGGGCTTCTTCAATCGCCTCGTCGCGCCCGACCAGCTGTCAACGGCGGCAACACAGCTCGCGCAGGAGCTTGCTGCGGGTCCGTCGTTCGCCAACGGCATCACCAAGACGATGTTGAATCAGGAATGGAGCATGAGTCTCGAACAGGCAATCGAAGCCGAAGCGCAGGCGCAGGCGCTGTGCATGCAGACGGAAGATTTCCGGCGCGCCTATCGCGCGTTCCTGGCGAAGCAGAAACCCGTCTTCGAGGGCAACTGATGGGCAGCGAATTCCTGCAGCCGCCGGGTTGGGCGGCGCCGAAGGGCTACTCGAACGGCGTCAGCGCGCGCGGGCGCCAGATCTATCTCGCCGGTCAGATCGGCTGGAACGAGTCGCAGCAGCTGGTGAGCACGCGCTTCGCGCTGCAAGTGCGGCAGGCGTTGCAGAACATCATGGCGCTGCTGGCACAGGCCGGCGGCCGCCCCGAGCATCTGGTGCGGCTCACGTGGTTCGTCTCGAGCCTCGATGAGTATCGCGCCGAGCAGAAGGAGATCGGCGCGGCCTATCGCGACGTGATCGGTCGGCACTACCCGCCGATGTCGGTCGTGCAGGTCGTCGCGCTGCTGGAGCAGGGCGCGAAGGTGGAGATCGAAGCGACAGCCGTCATCCCCGACTGAGCTTCCTACCGCATCTCTTTCGTCCGTACGTGCAATGCGCGCAACGCAGTCGTCAGCGCGTCGACGTCGTACGGCTTCGACATGAAGCGGATGTGTGCGTCGTTGAGCAGGGATTCATGACCGGGCAGATCGCCGTAGCCGCTGGCGACGATCACCGGTAGCGAAGGCAGCTGCGTGCGCAGCTCGGCCACCACATCCAACCCGTCCCGATCCGGCAGGCCGCGATCGACGATCGCGACGTCCAGTTGCTCGTGATTGCGCGCGGCGCGCAGCCCCTCGGCTGCACTGCCGGCGTCGATCACGTCGAATCCCAGATCGTTCAGCTGATCGCCGATGAACATGCGCACCAGCCCTTCGTCTTCGATCACCAGTGCCACGGGCCGGCGCGCACCGCCGCTGACCGGCACGTCCAGCACATCGCGGATGCGTGATGCGAGCTGGACGCGCGTGAATGGCTTGGTGATGAGCTCGACGCCGGGGTCCAGGCGTCCCTGGTGCACGATGGCGTTGCGAGCGTAGCCGGTCGTGAATAGCACCTTGATGTCGGGGCGCAGTGCGCGCGCAGCCGCGACCAGCTGCGCGCCGTTCATGCCGGGCAGGCCGACGTCCGTGAAGATCAGTTGCACTTCCGGACGCAGCTCCAGCAGCTTCAGCGCCGATGGCGCATCGTGCGCCTGAACCACGGTAAAACCCAGCTCGCGCAGGCTTTCGGTCGTGAACAGGCGCACGTCGTCGTCGTCCTCGACCACCAGCACGACTTCGTGCTTGTCGCCGGTCGGCGCCAGGGGGAACGGCGGCTCTTCTTCTTCCTCCACCTGTCTGCTCATGCGCGGCAGGTAGATCTTCACAGTCGTGCCTTCGCCGACTTCGCTGTACAGCTTGACGTGTCCGCCGCTCTGCTTGACGAAGCCGTAGACCTGACTCAGGCCGAGGCCGGTTCCCTGGCCGATCGGCTTGGTCGTGTAGAACGGCTCGAATGCGCGCGTGATGACATCGGCGCTCATGCCGGTGCCGGTGTCCGTGACGCACAGGGCGACATATTGGCCAGCGTCCAGCTCCGGATAGCGATCGGCATAGCCCTCGTCGAGGTGTGCGTTGGCAGTTTCGATAGTGAGCTTGCCGCCCTCGGGCATCGCGTCGCGTGCGTTGACGGCGAGATTGAGCAGCGCGTTTTCCAGTTGATGCGCATCGATCTCGACGCGCCACAGGCCGCCCGCGAGCACCGTCTCGACCGCGATGCTCTCGCCGATCGTGCGGCGGATCAGGTCGGACATGCCGGCCACCAGCCGGTTGATGTCGGTCGGCTTCGGATTCAGCGGCTGGCGGCGCGAGAACGCCAGCAATTGCTGAGTGAGCGTCACGGCGCGCTGCGCGCCGCGCGTCACCTGATCGATCGCACGCCGGAGCCTGCCGTCCTCGGGAGGAGCGTGGCGCCAGATCGTTTCGAGATTGCCGACGATGACGGTGAGCAGATTGTTGAAGTCGTGTGCGACGCCGCCGGTGAGCTGGCCGATCGCCTCCATCTTCTGCGACTGGCGCAGCTGCTCCTCGATGGCGCGCCGCTCGGTGAGATCGCGCGTGACTTTCGCGAAGCCCACGACCATGCCTGCCCCGTCATAGATTGCGTCGATCACCACGCTGGCCCAGAAGCGCTGACCGTCCTTGCGCACCCGCCACGCCTCGGCCTCGTACTTGCCCATCGTGGCCGCGACCGTGAGCGCGTGCCAGGGCACGCGTTTCTCGCGATCCTCCGGCGTGTAGAACATGGAGAAGTGCTTGCCGATCGCTTCGTTCTTGCTGTAACCCTTGATGCGCTCGGCACCGGCGTTCCAGCTGGCGATATTGCCGTCGATGTCGAGCATGTAGATCGCATAGTCGACCACGCCGCTCACCAGCTCTCTGAACTGCACCTCCGAGCGCGCCAGCTCGTTGGTGCGCTCGGCGACGCGTTGCTCCAGCTCGTCGTTGAGCTGTTGCAGCTCCTGGTGCGTCTGCTGGCTGTCGCGGAACAGGTGCGCGTTCTCCATCGCGATCGCGGCCTGCGCGGCGATGCCGCCGACCATGAGCTCGTCGCGGTGCGTGAACACGCCGGGGGTGGAGTGGCCGAAGAATAGCCCGCCGTGCACTTTGCCTTCGCGCCCGATCACCGGTACGGCGAGATAGCTGCGCACCGGCAGATGACCCTTGGGCATGCCGTGGTACGGGGCGGACATGCCGTAGTCGGGATGGGCCAGCACGTCGTCGATGCGCATGATGCGCTCGCCACGGAACGTCGGGCCGAACAGCGCGGTCGCACGCGGCATCGGAAACTTCGCGAACGCCTCGCGCGGCGCACCCGACAGCGAGTACAGCATGTACGAGCCGCCTTCGGGCTGGTCGACGTTGTAGAAGAAGGCACCGAACTCCGCGTTGGCAAGCTGCACCGCTGCATCGGTGACCGTTTGCACGATGCGCTCCAGATCGAGATCGGTCGACAGCGCGATGCCGGTCCGGTGCAGGATCTCCCACTTCTGCGCCTCGCCGCGCAAATGACCTTCGATGGTCCATTGCGCCGTCACGTCGCGCATCGACGAGCGGGTGCAGATGAATTTGCCGTCGATCAGCAGCGGGTTGGAGTTGATCACGACATCCTTGGTCGAGCCGTCCTTGCAGCGCAGCTGCACGTGCTCGTCGCGGAACGCCTCGCCGGCCGTGGCGCGCTGGAGCATGTCTGCAGCCTGTCCCGGCTGCACCACGAAGTCGGCGATCGGCCGCCCGATGTACTCCTCGGCGGCGTAGCCGAGCAGATCCAGCTCTGCGCGGTTGGCCCAGATGATGCTGCCGTCGGCGCCGATCTTGTGCAGACCGACGACGGAGTTCTCGAGGAAATCCGCGAGCTCCATCTCGCGCTCGGCAACGCGTGTCTCGAGGAGCTTGCGCCGCTGCAGCTCGCGCTCCAGGCGTTGCACGCGCCGTTGCAGGCGCGCCGTCAAGCCTGCCGCATGCTCGCCCGCATTACCGGTGGGCTGCGGCTCACCGTCGTCGAATGAGACTTGTCCGTGCACGGAACAGATCCGGCCGATGAGCTGGCGATCGCTATTGCGCAGCTGGCCGACGTCGTAGCCACACAGGAGTGTGAACGCTTGAGCCTCGGCAAGCTCGTTCCACAGGCTTTCCAGCCGCAGCGCTGCGCCCGGCGCACCGCCTTCCCACAGCAACCCGACCATTTCTCCAAACGCGCGCACCGAGCCCCAACGCGCGTGGGCCCGGTCGATCAGGCTGCCGACCTTTATCCGGAACAGGTCCGGTTGCGGCCAGCCGTTGGCGAGAATCTGCTGGAGTAACTCGGCGGCCTCGAGGGTGACGTATTGGCCGCTCTGCCTGACTGCTGCCACGTCGACGCCGCTTGCGGCCAGCTGCTGATCCAGGGCGTCGATGTGCTCACGGGTGGCGATGACGATACCGGCGCTGTTGGCGCGCAGGCCGCCGCCGATGAAGCCGTCGAGGGTCTCGATCAGGCTGTGCGAATCGTCGTAGAACTGGACCAGGTGCTCGCGCTCGCCGAGCTCCGCCCACGGATCGACGGATGGCGGATTTGTTCGCATTGATTGGGCGCAACGCCGCGGTTGCGGCGAAAGTTCCGGCAATCCCCTACGCGCGCCCGGTTTCGAAGGACGAGTCGAGCGTGCCCAGCGCGGACCACAGTTGGGGTGCATCGAACGGCTTGCCGATCACACGGACCCGCGCGTCGTCCTGGAACCGCCGGCCGAATTCGCTCTCCGAGAACCCGGTGGCGATCACGATCGGCAGCTCGGGCAGCACCGCACGGATCGGGGCCACCAGCTGGTCGCCCGACGTGTCCGGCAGGCCGACGTCGATGATTGCCGCGCCGAGTGCGGGACCAAGGTTTTCGATGAGCTGCGCCGCCTCGGCGGCAGTGCTTGCTACAGCCACTTGCAGGCCGCGCTCTTCCAGCAGCGTCTGGATGAAGAAGCTGACCACGATTTCGTCTTCGACGATCAGGACCGTGGCGCCGCTCGCGCTCCCTTCGTGAGTTAACTGCGTCATGTGATTGTTCTGCAGCCCGCCGCGCAATCACACGCAACCATGGCGACCCTGTCAAGTGACGACAGTGCTTACAATGGCGCCCGTCGGACGTGTTGCTACGTCGCGTCCGGGGAACAGCCATCCCGGCGGGCGCGTATAGCGGGCGAGGCTACTTCAGAGGTAACTCCATGATTGGGCTCTTGAGAACATTACTGGTGCAGATTCTCGCGGTCGCGCTGCTGAGCGTCGGCTCGCCACTCGTGGTGCAGGCCGAGGTCATCGGCACACTGGCCGGACTGGAGTCCGCTCAACGTAACGCCGATCTCGCGCGCGTCAATCGCGTGCTGGCGACGGCCGATGCCCGGGCGCAGCTGCAGGAGCTGGGTGTCGACCAGGCACAGGTGGAGGCACGGCTCGCAGGCCTGACGGATTCCGAGCTGAGCACCCTCGCCGACAATCTCGAGCACGCACCGGCGGGCGGCGACGTGCTCGCCGTCATTGGCGTCGTGTTCGTGGTGCTGCTGATTCTCGAAGCCGTCGGAGTCATCGACATCTTCAAGAAGTTTCCGTAACACCTTGCGTCGGCTCGCGCCCGCCTGCGCGGTCCCGGCTTCGATCCTGCTGATCGCGCTGGGTGGGTGCAGCTTCAATCCGCCGCGCTTTGCGCCGGAAGAGACCGCCGGTCTTCCGCCGCAGGCCGAGCTGACGCAAGTCCCATTCTTTCCGCAGAAGCAGTACCAGTGCGGGCCGGCCGCGTTGGCGACCGTCCTGCGCAGCTCGGGCGCCGCCGGCTCGCCTGACGAGCTCGTTAACGAGGTTTATCTGCCGGGCAGGAAGGGAAGCCTGCAGGTCGAGCTCGTTGCAGCAGCTCGCATGCGCGACCGTGTGACTTACGAAGTCTCGCGGGATCTGCCTTCGTTGCTGCGCCAGGTCGCGGCCGGCTCACCGGTGCTGGTGATGCAGAACCTGGGCGTGCAGCTCATCCCCATCTGGCATTACGCGGTCGTCGTCGGCTACGACCTCGACACCGGCACGCTCGTCTTGAGATCGGGAACGACCGAGCGCCGCGTCATGGGCATGCGCAGGTTCATGAGCACGTGGAATCGCGCGCAGCGCTGGGGGCTGGTCGTGCTTGAGCCGGGCCAGCTGCCAGCGAGCGCGCAGCTCGATCGATATGTCGCAGCGGCCGCGGCGTTGGAAGCGGTCGGCAGGTTGGATGCAGCGGGCCGGGCCTACACTCGGGCACACGAACAGTGGCCGGACTCGGCCTGGCCGCAACTCGGCCTCGCCAACGTCAGTTATCGGCGCGGGGACCGGCAGGCAGCGGAGGGCGGCTACCTCGCGACGCTTGCGCTCGATCCGGGCAATGTCGTTGCTCACAACAATCTCGCGGAGATTCTCAGTGATCGCGGCTGCGTATCGCAGGCACGCTCACATGCCGAGCGGGCTGCGGCCCTCGCGAAGGGCACGGCACTCGAAGCTGCCGTCGCCGCGACGGCACAACACGTCGCAGGCGCCACGGCTGCGGACAGTGGAGTATCTTGTCCACCATGACGATCAAGGTCGGCATTCTGCAAACAGGTAATCCTCCGCCGCCGTTGCAGGAGCGATTCGGCTCCTACAGCGCGATGGTGCAGGAGCTGCTGGGTCCGCAGCACGAGTTCGCTACGTTCGAAGTGCGCAATGGCGAGCTGCCCGCGCAGCCCGAAAGTTGCGCCGCGTATGTCATCACCGGCTCGGCGTCCGGTGTTTACGACGGCGACGGCTGGATCGATCCGCTGAAAGACTTCGTGCGCAGCGCGAGCGGACGCAGCGCGATGGTCGGCATCTGCTTCGGCCATCAACTCATGGCGGAGGCATTCGGCGGCCGGGTGATCAAGTCACCGAAGGGCTGGGGCATCGGCCTGCATCGCTACGACGTGCACGAGCGCGCTGCCTGGATGGATGACGCGCATTCGATCGCAGTGCCGGCGTCGCATCAGGATCAGATCGTGAAACTGCCGGACGACGCGCACGTGCTCGGCGGCAGCGAGTTCACTCAATACGGCATCGTCGAGTATCCGCAGCGGCGGGCGATGTCGCTGCAATCGCATCCGGAATTCTCGCCCGAGTACGCGGCGGCCTTGATCGAGCTGCGGCGCAGCTCCAAGTACACCGACGAGCAGGCCGATCGGGCTCTGCAGACGCTGCGCCAGCCGAACGATCGCGCCCGCGCCGGCACCTGGCTCGCACAGTTCCTGCGCTCCAACGTTCGCGGTTGATGGCGAATCCGTTGCTCATCGAGCTCTTCGACGCGGCAGTTCGTGCCGCGCGCGGCGAAGACTTGCTGATCGCCAACTCGACAGCCGGACCTGGCGTGTGGCGCTATTCCGGTCCGGGCGGAGCGGTCGAGGTGCCGTTGCCGCAGCCCGGCCGCGGCAAGGTTCTCGTGACCGGTGCGGGCAAGGCTGCCGCATCGCTCGCGCGAGGTCTGGAAGCGGTGCTCGGCGATCGCATCGACTCCGGCGTCGTGCTCGTCAAGCACGGTCACGGTCAGCCTCTGCAGAGAATCGCCGTGCTGGAAGGCGGACATCCTGTGCCGGATGCCGCCGGGCTGGCCGGTACGCGGCAGCTCATGCAGACGGTCGAAGCAGCGTCGGAGAACGACACGATGTTCTTCGTGCTGACCGGCGGCGCATCGGCGTTGCTGATCGAGCCCGCGCCGGGATTGTCATTCGCCGATCTGCAGGCTGCGAGCCGGCTGCTCGTGAACGGCGGTGCGCAGATCGATGAGATCAATGCCGTCCGCAAGCATCTTTCGGCGGTGACTGGCGGACGTCTGCGCCAGCATGCGCGGTGCGCCGCTTTCTGTACGCTCGCCATCTCCGACGTGATCGGCGACTCGCCCGCGGCGATCGGTTCCGGTCCGACCGTTGCCGATCCGTCGACGTTTCAGGAGTGTGTCGCGATCATCGAGCGATACGGACTGTGCGACGCATTGCCGCGCACTGTGGTCGAGCATCTCGAGCGCGGAGTCGCCGGTCTCATCGCGGAGACGCCGAAAGAGAAGTCGGCGACCTTCCGCGGCTCGCATTATCGAATCGTCGCGAGCAATCGCATTTCCGTCGATGCAGCAGCGCGCGCCGCGCGCGAGCGCGGATGCAAGGTGGAGATCCTCACGACTGAAATGCAGGGCCACACACACGAAGCTGCGCATCGTTTCGCGGCGGCGCTCCGAGATGCAGCAAGCGCTCGCGGCGACAACGCGCCAACGGTGATTCTCGCGGGCGGCGAAACGACGCTCCCCGTCAAGGGCAGCGGCCACGGCGGACGCAATCAGGAGTTCGCACTGATCGCTGCGCTGGATCTGCAGGGAGTCGACGGCGTCAGCGTCTTGAGCGCGGGCACCGATGGCACTGACGGACCTACAGACGCAGCGGGCGCATTCGTCGACGGCTCGACTGTCGCGCGCGCTCGGGCAAGGGGCCTCGACGCTGACGATTTTCTGCGACGCCAAGACAGCTACACTTTTCTGGACGCGTTGGGCGACTTGCATCGCACCGGTCCCACCGGGACGAACGTGATGGACCTTGCGATTGGCCTGTGCTATCAATGCCGCCCATGACGGTTCGTCGCTATTGGTTCTGGTACTACTACGACCCAGCCCAGCTGGCGGAATCGTTGCGCTCGAACTGAAGCTAACACTCACGAGACACGAAGAAACCGCCAGACCCCTGGCGGTTTTTTTATTGTCCATCATTTGGCCTATGAACATTCGCACCGACGACCTGCGCATCCGCGACATCCGCGAGCTGAGCACGCCCGAAGAGCTCATGCGCGAGTATCCGTGCGGCGAGCCGGCTTCCGCGACCGTCAGCGCCGCACGCCGCGGACTGCAGCGAATTCTGCACGGGAGCGACGATCGTCTCGCAGTCGTGATCGGTCCGTGCTCGATTCACGATACCGCCGCGGCGCTGGAGTACGCAGGCCGGCTGCGCGGGCAGCGCGAGCGCTTCAAAGGCGCGCTCGAAATCGTCATGCGCGTGTATTTCGAGAAGCCGCGCACGACGGTCGGCTGGAAGGGGCTGATCAATGACCCGGACCTGGACGGCAGCTTCCATATCAACAAGGGCCTGCGGCTCGCGCGCGGTCTGCTGCGCGATATCAACGGGCTCGGCTTGCCGGCCGGGTGCGAGTTCCTCGACATGATCACGCCGCAGTTCATCGGCGACCTGGTGGCCTGGGGCGCGATCGGCGCGCGTACGACGGAGAGCCAGGTGCATCGCGAGCTCGCTTCGGGCCTGTCGTGTCCGGTCGGCTTCAAGAACGGCACGGACGGCAACGTGAAGATCGCGATCGACGCAGTGCAGGCGGCCGCGCATCCGCATCACTTCCTGGCCGTGACCAAGCTGGGCCGCAGCGCCATCGCGACGACGGCGGGCAACGACGACTGCCACATCATTCTGCGCGGCGGCAAAGCGCCCAATTACGATGCGGCCAGCATCGCAAGCGTCTGCGCCACGATCACGGGCGCGGGCCTGCGGCCGCAGGTGATGATCGACGTCAGTCACGGCAACAGCAGCAAGCGGCCGGAGAACCAGCCCGGCGTCGTCGACGATATCGCACGGCAGATCGAAGGCGGGGAGCGGCGCATCGTGGGTGTCATGGTCGAGAGTCACCTGGTCGGCGGACGCCAGGACCTGACGCCGGGTGGGCGGTTGGTGTATGGGCAGAGCATCACGGATGGGTGCCTAGATTGGGCGACGTCGGTGGAGGTGTTGGAGAGGTTGGCGGGGGCGGTGGAGAAGAGAAGGAGTCAGGCTAAAGCCTGACCCACAACGCCCTCCCTGTGGGTCAGGCTTTAGCCTGACAATTTCGGTAGAGTGAGCCCACCAAACCGCGGGTGCTCGCGATGCTGACCCAGGCCATCGACTATCGCGACGAGTGCGACGCGCTGTACGCGTTGCTCGCCGACGTCGACGCCGCGCAGTGGTCGCAGCCGACGCAATTCAAACGCTGGACGCTCGACGATGTGCTCGGGCACCTCCACATGTTCGACTACGCCGCACGCCTCACGCTGGAAGGCCCGAACGCCTTTGCGGCATTCTGGGACAGCTTTTCTCACTCGCTTGCAGCGGGACACTCGATGGTCGAGTACACGCGCGTGTGGTTGCGCGGCTGCGCCGGTCGCGAGCTGCTCGAGAGCTGGCATGACTTCTCGCATCAGGTCGCCGACGAATACGCGGGCCTCGATCCTGCGCGGCGCGTGAAGTGGGCCGGTCCGGATATGAGCGTGCGTTCCTGCATCAGCGCGCGGCAGATGGAAACGTGGGCGCACGGGCAGGCGGCGTTCGACATGCTCGGCCGCGTGCGGGTCGAGCACGACCGGATCCGCAACATCGCGATCATGGGCGTCAACACTTTCGGTTGGACGTTCGTGAATCGCGGCCGCGCAGCACCGACGACCAAGCCGCACGTCCGGCTGCGCAGCCCCTCGGGCGAATGGTGGACGTGGCACGAGCCGGACTCGCGCAACTTCGTCGAAGGCTCGGCGGTGGAGTTCTGCCAGGTCGTCGCGCAGACGCGCAACATCGCCGACACCGCGTTGCGAGTCAGCGGCGAAGCTGCTCACGAATGGATGTCGCTGGCGCAGTGTTTCGCCGGCCCGCCGGAAACGCCGCCGGCACCCGGCAGCAGATTCGTGCGGGTCGGGTCGCACCCGTCATGACGCGGGCCCAGACTCCGGTCATCATCGGCGTCGGCCAGTACACGGATCGCCTGGACTCACCGCAGTATCGCGGGCTCTCCAGCGTCGAGCTGGCGGTGGAAGCTGCAAGCCGCGCGTGTCGCGACGCGCTGGACGATTCGCGCCTGGTCGCGCAGATCGACGGCATCGGCGCACTGCGCACGTTCGAAGACTCGATTCCTCGTTACTCGACGCCGTTCGGCAAGTCCGATAACTTTCCGCATTCGATCGCGCGGCGGCTCGGCGTGACGCCGCGCACGGCGGTGTGGGCGAAGGTCGGCGGCGACACGCCGCAGACGCTCGTCAGCGAATTCTGCGAGCGCATCGCATCGGGCTCGATGCGCGTCGGGCTCGTCGTCGGCTCGGAGGCGATCTCGACCTCGAAGCACCTGATGGCGAACGGCCTGGCCGCCGACTGGTCGGAGTCGATCGACGCGCCGGTCGACGATCGCGGACTCGGTCTCGAGGAGCTCAGCACGCAGTACACGCGGCAGCACGGCCTGGTGCAGGCGTCGATTTCCTATGCAGTCTTCGAGCACGCGCGTCGTGGACGCTTGGGGATGTCGCGCCAGGACTATGCGCGCGAGATGGGCCGATTGTTCGCGCCGTTCAGCGCGGTGGCGGCGAAGAATCCGTATTCGACTGCACCGGTCGCGTACACACCCGAAGCGCTGGTCGCCGTGAGCGAGCGCAATCGCATGATTGCGGATCCGTACACGCGCTCGCTCGTTGCGCGAGATCAGGTGAATCAGGCGGCTGCCGTGTTGATTGCATCGACCGATGTCGCGCAGGAGCTGGGGATCGATCGGAGCAGGTGGGTCTATCTGCACGGTTACTCGTATGTGAAGGAACGCGACATCATGAGTCGCGAGGACCTCGGCGCATCGCCCGCGGCGCGGCTCGCCTGTCGCGAAGCGCTGAGCGCTGCGCATGTGAACATCGATGACGTCGCGCTGTTCGATCTGTACAGCTGCTTCCCGATTGCAGTCTTCAACATTTGCGACGGACTGGGGCTGTCGCCGCAGGATCCACGCGGCCTGACGGTGACGGGCGGGCTGCCGTACTTCGGCGGACCCGGCAACAGCTACTCGACGCATGCGATTGCATCGATGGTGGAGCAGCTGCGCGAGCGCGACGGCGCGTTCGGATTCGTCGGCGCGAACGGCGGACACATGTCGAAGTATGCAGTCGGCATCTACTCGACTCGGCCTGCCGAGTTCGTTCGCTGCGACAGTACCGCGTTGCAGGCGCAAGTGGATTCATGGCCGGCACCGAGCACCGCGGGCGAAGCCGACGGGCCTGCGACGATCGAGAGCTATACGGTCGCGCACAGCAAAAACGGCCCGTCGCATGCAGTCGTGGTCGGCCGGCTCGACGGCACGGGCGAGCGCTTCCTGGCGAACACGCATGACGAAGACGATCGCACGCTGCACGCGATGATCGAGGAAGATCCGCTCGGCGCAGCGATCCACGTGCGCTCGTTCGAGTATGGGAACCGGTTCGTGTTTGCGAAGCCGGGAAGATAGGCCCCGCCTACTTGGTCAGCGCCGCCATGTCGTCGGCCGCTTCCGCAAACTCTTCCATGAACTCGCGCACAACAGCTCGCGATGTCTTTACCTGGTCCAGCAGCCCGACACCCTGGCCGACGTAGTACGTCACCAGATCTTCCGCCTTGCGATTACCACGACTGGCGTCGTGTTCTGCACGGCGCAGCGCCGGCTCGCTGAGAAATAGTTGCAACGGCATCGGCAGCGGACCGGGGCTATCCGGTCCGCTCCATGCGTCGGTCCACGCGGAGCGGAGCTGACGCGTGTATTTGCCGGTGCGGCTCTTCGAGCGCACGGTGTCGCGTGAGGTCGCGGCTGCGAATTTCTGCTGGATCAGCGGCGAGGCTTCAGATTCGCTCGTCATCAGCCACACCGTGCCGGTCCAGGCGCCGGCTGCGCCCAGTGCCATCATCGCGGCCATCTGGCGGCCCGTGACGATGCCGCCTGCGGCGAGCACCGGCACCGGACGGATCGGCTGGATCGCGCGGATCACTTCCGGCACCAGGACCAGCGTCGAGACTTCGCCGCAATGGCCGCCGGCTTCCGCGCCTTCGGCGACGATGATGTCGACACCGGCCTGCACCTGCCGGACAGCATGTTCTTTTGCACCGACCAGTGCGGCCACCGGGACACCCTGCGCCCGCGCCCGATCGATCATCGATTGCGGCGGCACGCCGAGCGCGTTGGCGATGAGCTTGATCGGATGCGAGAACGCCACGTCCAGCAGGCGCGCGGATACGGCAGGCAGCAAGGGCATCTCGCGCTTGGCGACGCGCGGATCGTCGAGGTCGAGAGTGACTCCGTAGCGGGCGAGCAGGGCCTGCACGAATTCCTTGTGGCGCTCCGGCACGCGAGCGCGCAGAGTTTCGATGTCGACGCTGCCGTCGCGCCCGACCATGTTCTCGGGGATCAGGACGTCGACGCCGTACGGCCGGCCGTGCACGTGCTCGTCGATCCACTTCAGCTCCAGCTCCAGCTCTTCGGGCGTGTGCCGGCTGGCGCCGAGCACGCCGAAGCCGCCGGCGTTGGATACAGCGGCGACGACATCGCGGCAGTGACTGAAGGCGAACAGCGGAAACTCGATACCGAGCAGGTCGCACAGTGGAGTTTTCATAGGCTCGATATTACTCTGCGTCCCCCAGTTCAGTGCCGAGTCCTGCTGCCGCCGTTCCATTTATGGGCCCGCTTGCCGGAATCAAAATCGTCGAGATCGCTGCGATCGGGCCCGCGCCGTTCTGCTCCATGATGCTTGCCGATCTCGGCGCGCAGATCGTGCGCATCGAGCGTGCCTCCGCGCGGCAGAACGAGCCGGCGCCGCCCGACCCGTTGCTGCGCAACCGGCGGTCGATCGCCGTGGATCTGAAGAACGCCGCGGGTGTCGAGGTCGTGCTGAAACTGATCGAGCGCTGCGACGTGCTGATCGAAGGCTTCCGGCCCGGCGTGCTCGAGCGCCTCGGCCTCGGGCCGGAGCCCTGTCTCGCGCGTAATCCCCGTCTGGTATACGGCCGCATGACGGGCTGGGGCCAGGACGGGCCGCTCGCGCCTGCGGCGGGTCACGACATCAACTACATCGCGCTTGCCGGCGTGCTGCACCTCATCGGCACGCCCGGCGGCAAGCCCGTGCCGCCGCTCAACCTGATCGGCGACTTCGGCGGCGGCGGCATGCTGCTCGCGTTCGGCGTGCTCGCGGCGCTGCTCGAGTCCCGCCAGTCGGGACGCGGCCAGGTCGTGGATGCCGCCATGGTGGACGGCTCCAACGCGCTGCTCGCGATGTTCCATGGCATGCGGGCCCGCGGCATGTTCCAGGATGCAACCGGCATGAACTTCCTCGCCGGCGCCGCGCCGTACTACGACACCTACAAGACCAAAGATCACAAGTACGTGGCCATCGGCGCGCTCGAACCCCAGTTCTTTGCGCAGCTGCTCGACAAGCTCGGGCTGGATTGGCAGCGCTACGCGCGCGTCGGGTTTCCGGTCGTCGATCCCGCGACGCGCGAGTGGGTAGAGCTCCGCTCGTCGATTGCAGCCGCGGTGGCATCGCGAACGCGGGACGAATGGTGCCGGATCATGGAAGGCACGGACGCCTGTTTCGCGCCGGTCCTGACGGTGGAGGAGGCCGCACGCCACCCTCACAACGTCGCGCGCGGCTCGTTCGTGAACATCAACGGCGTCGAACAGAACGCACCCGCGCCGCGCTTCAGTCGCACCCCGGCGCAGACACCCGAAGCACCACGTCGATCCGGCGAAGACACCGACGCCGTCCTCGCCGAAGCCGGTTTCTCGCGACAGCAAATCGAAGAGCTGCGCGCCAGCGGCGCTCTGACCTGAAGTCGGTGCCGGGAGAAAGAACGAGGGGAAACTCAGCAGCGCAGCATCGATCGATGCTGCAGCGCTGAGTTTCCCCTCAATTCTTCTCCCGGCACCGGTCCCATCTGGCGGGTTTCGCCTCCGAATAACGATATCGGGGGTAGTCACGGCAGATGACGACAGGCCCGCATGCCGGCGCACGAAGATGCTCAGCTGATGCTTCGCTTTCAGCGCGATGGCGACCGCACGGCGCTCGAACACTTGTTCGCGCGCAATCGCGGCGCGCTGCTGCGCTTCCTCACGCGATTGAGTCGCAACCGCGCGGTCGCGGAAGACGTCGCGCAACAGACGTGGCTCAAGGTGATGGACGTGGCAAACCAGGGCGCATTCGCCGCCGCGTCCGGCGTCGCCTTCCGGACCTGGCTGTGCACGCTCGCCCGGAATCACTTCATCGACGAGTACCGGCGCAAGTTCGCGGCCGCACGCAGCGTGCCGTTGCCGGCCGACCTGGGTGCGACGTTGGCGGAGACGCATCGCGTCGCGCCGGATCCTGCAACTCCGCTCGAAGAGCGCCAGCGCAATGCTCGCTTGTACAAGGCGCTGCGCCGGCTGCCGCTGGAACAGCGACAGGTGGTCGTGCTATGGGCCGATGGGATGCGAATCGGCGCCATCGCGGCGCTGACGGCAGCGCCGCGCGACACCGTGCTCAGTCGCAAGAAATACGCGCTGGCGAAACTGCGCGTGATGCTGCACGAACGCGCAGCTCAAGAGGCCTAGGCTACGGCGAGCTCGGCGCTGCGATGACGCCGCAAGCGACGCGCTTGCCGGAATTTCCGGAAGGTTGAGTCGTGTAATCGTCAGGGCCTTCGTGCACGACGATCGCCTTGCCCATGATGTCGGTCGCCGCCTCGCCGTGCAGAGTCGTGCCCGCCGCGGTCGTGTCGACTTGCGCCACGCCTTCAGCGTTCGACTTGATGTTCGGCATGTCACCGGCATGGTGCGTGCCGCCCGTCGGATTGCCGTGCTGGGCTTGCGTGGGATTGAAGTGGCCGCCGGCGCTGCTGCCGTCCGGCGCGCTGCAGTCGCCCTTCTCGTGGACGTGGAAGCCGAATTCGGCATCGGGCTTCAAGCCCTGGATCGAACCTGTGATGTGCACGCCCTGTGGCGAGGAGTCCAGCGCGACAGCGCCCGTGACGGTATTGCCCTGGGTCGGTGCGACCTGCGCGGCGGCCTCGTGGGCCGGTTCTGTCGCAGTCGTCTTCTCGGCAGGAGCGGCCGTGCTGGGTTCGGGCTCGCGCGGTGCGCCTGCGGGTTGTTCGCGGGAGCAGGCAGCCAGCAACAGCGTTCCAGCAATCGCCAGGGCCAGATTCGTCGCCTTCATATTCGTATCTCCGCATCCGCGCAAGCGAGGGAGCGAGAGTCTAGCACCGAGGGAACGCCAGCCGAATCCCACACGTTGGGCGTCAACGATGACGCTGCAGCAGATCCTGGCCTTCGCGGTGATTGCCGGCACGATGGCCCTGTTCGTGTGGGGCCGGCTGCGATACGACCTGGTCGCCGGCGTGGCGCTGCTGGTCGCAGTGCTCATCGGTGTGGTGCCGGCGAACAAGGCGTTCAGCGGGTTCAGCGACGAGATCGTGGTCATCGTCGCCGGCGCTTTGATAGTGAGCGCGGGTGTCGCACGCTCCGGCATCATCGAGCTGGCACTGCAGCGGCTTGCGCCGCATGTAACCTCGCTGCGCACGCAGATCCTGATCCTGGTCGGGGTCGTGACGCTGCTGTCGGCGTTCGTGAAGAACATCGGCGCGCTGGCCATGATGATCCCGATAGCGCTGCAGATGGCCAAGCGCTCGAATCGCTCGCCCTCGCTGCTGCTGATGCCGATGGCGTTCGGCTCGCTGCTCGGCGGGACGATGACGCTGATCGGCACGTCGCCGAATATCATCGTGTCGCGCATTCGCGGGGAGATCCTCGGTCAGCCTTTTGCGATGTTCGACTTCATGCCGGTCGGCCTCGGCCTGGCGGCGGCCGGCGTGCTGTTCCTCGTGCTGTTCGGCTACCGCCTGCTGCCGAAGGATCGGCAGGCAGCGCCGGGTCTCGGCGAAGCAATCGACATCCGCGACTACGTGACCGAGGCACGCGTCAAGGAGGATTCGGAAATCGCCGGCCAGACGGTCGGCGAGCTGCGCAAGCAGTCCGACCAGGAAGTCAGGGTGACCGCCGTCGTCCGGGACGAGAAGACGGCCGTGCCGTCGCCCAACATGAAGCTCAAGCCGAACGACATCGTGCTGTTGCAAGGCGAGCCGGCGGCGCTCGAGCGCGTCGTGGCGCGCTCAGACCTCGAGCTGGAAGGCGAGAATCGCGCCAGCCGGACGGAAGCGAAGGGCGAGGCGAAGGATGAGATCGGCGTCATCGAAGCGGTGATCGGCCCGAACTCGCTGCTCATCGGCCAGGCCGCCGGGCGCATGGCCCTGCACGATCGTTTCAACGTGAACCTGCTCGCCGTCAGTCGCAGCGGTCAGCGGTTCACGGAGCGGTTGCGGGACATCGAGCTGGACAGCGGCGATGTGATCGTGCTGCAAGGAATATTGACGCACATGCCGGCACAACTGCGTGCACTCGGCTGCCTGCCATTGGCCGCGCGTCAGATCCGCCTCGGCAGCGTGCGGCGTGGGCTGATTCCGGTCGCCATCCTGCTCGCTGCCATGGTGCTTGCGGGCACCGGCACGCTGTCGGTCGGGATTGCCTTCTTCGGCGCGGGAGTGCTGACGATCCTGCTCGGAGCGCTGACGCTGCGCGAAGCATACGAGACGGTCGAGTGGCCGATCCTGGTCATGCTCGGCGCGCTGATTCCGGTCAGCGATGCGATTCGCACGACCGGCGGCACCGATGTGATCGCCACGGCACTCTCGGGTGTCGCGCATGCGCTGCCGGACTACGGTGCCGTCGCGTTGATGATGCTCGCCGCGATGTTGATCACGCCGTTCCTCAACAATGCCGCGACCGTACTGGTGATGGCGCCGATCGCCGCGGCCTTCGCGCAGAAGCTCGGGCTGCGGCCGGATGCGTTCCTGATGGCGGTGGCGCTCGGTGCCGCGTGCGACTTCCTGACGCCGATCGGGCATCAGTGCAATACGCTGGTGATGGGGCCGGGCGGTTATCGCTTCGGCGACTATGCCCGGGTCGGCGCGCCGCTTTCGCTGCTGATCCTGCTGCTCGGCGTGCCGCTGATCATGATCGTGTGGCCGTTGTCCTGACTTTCGGGCGCTTCAGGCGCGTTGTGGGCCGCTCGGACTTGGCGGCCTCCGTGTCGTCGACCGTCACGGCGACCGGTTCGTCCGCGTGCAGGCTCATCAGCGATTGCATCAGCCCATCGTCGGCACTCGAGCAAATGCCGATCACCGTCGCCTCCGTGCAGCCTTCCGCCGCGACGTAGGCGTGACCCATGTTCGAGTCGATGTAGATCGACTCGCCGGCCTCGAGCGTGATCGGATCGTAGAACTCCGTGTGGATCTCCACGCGGCCTTCGATGACGTAGATGTATTCCTCGCCCGAGTGGTGCACCAGCTCGCCGAACTCCGCGACGCTGCGCGCGCGGATGCGCGTGAGCACCGGGATCATGCGCTTGCGGCGCAGCTCCGGGCACAGGTAGTAGTAGTCGTAGTTCTTGGTGTTGACGCGGATCGCGCGGTCGATGCGCCCGACGCTGCGCCGTGCAGTCACGGGCGCGTCCGGCACGGCGTCGCCTTCGGCGAACAGCTCCGACATGCGGATGTTGAGCCGATGGCTGAGCTGCTGCAGCTTGTCGTAGGTCAGCGTGAGGCGGTCGTGCTCGACCTTGGAAAGCGTCGAGACCGGAATGCCGGTGCGTTCGCTCATCTCCTTGAGCGTCCAGTCGTTGCGGGCGCGCAGCTTACGTAGCAGTGTGCCGAGGGTCGGCTGTTTGGATTTCATGCGGCATAGGATAGCCGAAGCTAGTACTGGAGCCGAATGCTAAGGAAATGGAAGGCGATTGCCACGTACGCCCAGACCAGGCACGCCGCTGCCAGCGCCGTCCTGCCGATCGACAACGACAGCTTGCGGGCCGGTGCGCGCCAGGTGTCGACGGCGGCGAAAACTGCTATCGCCGCGCCGATGACCGCTGCCAGTGCCGACAGCTGCAGCAAGCGCACGAACCAGCGGCCGTCGGATGAGATGACCCAGAACGATTCGCTGGAGAACATCAGCAGCACCGTAACGGCGAGCGCGATGAACGCCGAGCACAGCAGGATCGCCACGAGGGAACGCCGTCGGTTCGGGTCGACGACCGGCGCTGCAATGACGGTGGCCGAGCGGGCGAAACGGCGGCGCACCGGACCGATCACGCGGATCAGCAGGGCGAGCACCACGACCGCGCCGGCAACCACGATTGCCGGCTGCAACCAGCGCTTGTCGCGCCACGCGGGCGGGCGCTGGAACACGATGATGGGTCCATAGCCATCCGGCACCAAACTGATGACCTTGCCCTGTTCGTCGTGCGTGGCCGCGAGGCGCATCTCGCTGCCGACCTCGCGCCAGAGCCAGGGCGCGACTTCGCGGAACTTCTTTTCCTCGTCGTTGAGCCCGGTGAGGCCGCCGACCTGGATCGTGCCGTCGTCGTTGGCGGTCGCCGCCGACTGGCCGAACATATAGAAAAAGCCGAACAGGTTCTTTTCGGCGCGCCGGCTGCCCTCGTAGGGGCCGGCGACCGCAGCCGCGTGCACCTTCGGATCCGCCGGCGGCGCATCCTGCGCCGGCGTCTGGCGCGGGAAATAGCGGTCCATGAAGGCTTCGTACAGCGCGGTCCGCAGCTTGTAGACCGAGTTGGCCTTGCCGCTGCTGTTGAATGAAACGAATATGCCGACCTTCGCCGACGGGATCAGCACCAGCTCGCTGTGAAACGCAGTCAGATCGCCGCCGTGCGCGATCGCGTGCACGCCATTGCGCGATTGCTCGTAGAAGCCGTGCGCCATCGCATCGACGCCTTCGGCGGGGCGGTTCGCCACGCTGTGCATCAGCTCCGTGGTCTCGGGCTTCAGGATGCGATTCGCTTCGTCGCCGCCCGGCAGCAGGCCGCCGTTCAAGTGCGCCATCATGAATCGCGCCATGTCCGGCGCCGGCGACGACAATGCGCCGGCCGGTGCATCCGAGCCGAGCTCGAACGGCACGGGCTTCTGCGAAGAGGCGGTGCCGTAGCTGTTCGACAGATGCTCGCGTAACGCTTCCGGCACCGGCTGCCGGAACGTCGAGTGCTCCATCTTCAGCGGCTCGAAGATGTGGTCCTCGATGTACTGCTCGAACGGAACCCCCGAAACGCGCGCGACGATGTAGCCGGCGAGCGATGCGCCGTAGTTCGAATACGCGGGCACAGTGCCCGGCGGATAGATCCGCGCCGGAATGCTGTCCTTCAGCGCCGCGCCCAGCGGCTTCAGCTTGTCGAGGTCCGTGACCAGCAGGTCGAGCAGCGACTCTTCGAAGCCCGCCGTATGAGTCATCAAGTGACGCAGCTTGATCGGTTGTCCGCCGTAGCCTTCGACCTTGAAATCGAGGTATTCGTTGATGTCGTGCTCGAGGTCGAGCTTGCCCGCTTCGACCTGCTGCATGACCGCGGTCCAGGTGAACAACTTCGAGATGGAAGCGGGCCGGAACAGCGTCTGCTCGGCGGAGACGGGAATGCGCTTCTCGACGTCGGCGAAGCCGTAGGCGCGCGTGAGCAGCACCGTATCGTCCTTGACGATTGCGACCGTCGCGCCGGCGATGTCGCCGATCGCCATGGAGGAGGGCAGCATACCGTCGAGGAATGCCGCGGCATCCGCGGCCGTTAGCTGCACGGGACTCCCATGCGCCGCGGGCTGTGCAACCGGCGGCGTCACGGGCGCCGCTTTGGTCGGGTCTGCTTGCGGAACATCTGCAAGCGCGACGGAGGTGGCCAGAGCTGCGATGACGAAAGACACGAGTCGGGTGCTCATGGGGATTCCTCACTGACTTCTGCGCGGCGCGCCGGCTGATTGAACAGCAGCAGCAATGCGCCTGATAACGCTGCGAGCGCCGCTGTTGCCACGAAGAACTGTGGCGGCGTCATGCTGCTCCACAGAGTGCCGAATGCGCCGGCAAGGAGATTGCCGAAGAACGCCGCGAGAAACCACAGCGCGATGGTCGTAGCGGCGAATCCTGCAGGCGCCAGGCGCCCGAACAGGCCGAGGCCGATCGGCAGGATGTAGAGCTCGCCCGCGGTCATCACGACGAAGAAGACGATCAGCCAGATCCAGCCTTCGGCCACGACGCCGCCGTCGTTGAATGCCGCGACGGCCGCGAGCAGCAGATACGCGAGCGCGAGACCGCCAGCGCCGACCGCCATCTTGCGGATCGACGTGAGCTCATGTCCTGCGCGCGCCTGCCGCACCCAGCGTGCGACGAACCAGGGCGTCAGCAGGAAGACCAGCAGCGGGTTCAGCGATTGAAACCACGTCATCGGAATCTCGAACGTGCCGATCGTGCGGTCGACGTGCTCGATCCACAGCGGCAGTGTATTGCCGACCTGCTCATAGGCGCTGCGAAATACCACGACTACACCGCAGATGCCGGCGAGCAGCGCGAAGCGGCGTGCCATTCCCGCTTCGTACCAACGTTGCTGCGCCACCGGCTGCGTCGCCCGCGACACGCGCGCCGGCTCGGCGGGCAAATAGCGGCTGCCGAAAATATAGATGAGCAATCCGGTCACCATGCCGATACCGGCAATAGTGAAGCCCCAGTGCCAGCCGAACACCTCGCCGACGGTGCCGACGCCGAGCGGCGCGAAGAAGCCGCCGACGTTCACGCCGAGGTAATAGTAGTTATAGGCGGTGCTGCGACGAGGGTCGTCGTGCGCATACAGACTGTTGATCTGGCTCGGCAGGCTCGGCAGGAACAGGCCGTTACCGATACCGATCGTCGCGAGCGCGACAAAGAACAGCGGCTCGAACGCCATCATGAAATGGCCGATCGCCATGATCGAGCCGCCGAGCAGCACCGAATTGCGCCGCCCGAGCCAGCGATCGCAGATCACGCCGCCGACGATAGGCGTGAAGAAAACGAACGCCGTGTACAGACCGTAGATGAGCGAAGCGTTCTGCTGCCCGATGCCGAGCTGCTTCACCATGTAATAGACGAGCAGGGCGCGCATGCCGTAATACGAGAACTGCTCCCACGTGTCCGTGAGAAACAGAACCGTCAGGCCGCGGGGCTGACCGAACCAATCTTTCGGCTGGCGCTGCGCGCCAACCGCGACCTCGCTGCTCGCTGCCATGATTTATCGGGGGCGCGCCCCGCCGCCCCACACTTCCGGCGGACACCAGAACGTGCCGTTCTCGTACACGGCACCGGGCGAGCGGTCGTTGCGCAGGAAGATCGGCCCGTCGAGATCGACGATGCGGCACAGCTGTCCGACGAGCGCTGCCGGCGCCATCGCCAGCGCTGTGCCCGTCATGTTGCCGACCATGACGCCGAGGCCGAGCGCGTGCGCCTGCCGCGCCATCGCGAGCCCTTCGGTGAGCCCGCCGCTCTTGTCGAGCTTGATGTTCACGACGTCGAAGCGGCCGACGAGTCCGGTGACGTCTTTGAGGTCCTGCGCGCTTTCGTCGGCGGCGATCGGAATCGGCGAGCGCAACCCGTCGAGGTCTGCTTCGCGCCCGATCGGGAACGGCTGCTCGATCAGGCCGACGCGGGCGTCGATGAGCGCGGGCATGAGGTCGGCGAGCGATGCGCGCGTGAACCCTTGGTTGGCATCGACTGCCAGCCATGCCTCGGGGCGCGCAGCTCTGACGGCCTTGACGCGCTCGGCGTCGATCGGCGTGCCCGTAAGTTTCAGTTTGATGGCCTGCGCGCCGGTGTATGAGACTGCGGTGCGCGCCATCTGCTCCGGATCTTCCGCGCCGAGCGTGAACGTCGTGACGAGCGGCACCGGCGGATTGAGACCCGCGATCTTCCATGCCGGCATGCCGCTGAGACGCGATTCGAGATCCCACAGTGCGCAATCGACTGCATTGCGCGCACCACCCGCGGGCATCAAGTGCCGCAGGCTTTCGCGATCGATACCCGCTTCGATGTCGGCGCGCACGGCTTCGATCTGCGCCACCATCGACGCCGCGTTCTCGCTGCGGTAGTAGACGCCGACCGCTTCACCGCGACCGGTGCAGCCCCGGCAGGAGATCGTCGCGACGACGACGTCGATCTCGACGAACGTATAGCCGGTGATGCGAAACGGCGACTTCAGCGGCCATTTCTCGACATCGACCTGCAGCGTTACGCGTGAGAGTGGTTGGGTAGCAGACATGATGCGACCAGCTCCTCCAGCTCCGGGCCGCCGCGCATCGGATCTGCGACCGGCATGCCGAGCTGCGCTTTGCGCTCGGCGAGCAGGGCGCGCGCACGCGACGCCTCGAGCCCGGCTGTATTCAGTGAAACGCCAGCGCAGCGCACGCGGGGGTTCGTACGCCGCGCCAGCTCCAGGTTCAGGTAGATGGCTTCGTCGAGCGACGGCAGCGGAAAGTCTTCGAGGCCGAGAATGCAGTCGCGGCCTTCTTCGTGGCACAAGACGATGACGTCGGGCTGCGTCCCGTGCAGCAACGCGAGCGAGACGCCCGCGTACGACGGATGAAACAACGAGCCCTGACCTTCGACCACGTCCCAATGATCGACGTCGGCGTCGGGACTCAGCAGCTCGGCGGCGCCGGCAGCGAAGTCCGAGACCACGGCATCGAGCGGAATGCCGCTGCCGGCGATCAGGATGCCGGTCTGGCCGGTCGCGCGAAAATCGGCATCGAAGCCGCCGCGGCGGAATTCACGTGCCAGCACCAGAGCGGTGTACTTCTTGCCGAGCGCGCAGTCGGTGCCGACGGTGAGCAGACGTTGGCCGGTGCGTTTGCGGCCCGATGCGATGGGAATTCCCGCTGGCGGGCGGCGCACGTCGATGAGACGCCGGCCAAGGCGCCGGGCTGCCGCATCGAGCTCGCCATTGTCGGCGAGGCGTGCGTGCATGCCGCTGACGATGTCGAGCCCGGCTTCGAGAGCTTCGATCAACGCCGGCAGCCACTCTGGATTCAAGATGCCGCCGCGATTGGCGACGCCGATCACGAGCGAGCGTGCGCCACGCGCGCGCGCTGCGGCCGGCTGCATCTTCGGCAAGCCCGTGGTCACCGTCGCTTCCGGCAACGCGTACTCGCCGACGCATTTTTCCGGCGCCCAGTCGCGCAAGCCGAACGCCGTCTTTGCATAGGGCGCCTCGGTGATGTCGCCGAGGAACAGCAAATACGGGCTCGGCACGTCGACCGTCAGCGCTGTGACGGTCGACGCACGGGATTCAGCCGAAACGGTAGCCAAGCAGATTCCAGTAATTGAGGATCAACAGGAACGCGAGCACCGACACCGCAGCGAGCGAGTAGTGCACGCGTGCGCCGAGCGTCCATGTGCCGGCGCTCCAGACGCGGAACGTGAACCAGGCTGCGAGCAGTGCCAGCGGGACGGCGAGCAGCGGCAGCGTCAGCGCGAAGTACAGCGAGGGTGGGATCTTGTAGATCAGTCCTTCGAAGCCGCCGGCCAGGATCATCGCGATGACGATCAGGAACAGCAGCAGCAAGCCGCCGCTCAGCGCCAGCGTCGGACGCGCCCAGCGCAGCTGACCGAGCTCGCGATCGGCACGACGTTGGCGGATCGCGCTGACCAGAATCGTGATGAACAGCAGCACGCCGATGCCGACGATGAAGCCGTGCAGCTTGCCGGACTCGTACCAGCCGATGCGCGAGGAGACGATCGGCGGGAACAGCCCGACCACGTGCGTGGCGCGACCGCCGTCATCGCCCTTGAAGGCAGCGAACGCGTCGTAGTCCTGCATGCGGAACACACCGTCGCCGACTTCGACCCAGCGAGCGGGTTTGCCGAAGATGTCGCCCATCAGCAGCGTGCCGTCCGGCATCGCCGTGACTTCGTCGTCGCCGAACGCCGAGAACACCTTCTCGAACTTCGTGTACGAATGACGCAAGGTGCGGTAGCTGCCGGCGTAACGCGCGTTGCGCTTGGCAGCGTCAGCGGGCGGTTTTACGACCGGCAGCTCCGCGGGGTAGTAGTGCTTGAAGAACGCGCGCTCGAGGTCGACGGAGGTGCGGCCGCCCTGGCCGCCGGTGTTCACCGTCGCGAACAGGCCGACGCCGGTTTCCGGCATCAGACTCAGTATGGAGTGGAAGAACTGTGTATCGCCGCCGTGACCGATGATGCGATGGCCGTTGATGTACGTTTCGTAGAAGCCGAGCGCGTGGCCGTTGAGCGCCGGATCCGGGCTCATCACGCGGCTGTGCATCAGCTGCGCAGTTTCCGCTTTGAGGATGTGTGCGTCGCCGAGCGTGCCGTCCTGCAAGTGCGCGAGCATGAAGCGCGCCATGTCGGAAACGGTCGACGAGAGCGATCCGGCGGGACCCGCGGCGTGAATGAACTCGAAGCCGTGCGACTTGAACGCGCCTGCTTCGAACGTGTAACCGCCGGACATGCGCGGCGCGAGCGACTCGGGCAAAGGCTCGCCGAAAGTGCTGCGCTCCATGCCGAGCGGCTGGAAGATGTGCTGCGCGACGTAGTCGTCGAAGGACTGGCCGGAGACGACCTCGACGATGTGACCCGCGAGCGCCGTGGCCCAGTTCGAGTACGACGCACCCGTGCCATCGCTGAAATCAGTCGTCGGCGGACGCACGCGCGTCGGCTCGTGTGCAGCCACCCACTTGCCGAGCGGTAACAGGTCTTCGACCTTGCCCGCGAACAGATAACCGACGGCGCCGTCTTCGAAGCCCGCGGTGTGCGTCATGATGTTGCGCAGCTTCACCGGCTGGGGGAACGTCGACGCGACCTTGAAATCCTTCAGGTACGTGTTGACGTCGGCATCGAGATCGAGCTTGCCCTGCTCGACCAGCTGCATCACGGAAGTCCACGTGAACAGCTTCGAGACCGAGCCCGGACGGAACAGCGTCTGCGCCGGATCGACCGGCACGCGCTTCTGCGCGTCCTCGTAGCCGTAGCCCTTCTGGAAAAATACCTGCCCGTCTTTCACCACGACGACCGCGGCGCCGGCGACCGGGCCCGCTTTCATCTGCGAGTTCATGAAGCCGTCGACGAACGCCTCCATCTCCTCGACGGTCGTCGGGCCGTGCGCTGCGAGCGGCTTGGCAGCCTGCTCGTTGGCCTTGTAGGCCAGCGAGTCCGAACCCTCGCCGCCCTGCGCGTGAGCGAGCAGCGGCAGTGAAGACAGTGCGACAGCCAGCGCTGTGGCGATACGAGTGCTCATTCGATGCCCTCTTTGTAATCGTTGGATCGATCAGAAGCCGATGGTGGCCGAGAGTCCGATCGTGCGCGGACGAATGACGCCGCTCGCCAGCGCGTCGTTGGGGAAGGTCCCCGGATCGCCGAACAGCGAAGTGCGGCCGAGCTCGTCATCGAGATTCTTCACGTACAGCTCCAGCGACCAGCGACCGGCGAGCAGGCCGGCGCGCAGATCGATGACTTCGTACGACGGAATCTCGCGCTGACTGCCGTCCTCGTTGCGGATCGCGAAATCCGCTACCTGGTCGCGAACGGAGCGGACGCTGGCGCCGATGTAGGCGCTGGCACTGGTGAACACCGGCCACTCGTAGTCGACGTCCAGGTTGACGCTCAGTTTCGGCACGAAGGGCAGCTGATCGCCATCCAGGCCGCCGACGATCGGATCGGTGTCCTGAGTCAGGTAGGAGTCGGTATAGGCGCCAGTCAACCTCAGCGTCAGGCCTTCCAGCGGTATGGCTGCAGCGCTGAGCTCCACGCCTTTGCTTTCGGCCGTACCGCCGTTGGCGTTGACGCCCGTGTCGTTGATGGTCGCGAACAGCTGCACGTCCTCCCAATCGAGGAAGTAGACGGCAAGGTCGAG
>Ga0068862_100000545_pt1 | contig 39448 bp, 37 predicted proteins | sample KBSSwiS52_FD_66598 | JGI IMG/M metagenome (GOLD analysis project Ga0068862, IMG submission 66598) | Switchgrass rhizosphere microbial communities from Kellogg Biological Station, Michigan, USA - KBS Switchgrass S5-2 | ecosystem: Host-associated > Plants > Roots > Rhizosphere > Soil ...
GCCGCGGATCATGCCGCCGACGAAGATCGCGAAGGTCGTGGCGAGCGGCAGGTACATGCCGACCGCGACGAGCATGGGGCTGCGCACCTTGAACAGGATCATCGCGATGCCCATCAGGATGCCGACCACCACGAGAGCCCAGGGCATCTGGCCGCCCACGATCCCCTGGGCGAGAGCGGCCATCAGGCCCGCCTGCGGCGCGGGGAGCTGGGGGTCGCCGAAGCCGATGCCGCCCGCCTTGATGTTACCCACGTGGAGGACCATCACGGGGAAGTACATGACGAGGCTCGCGCACACCACCGCGATCAGCTCGACGATCTGAATGGTGCGCGGCGTGCCGCCGAGGATGTAGCCGACCTTGAAGTCCTGGAGCAGCTCGCCGGCCACCGCCGACGACACGCAGACCACGGCCGCCACGCCGAGGACCGCCACGATGCCGCTCGTGCCGGACACGCCGAGCGAGACCATCAGCAGGGCGGCGATGATCAGGGTCGAGAGCGTCAGGCCGGAGATCGGGTTGTTCGAGGAGCCGATCAGGCCGACGAGGTAGCCGGACACGGTGGCGAAGAAGAAGCCCGCCAGGAGCATCACGATGCCGGCCACGATGGCCCCCATCACCAGGCCCGACATGTAGACATAGAGGAAGACCATCAGGACGAACACGACGGCGATGAGCGCGAAGACGGTTCGCGAGCTCATGTAGCGCTCGGTCCGCCCCACCGCCTCCTCATGGGCGCCCTTGCCGCTGAGCTCGGCGAAGGCCCGGCCGAGCCCGCCGAACAGGTTCTTGCGCATCTTGTAGAGCGTGAAGGCCGCGCCGACGAGCATGCCGCCGACGGCGATGGGCCGCACGATGAAGCGCCAGACGAGGGCGACCTGGCCGGCCCAGTCCTCGGGGTTCGCGACGTCCGCGCCCGGCGGGAGGAAATTCTGGAGCTGGGGTCCGAGGAGGAACATGAAGAGCGGCACCATGAAACCCCAGGCGAGCACGCCGCCCGAGAAGTTGAGGGCCGCGAGCTCGGGGCCGATGATGTAGCCGACGCCGAGGTAGGCCGGGCTTACGCTGGGGGCCGCGAAAGTGGTGACACCGCCCGTGGTCAGCGCGGGAGCGTCGGCGGCGGCCCCCAGCCGGATCTTGCTCAACCCGACGGAGCCGACCTTGAGCAGGAAGTCCTTGTCCGGGGCGAAAAGCTTGAAGACCCCGAGGATGTAGACCAGCCCGCCGACGCCCATGCTGTAGAAGAGGTACTTGGCCGCGCTCGCGCCGCGCTGGCCGGCCTTGTGGATCTCCGACGCGGCCACCGACTCGGGGAACGGCAGCTCGCGGTCCTCGACCATCACGCGCCGCACGAGCGAGACGAACAGGACGCCGAGCACGCTCCCGACCAGCATCAGGGCCGTGGACTTCCAGTACGCGTCCTCCGGCGCGAAGGACGGCCACGCGCCGGCGATGACGAAGGCCGGCAGCGTGAAGATGGCGCCGGCCGCGACCGATTCGCCGATCGAGCCCGCGGTCCGCGCGATGTTCTCTTCGAGGATCGACCCCTTGAACGCGCGGAGGACCGCCATGCTGATCACCGCGGCCGGGTAGGTGGCGGCGATCGTCACGCCGGCGCGCAGGCCTAGGTAGGCATTGGCGGCTCCGAGCACGAGCGTCATCAGGAGGCCGAGGAGCAAGGCCCGCCAGGTGAACTCCGTCATCGACACGGTCTCGGGAACGAAAGGCTGATGGCGAGGCGGTCCGGCGGGAGGCTTGGACTCTGGGTTCGCGTTCATCGGAGCCCTCTCAAATGAGATGTTTATGGCCGGGCGACTCTACCCCGCACGCCCGGGGCTGTCAACGCGATCGGCTCTGCTATCCTCCCCTGGAGTCTCCCCCGGAGGTGCCCATGCAGCCGTCCGCCTTCTCTGACCCCAAGCTGGAGTGCGACATCATCATGAAAGGCGGCATCACCAGCGGGGTGGTCTACCCGCTGGCGGTCGTCGAGCTGGCGAAGACCTACCGCCTGCGGAACATCGGCGGCACCTCGGCCGGAGCGATCGCCGCGGCTCTGGCTGCCGCGGCCGAGCACGGCCGGAGCCATCCCGGAGGCGGGTTTCCGAAGCTGGCGGAGCTGCCCGAGTTCCTCGCCGACCACCTGAAGCTCCTGTTCCAGCCGTCGCCGAAGACCCGGCCCCCCTTCTCCCTTCTCCTCACCTGGATCTCGCCCGGCGGGGAGGAGGAGGATGGCAAAGAGCCCGGGAGGCTGGCGAAGGTCCTCGCGTTCCTCAAGAAGCTGGCGATCTCGGCCCTGAAGCTAATCCGCTTCCATCCGATCGCGTTCCTGCTCGGCGCGCTGCTCGGGATCGCCCTCTTCTGGCTCGTGGCGGACTATCCTTCGGAGGGACAGCTCATCAGACCTCGGGCCATGACCCTGCGGGTGCTCTTCGCGCTCTTCTGGGGACTCCTCGTGGCTCTCCTCGTCTTCGCGTGGCGGGCGGTGAAGGCAATCCAGGGCAATGCCTTCGGCATGTGCAGCGGCATGCCGGCCCACGAGCCCTCCCGGGATCCTGCGCTGACGCCCTGGCTCGCCGGCCTGCTGGATCAGGTCGCCGGCAAGACCGGAGCTCCGCTCATCTTCGGCGATCTGTGGGGTGCCGGCGACCGCGTCGCCCAGGAGGAAGATCCACGCCTGCGGGCGATCAACCTGGAGGTGATGACGACCAACCTCACCTACGGCGCGCCCGTCCGGCTCCCCACCCGCAGCCGTGAACTCTTCTTCCACCCGGAGGAGCTCCGGCGCTTCTTCCCCGAGAATGTCGTGCGCTGGATGGAGGAGCACCCGTTCCCGCCGCGGAACGAAAGGGAGCGCAGGCACATCCAGCGGATCGTGACTGAAACCCCCTTCCGCCCGATGCCCGCCCCGGCCGACCTGCCGGTGGTGGTGGCGGCACGGATGAGCCTGAGCTTCCCGGTGCTCATCAGCGCCATCCCCCTCTACGCGGTGGACTGGACTCCGCGGGAGGACGAGCGCGACGAGAGCGAAGAGGGCGAGGAGCCGGCGGCCCCGGACCCTGCGCCCGAGCTGGCGCCATGCTGGTTTTCGGACGGCGGCATCAGCAGCAATTTCCCCGTCCACTTCTTCGACGGGCTCCTCCCCATGCGGCCGGCGTTCGGGATCAACCTGCGCCCCTTGAAGAAAGGCCAGGAGCCGGATCCGGACGAGGGCGAGAACGTCTGGTTCCCGTCGCGGGCTGGCGAGGCCGTGCTGCCGGTCTGGACTCCGATCACGAGCCTCTTCGGCTTCCTGGGAACGATCGTCCGCACCATGCAGAACTGGAGCGACAACACCCAGATGCGCCTCCCCGGCTACCGCGACCGCGTCGCGCACATCTACCTGAGCGAGCAGGAGGGGGGCATGAACCTGAGCATGCCGAGGCGGCGGGTGGAGAGGCTGACCCGGCGCGGCCGGATCGCGGGCCAAAAGGTGCAGACCCTCGACTGGGACGGCCACCGCTGGACCCGCTATCGGAGCGCCGTGGCCCAGCTCGAGGAGCGGCTAGGTCAAATGGAAGAGATCTACTCCGGCGGGTTCGAAGATTTCCTCGACGCGCACAACTCCAAGCAGGGGCGGTATCGGCGCCCGGACGCCTGGAAGAAGTATGCGATGCAGGCGACGGCGGACCTGATGGCCGTAGTCCGCTCCTGGCGCGCTCATCCGAAATACCGGCTCCGCGACAAACCGCCAAAGCCGGAGCCGGAGCTGCGGATCAGCCCGCGGCGGTAGGTTTCCGCCGCACCTGGTCGAACGTGCAGGCCTCGGGTTTCTTGTCCGGCCGCCAGCGCAGGAACTTCGTGCCGTGGCGGAAGCGCCCGCCGGAGAAGTGGTCGTAGCGCACCTCACAGACCAGGACCGGATCGAGCGGCTCCCATTCCGTCGATCGCCCCTGCGTCCAGCGGCTCGGTCCGCCCGGCGCCTTGCCGGTGAACCCGGTGCCTCCGCGGTGGGGCTCCAGGATCGGCTCCAGCTCCTTCTTCTCGTCGGCGGAGAAGCTCGACGAAAAGCCCACGTGGTCGAGCAGCCCGGCGTCGTTGTAGAGGCCGAGGAGGAGCGAGCCGACCCGGCCCCCCTTCTGCGCCCAGCGGAAGCCGCCGACCACGCAGTCGGCCGTGCGCATGCGCTTGACCTTGACCATGCCGCCGCGCTCGCCCGAGAGGTAGGGGGAGTCCAGGCGCTTGGCCACGACGCCGTCGAGGCCCTCACCTCCTATCCACCTTTCAGCCTCTTTGAGCTTCGGGGTAGCGGGGGAGAGCGTCATCTGTCCTCCTTGCGGGACCTTGGCGAAGAAGGCCTCCAGCCGCTCGCGCCGGTCTTCCAGGGGCAGGTCCACGAGCGATTTCCCGCGGCCGTCCACCAGGAGGTCGAAGACGTACAGGCTCGCCGGGGTCTCCTTCGCGAGCTTGCGGATGCGGCTCTCTGCGGGGTGGATGCGCTGCAGCAGGTCGTCGAAGGAGTCAGGAATCACGATCTCGCCGTCCACCACGAACGTCTTGATTGGAAGCTTGCCGAGCGCCTCCACCAGCTCCGGGAAGTAGCGGCCGAGCGGCTGGCCGGCCTTGGACTGGAGGAGCACCTGGTCCCCCTTGCGGAAGGCCAGGCAACGGAAGCCATCCCACTTTGGCTCGTAGAGCCATCCGGGGCCCGTGGGGATCTCCCCCTCCGACTCGGCTTCCCAGGGAGGGAAGGGCGGCTTCACCGGCAGGTCGATTTCGGGGAAGTCGCCTTCCAGGGCTTCGGCGGGTACCGCGGCAGCGGTTGTCTTCTTCGGCGCTTTCTTGGGCTTGGCGGCAGGCATGCCAGGGAGGAGTGCAAAAACGGAGCCTCAAGGTCGCCAGACCGTGACCGCCCACCAGCGGGTCTCATCCTCCAGCTCGAGGGACGGGTCTTCCAGAATCCACGCCACGCCGAGGCGGACGTCCAGGCCGGGGACGCGCCCGAGGGGGATGGGAGCGATGGACCAGCGCCACTCCAGCCCCGCCAGGGAGAGCCAGTCGCCCCGGGGGCCGCCCCGGGACCAGAGCCGGTGGCGCTCGAAGAAGATCGGGGCGGGCAGGAAACCCAGCGCCAGCTCGGCCCTCTGGCCCTCGTGCTCCTCGCCGAGCAGGGTCCCCGCCGGCAGCGCCGGCACGAAGACACGGCCGGCGAGGGCGCTTTCGGGCAGGAGGCTCGTCTCCGATCCCCCGAGCTGGAAGAGGTCGAAGGCCTGGCGGACGTCGGAGGAGGTGCCGCGGCGCCAGCTCAGGGAGAGCCGCGTGTCGTCGTGGGCCAGGGTGAAACGGGCGTGGCCGGTGGACCGGGACCAGCCGTCGCCGTCCGTGTTTCCCCCTTCCTGGACCGCGGCGATCCCGGTCTCCAGCCACCAGGAGCCCCGGCGGCGGAAGAGGGCGGCCCCGGCCGAGAGCGAGGCGATCTCCTGATCGAGGGAGCCCACCTGGCCGAAGAGGGTGCGGCCGTCGAGCCGCAGCGCGCCGCCGCTCCAGACCCGGTCCCAGCGGGCGGAGAGCTCGGCGCCGCGGCGATCGAGATCGCTCTCCGCCGCCCGGAAGAGATGGAAGCCCATCTCGATTGGCCAGCCCCGCCAAGCCGCGGCCAGCGCTCCGCCCTCGGCCTCGTCGCTCCCGGAGATCGCGCCGAGCGCCAGCCAGTCCAGCCGTCCCACCACGTCCCCGCCCCGCACACCCAGCTCGAAGGTGCCGCCGGACGACGAGGCGCTGCCGCCGATCAGCGGCAGCAGCTCCTGGCGTCCCAGGCCGTAGGGGCGCGGCTCCGGGACCTCGGCTGCCGCGAAAGGCTCGGGCGGAGTCGGGTCCGGGGGGCGGATCGCTGGGGCCAGCTCGGCCGGGAGATCGGGCAGCGCGGCAGCTCGGCCGGGGACGATCCGGCGGAGATCCAGCCCGTCGGGCTCCAGGGAGAGATAGAAGAGGCCGTCCGGAGACGGGGCCGGAGCGAAAGCGGCGCCCGCGGTCCGGGTGACGGGGCCGGGCTCTCCGCCATCCAGCGGGAAAGCCCAGACGTCGATGAAGCCGCGGTCGCCGACCACGGCGTAGACGGTATCCGGACCCCAGGCTGGAGCCGCCATGGTTCCGCCGCGGGGAGGAGCCAGAATCTTTTCCTCCCCGGTTGCCAGCTCCCGGATCACCAGCCGCCAGGCGCCCTCCCGGTGGCGGACGAAGGCGATGCGTGAGCCGTCGGGAGAGATCCGCGGCCGGTCGTAGACCTCCTCGACGGAGGGCGGCGTGATCTCCCGGACCTCGCCGGTCGCGAGATCGACCCGCACGAGCTGGGAGAAGCCGTGACGGTGGCGGACCGCCACGGCCCAGGCGCCGTCCGGAGACGGATCGGGGAAGCGCAGGTCGGCCTCGCGGGTGATCCGCCGGACCTCGCCGGACTCGGGAGCCCAGAGGAAGAGATCGGGATGAAGGAAGCCCTCGGGGTCCGGCTCGAAGCGGACGAAGAGGAGGGACTCGCCGTCCGGCATCCAGCGCGGCATGGCGGGCTCGACGCCGTCCCGGGCATGGAGCGTGTGGAGCGCCTCGCGCGGCAGCGGCTTCGTGCGCTCGGCGGGGACATCCTCGGGATCGCGCTCCAGGATCTCCTTGCGGCGCTCCTCCCACTCCTTCTCCGCTTTCTCGTTCGGCTCCGTGGACCAGACGACGAGGCGGTCCGGAAGGTCGCGGGACCCCAGGACGATCGCCAGGCGCTTGCCGTCCGGAGACACGGCCGGATCGCCCACGTTCCAGGAGAGGTCCTGCCAGAGCTCTCCTTCCTGCCCTTCACCGGTCCGCCGCTCGGCTTCGAGGGCCCGCCATGTGATCTCGGCGCGGAAGCGGTCATACAAGTCGGCGGGAGAGTCGCCGAAGATCCCTTCGAAGGCGTCGTCGAAGCTGCGCGCCTGGCGGGCGGTCATTCGGGACCAGAGCTTGCGGAGGCTCCCCGGACCGACGCGCTCCTCCAGCCATTCCAGGTAGGCCGAGCCCACCAGATAGGCCATGCTTCCGCCGAGCCAGCTCTGGTCGTCGTCGGCGAGGCGTCCGTAGCTAGGCAGCTTGCCGGCCTGGGCCCAGCGGCGGAGGATCCCGGCGCGCAGGTCGCTGTTGGGCCTCCCCGACGCGGTGAGCCGGCCCTCGACCACGGTGGCGTACCCCTCGACCACCCAGCGCGGAGCGCCGAGGACGATGGGGCTCACCGGCACGACGCGGGCGAGAAGCCGGCGCCAGGGATTGCGCGACGGCCGCAGCAGGTGGACGAGATGGGCCTCCTCGTGCACCAGGAGCAGCTCGGACCATTCCGAGTAGTGGCCGATCGTGGACTCCGGCCCCGGCGGGCTGGTCCACAGCACGAGCCGCGGCCATCCGAGGAAGGGCAGGGCCATGCCGTTGGCTTGCGCGACCGGATCGGAGACCAGGACGTCGACGGTCTCCGCGGGGGTGTACCCGATCTCGGCCGCCACCCGCTCGCGGATCGATTCGAGGCGCGCCGCCGACCGCCGCGCCCAGGCCTCGGACTCCGCCGGGTAGTGGACCCGGAAGTGAGGCGTCTCGATTGTGCGCCAGTCGGCGGCGGGGGACTGGGCGAGGGCGGGGGCGGCAATCAGGAGGGCGAGGAGGAAGGACCTCACCCCCTGTCCCCCTCTCCCATCTTCCTCCCAACCCCCGCCGGGAGAGGGGGAACGTTTCTGGGGCAGTCGTGCCTGACGGAGGCAAGGTTGCCTGAGGTGCGTCCCCCCTCTCCCGGGGCAGGTCGGGCGGGAGATGGGAGAGGGGGATAGGGGGTGAGGTCCTCTCACACCACCTTCGGCGGCAGGTCCCGGGCCACGGGGTCGTCCTGGAAGCCGTGGTGCTTGTGGTTGCCGTCGCAGAAGGGCTTGTTGGCGGACTGCCCGCAGCGGCAGAGGGAGACCACGGTCCGCCCTCCCAGCCCGTAGGACCTGCCCTCGGGATCGACGATCTCGATGTCGTCCCCCTCCACGCGGAAGGGGCCGTTCTTGTTGACGGTGATCTTCATTATTTTTTCTTCCTCCCGGCGCAAGAGTTTCTCAGGACGCTCCGGCCGTCAACCCCTCGCCCAAGGAAGCCATCTGCTCGATCGTGGCGCGGATGTCCCCGTCCGTGGTCCGCGGGTTGATCGTGCAGAGACGGAGAGCGGTGCGGCCGCGCAGGCGGGTCGAGGTGGCGATGGCGAAGCCCTCGGCGCGGAGGCCCTCCACGATTCCGATCTGGATCGCGTCCAGCTCCTCCTCCGTCCTCCCGGGGATCACGTAGCGGAAGCTCACGATGCCCATCCGGGCCGGGGTGGTCACCTCCCAGCATGGGGACTCGCGCAGGATGCGCTCCGCGGTCTCGGCGAGGTCGAAGCCCCGGTCCACGGCGCGGCGGAACGCGTCCATGCCGAAGACCTGGATCGACATCCAGAGCTTGAGCGCCCGGAATCCCCGGGTGAGCTGGATGCCGTAGTCGCAGAAGTTCACCGCCTCCCGATCGCGGTGCACGTCCTGCAGGTAGTCGGGATGGATCGTGAACGCGTCGTGCAGGAGCCGGCGGTCGCGCAGCAGCACGCAGCCGATCTCGACGGGCTGGAAGAGCCACTTGTGCGGATCGAGCGAGAGCGAGTCCACCCGCTCCAGCCCGGCCAGCTCCCGCCGCCCCCGCTTGCAGAGCACCGCCGCCGCGCCATAGGCCCCGTCCGCGTGGAGCCAGAGGTCCTCCCGGGCGCAGAGGTCCGCCAAGTCGGAGAGCGGATCGACCGCGCCGGTGTTCGTGGTGCCGGCGTTGGCGATCACGCAGAAAGGGAGTCTTCCTTCCGCGCGGTCGGCGGCCATCTCCTCGATGAGAAGCGGCAGGGAGAGTCGGAACCCGTCGTCCACCGGCAGCTTGCGGATCTGCTCCGGCCGGAAGCCGAGCACCGAGAGCGCCCGCTCGACCGACGAATGGGTCTGGTCCGAGAGATAGATCGTGGCGCGCCCGGGGTCCTCGCCCCGGGAGTCGAGGCGGGCGTGACGGGCGGCATGGAGAGCGGTCAGGTTCGCCACCGAGCCGCCGGAGACGAAGAGGCCGCCGGCCTCGGCGGGCAGGCCGCAGAGGTCGCGCAGCCAATCGATCGTGACCAGCTCGATCTCGGCCGGTCCCGAGCCGGCAAACCAGGTGCCGAGGAACGGGTTGAGCCCGGAGGCGAGCGCGTCCGCCAGGGCGCCGACGAGGTTCCCCGGCGAGGGGACGAACGCGAAGAAGCGCGGGTGATCGATCGGCATGAACCAGGGGAGGAGATCGCGCTCCAGCCGGTCGAGGACCGCGCCGGGATCGCGAGGCTCCTCCGGCGCCGGCTCGCGGAACAGGGCCTCGAGCTGCTCGCGCCCGCCCCAGCCGGTCACCGGCTGGCCGGGCAGGGTGGCGGCCCGGTCCACGAGCAGGTCCACGATGCGGTAGCCGAGCCTGCGGATCTCCTCCGCGGGAAGCTCCAGAGTTTCGTCGCCCATGCCTTCCTCCTCGGTGCGCTATCCTATGCGCCCCCCGGCCGGCCGCCTATGACTCCAACCCCACCCAAGAGCTCCGCCCTCAAGACCTGGGGCCTCCGTCTGCTCAAGACGGGCATCACGGTGCTGGCGCTCTGGCTGACCTGGCGCCTGGTCTCGGGCATCCGCTGGTCCGACCTCGCCGGCCGGATCGAGCACGCGAGCTGGTGGTTCCTGACTCCCGGCCTGCTGCTGATGGTGGGTCGGTATCTCCTCTGGGACCTGCGGTTCCGGCTCGCCTCGCAGGTCGCGGTCCATCGCAGTCCGCGGGCAAGGCTGGGCTTCACGATCCTGCTGGCCTCGGCGGCGCTCAATCTGATCACGCCGTCGGCCCGTCTGATCGGGGGGCTGGTGCGGGCGCGGTACTTCACCCGCGATCTCTCGCTGCCCTTCGGTGTGGTCTACGGAGTGGTCCTCTACGACCAGGTCGCGCACCACGCGGTGATGACCACCTGCACCTGGATCGCGATCATCGTGGCCGCGCCGCTCTTCGGCCATGCCTGGTTCGGGATTGCCGCGGCCGTGGCCCTGGCTGGCGTGGCGGCGGTGATCCTGGTCTGGATCCGCCGCAGCCCCGACTTCATGGCCAACCCGCTGGTGCGGTTCCTGGCCCGGGGAGCGGAGAAGACGGAGAGCCGGATGCAGAGCCTCTATGCCCACGGGCATGAGGCCGTGGGAGTGTTCGTGCGCCTGCTGGGTCACGGACGGCTGCACGGCAGGGCGGCGGTGCTGGGCCTGTGCTTCTTCGTCTCGAACCTCGTCTCCCAGTGGTTCGTGTTCCGGGCTCTGGGGATCGAGGTGCCGGTCCTGGAGATCTTCGCCGGAGTGGCCCTGGGCAATGCCGCGGGCATGCTGACCGGCACTCCGGGAGGTCTGGGGACGACGGAGGCCGCCATGGTGGGCTCGTTCGTCGCCATGGGCATGAGCCGCGAGGATGCCCTCGCGGGAACGCTTCTCTACCGGGGCCTGCACTATGTCAGCATCCTGGGAATCGGACTGCCGGCGCTGCTCCTTCTGGAGCTGAAGCCGGGCGGGAGGAAAAGCGATGGATGATGCAAAGCTCGAGCAGCTCCGCGCCGAGTTTCCGGTGACGGAGCGCTACGCCTATCTGAACCACGCGGCCGTGGCGCCGATGCCCCGGCGGGCGACGCAGCGGATGGCCGCCATGGCCGAGGACGTCTCCCGGACCGGCGATCAGCACTGGGCCGACCGCAACAAGGAGACCGAGCGCGTCCGCGCCCTGGCCGCGCAGCTCCTCGGAGCGCGCGATCCGCGCGAGGTCTCCTTCTGCGAGAACACCTCGACCGGACTGTCCGCAATTGCGGAAGGCTTCGTCGACTGGCAGCCGGGCGACAACGTGATCGGCGCCTGTCTCGATTTCCCATCGAACGTCTATCCCTGGATGCGCCTCGCCGACCATGGCGTCGAGTACCGGCAGATCGAGGAGCGCGACGGCCGGATCGACGACGACGAGCTCCTCTCCCGGATCGACGATCGCACCCGCATGCTGGCCCTCTCCTGGGTCCAGTACGCGAGCGGCTACCGCTGCGACCTCGCCCGCATCGGCCGGGCCTGCCGCGAGCGCGGCATCCTCCTGGTGGTGGACGTCATCCAGGGGCTCGGCGCCCTGGAGCTGGACGTCGAGCGCGACCTGATCGATGCGGCCGTGGCCTCCGCCCACAAGTGGCTCCTCGGTCCCGAGGGGATCGGCCTCCTCTACGTCTCCGACCGCATCGTGGAGCGCCTCCGTCCCACCCGCTCCGGCTGGCGCTCCATGCGCGACCAGCTCGGCTGGACCGAGTTCCATGTCGACTTCAACGAAGGCGCCAAGCGTTTCGAGAGCGGCACCCTGAACGCCTACGGCATCACGGCGCTGGGGGCCTCCCTGGAGATCCTCCTGGAAGCCGGGATGGACGAGGTCGAGCGCCGCGTGCTTTCTCTTACCCAACGCGCCGCCGCCGGTCTCGCCGAGCGCGGCTGGCAGGTGATCTCGTCGCGGGCGGAGGGGGAGACCTCGGGCATCGTCACCGCCGTGCACCCGGATCATTCCGCGGGCGAGACGGTCCGCAAGCTGGCCGAGCGCGGCGTCATCGTGGCCGACCGCGCGGGCCGGTTCCGGGTGTCGCCGCACTTTTACAACAGTGAGGAGGAGGTCGACCGGATGCTCGCCGAGCTGGACGCGCTCTGATTTCACCTGACCTCGCCGGAGACCTATTTGACGGTGCCGGGCTTCGCGGCCAGCTCCTCGAAGAGCTCCAGGTACGCTTTGTCGAGAGGTGAAGCTCCATGCACCTCGTCATGGGGCAGCTCGAAGAGCCTGGTCTCCTTCTTGTCGGCGGGAGCTGCCAGCTCGAGCAGCCGCTTCACCCCTTCCGCGAAAGGTCCCTCGACGGGCAGATCCGAGGTCGTCCGGGCGAGGACCGGAACGATTCGAATCGGCCGTTGCGCCTTGAGCCGCGGGGCTGCCTTCAGCGCTTCCGCGACCATGAGGGTCCCGTCCAGCGACTCCTGGTTCGCCACGAACATGCAGACCACCGTGTCGGCAAGGACCGTAGTGGCAAGTCCGCCGAGCTCCGTGACCCCCGTGCGGGCGTCGATCAGCAGGTAGTCCGGCTTCAGCTCCTCCCGGATGCGGGCGTGCAGGTCGAGCAGCGGCATCAACCCCTGGCCGCTCGGATCGTCGAAGCGGACCTGCTCGCCGAGCTGCTTGAGCGCCGCCCAGTAGGCCCGGTCCGGAGCCGGTCCCGCGGGCATCAGCCGCAGCCAGCCACCCGAGCCAGGCGGTACCGGAACCTGGATCATGTGCTCTTCGAGCGGAGGCGGGGACGTAGCTTCCCGGGCCGTTGCGACGAGGTAGGGGACGGCGCCTCCCTCCAGCCGGCTCTCCCGATGGGCAGCGTGCCCCAGCTTGTAATGGAGGCCGGGCGCCTCGAAGTCGAAGTCGAGGGCGACGACGCCCTTGCCGAGAGAGGCCAGGAAGCGAGCCGCGTTCGCGAGCAGCAGCGAGCGCCCCACGCCGCCTTTGTAGGAATAGAAGGCGAGCGTTTCCACGGCTTGTCAGGCGGCCAGACCGAAGGCGCCGCCCTCCTGAAGCCAACGCGCCAGGCCGCGCGCATCATCGACGGCCTTCGCCGCGTGATGAAACCGCTCGGCGAGGGTGCGGGCGTCTTCCTCCAGCAACTGGTGCAGGGCTTTGCGGAGCGCCGGGATCGCCTCCTTCTCGGCGGCATAGCGCTCGACCAGAGCCTGGGCGCGGGCAAAGTCCCCAGCCTTCAACGCCGCCCGGACCGCACCGCGCCGGGCGATGCGCCCTTCTGGCTGAGAGGCGGGAAGAGCCTTCGCCAGCTCTTCTTCCAGGGAGGAGACCTCCGCCCAGGCGAGAGAGGCGGAGCCGACTCGCTCTTCAAGCTGCTCGGCGCGCCAGATGGCGCTGGTGACCAGGGTGTTGAGGAGGTCCGTGCTCACGGCTCCACCGCCTTCGTCGAGCGAAGCGCCGCCACCGGCTGTTGGAAGCCCACGACGCCGGCCCACTGTTCATCCACGTCTTCGCTGTGGGATACCTCCTCCAGCTTCTCGGTCAGCCGGGAGGTGATGCTTCCGCGGGCGACGCCGCTCACTTCCAGCGCGATCCGCAGGCTGGCTTCCCCGCTCGACTGCTCCAGGAGCCAGTCCGCATGCTCCCCCTGCTGCAGCCGCCGGACGATTCGCCAGCCACGGGCTCTATGGCCGAGGGCGAGCGCGATTGCTTCGGCGCCATCCTCGGTCAGGCGTTTGGAGTCGTGCTGATCCAGGAAGCCTGGATCGGAAACCGCCCAGGAGAGCATTCCTCGGGTGACGGCGCGCTCGACATCCAGCCGGATGCTCACGGGCGACTCATGGCCGTTTTTCTGGAGACTGAGCGCGGCGCGGCCGATCATGACGAGAGCGAGGTCCTCGGGGAGCCGCGGATGCATCTCGCGAAGATCGGCGAGGTCGATGTCCATGACCGGGAATCTTCCCCCGTTTCGGGCTATCAGGCAACCCTGGCTCTCTCGCCAAGGCGCCCTCATCCGCACACCCCGCACCAACCCTGCCTCTGTCCCCAGGCATGTTTCGGCTATCAACCCCCCTTGCGAAGTGTCCGGCCCGCGTCTCTGCGATGCCGGCCCGAGGGTGGAGGTGTGGCGGAGCCGCGGGCGAACGATCCGCCCGCGAGCGTGAGCGGCCCGCCCCGAAGGGCGGAAGGCCCGTCCCCGGGCGCAGGCGTTCCGCACGGACCGGTGGACGATCCACTCCGACAACGGAGGCTCCCGCCCCAAGGGAGGGACGCTCCGCCCCGGGCCGCCGGCGGCCCGCACCGGATTGCGGACCTCCCGTACGCCGGGGCGGAAGGCTCCGAGATCGGGGCGGACTGTGCGCGGTTCGGGGCGGATCGTCCGCCCCTCCCGGCGGACCTTCTGCCGGCCGGTGTGGACCGGTCGCCCTCCGGGGCGGGCTCTCCCCGGACCGGGGCGGGCGGCGGAGTGACGGGGGCCGGTCTTCCATGCCCTCCCGCGCTCACTGCGCGGGCGCTCGGTCCTCTCCCGGCGTCCGGGGCGCCTACATTCTCACTGGATAGGGGAGGAGCGACAGCTCACCAGAGAGACACCTTGAGGTTCTCGATCCTGCCGAAGTGCCGCTGGTCGCCGGTAAGCACCGTCATGTCATGGGTGAGAGCCGTGGCGGCGATGACCAGATCGTGAGCGCCGATCATCTCGCCGCGTTTCTGAAGGTCCGCCCACAGTCGGGAGTGGATCCGGGCAACCTCGAGGGTGAAGGGGAGCACGGGAATCGTGAGCAGAAGGCGCTCGACGAATCGTTCCCGACGTCCACGGCGTACGGCCCCGTCGGCACGATGCACCCCATGGAGGAACTCCGAAGCCGTCATGGCGGACAGAGAGACCGGCTCGTCCCCCAGCCGCTCCAGGAGGGACTCCGGAGCCTGGCCGCTGCGCTCGACCGCGATGAATACGCTGGTATCGATCAGGAGGGCCAAGGCGCCTCGCCGAGGGCCGGTTGCTCCCTCTGAATCGCCTCGAGGTCATCGGCGAGCTCCGGATCCGGAGCTCCCTCGCTGGCCAGGATGTCCAGGAGACCACGCAGAGTCACAGGATGCGCCGGCGGGGCCGGCACGAGCTGTCCGATCTCCTCGCCTCCCCGGATGATGACGAAGCTCTCCCCCGCGTACCGGACACGGTTCAGCAGATCTGAGAACCTCCGTGCCGCATCGGTGGCGGTGACTCGCTGGCTCATGAGAGGAGAATATCAGAGAATCAGATTTTCTGTTTGCGGAGCTGGCCTGTATGGGACGGCGATGGCTCAAGGCTTTTCGCCTGCCAGCGGCGAGTTCCGGATCACCCCCTCGCTCCAGCCCTCCACCCGGGCACGCTGGCGGTAGTACTCCAGCAGATCGGCCTTGATCGCCGCCACCGCCGCGTCCTTGCCCTCGATCGCATCCCTCCGGATGAAGTCTCCCGAGCTCAAGGGGAAGCCCTCCGCCCGCTCGAGCACCGCGGGCTCGAAGTAGCGGAAGAGAGGGATGTAGTCCCGCTGGAAGCGCGGATCGCGGTCGAGCCCGGCCTGGAGCGTCCAGTAGTGGTGCAGGTGGATGAAGGTCGGCTTCGCCTCGCCGAAGATGTAGTCGTAGAAGGCTTCCGGCCTCTTTTCGAGAGTCCTCGCGATCGTCCGGTCGGTCAGGCCGACGAGGTCGTAGACCCGCAGCCGCGACGTCCACAGCGTGCCGCCCACGTCCGGGAGCAGGATCGAGCCTTGATCGAGCCCCAGGAGGTCCGCGTAGCGGTTGTAGCGCAGGCCGAACCTCTCGACCACCTCCTGGAAGGAGACCGTCGGCGTCGCCGCGAACAGGATGGACCGGCCGGCGAAGAGGGTCAGGCTCAGGCCCACCGCGGCCAATCCGGCCACCAGGGCCGGAAGGCGTCTGCGCGCCGGGTCGGGGAGGAGCATCTCCCCCAGGCTCGCCGCGAGCGTCACGGAATAGGCATAGAGGAAGGGGAAGAACGGGGTCCCGAACCGGTACTCCTCCATCCAGTCGAAGGGGAGGAGCAGGAAGGGCACGGCCCCGAAGTACGCGAAGGCGAGCAGGACGGCATGCTTCCACTCGAAGCGGCGGCGGCCGATCAGAAAGGCCGTCCCAGCCAGGAGCGCAACCGGCAGCAGCACGTTCCCCGGCCCCGCCACGGACTCGAACAGCTCGAAGGCCTTGGCCGTCAACTTCGGCTGCAGGGTGACGAGGTCCAGGTAGACCTTCGCGTTCGGACCGCCCTTGGCGTAGTAGGTGTTCGGGACGAGGTCTCCGAAGCAGGTCCAGCGGAAGAGCAGGAAGGCGCCGAGGAGGAGGGCGAAGACGCCGGCGTAGCGGATTGCCCGGCCCCAGCCACTCTTGCCCGTCGTGAGCGTGAGAAGAGGATAGAGGCCGGCGAAGAGGATGCCGTCCGGCCGGGTCAGCGCGAGGCCGGCCGCCACCAACCCGGCCGCCAGCGGGAACGCGTCGCCCTCCCGTTCGCGGATGATCAGCCAGAGGAGCAGGCAGAGGAGGAAGACGTAGAGCGGGTTCTCCAGGCCGGAGACCGTCCAGATCACGAAGGGGCTGCAGACGGCGAGCAGGGAGAGAGTGACCAGCGAGACCGCCCGGCTCCCCGTCAGGGAGAAGAGCGCGCGGTCGAGGAGGACGAACGATCCCGCCAGGAGCGCCAGGCTCGCCAGCTTTGGGACGATCACCGGATCGAAGAGGCCGGCGAGGAAGGCCGGCACGAAGGCGAGCATCCAGAGGAAGTTGGAGAACCCTTCGACCGGCGGCAGCCCGGGCTGGGAGACCAGCCCGTGCCCGGCCGCGAGATTGCGGGCATAGACGAAGGTGATGCCCGCGTCGTCGACGATCCAGGCCCCGAACAGTAGGGCATGGGCGAGGAGGACGAGGAGGGGGAGGGGCCAGCTCTGGCGCGTCAAGGACCTCAAGGACACCAAGGACACCAAGGACGAAGACCGCTCACCTGGCGTCCTTGAGGTCCTTGGTGTCCTTGAGGTCCTTTCCGGTGTCGGGCTCACTTCCGCGCTTCCCAACGCCGGTGCATCCAGAGCCACTGCTCGGGATGGCGGCGGATGTCCTGCTCGGCGACCTCCAGATACCGGCGGGTGAGCGCCACGACGGCTTCCTCTCCCTGGCCGCGGTCGGCCGGCGGGAAGATCGGGGGGTGGACGACGAGGCGATATCTTCCATGGGGCTCGGGGAACATGGCCACGGGGAGGACGGGGGCTCCGGTGCGCAGCGAAATCCGGGCGAGCACCGGCGTGGTCAGGGCCGGGCGCCCGAAGAAGGGGACCTCGATCCCTTCTTTGGCCTGCACCCTCTGGTCGATCAGGATGCCCACGATCCCGCCCTCCCGCAGCGTCTCCAGCATGCGCCGCGCCGCTCCCCGCTTGGGGATGGTCCGGTTGCCGAACTGCTCCCGGGCGGCGAGCAGCTCCCGGTTCAGGTACGGGTTGTCCGCCGGGCGCATGATGATGTGCATCGGGGCATGGTAGAGGCCGATCACCGGCGGCACGATCTCCCACATGCCCAGGTGGGGGGAGAGAACGAAGAAGCCCTTGCCCGGACGGGCCGCGGCATGGATGTTCTCCCAGCCTTCCAGGGTGAGCCGCGGACAGATCTCCCGGGCGTCGAAGCGGCCGGCGGAGATCACGTCGCAGAGGGCCGCGCCGAAGTGGCGGAAGCACTCCCGGACCAGGCGTCTGCGCTCGTCCGGAGGGATCTCCGGAATCGCCAGCTCCAGGTTGCGCAGCGCCACCTCGCGATGCCGGCGGTCGAGCGCATGCCCGAACGCGCCCACTCCCCGGCCCAGCCGCCGCGCCGTTTCATGGGGGAGAGCGCGCAGGAGGCCCTTGAGAGCCAGGAAGAGGCCGTACTCGATCCGGTGGCGGATGGGACGGTTCTTCATCGAGGGAGCGCTCCGTCCAGCCACTCCCAGAACCCCGGCTCGGGCTCGGCGCGGATGGGCAGCTCGGCGAGCGGGATGTCGAGCCGGCCGAGGAGCTTGACCGCGTCCTTGACCGTGGTGAGCACGGCCTCGGCGCCGCTCGAGCGGAAGGCTTCCGCGATCTTCTGGAGACTCGGGAGCGGGTAGGCATGATGGTCCGGGAAGCGCAGCTCCCCGGCGACCTCGAAGCCCAGGCTCCGGGCCGTGGCCGCGAAGCCCTCCGGCCGGGCGATGGCCGTGACCAGGAACACCTTCGCCCCTTCCTTCAGCTCCCCGCCCCCGATCCGGCGCGGGGCTCCGGGACGGGTGAAGCTCGCGAAGCCGGGGCCGGTGAAGCCATAGGGCCGCAGCGCTTCGGCGAGCGCCCGGCCGTCCTCGGGAGATCCGGCGTTGGTCAGGACCACGGCGTGGGCGCGGGCGATGGAGGCGAGCGGCTCCCTCAGCCGGCCGCCCGGGGGCAGGCGGCCGCCTCCGAACGGGTCCGCGGAGGGGAAGGCCATGAGATCGAGGTCCCGGCGCAGGGCCAGGTGGGAGAAGCCGTCATCCAGGAGGAAGAGGTCCGGCGTCCGCGGGAGGCGGTGGAGAGCGGCCATCCCGGCTTCGAAGCGGTCGGGGCCGACCACGACGGCCACGCCCGGCAGCTCGCCGGCCAGGAGCACCGGCTCGTCCCCGGCGAGGAGCGGTCCCAGGAGCGGTCCCTCTCCCGTGCTGACCACCCGCACCCCTCGCCCCCGACTGGCGTACCCGCGGGAGAGGATGCAGACCGCGAGCCCCCGGTCCCGCAGGTGGGCAGCGACCGCGGCGGTGAGAGGGGTCTTTCCGGTCCCGCCCCAATGAAGATTGCCGACGCTCACCACGGGCCGCGGCAGATGGCGGGAGCGGGAGTGATACCACCGGAACCGGAGCCGGTGGGCGCCCCCGTAGAGGAGCTGCCATGGGGAGGCGGAGGGGGGCGGGGGCTTCATGCGAGCAGGACTCTATGTGCTTACCCAACAGCCCTGTAGGGGCTGAACCCGTCTAGCCTGGGGTTTCAACCCCAGGCGGAGGCCGGCACCGCGCCTGGGGTTGAAACCCCAGGCTAGACGGGTGTCGCTCCTACAGAGCGAGGAAAGATGGGAATACCACGTTTTGTGGTGTTTCAAGCAGCCGCTCCCGGCCCAAGCACCGGCCCAAGCATCTCCAAAGTCCGCCCCACCGCTCCGCGGTTCTCCTCCAGCAGCCGGAAGGCGCGCTCCCCCTGCTCACGGGCGGCGGCGGGATCGGCGAGCCACTCGCCCCAGACCGCGGCCAGCTCCGCCGCGCCGTTCACCCGGCGCCAGGCTCCCGCCCGGTCGAAGCGCTCGGCCATGTCGCGGAAGTTGTGCATGGAGGGACCGACCGCCACCGGCACTCCGAAGCGGGCGGGCTCCAGGGGATTGTGTCCTCCCTTGGGGACCAGCGTGCCGCCGATGAAGGCGCCGGCGGCGATCCGGTAGAGGCCGGCGAGCTCGCCCAGACTGTCGAGGAGGACGACATCCACGTAAGTCTCCCCCTCTCCCGGGGAGGGTGTGCCCGGGTGGACCGGGAGAGGGGGCCGGGGGGTGAGGGCTCCGGCTCCGGGAATCGCGCTCCTCCGGATCGCGTTTTTGCCCAGGAGCGCCGCCACCTCGTCCCACCTCTCGGGATGTCGGGGCGCGATCACGAGCATCGCCCCGTCGAGGCGGCGGAAGGCATCGAGGACCTGCTCCTCCTCCCCGGGCATGGTCGATCCGGCGAGCAGGATCGGCCGGCCGGCGGCGAGGGCGCGCAGACGCTCCTCCAGCTCCGGCTTCAGGACGGGCTCGGGCGACTCGTATTTGAGATTGCCCGTCACGGTGACTCGGCCGGCAGGCACTCCCAGAGAGACCAGGCGGTCGCGGTCCTCGGCGCTCTGGACGCCGAAGCGGTCCACCCGGGAGAAGAGATAGCCCAGGAGAGGGCGCAGTCGGCGCATCCGGCCGAAGCTGCGATCGCCCATCCGGCCGTTGATCACCGCGACCGGCAGGCCCCGGCGCTTCGCCTCGGAGAGGACCAGCGGCCAGTAGTCCCCCTCCACCAGGACCAGGGCGCGCGGCCGGAAGCGGTCGAAGAAGCGCCGCACCGCGAAGCCGAGGTCGAAAGGGAGGTAGGCGATCTCGGCCCGGTCGCGGAACAGGGCTTTCGCCCGCTCCTGGCCCGTGGGGGTGACGGTGGTCACCAGGAGGGGGAGACCGGCCGGCAGCGCCTTGATCAGGGTGTCCGCGACCAGCACTTCCCCGACCGAGACCGCATGGATCCAGAGGAATCCGCCAGATTCGAGGGCCGCAGCCTCCGAAGAGCCGAGCCGTCCGGCCAGGGTCGGGAGATAATGGCTCCCTCGCCGGACCAGGAGAAAGGGCCCGGCGATCAGCAGGGCGGCGCCGGCCGCGAGCTGGTAGAGACCTCGGAGGAGGACGGCCATCGGCTGGGCAGTATAATGAGGTCCTAGACGTTTCCCGGAGCCGCTCCGTATATCTAGACTGATCATGCTCGAGCTCGTCTACACCCGCCGCACCCAACCCGCCCCCTGGGCGGACGTCTCCGACCGCGACCTCCTCCTGGCGGTCCGGGGAGGGGATGAAGCCGCGTTCAACGAGCTGATCAACCGCAAGACCAAGCCGCTCCTCCAGCTCGTCCAGCGCATCCTCAACGACTCGGAGGAGTCCCGGGACGTCGTCCAGGTCACCTTCTTCAAGGTCTGGGAGAACCGCCGCAAGTTCGACGAGCGGTGGAGCCCCAACACCTGGATCTACCGCATCGCGAGCAACCTGGCCATCGACCACCTGCGCTCGCGCAAGAGCCGGGAGAAGAGCGACGAGCCCGTGCGGCTGCACATGCTGCAGGTGGCGGACGGCAGCGCCGACCGCGATCTCTCCAGCGTCCAGCACGGCGAGGTGGCCGCGATCTTCCGCGAGCTCTCCGCCGGGCTTTCCGAGAAGCAGCGCACCGTGTTCCTCCTCAAGGAGGTCGAGGGCCTCTCCTCCGCCGAGGTCGCGGAGGTGCTCAAGTGCCGCGAGTCCACGGTCCGCAATCACCTGTTCAACGCCCGCCGGTACCTCCGTGGGGAGCTGATCAAGCGCTACCCCGAGTACGCCGGCAGCTTTCATCTCCCCCAGCCGGCCGAGGAGGCCTCCCTGTGAGCTGCCCCGACTGGACCGCCCTGACCGTTCACCGTCTCCATGGGCGGAAAACCGTCGAGCCCGAGGGCTGGAGCGCAGCCCTGGACCACTTCGACGGCGGCTGCCGGCTCTGCCGCAAGGCGGCGCTCAAGGCCGATCCGACCCTGGTCTTCCGCCGGCTGGCGCAGGTGCCGGCGACGGCGATGACCGAGGCCCAGGAGCGCGCCGAGGTCGATTCGGTGCGCCAGGCCGTGGCCGCGATGCGCGCCGCGAGCCGCCTGGAGCCCAGGGGACGGCGCTTCGCGGCCGGCGGCTGGAAGCGCTGGTCGGCCGCCGCGGCCCTGGCCATGATGGCCGTGATGGTCCCCTCGGACGACGCACAGCGGTCCGCGCAGCTCCGCGACGCCCTGGAACGGCCTGCGGCCGAGAGCCTGGAAGCCTCCACGCGGGCGGCCCGGCAGACCGGGGAAGCGCCGGTCCTCGAAGGGGGAGTGGACCTGCCGGATGCCCGCGTCTACCACCTGGGCGACCAGGAGCTCGCGGTGGTGATGGTCATCGATGAAAGCTTCGACGAGAGCTTCGGCATCTGAGCCCGGGCTGCCGGGCAGGTCTTTCCACCCGATGCCTTCCGTACGCAGGACCTTCCTGATCCTCCTCTGGATCGTTCTGCTGGCGGCGCCCGCTGCGCTGCCGGGGCAGATGATCCGCAAGGAGGGCGAGCTGGTCCTGCACGCGTTCACGCTGCGCAACCGGCCTGCCGCGGAGGCCATCCAGCTCGTCTTCCCGCTGCTGACCCAGCGCGGGACCGTCGAGCTGCAGCCGGCGACGAACACGCTGGTGATCCGCGACACGGCGGCGGCGCTCAGCCGCATCATCCCGGCCTTGCAGGGATATGATCATCCGTCGCGGCCGCTCAGCCTGGAGATCCAGATCGTCCGGGCCATGCGCTCGCCGGTGTCGGGGGCGCCGGTCCAGTCGGACCTGCCGGAGCCCCTCACCGCCAAGCTGCACGCCCTGCTGCCGTACGACGTCTACCAGGGGCAGGCGCAGGCGCGGCTCTCGTCGCGGGAAGGCGAGGCGGTCACGTACGCGTTGGGAGGGGAGTACGAGGTGAGCTTCCGCCTCGGCACCATCGTGGAAGGGCAGCGCGTCCGGCTGTCGAGCTTCCGCATCCTCCGCCGGACGGAGGAGCGCCGGGCGGGCACGGCCCTGATCCACACGAACCTGATCCTGCCGCTGGGGCAGACCACGTGCTTCGTGCTCGCCCGCACCGAGGAGAGCCGCGAGGCGCTGATGGTCGTGCTCACCCTGCGGCGGCCCGGACAACGCTCGGCGAAGCAGCCGAAGCCATAGCCAGAGGAGACTGAGGGAAAGATGCAGTTCGTCTGCCGAGTGGGTACCCCGGACGGCCGGGTCCTGGAGGAGGTCTTCAACGCCGCCGACGAGACGGCGCTGCGCTCCGACCTGGGCAAGCGCGGGATGCACATCTTCGAGGTCCGCCGCCGCGGCGTGCCCACCCGCATGGCCGGCACCGCCGCCGCCGGACGGTTCCGCCGACGGCGCATCCCGACGCAGGACTTCATGGTCTTCAACCAGGAGATCGCGGCCCTGCTCAAGGCCGGCCTGCCCCTGCTCCAGGCGCTCGACCTCATGCTCGAGCGGATGCACCACCCGACCTTCAAGGCCGTGCTCACCGACATCCGCGACCGGGTCAAGAGCGGCGAGGACCTCTCCGAAGCCTTCGCATCCCACGGCGAGATGTTCCCGCGCCTCTACCCCGCCACCCTCAAGGCGGGCGAGCGCAGCGGCGAGCTCGAATCGGTCATCCGGCGCTTCATCCGCTACATGAAGCTGCTCCTCGACGCCCGCCGGCGCGTGATCTCGGCCATGGTCTACCCGGCGGTGCTGGTCTGCACGTCGATCGCCATGATCATCGTCATGGCCATCTACGTGGTGCCCAAGTTCATGGGCTTCTTCTCGGAGCTCGACACCGAGCTGCCGCTGATCACCCGGATCGTGCTCGCGTTCTCCCAGTTCCTGACCGGCAACTGGCCGGTGATCCTGATCGTGCTCGCCGGCGGCATCCTGTTCCTCCGCTCCTGGGGGCGCACGCCCTCGGGCCGGGTGGCGCTCGACCGCGTCAAGATCAAGGTCCCGTTCCTCGGGCCGGTGCTCCACCGCTTCGCCCTGGCGGAGTTCTGCCGCTCGCTCGCCACGCTTCTTTCGGGCGGCATCCCGCTGGTGCCGGCGTTCGAGATCGCCGTGGCCTCGGTGGGCAACTCCTACGTGCGCAACCGCATCGAGCCGAACATCCAGATGGTGCGCGAGGGCAAGCCCTTCCACGAGGCGCTGGAGCGCAGCGAGGTGTTCACCGACATGTCGATCGACATGGTCAAGGTCGGCGAGGCGACCGGCTCGCTCGACGACATGCTGAGCAACGTTTCGGATTTTCTGGACGAGCAGATCGAGACGCGCATGCAGCGGCTGCTCTCCCTGGTCGAGCCCCTGATGCTGGTGTTCATGGGCATCATCATCGCGATCCTGCTGATCGCGATCTACCTGCCGATGTTCAGCATGCTCGGCAACTCAAATTTCTAGCACCCGGGGATTCTGGAGAGACTTGCGATGGCAGTGATGAATGGCGTGACAAATAGCATGGTGAACGGCGGGAAGACGACGAGCGTCCCCGAGCCCGAGACCGTCGAGCAGGCGCGCGAGCGGCTCGCCCGCGAGCGCCAGGGCGCGGAGGCGTTCGCCGCCCGCTACGGGCTGGAGTTCGTCGACATGACGCGCTTCCGCATCGACAACGACCTGTTCCGGCGCATCCCGTTCGACCTGATGCTGCGCTACCAGTTCATCCCCGAGGCGCAGCACGACGGCAGCCTGTCGGTCGTCATGGCCGACCCGTCGGACGTGACCAAGATCGACGAGATGGAGATGCTGCTCGGCCAGCGCGTCGAAGTCAAAGTCGGCGTGCGCTCGGCGATCGACGAGATCCTGCAGAAGTCCGAGAGCGCCCAGCGCGTGCTCGACGAGGCCAGCGAGGACTTCCGCATCCAGCTCGTCCAGGAGGACGAGGACGGCGAGGAGGTGCTGTCGATCGACCGCATCACCTCCGACACCAGCCCGATCATCAAGCTGGTCGACTCGACGATGTTCAACGCCATCCAGCGCCGGGCGAGCGACATCCACATCGAGACGCGCGACACGGAAGTGATCATCAAGTACCGCATCGACGGCGTGCTCTACCAGGCCATGGAGCCGATCGACAAGCGGCACCACCAGACGATCATCAGCCGCATCAAGGTCATGGCCGAGCTCGACATCGCCGAGAAGCGCATCCCCCAGGACGGCCGCTTCAAGCTGCGCCTGAAGGGACGGACGATCGACTTCCGCGTCTCGATCATGCCCTCGGTCCACGGCGAGGACTGCGTCATCCGCATCCTCGACAAGGAGTCGATGAACAAGGAGTTCAAGAACCTGCGCCTCGACATCCTCGGCTTCGACGAGGAGACGATGAGGAAGCTGCGCAAGTTCATCCGCGAGCCCTACGGCATGGTGCTCGTGACCGGTCCGACGGGCTCGGGCAAGACGACGACGCTCTACGCCTGCCTGTCCGAGATCCAGTCCTCCGAGGACAAGATCATCACCATCGAGGACCCGGTCGAGTACCAGCTCCGCGGCATCACGCAGATCCCGGTCAACGAGAAGAAAGGCCTCACCTTCGCGCGCGGCCTGCGATCCATCCTGCGCCACGACCCCGACAAGGTGATGGTCGGCGAGATCCGCGACGAGGACACGGCGCAGATCGCCATCCAGTCGGCGCTCACCGGCCACCTCGTGTTCACCACGGTGCACGCCAACAACGTGGTCGACGTGCTGGGCCGCTTCCTCAACATGAAGGTGGACCTTTACAATTTCGTGTCAGCGCTCAACTGCGTGCTCGCCCAGCGCCTGGTGCGCAAGATCTGCCAGCACTGCAAGCAGCCGATGCAGGCCTCGCGGCAGCTCCTGGACGACAGCGGCCTCGATTCCGCGATGTACTCCGACTTCACGTTCTACGAGGGGACGGGCTGCATCGAGTGCAACGGCACCGGGTTCCTCGGGCGGCTCGCGGTGTCCGAGCTGCTCGATCTTTCCGATCACATCCGGGAGCTGATCCTGGACCGCCGGCCGGCGTCCGAGATCAAGCGCGCGGCCAAAGAAGAGGGGATGACCTTCCTGCGCGAGTCGGCGCTCGAGATGGTCTTCCGGGGAGTGACGACGCTGCGTGAGATCAACAAAGTCACCTTCGTGGATTAACGGCATCCGCAAGGCGCTCGGGTACGACCCGGTGCCGGCGCCGCCGCACGCGTTCTCGATCGACGCGCGGCGGCTGCGCCATGGCCAGTTCGTGCGCGACCGCCACGGCTTCCGGCTGCGCAACTGGCGCCAGGCCGCGCTGCCGCCGGACGCCTTCCACTCCGGCCTGCTCGGCGGTCCGCTGCGCGATCCCGCGGCCTTCACCGCGATCGTCGGCAACCTGGTGCAGGGGCTGGGCATCCGCGAGGCCTCCCTGGTCGTGCCCGACGCCTGGCTGCGGGTGACCTTCTCCGAGATCACCGACATCCCGCGCCAGGCCGAGGCCCGCGACGAGGTGCTGCGCTGGAAGCTGCGCCGCCTCGTCCCCTTCCGGGTGGACGAGCTGCGCGTCGGCGGCGCCGAGGTCGAGCCGCTGCCGGTCCAGGAAGAGCCGCGGCGCATGCTCCTCGGCTTCGGCGTCGAGCAGCTCCTGGCGCAGCTGGAAGACGCCTTCGCCGCCCACCACGTGCGCATCGGCCGCATCACGAGCGCGAGCCTGGCGCTTCTCTCGGCAGTTGAAATCCCTCCGTCGAGTGGCTTCTCCGCGGTCGTGCAGGTGGAGTCGGAGGGCTACACCCTGATCTTCGCGCGCGGAGGCGAGCCCGTGCTCCACCGCTACAAGCCGTTCACCGGCGGGATGCCCGAAGGCTCCCAGGTCGGCTTCGTGACGCGCGATCTCAAGCTCACCCGCAACTTCCTCGACGAGCACTTCCCCGGCTCGGCCCTCGGCCCGGTGCTGCTGCTGGCGCCGCCCGAGGAGGAGCAGAACTGGATGGAGCGCCTGCGCGAAGGCTTCGGCGAGGGCACGCCCGCGGTGACTCCGATCGACGGCCGCACCCTGCCCGGCCTGCGCAGCGAGGACCCGGTCGCGCCCCCCTGGCGCGAGATCGCGCCCATGCTCGGCGTCGTCCGGCAGGAGGTGGCGTGATGATGCGCGACCTCAACCTCTCGCGGCGGCCGTTCCTCAACACGCGGCCGGTGACCCGGGTGGCCCTGCTGCTCTGGCTGCTCGGCGCGCTGCTCCTGCTGGGCAACGTGACCCTGTTCTGGAACTACCTGTCGGGCTCGACCGAGAAGCGCGACGAGCTGGCCCGCATGGAAAAGCAGGTGGAGAAGGAGCAGGAGTCGGTCGGCCGCCTCGAAGCCCGCCTCGCCGGCCTCGATCTGGAGAAGCAGAACGAGCAGGTCGAGTTCCTGAACCGCAAGATCGCGGAACGGACCTTCTCCTGGAGCCTGCTCTTCGACCGGCTGACCGAGACCCTGCCGGACAACGTGCGCCTGATCCAGCTCCAGCCGGGCGCGATCGGCGGGTCCGAGCGCCCCGGCGCGCGCGGCACGCGCACCCGGACCGATGGCCGTGCCGCGCCGCTCGCCAGCGACCGGGTGCCGCTGATCATCGCGGGCGAAGCCAAGAGCGACGAGGAGCTCCTGCGGTTCGTCGACAACCTTTTCGCCCACACCGCCTTCGACAACCCCAACCTCCTGGAGGAGGCGCGGACCGAGGACAACAGCCGCATCCTGTTCACGCTGAACGTCATCTACCTGCCGCGCAACCCGACGCCGGGAGTGATCGTCGAAGAGGCACCCGAGGTGGTGGAAGAGCCCCCGGCCCCGCCGGCCGCTCCCCCCGCAGGCGCGGCCGACGATTCGGAGACAGAATGAGGGACCAATCCGAGATCTGGCGCCTGCGCCTGTGGGTCTGGCTGCCCGCGCTGCTCTTCTTCCTGGCCAACGCCGTGGCGTTCTCCGTCTATCGCTTCGGCTATGCCGGCCAGGTGCAGTCGCTGGAGGCCGACCTCGGCGAGGTCCAGCAGCAGCTCCAGCCGCAATCGCTGCGGCGCAAGGAGCTGGAGCGCCGCATCCAGCGCGCCGGCGCCGCGGACGCCGCGGTCAAGCAGCTCTACGACGAGCAGTTCTCGACGCGCAGCCAGCGGCTGACCCGGGTGACGGCCGAGGTCAAGGACCTGGCCAGGAGAGCGGGCCTGAACCCGCGCACGCTCAGCTACCCCGAGGAGGCGATCGAGGACTACGGCCTGGTCAAGCGCTCGTTCGTCTTCTCCGTCGAGGGGACGTACCCGGAGCTGCGGCAGTTCATCAACCTGATGGAGCACACCAACTCGTTCCTGACCCTGGAATCGATAACGCTCTCCGAGGGGAGCCAGGAGCAGGGGCCGGAGCTGCGGATGAGCCTGAGGATCTCGACCCTGTTCTCCCAGGAGACGGGTCCGGAAGAGATCGGAGCGTCGCGCCGCGCCGCCGAGCGCGACGGGGGCGCCAGGGGGAGGACGACGTCGTGAACGAGGGGCGCACCAAGATGCTGCTGGCCATCCTGGGCATCGTGGCCCTGTTCGCGGTCTGGCACTGGGTCGGGCCCGCCCTGGGGATCGGCGGCGGCGAAGCGATCGGCGGCCGGGACGAGTACGCCGACCTGACCACGTCGGTGGGGCGCGTCCCCGGCGCCGGACGGGCCGCGACGGCCCGCCCGCAGACCGAGGAGGTGGTGGACCTGCGCATCGCCGAGCTCGGGGGCACGATGCGCGACTACAAGCCGGGCCGCGATCCCTGGCGCTTCAAGGTCCCGCCGCCGCCTCCTACGCCGCCGCCTCCTCCTCCCCCCTCGCCGGAGGAGATCGCGCGTCAGCGGGAGGCGGAGGAGCGCCTGCGGTTGCAGCGGGAGGCCCAGGAAGCGGCGCGCCTCAAGGAGATCAACACGCCGAAGCCGCCGCCGTTCACGCTCCAGTACCTGGGCAAGTTCGGCCCCCCGGACCGGCCGATCGCCGTGTTCACCGACGGAAAAGACATCCTCAACGTACAAGAGGGTGAGGTGATACAAGGGAAGTTCATCGTGGGCCAGATCGGGTTCGAGTCCGTCGAGATCCAGTTCGTGGACTTCCCCAACTGGCCGCCGCAGCGGCTGCCCGTCGGGCGCTAGCCGCCGAAGAACGGAGGAAGAGTGTCGAAGATACGCGAAGTCACCGTGCGGTTGCCGATCCTGCTGCTCCTGCTGGCGGTCCTGTTGCCGATTGCCTCCTGCACGAGCCACCTGGCCTCGCGCCAGGCCGAGATCGCCGCGCAGCGCGGCGACTGGGACGAGGCCGTCCTGGGATACATGAAGGCGCTCGAGCAGAGCCCGGAGAACCTCGAGTACAGGGCGTCCCTGATGCGCGCCAAGATCAAGGCGTCGCAGGACCATTTCGAAAAAGGCAAGGAGTACGAGAAGGCCGGAGTGGTCGAGCGCGCGCTGATCGAGTACCAGCAGGCCGTGCAGCTCGATCCGACCAACCAGTACGCCCTCGCCCAGCTCGAGAACGTGCGCGAGGCGTACGCGGCGCAGCGCGCCAGCCGCGAGCCGGCCACGATCGATCAGCTCAAGAAAAAGACGCGCGGCACCCGGCCGCAGCCGCCCGTCCTCAACCCGCGCTCGGACAAGCCGATCGACATGGAGTTCCCCGAGCCGGTCTCCATCATGCAGATCTATCGCGCCCTCGGCGACGCGTTCGGGATCAACGTCCTGTTCGACCCCAACCTGAAGGACCAGGAGATCGCGATCGAGCTCAAGGAGGTGACGGCGCAGTCCGCCCTCGAGACCCTGATGCGCGCCGGCAACCACTTCTACAAGGTGATCGACGAGCACACGATCATCATCGCCCAGGACACGCCGCAGAACCGCCGCACCTACGAGGACCTCGTCATCCAGACCTTCTTCCTCTCCAACTCCGAGGTGAAGGACATGATGACGATCCTGCGCAGCCTGGTCGACGCCAAGAAGATTGCCACCAACGAGCAGCTGAACGCCATCATCCTGCGCGACACGGCCGACAAGGTGAAGGTCGCCGAGCGCATCATCGAGGCCAACGACAAGTCGAAGGCCGAAGTGGTGATCGACGTCGAGCTGCTGCAGATCAACTCGCTGCGGCTGCGCGACATCGGCGTGAGCCTGTCCTCCTACCAGGTCTCGCAGCAGCTCGACACGGGCAGCGGCACGACCGGCGGTACCGGAGGGACGCCAGCCACGACCACCGCCGGGCGCGTGCGCGTCTCCGACCTGGAGTTCCTCAACCAGAGCAACTGGTTCCTGACGCTGCCCAACTTCCTCTACAACTTCGTCAAGCAGAACTCCGACGCGCAGCTCCTGGCCAAGCCGCAGCTCCGCATCACCGACGGCGAGAAGGCGAACCTCGTGATCGGCGACCGGGTGCCGATCCCGCTGACCACCTTCAACACCTCGAACACGGTCGGCGGCAGCATCGTGCCCATCACCTCCTTCCAGTACCAGGACGTGGGCATCAAGATCGACCTCGAGCCGCGCGTGCACCACAACCGGGAAGTGACGCTGAAAGTGAAGGTCGCGGTCGACCAGATCAACTCCTACCGCGGCGACCAGCCGATCATCGGCACGCGCCAGATCGAATCGGTCATCCGTCTCCAGGACGGCGAGACCAACTTCATGGCGGGCCTGATCCGCAGCGACGAGAGCAACACCGAGAACGGCATGCCGGGCCTGTCCGAGATCCCGGTCCTCGGCCGGCTGTTCTCCAACAAGCGGACCGACGCGCAGCGCACGGACGTCATCCTGACGCTCACGCCGCACATCATCCGCAACGCCCAGATCACCGAGGAGGACCTGCTGCCGATCTGGGTCGGCACCGAGGCCAACATCAGCTTCCGCGGCGGCAGCCCGCGCGTCGAGTCCCCTGAAGAAGGCCCGTTCGAGACCGGGGAAGAGACTCCCGAAGAGATCCAGGACGCCATCCGCCGCCGGCTCCAGCGCCTGCCGCGGGGGCTGCGTCCGGAAGACAGCGGCGAGATGATCGACGAGGGCGAGGTCCCCGAGGAGCAGCAGCCGCCGCAGGGCATCGATCTCGTCCCGGTGACGCCGCCGAGCGACATTTTCCGGCCGCCGGCACCGCCGCCCTCGGAGGTCGAGCCCGAGGAGGAGCCGCCTCTGGAAGAGCCTCCGGGGGACCAGGCTTCCGCCCCTCGCGTCCTGTTGGGGAGCTTCCGCACCGAGCGCTCTTCCGAGCGCGCCGGGGCGACCCTGCGGGCCGCCCGCAAGCCTGCGCCGGTGCGCGTCTGGCTCGCTCCCCGCGATCTCATCAAGGTGAGCCAGGGCGAGCTCTTCGTGGTCCAGGTGCGGGCGGCGGCCGACAAGCCGATCTCCCACCTGCCGCTGTCGCTCTCCTACGACCCGGCGATGCTCGCGGTCGAGCAGGTGGAGCGCGGCAGCTTCCCGCTGGAGGCGCAGATCCTGGCCGACGCCTCGCGCCCCGGCGAGGTCGTGCTCGGCGCGAGCCGCATGGGCGCGGTGCCGGGGGTGACCGGCCAGGGCACGGTGGCCCGGATCACCTTCCGGGCCGTGCGCTCGGGCTCGACCCGGATCGACTTCTCGCGCAGCCAGGCTCTCGACGCCGAGCTGCGCCCGGTCGTCCCGGTACGGTCGAGCCCGGTCCAGGTCTCGGTGCGCCAGGAAGGCTGAGGCGCGGCAGGCTGTTGGAGAAGACATGAGCAGAAGATCCCAAGCTGGTTACACCCTCGCGGAGCTGGTCATGGTGGCCGCGGTGATGGTGATTCTGGCCGGCGCGGCGTTTCCCGCGGTCAAGTACACGGCCCGGCGGACCAAGGAGATGGAGCTGCGGCACGACCTGCGGACCATGCGCGACGCGATCGATACCTACAAGCGCTACAGCGACATGGGCCTGCTGCCGGTCGACATCGGCACCGAGGGCTACCCCGCGGAGCTGGAAAACCTGGTCGAAGGAGTGGAGATCGCGGGCCAGATCGACAAGAAGCTCAAGCTCCTGCGCCGCATCCCGGTGGATCCGATGACCGGCGAGGCGGAATGGGGCCTGCGCAGCTACCAGGACGAGTCCGACTCCGACTCCTGGGGCGGCGAGAACGTCTTCGACGTCTACTCGCTGTCGGGCGGCGTGGGCTTGAACGGTGTGCCCTACCGCGAATGGTGACCCAAGGAAGGTGTGCGATGCACGATCCCAAGACCGAGAGAAACTCCGAAAGCGGCTTCACCCTGCTGGAGCTGATCGTCGTCATTGCCATCATCGGCATCCTGGCGGCGATCGCGATGCCCAAGTTGAAAGACGTGCCGCGCAAGGCGAGCGAGGCGGTCCTCAAGACGAACCTGCACACGCTGCGGGACGTGATCGATCAGCACTACGGCGACAAGGGCCGCTACCCCGCGAGCCTCGAAGCCCTGGTCGAAGGGGGCTACCTGCGCAAGATCCCGAACGACATCACCAAGCGCAGCGACACCTGGGTGGTGGAGTACGAGCAGGTCGATCCCGACAATCCGCCCGTCGAGACCGAAGGGGGAGACGGCCAGCCCGGCATCATCGACGTCCACTCCGGCTCCCCGGCCACCGCCCTGGACGGGACTCCCTACAGCGAATGGTGAAGCGGTCCTCCTCCGAAGCGGGGTACAACCTCGTCATCCTGATGGTGACGCTCACCCTGCTCAACATCGCGCTCGCGATCGCGCTGCCGAAGTGGAGCCACGTGATCCGCCGCGAGCGGGAGGAGGAGCTGATCTCCCGCGGTTTCCAGTACGCCGAGGCCATCCGCATCTTCCAGAACCGTTTCCAGCGCCTGCCCATCCGCATCGAAGAGCTGATCGAGGTCGAGCCGCGCTCGATCCGCAAGCTCTGGAAGGACCCGATGACGGACGATGGCAAATGGGCGCTGATCCCGGCGGGAGGCGACGGCCAGCCGCTCACGCCGCAGACCGGCCCCAACGGCCAGCCACTGCCCGGGACGGGACAGGAGGACCCCGAAGGCCGCCAGCCGGACGACGACGAGGAGATCGATCCCGCCGGCATCGGCGAGAAGAAGGGGATCGTGCAGGTGGGTCCCTTCACGGGAGTCCACAGCCGCAGCGGCAAGGAATCGATCCTGATCTTCAACGGCCGCACCCGGTACGACGAGTGGAAATTCACGCTGGAGATGATCCAGGCGCTCCTCGGCATGGGCACGAGGCCGGACCAGGTGCCGCCCGGCGGCAACGTCATCGGAGGGGATCCCACGCGCATCCCGAACCTGAGCACCCGCTGGCTGGGCCGTCCCCTGCCCGCGTTCCTCACGCCGCAAAACGGCCAGATGCCCGGGGGCGGCCAGATGCCCGACGGCCGGACTCCCCAGAATCCTCGGATTCCTCCCAAACGCCGCTGACCCGCCATGAGCGTCCAAGCCGTGAAGGTGAGGATCAAGCGGCTCCCCGCCGCCCGGGACCTGCCCCTTCCCTCCCCCGCCTCGCCGGGAAGCTCCGGCTTCGATCTGCGCGCCGCGTTGGACGACGAGCTGGTGATCCGTCCCGGAGAGCGCCTGCTGGTCCCCACGGGCCTGGTGCTGGAGATCCCCTGCGGCTGGGAAGGCCAGGTCCGTCCGAGGAGCGGCCTCGCCCTGCGCCACGGCATCGGCATCCTCAACGCTCCGGGGACCATCGACAGCGACTACCGCGGCGAGGTCGGAGTCATCCTGGTCAACCTGGGAGAGGCCCCCTTCGCCCTGAAGCGGGGAGATCGCATCGCCCAGCTCGTCATCGCCCGGGTCGAAGACGTCGAGTGGGACGAGGCGGAAACCCTGGAAGACTCCGCCAGGGGCTCGGGCGGCTTCGGCTCGACGGGGCTCGGCTAGACCTTCCCTGGTTGGACCCGTCCCAAGGCCTTTCGGGACCTTCCCCAAGCCTCTCGGATCCGTTCCAAGGTGTTCGGGGACGGTTCCCAAGCTCCTTGGATCCGTTCTGAAGTCCTTGGGACCGGTTCCAAGCCTCTCAGATCCGTTCCAAAGTGTTCGGGGACGGGTCCTGAGCTCCTCAGATCCGATCTGAACTGTTTGGGACCGTGTCCCAAGCGTCTCAGATCCGTTCCAAGGTGTTCGAGGACGGGGCCTGAGCTCCTCAGATCTGATCCGAGCTGTTTGGGACCGGTTCCAAGCCTCTCAGATCCGTTCCAAAGTGTTTGGGGACGGGTCCTGAGCTCCTCAGATCCGATCTGAGCTGTTTGGGACCGTGTCCCAAGCGTCTCAGATCCGTTCCAAGGTGTTCGGGGACGGGTCCTGAGCTCCTCAGATCCGATCTGAGCTCCCAGTTATACGCTTGGCTGGCATCTGGCACCGGCGGTAGTATCGATGCCTTGAGTGAAGGAGCGAATCGCGTGAACCTCAAGATCAAGACCTTCGTCGCGGTGGTCCTTCTCACGCAGGGCTGTGCGACTCTGCACAACGGGCGTCACCAGGAGATCAGGGTTGTCACCGATCCCGCCGGTGCCATCGTCGAGGTTCGCTGCGGGAAGCAGCAGCCGGCGGCAGTGACGCCGACGACGGTCCGTCTGCCGCGCCGCGTTGAGCCGTGTTCGCTCATTTTGACGCGGCCCGGCTTTCATTCCGAGACGGTGATGTTCGATTCGAGCCTCAGCGGCTGGGTGTGGGGAAACTTCGCCGCGCCGATCGCCGGCGCAGCGAGCGGCACTGCGCGGCAATCGGACCAGGCGTTCGGCGATTTCTTTCTTGGTGCGCTTCTCGGCGGAGCCGGGTTCGGCATCGACGCCCTGACTGGTGCAATGTGGCAGTTGGAGCCCGCCGAAGTAGAGCTCAAGTTGGCGCCGAAGTGATCGCCGACTCGGCTCAACCCGCCGCCTTGACCGAGGCGATGAGGTCGGCGAAGTAGTTGCCGCCCGTGGTGCCCGAGCCGTAGGGCGAGTTGATGATCACGCCCACGCTCACACCGTTGTTGAAGTGGATGATCAGGGTGTTGATCTCACCGTGGTTCCACTCCGCCGGATGATAGCCGCCGTGGTTCCAGGACTGCAGGCCGTCGCCATGGTCGCCGAAGTAGACGGCCAGGTTGTCCTTCTTCATCCGGTCCACGAGCGAGGCCGGCAGGATCTTGTCCGGAGTCATGATGGTCCGCATCGTCTGGGCCATCTGGTGAGCCGACAGGAACCAGCCCTGCGAGCCGCATACCGCGCCCATGTCGCCCCAGATCTCGCCGGGCCCGACCTGGCTGAAGTCCCACTTGTTGGCGGTGGCCGACTTGTAGCTCAACGCCGGCAGGAGGTCGGTCGGCTTGCACTCCATCTGCGGCAGGCCGGCGGGCGCGAACACCGCCGCGTTGACGTAGTTGCGGTACAGGGCGGCATAGGGGGGTAGGGACCCGGGCCTGAGAAGAGGGAGCCCGTTGATCCGCGGGATGAGGATCCGCATGAGGGCGAAGTTCTCGTTCTTGTAAGCGAAGGGGCTCGGCGCAGGGTTGGCCGTGGCCAGGCAGGTCTTCAACTGGTCGTCGGTGATGCCGCTGCACGGCAGCCCGCTGGTGTGGGTCAGGAGCTGGCGGAAGGTCACGTTGTCGACCGCTGCCGTGCGCGTCCAGTCCCTGGGCAGGAAGGGACCGATCCTGGAATCCACGGAGATCCTCTTGGTATACAGGAGCCTCTGCAGGGCCACGCCGGTGAACGTCTTGCTGACGCTCGCCATGGTGATCTTGTCGGTGGCCGTCAGCGTGCGGGGTCTCGAGTCCGGGGTGCGGCGGGCGTCGCCGGTGGCGCCCTCGGACCACATGCCGCGTGGACCGACGGCCGCGATGGCGCAGCCGACGGATCTGCCGGTGCACCGCCGGAGGAAGCCGGTGGTGAGCTTCTGGAGCCAGGCGCCCTCGGTCGCCGCGGCGAGCGCATTCCTGTCGATCACGATCCGCTGGGGGGCCGGGACGAACACGGCGCTCGGCGGCTTGGCCGTCCGCACCTCGGGCCGGCCGATCTGCGCCGGCTGCGACTGCGGGGTGGCAGCGCCGAGCAGGATCGCGGCCGCACACGAGGCATAGAGGAAGAGGGAGGTACGGGTGGATGCAAGAGTTTTCATCTTCACTGTCATCTCCTTTGGGATTTGTCGACGAACAGCCATGCAGGCGCGCTGACCGGTGCCTGCGTTACAAAAAAACAGACGCAAAAAATAATTGGAAAAAAGTGAGGGAAAGTGCCGGGCCGGAGCGTCTTTCCCAGATGGTGCGAGTTGGGCTAAGATCCCCTTCATGGGGAAGAGCCGGTTCGAAGCGTTCAGCGATGGCGTGATCGCCATCATCATCACGATCATGGTGCTGGAGATGAAGGTGCCGCATGGCGAGAGCCTTGAGGCTCTTCGGCCCTTGATTCCGGTGTTCCTCAGCTATGCGCTGAGCTTCGTCTACCTGGGCATCTACTGGAACAACCATCACCACATGCTGCACACGGTCCACAAGGTGACCGGGCCCATGCTCTGGGCCAATCTGCATCTCCTGTTCTGGCTATCCCTGATTCCTTTCGCCACGGGCTGGATGGGAGAGAACCACTTTGCGGCGATGCCTGCGGCTCTCTACGGGGTGGTGCTGCTGATGGCCGCGATCGCCTACTATATCCTGCAGCAATTGATCATCGCGTCCCAGGGACCCGGCTCGATCCTCAAGAGAGCCGTCGGCGGCGATTGGAAAGGCAGGCTGTCTCCGGCCTTCTATATCCTGGCCATCCCCCTGGCGTTCGTTTCCGAGTGGATCTCCCTGGGCCTCTACGTTCTGGTTGCCCTGATCTGGCTCGTGCCGGATCGCCGTATTGAACACGTTCTCGCAAGCCAGGAGGCATGACGTCATGTGCCGCAACATCAAGACCCTGTACAACTTCGAACCGCCAGCCACGGACGACGAGATCCGGGCCTCGGCCCTGCAGTTCGTCCGCAAGCTGAGCGGCTTCACGAAGCCGTCCAAAGCCAATGAGCCCGCGTTCCACCGGGCCGTGGACCAGGTGACGGAGGCGGCCCGGGAGCTGCTCGGCTCCCTCGTTACCAATTCCCCGCCTCGCGACCGTGAGGTCGAAGCTACGAAGGCCCGCGCCAAGGCGGCGGTCCGGTACGGCTCTCCCACGGCTTGATCATGGAAAAGAGCACGGGAGTACACGAGTTCCGCGACGACCCCCGCAATGACGAGATCCTGATCTGGATCGACGGGGCGCTGCTGCCCCGGGCCGAGGCCAGGGTGTCGGTGTTCGACTCCGGGTTCGTGCTCGGGGACGGCGTCTGGGAGGGGCTGCGCCTGGTCTCCGGGCGCTTCGCGTTCCTGGATGCCCATCTCGACCGGCTGTACGAGGGGGCCAAGGCGCTGATGATCGACGTGGGCTTGAGCCGCGAGGAGCTGGTGAAGGCCCTCTACGCGACGATCGAGGCGAACGGAATGTCGGACGGCGTCCATGTGCGGCTGATGGTCACCCGCGGGGTGAAGCGCACGCCCTACCAGGACCCCCGGCTCACGATCGGCAAGGCCACGGTCGTCATCATCCCCGAGCACAAGGAGCCCAAGCCCGAGCTGATCGCGAAGGGGCTGCGGCTGTTCACCGTCCACGTGCGGCGCGGCTACCCCGACGTGCAGGACCCCAAGCTCAACAGCCACAGCAAGCTCAACGACATCACCGCCTGCATCCAGGCCGCGCAGGCCGGCTATGACGAGGCGCTGATGCTCGATCCGCACGGCTTCGTCTCGACCTGCAACTCGACTCACTTCTTCGTCGTGCGCAAGGGCGAGGTCTGGACGTCCACGGGACGCTACTGCCTCCCCGGCATCACGCGGGCCAACGTGATCCGGGTCTGCCGCGAGGCCGGCATCCCGGTCTTTGAAAAGGATTTCTCGTTGACCGAGGTCTACGGCGCCGACGAGGCATTCGTGACCGGCACCTTCGCGGGCGTCGTGCACGTCACCGAGGTCGACGGGCGCATCCTGAGCGCAGAGCGCGGCCCCATGGTCGAGCGGCTGCAAGGCCTTTACAAGGAGCTCGTGAGGCTCGATCTATCGGGAAAAGCGTCATGAGAATTGCAGCCTGGTCGGGACCGCGCAATATCTCCACCGCCATGATGCGCGCCTGGGAGAACCGGCCGGACGCGACGGTCGTGGACGAGCCTTTTTATGCTTTCTATCTCGACCGTACGCGGCTCGACCATCCCGGCCGCGACGAGGTGATCGCCGCCGGCGAGACCGACTGGCGCAAGCTCGTGGACTTTCTGACCGGACCGATTCCTCGCGGGCGTTCGGTGTTCTATCAGAAGCACATGACTCACCATCTGCTGCCCGAGGTGGACACCGGCTGGTTCACGCAGGTTGTCCATGCATTCCTGATCCGCGATCCGCGCGAGGTGCTCCTTTCGTATGTCAAGAGCCGGCCGACCGTCACGGCCGACGACATCGGCGTGCCGCGGCAGCTCTGGATCTATGACAAGGTGCGTGAGCTCACAGGCTCGGACCCGGTGGTGATCGATGCCGGCGAGTTCCTGAAGGCGCCGGAGCCGCACCTGCGCGCCTGGTGCGACCACCTGGGCCTCGACTTCTCGGAGCGCATGCTGAGCTGGCCTCTGGGTCCCCGCGACACGGACGGCGTCTGGGCTCCGTACTGGTATGACGCGGTGCTGAAGAGCACCGGTTTCGAGCCCTGGCGCGAGCGCGACCGAGCCATCCCTCCCGAGCACCGGGCCGTGATCGACGTCTGCCTGCCGCTGTATGAGCAGATGTACGAGCGGCGGCTCCGGGTCTAGGACCTCAAGGACAACAAGGACCTCAAGGACAACAAGGACTCCGGACCGGGCAGCTCTGTCCTTGCAGTCCTTGGTGTCCTTGTCGTCCTTTCCGGTTTTCCTCTGCTCCCGTGATAGATTTTCGAGCCGTGCGCCAGCGAACGCTCCTCCTGATCCTCCTCTTTGCAGTTCTCTCCTGCCGGACGATCCCTGCTTCCCCGCACCGCAAGGTCCTGATGCTGAGTCTGGATGGCGCGGATACCCTCACGCTCCACCGGCTGTACAAGGAGGGGAAGCTCGATGCGGGCGGGTTTGCGCGCTTCTTCCGCGAGGGGCAGGTCGCGGACGCGTTGATACCCGCCAATCCCACGATCACCGCGCCGAACCACATCACCCTGGCGACCGGGTATCCCACCGGCAAGACCGGCATCGTCGCCAACGACATTCGCCTGCCGGGGATGCCGCTCGCCAAGAAGGTGAGCGGGTTTGCGGCGGACATCGACACGGAGACGCTCTGGGAGGCGGCCCGCCGGCAGGGTCTGCGGGTCGGGGTCTCCACCTGGCCCGGCGCGGATGGCAGGGGGGAGCGCCGGAGCGCGGACTGGGGCCTGAAGTACACCAACACGGGCGAGCAGGAGCCCGGTCTGCGGACCGTGCACGGCTGGCAGGGTCCCCGCAAGGTGGGCGAATGGACGCTCATCCCCTGTCGCGACGGAGAGGCTCCCGGCTGCTGGGCCAAGGTCCTGAAGGTCCTGGAGGGCGATCCCCCGAGCATCGAAATCTTCTTCGCCGGGCAGTACCCGCTCCATGCCTACCCGGCCGAGTTCGAAGCCGCGCTCCATCGCGACGGCCTGATCTGGCCAAGTGCGCCGGCCGACGACCTGCTGGATGAGACCTGGGCGGGACGGCCGGGGATCGACCTCGACACCTGGGTCGAGCAGACGGTGCGTTTCTCGACCTTCTTCATGGATGCCACGCTGGCCGCGGCCCGCTACTCCGAGTGGGATCTCCTCATGGCGTACACGCCAGTGATCGACGAGGCAGGTCACCAACTCCTGCTCGTCGATCCGCGCCAGCCAGGGTTTTCCCCGGAGCGGGCGGCCTCTCTCGACGCCGCGCGGCTGCGGGTCTGGCAGTCGGTCGACCGCGAGCTGGCGCGCCTGCTCGACGCTGTGGACTTGCGCACGACCACGGTCCTGGTGGTGAGCGATCACGGCATGATGCCGGCGCACACGCGGATCGACATCGACGCGCTGCTCCGCGATTGGGGGCTGCTCGTCCTGGAGGCGGATGGCGAGACTCCTGCGCCGGAGAGCCGCGCCGATTCGATCAGCGCGGGGGGCATGTGCCACATCTATCTGCGGCCCGGCCTGCCGGACGCGGAGCGGCTGCTGGAGCAGCTCCGCAAGGATCTCGCCGCCTGGTCCGACCGTAACGGCCGCCCGATCCTCCGCATGCTCACCCGTGCGCAGGCCGCGGAGATCGAGATGGATCATCCGAACAGCGGTGATCTGATCCTGATCACCGAGCCCGGCTACCTCTTCCGCCACGAGTCGGACCCCGTGACGGACGCGCCCCTCTCCCCCACGGACACCTACGGCATGCACGGATATCTGAACAATCACCCGGCCGTGCACGCCAGCTACATGGCGATCGGAGTGGGGATCAGGAAGGGGAACCCCGGCACCTTCCGCAACACCGAGGTGGCCGGGCGGGTGGCGGAGTGGCTGGGGATCGAGAAGCCTAGCCCGACTTTACCGTCCTCGGACTCTTACGCCCTTCCTGTCCGGGGCGTGAGAGTCCCCTAACCTCCATCTTGTCAGTCAGTTACGCAGTTCCTGACGAGGGCAAGAACCATGGGAT
>Ga0068862_100000546_pt1 | contig 39435 bp, 66 predicted proteins | sample KBSSwiS52_FD_66598 | JGI IMG/M metagenome (GOLD analysis project Ga0068862, IMG submission 66598) | Switchgrass rhizosphere microbial communities from Kellogg Biological Station, Michigan, USA - KBS Switchgrass S5-2 | ecosystem: Host-associated > Plants > Roots > Rhizosphere > Soil ...
TTCCCGGTCGACAAGCTCAACAGCCTGATGGATTTGTGCCTGAACGAGGCGCCACTGCTCTGGCTCACCCATTCGCGCGGCTACGACCTCGCGAGCCTGCGCCGCAAGGAGACCGAGCTCGAGCGCGAGCTGCGCGAGGCCCGCGAGCAGATCGTGATGCTGCAGCACGACAAGCGCGTGCTGTCGGAAGCGCTGCGGGGTGGGGCATGACGTCGTACTACTGGACCGCAGCCGAAGACGACCTCTTGCGTGCGCAGTACCACGCCGGCGACATGGCAACGCTGCAGATGAAGCTGAGCCATCGCACCCAAGCCGCGATCGTGTCGCGCGCAAAGCTCCTCGGCGTCAGGCGTCGCGCCGACGCGATGGCCTGGACGCCGGAGCAGGACGCAGCCCTTCGCGCCGGATATCCGGACGGAGACCTTGACGAGCTGGTCGCAACGATCGGGCGCTCGATCCATTCCATCCGGGACAGGGCGAAGAAGCTCAAGGTGCGCCGGTGCGCCACGGTGACTCGTGACCTGCATCGCGCCAACGCGATCGAGCAGGCGATCGATACCTCGACGATCGTGCCGCAGGCGCTGGCGGTGCGCACAGAGCTTGAGCGGTGCTGGAGGTGCGGAACGTGATCGCCTACCTCCGCTTCCCACTGAACTGCATCCGCCTGCGCAGCTTCAAGCGCGCGCTGTGGGTGCTGGCCTACGAACGGGCCGAGAGGAACTTCTGATGGCTGGCGACTGGATCAAGATGCGGAACGACCTGGTCGACGACCCGTCGGTGATCGGAATCGCTGCAAAGACCGGGCTCGACGAATTCGCCGTGATCGGCAGGCTTCAATGCCTGTGGGCGTGGGCTGATGAACAGTCACGCGATGGTCACGCTGTTGGCGTGACGTGCGCGTGGCTGAATCGCAAAGTGCAGTGTGATGGTTTCGCTGAAGCGATGCGTGATGTTCAGTGGCTCATCGTCACGGCAGACGGCATCCAGATTCCGAACTTTGAGCGCCACAACGGAAAAACCGCGAAGACACGCGCACTTAGCGCAAACAGGCAGCAGACGCGTCGCGCAAATGTCACGCGCGAAGTCACGGAAGAGTCACTCTATTCGTCACGCTCACCGTCACGCAGTCAGCGTGACAACATCGTGACCAGAGAAGAGAAGAGAAGAGAAGAGAGTAATACACCCCCTAACCCCCGCAAGCGGGGGACGGTGCACGAGTTCCCGCCAGGGTTCGTCGCGTTCTGGGAGGCGTACCCGAGGAAGGTCGGCAAGGACGCAGCGGCGAAGGCGTTCGCCAAGCGCAGGCCGGATCACGATCTCCTGGTGCGAATGCTCGAGGCCTTGGCAGAGCAGATCGAATCCGACCAGTGGCGCAGGGACGGAGGGCAGTACATCCCGCACCCTGCGACATGGCTCAACGCTGGCCGATGGCAGGACGAGGCGATCACGCATGGTCGTGGCGTCGGCGCCAGTGATGGGAGGGTCGCGCTGTGACGTTCGACTTCTACTCCGAGGGCATCGACGTTCGCGACGCGACGGGCAGCGTCGAGGTCAAGTCGACCTGCCCGCAGTGCAGTCACACGCGGAAGAAGGCGAAGCAGAAGTGCCTCAACGTCAACCTCGAGACGGGCGTATGGCACTGCTGGCACTGCGAGTGGTCCGGCAAGGCGAAGGACATGGAGCGGGAGCGCGAGTACCGCAACCGCATCACGAGCGACCGACCGAAGGCCTACGTCAAGCCGCAGATCAAGCCCGTCGGCATCGCAGGAGCTGCGCTCAAGTGGCTGACCGAGCGCGGCATCACGACCGAGGTGCTGCAGCGCAACCGGATCACGACGGCGACGATCTTCATGCCGCAGGTCGAGCAGGAGGTCACAGCCATCGCGTTCCCGTACTACCGCGATGGCGAGGCGATCAACTGCAAGTACCGGGACAACGCGAAGAACTTTCGCATGGTCTCGGGAGCAGAGAGGCTGCTCTACGGCTTCGACGACATCAAGCCGACGACGCTCATCGTCGAGGGCGAGATGGACAAGCTGGCGATGGAGGTTGCAGGGTTCCCGAACTGCGTCTCTGTCCCTGATGGTGCCCCTGCTCCGAACGCGAAGAACATCGAGGCGAAGTTCGACTACCTCAACGATCCAAGGCTTCAGGCGGTCGAGCGGTGGGTGATCGCCGTCGACAACGACGCTCCGGGCCAGAGGCTGCAGGACGAACTCGTCAGGCGCTTTGGGCCCGAGCGCTGCCGGATCGCGACTTGGCCGGACGGCTGCAAGGACGCGAACGACGTGCTGATGCAGCACGGTATCGTGACGCTGCGCGAGCGAGTCGAAGCGGCTCAGCCGGTCCCAATCGTCGGGGTGTTCGGAGCCGAGGCATTCGCAGACGAGTTCCTGCGGATGTACGACGAAGGCGTGCCGAGCGGGATCACCACGGGATGGGAGTGCATCGACGAGAACTGGCGCATCCAGTCCGGCCAGCTGGTCGTGGTCACAGGGATTCCCGGGCATGGCAAGTCCGAATGGGTCGATGCACTGTGCGTCAACCTGGCGCTGGATCACGGCTGGCAGACGGCGCTGTACTCTCCTGAGAACCACCCCGTGCGGCTTCACATGATGAAGCTCTCGGAGAAGTACATCGGCAAGCCGTACAACGCCGGCCCGGTTCCTCGGATGAGCAAGGCCGAGGCTGTCAAGGCTACGGACTGGATCTCGGGCCACTTCCACTGGGTCATGCCTGAACAGGCGAGCCTCGAGGAGATCATGGACAAGGCCCGGGCTCTGGTCTTCACCAGGGGTATCCGGGTGCTGGTGATCGACCCATGGAACGAGGTCGAGCACGCAAGACCCGCTGGAATGACGGAGGCCGAGTACGTCGGGCACGGGCTCATGGTCCTGCGGAAGTTCGCCCGCAAGCACGATCTGCTCGTGATCGTCGTTGCCCATCCGAAGCTGCTCGAGAAGAAGTCCGACGGGCGCTACCCGGTACCGACCCCATACGACATTTCTGGCGGGGCGATGTGGCGCAACAAGGCTGACAACTGCCTCGCGATCTACGCCGACCCGACCGACCGCAAGGGCTCTGTCGAGGTCCACATCCAGAAGGTCAAGTTCAAGCTCTACGGTCACGTCGGCATGGTCCCGATGACGTGGGACAGGCCGACGGGCCGCTACTTCCCGAGGCTCGTGTGAGAACCGCCACCGCCGAGCTCGTGCTCAAGACCGCCACCGCAGTGCTGCAGGACTTCGTCGACGGCAAGGAGATCGACGAACTGACGCTCGAATGGGCCTCGACGCTGGCGATCGCGAACCTGTGCCGTCGGCCGGTGCCGGAGCGAAAGATCACGCGTTCACCGGAGCGCGACGAGGTGCGAAGGATTCTGAAGGAGGCGAACCATGGATGAAACCTGCCCACCCTGCAACCAGCACTGCTGGCAGGGCCGAGACCGCCCGGCCTACACACCTGCAGGCTTCCCCTACGTGCCGGGACGCGAGGCGCCGTCGGCGATGTACCGCAAGGATCTTCGGACCATCCGGGCATTCGGTGTCGCGGTGGTGGCCGTGCTGATCTGCGCGGCTCCTGTCGTCATCGACTTCGTGCGTGGATGGCTGCAGTGATCTCCACAATCATCCCCGTCAAGATCGAGTCCTCGCTGAACCTGCGCGAGCACTGGCGCGTGAAGGCCAATCGCAACTCGTCGCACCGATCCGCTGCCTGGTTCGCGCTGAAGGCCGAGGCCAAGTGGCGCGCCGAGATCCTTCCGTGCACCGTCACCCTGACGCGGATCGCACCGAGAGAGCTCGACGGCGACAACCTTCAGGGTGGCTTCAAGAGCATCCGCGACGGCGTGGCCGACTGGCTTGGCGTGAGCGACAACGACAAGCGCATCACCTGGGTGTACCGGCAGGAGAAGGGCGCGCCGAAGACCTACGCGGCCAGGATCGAGGTCGAGACGGTGCGAGAGGAGATCGCCGCATGAAACCCATCCTGTTGCTCCTGCTGGTGCTCGCCGGCTGCGGTGGTGGCGACGGCCCGGCGCGCCTGAACTTCGCACCGCTCAAGTGGCACGCACCCGGGCCTGTGGTCGCCTGCACGGAGCCCGCAATCGCCGGCGGCTTCCAGGTGCAGGCCGAGATCACGTCGCTTGTGCTCGGGCCAGGAGGCGCATCGCCGACGCTGCTGGTCGGCACAAGCGCACGCGCACGCTCATGGCCGACGGCGCAGACCAAGCCTGGCGATGAGGTGCGTGTGTGCCTGACGCTCGAGGATGGAACTGACGTCGTCAGCGGCTCGGCGATGGTGAACGGCGCGAAGTAGGAGGCCGCATGCGTCAGCTCCATCCCTGGCTCACCCTCGTCCATGCGCACATGCTGGCGCACGGCGAGCGTATGTCGAGCAAGGATGCGGTTCGCTTCTTCGGTGAGCCGCAGGGAACGACCGCGGCAAAGCTCATGCACTCGGCGATGAACAGCGGATACTTCCGAGCCGAGCTCATCGAGTACGAGGGCCGACATGGACTTTGCAGCCGGACGGTTTTCACTGCCGTCAATCGCGAAGGAAGAGTGGACACTTCGTGGTGGAACAGCATCAATCGTGTGAACAGCGTTTGGCAGTTGGCGGAGGTGGTTCGATGAGCACCAAACAAGTGCCAGCTGTTGCGAAGAAGAAGCCGCCCGCTGCTGGCAAAGGGCGCAAGCTGGGGAGCGTGAACAAGTTCACCAAGGAGATCAAGGACATGATCTCCCAGGCGCTGCACAACGTCGGCGGCGTCGCGTACCTCGAAGCGCGTGCGAACGACCCGAAGACGCAGGCCGCATTCCTCGGGCTCGTCGGCAAGGCGATGCCGCTGCAGGTAGCCGGAGATCCGAACAATCCGGTTCAGCACAGCATCAAGGTCACGTTCGAATGAGCGTGATCAACGCGCGCTTCCCGAAGAAGCTGCGCTGTCTCTTCGAGCCGAGCCGGTACAAGTTCATCCGCGGCGGTCGCGGAAGCGGGAAGTCGTGGAGCGTCGCAAGGGCGCTGCTCATCAAAGGGTCGAAGCGAGTCGAGCGGATTCTCTGCACGCGCGAGGTGCAGAAGTCGATCAAGCAGTCGGTTCACCAACTCTTGCGCGATCAGATCGAGCTGATGGGCCTGACCAGCTTCTACGAGGTGCTCGAGCATGAGATTCGCGGCAAGAACGGGACGAGGTTCTACTTCGCCGGCCTCTCCGATCTGACGGCAGACACGATCAAGTCGTTCGAAGGCTGCACGATCGTCTGGCTGGAGGAAGGGCAGACGATCACGGTCAGGTCGTGGCGCATCCTGACGCCGACCATCCGCGCCGAAGGCTCCGAGATCTGGACCACGTTCAACCCGGAGCTCGACACCGACGAGACCTACCAGATGGCGGTAGTTCGGCCTCCGCCCGACACGATCAGCGTCGAGATCAACTACGAGGACAACCCGTGGTTTCCGGACGTGCTCGAGAAGGAGCGCGCGCACGCCGAGGAGACTCTCAAGCCGGCCGAGTACGCGCACATCTGGCGCGGCAAGTGCAGGCCGGCTGTCGAGGGCGCGATCTACACCGACGAGGTGACGCAGCTCGAGGCGGCGGGCAGATTCACCCGAATCCTGTACGACCCACTGCTGCGGGTGCACACCATCTGGGACTTGGGCTTCAACGACGCCATGGCGATCGGCATGGTTCAGCGGCTCGCCTCGGAGATCAGGATCATCGACTACATCGAGGACACGAGGCGCACGCTCTTGAGCTACGTCGAGGAGATCGAGAAGCGGTCCTGGAACTGGGGCAACGACTGGCTGCCACACGACGGCTTCGCGAAGCGGCACCAGACCGGCAAGAGCGACGACGAGGTGCTCAAGGCTGTCGGCCGCAGCGTCATGCAGACGCCGAACATCGAGGTAGAGGCCGGCATCCGAGTCGCGCGGCAAGTCTTCCCGCGGGTGTACTTCAACAAGGACTCGCCGGGCGTCTGTCGCTTGGTGGAGTGTCTCAAGCGGTACCGCCGACATGTGAGCAAGACCACCAACGAGCCGAGCGCGCCGGTGCACGACGAGTTCAGCCACGGCGCCGATATGTTCCGCTACCTGGCGATCAATGCGGACCAGCTGACGAACCAGGTCAGGAAGCCGCCAAGGGCGGCGGTGGGCGTCTCAAGCTGGATGGCCTGAAGGATTTCCGGACACTTCCGGCGGACTCCACAGGACCGCCGTGAACCCAGGACAGCGCACGCTCGGGGACGCAACGCTCACCATCGGCGTCTGCCGCGCGCTCCCGAATGAAATGCGAGCCCAGACGCGCGAGCTGTCCGCTCTCTTCGTGCCGATCGAGAGCCGGAAGGCCGGCCACGCTACCGAACTGATGCACGACGTGTGCAGCGAGGCCGACGAGGCAGGAATCACGCTGGTGCTGTTCGTCAATCCGTTCGACGAGCCTGACCTCTCGCGCGCGCAGATCGCCGATTGGTACACCAGGCGCTTCGGGTTCGTTCCGATCCAGGCCGATCCGATGCTCATGGCTCGCATGCCGGGCTCGACGCCGCGCTACTTGACCGGCATCGCCAAGGCCGTCGCGGAGGCAGTGCAATGACGGGCGACGACGAAAAGCTGGCGCCGAAGGGTGACGACGACGCGATCATCGCCGAGTGCAAGGAGTACATGCAGACCAGCACGGCCGCGGACGGAGACAACCGCAGCAACGGCCTCGACGCGCTGCGCTTCATCGCCGGAGACCAGTGGGACCCGCAGGCCAGGGCGCAGCGACAGCTCACCGGCCGGCCGTGCCTGACGATCAACAAGCTGCCGACCTACCTGCACCAGGTCACGAACGACCAGCGGCAGAACGTGCCGAGCATCAAGGTGCACCCGGTCGACGACGGCGCCGATGTCGAGACGGCTGAGGTTCTCCAGGGCCTCATCCGGCACATGGAGTACGCCTCCAACGCCGATGTCTGCTACGACACCGCGGTCAACTCCGCGGCCGCTATCGGCTACGGCTACTTCCGCCTCGTGACCGAGTACTGCGACGAGGAATCGTTCGACCAGGACATCGTCTTCAAGCGCATCCGCAACGCCTTCACGGTCTACTTCGACCCGGCGAGCACCGAGCCCGACGGCAGCGACCAGACGAAGTGCGCGATCAGCACCAAGATGCCGAAGACGGAGTTCAAGCGGCTCTACCCGAAGGCGCAGGCAAGCGATGACGCACTCGTCGCAGGCCTGGGGGATCGCGGAACCGGCTGGTTCGACGAGAACACCGTGCGGGTGACCGAGTACTACCGCGTCAGCATGAAGACCGCGACGCTCGTGCTGCTCAGCAACGGCGAGACCGGCTGGAAGGATGAGCTCGACGAGGCTGCGGCCAACGCTGCCGGTGTCACCATCGTCAAGGAGCGCGAGAGCGCCAAGCGCACGGTCGAGTGGTTCAAGCTCAGCGCGACCGACGTGCTCGAGCGCGCCGAGATCAAGTGCAAGTGGATTCCCGTCTTCCCCGTGTGGGGCGATGAGGTCGACCTCGACGGTAAGGTCGTTCGCTCGGGCCTCGTCAAGAACGCGATGGACCCGGCGAAGATGTACAACGTCTGGATGACCGCGGCGACCGAAGAGGTTGCGCTACGTCCGAAGGCCAAGTACGTGATGGCCGAGGGCCAGGAAGATGGCCACGAGGACGAATGGGCAGCCGCGAACAACAGCGCCAGCCCGTTCATCACGTACAAGCCCGTCGCGCTCGGCGGCATGCTCGCGCCGGCGCCGCAGCGTCAGCCGCTGGCCGATGTGCCAGCTGGCATGCTCACGATGGCGCAGCACGCCTCGGACGACATCAAGGCCACGACGGGCATTTTCGACGCGAGCCTGGGAGCTCGAGGAAACGAGACCAGCGGCAAGGCCATCATCGCCCGCCAGCGCGAGGGCGATGTCGCGAACTTCCACTACACCGACAACCTGATGCGCACGCTGCGGCACGTCGGGCGCTGCATCATCAATATGATCCCGAGCTACTACGACGCCGAGCGTGTCGTGCGGATCATGGGCGAGGACCAGACGGTCAAGAGCGCCGAGATAAACAAGCCGATGCCGCCGCAGGAGATCGCCAAGCAAGAGCAGGCAGCACAGCAGGCCAAGCAGAGCGGCAAGCAGGCCAAGGCGATCAAGACCGTGTTGAACGACCTGACCGTCGGCACCTACGACGTCACGGTCAGCACCGGCCCGCAGTACTCCACGCTGCGCCAGGAGGCGGCCCAAGCCATGGTCGAGTTCGGGCAGTCGTGGCCGAAGCTCATGGACATCGCCGGCGACAAGGTCGTCAAGGCGATGGACTGGCCTGGCGCTGACGAGATCGCCGAGCGAATCAAGAAGACCATCCCGCCCGAACTCACCGAGGGCGAAGACGGCGAGGAGCAGCAGGACATCCCGCCGCAAGTGCGGCAGATGCTGGCCCAGCTCGATCAAACCGTGCAGGCGCTCAGCGCGGAGAACCAGCAGCTGCAGTCCGGCATCGAGAAGGCCAAGGTTGACGCGGCCGCGAAGGTCGAGGTCGCGAACATCCAGGCCAACTCGAGCATGGACGTGGCGGAACTCACCGGCGCGATCAAGCTGCTGGTCGAGAACATGAAGCCGCCGCCGGCGCTGGCAGAAGCCGCGGTGACGCAGGGCGACGGCGGGCAGAAGCAGCCCGACATGCTCGCCGAGATGGCCGGCATGCTGCAGCAGCTCGTCACGCAACAGGCCGCGCCGAAGCGCAAGAAGCTTTCCCTCCAGGCCCCGAGCGGCGGCACCTACACCGGCGCGCTGGACGGCGGCCGCCTGTCCATCACCGGCCCGAGCGGGCAGGTCTACGGCGGCGAGATCATGGATGACGACGGGCCGCAGGAGCCGATTCAATGAACGAAGAGCCCAACGAACTGCAGCCGCAGCCTGCCGTGCTGCGCGCGACGATCCACGTGACGCGCAAGGACACTGGCAAGGTCGAGACGTACGAACTGGTCGGCTCGCCGGTGCCTGAGCCGGAGAAACCGAAGGAGCCCGAGTAATGTCCGTCACACACCCCACAGCCGTCCGCGACACGGTCTGCGACCTGATCGTCGATTCGCTCGATCCAGGCGGCCCCGGCAAACTCGTGTTTCGTCTCGCCGGGAGCGCCGGAGCGCCAGGGACAGCTGTCGCGACGCTGCGGCGCGCAGAAGCTGCAGCCGTCAACGCTCAGGCCGAAGCCGAGCTGGCGAGATCCATCGCGCAGGCCTCTCGTCTCGACGCGATCGCGCGCCAGTACGACGCAGAGATGCAGCAGGCTCAGCGCGAAGAGGTGCGCGATCAGTTGCTCCAGCAACTCCTCGAGCTGAAGGAAGAAGCCCGCGCGCAGGCCGAAGCCATCCGCGCGCAGATCGAGGAAGAGGACATCGCCTACATCGTCGCCGCGCTCATCGCGTAGTTCGAGGATTTCCGGACACTGCGGCGCATCGCGCGTCGAGTGGCTGTCGACGAGATCGCGCACCCAGCCTGCTACCTGGGCAGATCAGGGCCTCAATCGTGGGAAACCATGCCGGCACAAGAGATCACCTTCGAGCAGCCAGTGACCGAACAAGCGCCCGAAACGGCGCCGGAGGCGGCGGAAGTCAAGGAGACGCCCGCGCAAGCGGATGACGGCTCCGAAGCGACAGCCGAGGCTGCTCCAGAGCAGGCAAAGGACGAGGACAGCGCTCAGCGCGACGAGAAGGGCCGCTTCAGGAAGTCCCTGCAGCCCCGGATCGACGAGCTGACACGAGCGAGACACGAAGCGGAGCGCGAGGCCGCCTACTGGAAGGGCGTCGCGGAAGCTGGGAAGGGGAGTTCGTCGGCCAAGGCCGATGCGGCCGAGAAGCCAACCCCAGACAAGTTCTCCGATCACAACGAGTACGTCGAGGCGCTCGCCGAGTGGAAGGCCGATCAGCGGATCGAGCAGGCCCTCAGCAGGCGCGATGCGGAAGCGAAGCAGGCTCAGCAGCGGGTTGAGCGCGAGACCAGGGCAAGCACCTGGAGCGAGCGCCAAGCCAAGTTCGCCGAGACCGCTCCGGACTTCGCCGAGGTGTTGGGAGCAGCGGAGACGCCGATCCCGAGTCATGTGATGGAGGCCCTGCTCGAGAGCGAGCACGGACCCGCGCTGGCATACCACCTGGCGAAGCACCCGGACGCAGCGCAACGCATCGCCGGCCTGTCCGAAAGGGCGGCCCTCGTCGAGCTCGGCAAGCTCAGCGCAAGCCTCGAGAGTCCCAAGCCCCCTCTGAAGTCGGTCACGAAGGCGCCTGCGCCCATCACGCCCGTCAAGAGCGGCGGCGGCAACGTCATCGACCTGAGCAAAGCCAGCCAGGCCGAGTACGAGGCATACCGCAAGCAACAGGGAGCGTGGTGGGCCAGGTGATACGTCACCGAATCTGAGGCCCCATCATGTCGAACACCCTTGTCACCTGCAGCATCGTCGCGAAGGAATCGCTGGCGATCCTGAAGAACATGCTCACATTCTCGGCCGCGTGCAATCGCGACTGGGAGGCCGAGTTCACCAGCAACATGTCCCGCGGCTATGCTCCGGGCCAGACCATCAACATCAAGAAGCCGCCGCGCTACACCTACCGCGCCGGCCGGGTCGCTGTTCCGCAGTCGACCGTCGAGACCACCGTCCCGCTGACCCTGGCGCAAGGTGGCTGCGACCTGAGCTTCACGAGCCTCGAGCGCACGCTGTCGCTGACGCGGCTGAGCGACAAGATCCAGGCCGCGATCGCGCCGGTGTGCAACGAGATCGACCGCCAGGGCCTCGACCTCGCGCGGCTGGCCTCGTACAACGTGATCGGCACGCCGGGCACTCCGCCCAACACGCAGCTGCTCGCGCTGCAGGCCATCACCGGCGTCAACCAACGGATGGACGAGAACGCGGCACCACGTGACCGTCGGCGCTCGCTGATCATGTCGCCGGCGCTCAACAGCTCGCTGATCATTGGCTATGCGGGTCTTTTCAACGAGCAAAAGTCGTTGAGCAAGCAGTACCGCGACGGTGTGATGCAGGACAACCTCGGCATCTCGCCGAGCATGGACCAGAACGTCGCGACCCACACCAACGGGACGCAGGCGGTGGCGGGCACCAACGTCAACGGCGCGGGACAGACCGGTTCGAGCATCACCGTCGTCGGCCTGGGCGGCACGATCACCCGCGGCACGAAGATCACGCTCCCCGGCGTGTTCAACGTCAACCCGCAGAGCCGCCAGTCGACCGGCGTGCTCGCGCAGTTCACGATCACCGCGGACGTTGCGGCGGCGGCCACGAGTCTGCCGATCGCACCGGCCATCGTGACCACCGGCGCCTTCCAGAACGTGACGGCCTCGCCGACCACGGGCCAGCCGTTCGTCATCTTCGGCACCGCGTCGGGCTCGTACAGCGCGAGCGTCGGCCTGCACAAGGACGCCTTCACGCTGGCGATGGTGCCGATGTGGGCGCCTCCGGGCGGCAAGGGGGTGATCGACGTGTCCCAGATGACCGACGACGGCTTCACCGTGAAGGTGACCGAGTTCTACGACGGCATCAACGACACCTCGATCATGCGTATCGACGTGCTCTTCGGGTGGGCCGCGACCTACCCGGAGCTGAGCTGCCTCTACGCGCTCTGAACCACCCAAGGAGCACACACCATGATTCTCATGAATCGCCCTTATGCCGGCTTCGCTGCTGGCGCCATCGTCGAGTTCTCGGCGGAGCTCGAGGCGGCGCTGATCGCCCAGGGCTTTGCGGTCACCAGCTCGGGTCCGGTCACCCCGGGCGCGCAGGCGACCAACGGGCTCGGACCCAACACGCTGCTGCCGCTCATCGTCGGCACCGCGGCGTGCGCCATCGGCGCGGCCACGGTCGTCATCACGAACCCGCTGATCGGCACGAACACGAAGGGCTTCGCCCAAGTGTCCCAGGCGGCCGCGGATGCGACCGCGCTGCGTGTCGAGCGCGTGTCGTGCGCCGCCGGCGCGATGACCATCACCCTCACCGCGAACGCGACCGCCGCGACCGAGGTGAGCTGGATGGCCGTGCTGGGCTGATTTCTCCCTGAGCGAGGTTGCCCGGCCCTTCGGGGTCGGGCCTTTTTGAAAGGAACCCGACATGTCGTACTCGAAGTGGGTCACCCGCGCGCCGGGGATTGGTGCCGTCCTGTGCGTGGACGAGGCCGAAGAGAAGCAGTTGCTCGACGACTGGGCTGCGCGCGACGCGAAGAAGGTCGAGAAGTCAGAGCCGCTGCCGGAGACGGTCGAGCCGACGCTTGCCGAAATGCGCGAGCTCGCCACATCGCTGGGCATCGAGTACGGCCAGACCTGGGGCGTGAAGCAGCTCCAGAAGGCGATCGCAGCCAAGGCCGCGGAAACGAAGTCGGAGTAGGGCAGTGCCCAGCCCGATCGCCGCCGTCGACCTGATCCAGTCCGCGATGCGGCTGGTGGGCATCCTCGAGTCAGGCGAGACCGCGACCGCGGACGAGATCAACGACGGCCTGGCGGTGCTCAACGACGTCATCGAGCAGTGGACGACGGGCACGCTGTCGATCTGGCAGACCGCGAACCAGTCGTTCCCGCTTGTCCCTGGGCAGAGTACCTACACCATCGGCGCCGGCGGCAACTTCAACACCACGCGGCCGGTGCGCATCGAGGGCGCCTACTGCACCGTGCAGGGCGTCGACTTCCCGATCGAGATCATCGATCAGCTCCAGTACAACCTGCTGAGCCTGAAGACGCAGCAGGAGCAGATCGGGCTCTTCTTGGTCTACCTGAACGACATGCCGCTGGGGCGCGTGATCCTGTGGCCGGTGCCGGCCGCGAACACGACGCTCACGATGAGCACATCGACCTCCCTCGCATCGGTCGCGACCACGTCGACCAGCATCGAGTACCCACCGGGCGGTTCCAAGGCGCTGCGCTACACGCTCGGCGTCGAGCTGGCCGGCGAGTTCGGAACCCCGGTGCTCCAGACCGTGATGGACACCTACCGTGAGTGCGTCGCCGACTTCAAGCGCTCGATGAAGCGCAAGGTCGTCTCCCAATTCGATCTCGCACTCGCCTCGCAAGAGCGCGCGATCTGGCTGAGGGGCTACTAAATGACCGTCCTCACTCGGAACACCCAGACGTTCAACCTCGAGGCCGACGAGTACGTGTCGCTGCGCGCCACCTCGGCGCTCGCGACCCTGACCAAGATGGTGCTCAGCGTGCCGCAGATCAGCGTGCGCTCGGGCGCCTGGAGCACGGTCATTCAGGGGCCTTGCGTGGTGGTTGTCGCCATCGCCTCGGGCTCCGTGGACTACACGCTCGGCAACTTCGAGAACGATCTGCAGGAGCTGATCGCTCCGCTGCTGCCGAACTGCCTCACGCTGCTCGACTCGACGGAGGCCTCGTTCGTGACGCAGGCTGCGGCCGCTGTCGCGGCGAGCCGGCCGCTCTACATGGATCGCCTGGTCACGCTCACGACCAACGCGCTCGCGATCCCCGACGGCCTGAAGATGTTCTCGGACTGGTCGGGCGGCTTCACCGGTACCGGCTACTGCGCGCCAGGCGACCGCATCGAAGCGATCGGCCTTCTGCACCAGGACTGCAACATCGGCTGGCGTTGGAGGACGACGTCGAACACGACGAACTTCACCTCGATCCAGGAGAAGTTCATCCGCTGCGCGACGCAGGCCATCGCCGACGCGGGTGCGAGCGGCTCGCTCATGCACGAGAACATCCGGATGTTCAATCCGTACTTCGAGGACTGCGCGTACTCGATGTTCCTGCAGCGGTGCCGCTACTCGCGCTTCAGCAACGTCAAGATCCGCTATTCGACGGCGAACAACACCTATCGCGGCATCGAGCTGAACGGTGGCCGCTACCTCTTGTTCGATCACCTGGATGTCGACGGCGGCCGCACTGGCATCGTCTTCGGCGAGCAGGGCACGAACGACTCGCTCGACAACTGCGAGGTCTACGAGCCGATCCTGCGCAACATCTCCGAAGAGTCGATCGGCCTCGACACGCGGGCCAACGAGGGCGGGGCGAGCGCGAACACCGCGCTCATGGACTTCTTCCGGCTCGACGGCAGCGACAACGGCGGCACGGTCGCCAGTACCACGCAGCTGTTCTTCGACTGGTCGGCCGCGACGATCCAGACGCCAGCCACACCTCCGGGCAGCACGATCTACGCGAACCGCGATTTCATCGCGCTGAACGGCAACAACAGGGGCAAGCGCTACCGAATCAGCGGAGCGCCAAGCTGGACGAAGCTCACGACCACCGCTCGTTGCAACGTCACGGTTCCGACCGCCGATGTGGCCGGCTTCGCCGCCGGCGACGAACTCGCCGTCGTCATCGCGCCGATCGGTGTGCGCATCACGCGGCCGACGATCTATCTCGGTACGCCGCTCGGCGGTCTCGGCTTTCAGACCGGGATCTCGTGCTGGGGCACCGGCAAGGACTGCGAGATCCTGCAGCCGAAGATCTACGGCGGCACGAACCGCAACGGGCTTCGCCTGGCGCACGTCAGCGGCATCTTGCCGCGCTCTGGCCGCCTGCGCATCACGACCGACACAGCCCAGCTGCCGGTCGACAACTGCCAGATCGTCGGCGCCGAGCTGTATGACTGCGATGTGACGCTGACGAACGCCAGCTACGGCACGAACCTCGCCGAGGTCACCTACCGCAACCCGCTGCGCGGGACGAAGCTGCACGGCAACGCGCAGATCATCGTCACGAACTGGAAGAACTCGGCAGGCGTCGAGGGCGCGAACCCGGCGTTCGACCCGGCGGTCATTGACCCGGCGCTGGCATGAGCGCCTTCCCGTTCGTCGGTGGGGCGTATCGAGCGAGGTCGCTGAACTTCGACGCTCAGGTGTGCCTGAACCTCTACGCCGAGGTGAGCGGGAGCGGCAATTCGAAGAGTGTCGCGATGCTCATCGGTACGCCGGGGCTTCTCGATCTATTCGACCTACCCGGCACCTCCGGCCCAATTCGCGGCACCTACCGCTTCACGGATGGCATTGCGCTGGCGGCTTCGAGTGACTCCGTGTTTGCGATCACAGGCCCGACAACGGTCAACCTGATCGGTGCCATCGCGGCAGGAACGACGCCTGTCAGCATGGCCGACAACGGCTCCATCGTCATGCTGGTCACTGGCACCGACGGCTACTTCATCGACCCGGTCGCGCTCACGATCACGCACATCGTCGACCCCGATTTCGTCGCCGGCGCAAAGGTCAGCTTCCTCGCCGGCCGATTTGTCTGGCCCAAGGCAAACACCGGGCAGTTCCAGTGGACGGAGGTCTACGGCACGGACATCGATGGGTTGTCGTTTTCCACGGCCGAGTCGTCGCCCGACCCGATCGTCACGCAGATTGCAGGCTTCGGCGAGTTGTGGGAACTGGGGCAGAACTCGACCGAGGTATTCCAGCCGTCACAGGACGCCGACGAGCCGTTCGTGAAGGTGCAGGGCGCCTCGATGGAGATCGGGTGCATTGCGCCGAACTCGATCGCGAAGATCGACAGCAGCTTCCTGTGGCTCGGCCGCAGCGACGAGGGCGCCGGCATCGTCTGGCGCGCGGTGAACTACCAGCCGCAGCGGATCAGCACGCACGCCATCGAATTCGCCTTCGCGGGGTACGGCGATCTGAGCGACGCGATCGCCTTCACGTACCAGCAGGAAGGTCACAGCTTCTACGTAATCAGCTTCCCGGCGGCGAACAAGACATGGTGCTACGACATCAGCACCGGACTGTGGCACGAGCGCGCGTTCCGAGACACGGCGACCGGTGCTCTCGAGCGCATCCGCCCCGTATGCCAAATGCAGTTCCTAGGCGACACGATCGTCGGAGACAAGGATCTTGCGCGCCTGTACCGCTGGCGCCTCGATGTCTACGAAGATGGATCGGCCGTCCCGATCCTTCGGCGCCGCACGTGCCCACACCTGTCGGCCGGCCTGAAGCGCCAGTTCTTCCACTCGCTGCAGATCGACATGGAAACCGGCGTCGGAAACCCGTTCAACCCAGGCGAAAGCCCACAGGCCATGCTGCGCTGGAGCGATGACGGCGGCCACACCTGGTCGAACTCGCACTGGACTTCCATCGGGCGCATCGGAGAGTACCGCACGCGCGCCCGTTGGCGACGCCTCGGCTGGTCTCGCGATCGCGTCTTCGAAGTCACGATCGCCGATCCGGTGAAGGTCTGCATCATCGGCGCGGACGCCGAGGTCACGGTGGGTGCGTCATGAGCCGCTTCATCTTGCCGGTGAACGGACAGCAGCCGCTCGATCCGCGGACCGGGGCTTTCAATCGCCCTTGGTACCTGTTCTTCCAGGCCGTGTTCGATCGCATAGGCGGGGCCGATGGGACCGGCAACGCGGTGATCGACGCGGCCATCAGCGACCTGCGCGCGGAACTCGCCACGGCCCCGGACTCGACGGCCGCTCTGGCGTCGGTCGAGCAGGCCTTCAACGAGTTCCGCGCCGCGCAGACGGTCATCGATGCCGCGCAGATCGCAGCGACGAATGCTCTCGCGGCGCGCGTCAGCGATCTCGAGACGCTGGAGGCCTTCGCATGACGGTTACCGCAAAGCGCCTCGTCAGCGGCTCGCAGCTCACAGGCGCCGCTGCGACGTACTACACCGCGCCGCTGGCCACCAAGGCAGTCGTGAAGAACGCGAACGTCTGCAACTCGACGGCCGGCGCCGTCAATCTCACGGTGCACCTGGTGCCGAACGGCGGCGCCGCGGGCGCGACGAACATCCTCATCAGCGCGCGGGCTGTGGCGCCGGGCGCCGTCGACAGGTGCCCCGAACTCGTCAACCAGGTGATCGAGGCCGGCGGAACGCTGCAGGCGCTCGGGCTGAGCCTGACGCTTGTCGCGAGCGGAGTGGAGATTTCATGAACGAGATCTCGCTCGACATCAACGCGCTCGAGGCGAAGATGCTTCAGCACGAACAGGTGCCGTGCCCTGTCGCGCACTACTTCGGTCCAGGGATCTACATCCGCGAAGTGACGCTGCCCGCCGGAGCGGTCGCCATCGGCCACCGCCAGCGCTGCGAGCACTTGAACATCATGATCAAGGGCCGAGTCGAGATCATCGATGATGACGGCTCCGTTCGAGAGCTCGTCGCCCCGCTGATCTATGTCGGCAAGCCGGGGCGAAAGGTCGGGCGCATCCTCGATGACACGGTCTGGCAGAACGTCTATGCCACCACTGAGCGCGACATCGACAAGCTCGAGGCGACCTATCTCGACAAGAGTCCGGCGTGGGTCGCCAACGATCAGGCGCGCCAGCAAGTCGCCGCGCTGCAGCGCGAGGCAGACCGAGAGGACTATCGCAGGGTCATAGCCGAGGCTGGGTTCACGCACGCACTGGTGCGCCAGCAATCGGAGAACGAAGCGGACCAGATCGATATGCCGGCAGGCGTTCAGGTTCGTGTCCTCCCGTCGCCGATTGAAGGCCGCGGCTTGTTCCTCAGCACCCCAGTGGATGCTGGCGAAGTCATTGCGCCGGCGCGCATCGGCGGCATGCGCACGCCAGCCGGGTGCTTCACGAATCACTCCATGTCGCCCAACGCGCGGATGGTGCTGCGCGAAGGCGGCGACATCGACCTTGTGGCGCTGCGGCGCATCGAAGGATGCCGCGGCGGAGACCCGGGCGAGGAAGTGACGATCGACTATCGGCAGGCACTTGGCTTGTCCGGCATCACGTTCGAGGAGCGGCCATGTCTGGCATAGCAACAGCAATCGTCGGCAGCGCAGTCATCGGTGGCGCTGTCGCATCGCGCGGCGCGAGCAAGGCTGCTGATGCGCAGACGCAGGCCGCTCAAACGGCGAGCGACACCGAACTGGCGATGTTCAACCAGAACCGCGAGGACTACGCGCCTTGGCGGGAGGCTGGTGTCGGCGCACTCGGCCAACTGGCAAGCGGGCTCGGCATCCGCGGCAAGGAGACATTCGACGAGCAGGCCTACCTGGCGGCCAGGCCGGACGCCGCTGCATGGCTCGAGCAGAAGCGCCAGGAAGGCGATCCTCAGACTGCCTACGACCACTACGTTGCCGACGGATCTCGGCAGCCGGGCGTGTTCGGCGAATCGTCCCCCGGCTTCGGCGAGTTCAACCGCGACTTCTCGCTGGCCGACTTCCAGGCCGATCCGGGCTACCAGTTCCGTCAGAGCGAGGGGCAGCGGATGCTCGAGGGCAGCGCTGCCGGCCGTGGCGGACTGCTCAGCGGTGCCACGCTGAAGGCGCTGTCGAAGTACGGGCAAGACCTCGCGTCGCAAGAGTACGGCAGCGCCTACAACCGCTACAACGCGGACCTCGATCGTCGATTCAACCGCCTCTCTGGAATCGCCGGCACGGGACAGACGGCGACTCGCGATGTCGCGCAGCTCGGCTCGCAGACGGCGCAGAGCATCGGCCAGAACCAGATCGGCGCCGGCAACGCTCGAGCGAGCGGCTACGTCGGCCAGGCCAACGCCATCGGCGGCGCCGTAAACAGCGCGGGGCAATACATGCAGCTTCGCGACCTGATGAAGACGACGCAGCCAGTGGCCAACCCCGGCTGGTACAGCGGCGGCCAGTCGTGGGGCGGATCGGCTGCTGATCCCTGGTACGGCTGAGGACGAAACATGCCGATCGATCCATCCATCGCCCTGCGCTCTGTCTCGCAAATCGACTCGCCTTTCGAGTCGTTCGGGAAGGCCGCGAGCCTGAAGTCTCTGCTCGGCCAACAGCGGCTGCAGGAAATGCAGATCCAGCAGGCTCAGCGGCAGCAGGAGGAAGAGCGCGCGCTGAACGACGCCTATCGCACGAACGTCGGGCCGGGCGGCGCGTTGAACCGTGGCGCTCTGCTGAGCAGCCTCGCGAGCGGCGGCATGGGCTCACGTATCCCCGCGCTGCAGAAGCAGTTTGCAGAGGCCGACAAGGCCGGGCTCGATGTGAAGAACACGCAGGGCCAGATCGACGAGCGCACGTACAACCTCGTGAAGAAGCGCACCGAGGCCACGAACGGCATGTTCTCTGCGCTGCTGCAGAAGCCAGACGTGACGCATCAGGACGTGATCGCCGGCCTGTCGGGGCTCGTGAATCAAGGACTCGTCACGCCTGAAGAAGGCCTGAAGGCTGTTCAGTCGCTCCCGAGCAATCCGCAGGCGCTGCGTTCGTTCCTCATGCAGAAGGGGCTGGAAAGCCTGGATGCGGCGAAGCGGCTCGACATGATGACGCCGCAGTTCAAGACGATCGACGCCGGCAACCGCATCCTTCAGGGCACGGTCGACCCGATGACGGGCCAGTTCTCGCAGGCCCAAGGCGCACCGATCGTCAAGGCTCCGGAAGGCTTCACCGTCGGTCTAAACGGCCAGCTCGCGGTGGACCCGGGCTACCTCAAGGCAAAGTCCCAGATCGCGCAGGCCGGCTCGACGAAGCTGAGCATCAACACTGCCAAGCCGCTGCTCGACACGATGGCCGAAGGCCTTGGCAAGCAGCTCGACGCCGGCCTCTCCGGAGCGCAGTCGGCCGTGCAGACGGTGCAGAACGCGCAGACGCTGCGCAAGCTGCTCGACTCCGGCAACCTCATCACCGGCCCGGGCGCCGACGCGCGCGTGATCATGGCGCAGATCGGCTCCGCGCTCGGGGTGGGCGGTGGCAACGACGCCGAAAAACTCGCCAACACCAGGCTTGCGATGCAGGCCATGGCGAAGTCCGAGCTCGACGCCGCACAGAGCATGAAGGGGCAGGGCGCCATGTCCGACGCCGAACGCGCGCTCGTGAAGCGCGCAGCGGGCGGCGACATCAGCATGTCCGCGCCCGAGCTCAAGGCGCTTGCCGCCGGCCTGGAGAAGAACGCCAGGGCTCGAATCGGACAGCACCAGCAGAACGTCGAGCGCCTGAAGGCGATCCCGCAAGCCGAGGGGCTGATCCCGTTCTACACGATCAACTCGCCGGCGGAGATGCCGACAGCGGCGCCAACTGGTGTGCCGCCCGACATCGAGGCCATCCTGCGCAAGCACGGGGCGAAGTGATGGCAACGCGCGAAGAGATCATGCAGGCCATCGTCAACGCCGACAAGGCGGGCGATTCGGCCTCCGTGCGCGCGCTCGGCACCTACCTGAAGGGAATGGACGCGCCGGCGGAGCAGCCGGCAGCCGTCGAGGCCGGCAGCGCGCTCCGCGGCATTCCGCGTCAGCTTGGGCTGACGGCTCGGTACGGCATGGAGGGCCTCGCGCAGGGCCTTGAAATCGGAACCGAGCCGATCCGCCGCCTCATCGTCAACCCGATCGCGCGCGGCCTCGGACTGCCAGAGGTCGGCCGGCTGTCGGAGACCGCAGCGAAGGGTGCCGACGCCGCCGGACTGCCCACTCCGCAAGGTGCAAATGAGCGCGTCGTCGGTGACGCTGCCAGGCTCGTCGCAGGCGCAGGCGGCTTGGCCGGAGGTGCTCGCGCGCTATCGAGCGGCGCGACGGGCCTGGTCAAGGCCGGCGCAGACGTGCTCGCTGCCAATCCGGGCCAGCAGGCGCTGGCTGCGGCCGGGTCCGGTCTCGCCGGCGGCGCAGTGCGCGAGGCAGGCGGAAGTCCGGTCGAGCAAGCCGTCGCGTCGATGGCTGGCGGCATCGCGACGCCGGCCCTGTTCAACGCCGGCAAAGGCGCAGCCGACTCGGCGAAGCGGCCTCTCACGCCGTCATCTGTCGTCGAGCGCGAAGCCGAACAGCAGATCGAGCTCGTCATGCGCAACGCAGGGATCGACTGGGGCAACGTGCCGGAGCGAGTGAAGCAAGGTCTTCGGCAGGAGGTCGGGCAGGCCCTTTCGACCGGACGAGAACTCGACCCGGAAGCGGTTCGCCGGCTTGCGGTCCTCCGCCAGGTGCCAGGGCTGCAGCCGACCCGCGGGGCGATCACGCAAGATCCCGTGCAGATCACGCGAGAACGCAACCTCGCGAAGACAGGAGCTAACAGCACCGATGTCAGCCTCCAAAAGCTCCCCGCTGTGGAGAACAGCAATACGCGGGCTCTTCTGGGGGCTCTGGACGAGGCTGGGGCGCGCGGTGCTCCGGACGCTTATGCGACGGGCCAGAGGGTAATCGGCGCGCTCGAGCGTGAGCGCCAGGCCGCGCAGACGAACATCGGAGGCCTGTACAACCAGGCGCGCGATACGGCCGGCCGGAGCGCTCAGCTAAACGGTGCCGAGTTCACGCAGCGCGCGAATCAGGCCCTCGACGAAGCTCTCCTCGGCGGAGCGCTGCCGCCGTCGGTGGCCGACCATATGAACCGGATCGCGACCGGCAAGGTTCCGTTCACGGTCGACTATGCCGAGCAGCTGAAGACTGCCATCGGCAATTTGCAGCGCGCGTCCAGCGACGGGCAGACGCGCATGGCGCTGTCGAAGGTGCGTCAGGCCTTGGACGAGACGCCGCTTGCCTCGGCGCCGAGCGTGAACCCAGGTGCGCTGCCGGCCGTTCCGGGCACCGTGCCGCCGAGTCCAGTTGCCCTCGGCGAGGAATCGATCTCCGCTTTCAACAAGGCGCGCGCGGCCAATCGCGACTGGATGCAGCGCGTCGAGCGCACGCCGGCGCTGAAAGCTGTCGTCGACGGTGTCGAGCCGGACCAGTTCGTGCAGAAGTTCATCACCGGCCAAGGCGCAACGGTCGCCGACGTGCGCGAGCTCCAGCGCGCCGTCGCAGGCAGCCCCGAGGCGCTCAGCGCGGTGCGCCAGAACCTCGTCGCTCACCTGAAAGGCGCGGCGACGAACAACACCGAGGATGTGACGAAGTTCAGCCCCGCGGCGTACAGCGCGGCGCTCAATCGAATCGGCGATCGCAAGCTCTCGGCCTTCTTCAGCCCCGAAGAGATTCAGCAGCTTCGCGCCGTCGGCCAGGCCGGCACCTATCTCTCGGCGCAGCCGGCCGGCTCGGCGGTGAACAACTCGAACAGCGGGGCGATGCTGTTCGCTAGAGCGATGGACCTGCTGGACTCGGTATCCGGGAAGCTCCCGCTCGGGCTCAGCACCATGATCCAGGGCACTGTGCGCGGCGTGCAGCAGGGGCAGGCACTGAACGTCCCGAAGTCGCTGACGGCCCCCGGCCAATCGCGCCCGCTCAGCGAGCTGCTCGGCTATCCGGCGGTGTACGGCAGCCTACTTGCGGCCCAGCCAGCCCAGGGCCGCCAGGACGACAAGCGCCCCTAGGTAGCCGATGAAGATCGGATTGAAGCCCCAGAGCGTGTCCATCCCCAAAGCATAGCCCAGGAACAGCCATGTCAGCAGTCGTCCTTCCGGAGGGTAAGCAGAGCTTCACCACGAACGCCGGACTCCCTGGCGTCGGGTTCAAGCTCTACACGTACGTGCCCGGCACGAGCACGCCGAAGTCGACCTATACCGACCAGACCGGAGGCCCGACAAACACGAATCCGGTGATCGCGAATGCGCGCGGGGAGATGACCGTCTACTGGAATGGCGCCTACGACGTCACCCTGAAGGACTCGCTCGACAACCTGATCTGGGGTCCGCTCAGGCTCGAAACGCCGGAGGCTGCCGGTTCCGCGGCCGCACTTCGCGCCGACCTCGCGAATGCGGTGAGCAATACCGCCGGCGCCGCCATCGTCGGATACACCGAGGGCCTCGGGTACCCGGCGCTCTCCGTCGGCAAGCGACTCGAGGACATCCTCAACCCGCCGGCCAACTACACCGAGACGCGAGCCATCGGCGTAGCAGCGGCGGGGGCTAACAATGCCCGCGCGAACATCACGACGGCAAGCGGCAATGCAAGCGGAACGTCGGACATTCGCGGCCGCCAGGAAACGATCACCTATTCGGGCGCGAACGCCGCAGCCCAGGTGAATGCGCGCAACACGCAAGTCGAGCTGCGTCACACGGCGGGGGCGGTCACCTTCGCGATGGCCGATCAAGCATTCGTTCGCCTGGGCCTGGCGGGAAGCGCGACCGGCAACGTGACGACCGCGCGTGTGTACGAAGCCCACATCGCCAACGAGAGCAACAACACCATCGGGGAGTGCAGCTCGTTCACGGCCGCCGATGTCGACCTGATCGACGGCACCGGCACGGTGGCGAATGTGTTCGGCTTCAACGCCGGCAATCTCGGGCATGCGACGCGCATCACCGGCATTGCCGCAGGCGTTCGAGTCAGCAACATGACCCAGGGCGCGCCGACCACGGCTGCCTTCTACACCGACATGTCCGGCGGCACCGGCATGTACTCGATCCGCTCTGTCGGCGCGGCGAAGTTCTCGCACTTCGGCGCCGGCCGCTTCGGTGACTCGACGGTGCCAGGCGATTCGCTGGAGGTCAACGGTTACTGCAAGCTGAGCACGGACGGCACGATCGTCTCAGGCGGATCGTTCCACGAGCTTATCAGCCACCGCGACGACTACATCGCACAGTGCCGGAACAAGACCGCCGGCACGCCCAACGGCCTGGACGTCTTCTTCAGCGCCGCCGCTCCGAACAACACGACGCAGATCTTCGCGCGCTACCGGGACAACGCGGCCAATCGCTGCCTGATCTACAGCAACGGGAATCTGCAGAACGCGAACAACAGCTACGGCGCGATCTCCGACGCCAAGCTGAAGACCGGGATCCGCGATGCCGGTTCGCAGTGGGACGACATCAAGGCGCTGCGCCTGCGCAAGTACAAGCTGATCGCCGACGGCGAAGGCGCCAGGGAGCACCTCGGCCTGGTCGCGCAAGAGGCCGAGCTCGTGTCTCCCGGCCTGGTGTACGACAGCCCAGACGAGGACGGCACGACCACGAAGGGCGTGCAGTACAGCGTGCTCTACCTGAAGGCGGTCAAGGCCCTGCAGGAAGCCATGGAGCGCATCGAGGCGCTCGAGGCGAAGGTCGCCAAGCTCGTCTGAGAGATGGACATGCCACCCACCCGCGAAACCGACCACGGCCAGTTCAACGGCAAGGAGCCGGTGATCAAGATCACGCGCGAGATCCCCATGCCGTGGATCCTGACGGTGCTGGCGGCCGTCGCCGTGCAGGCAGCTGGCCTCGTCTTCGGCATGCGCAGCATCAGCGAGAAGCAGACGGAGCAGAGCGCCAAGCAGGCCGAGATCGGCACAGAGGTCAAGTCGATCAACGACAAGCTCAACCGGGCCGATGTGGCAGGCGCGAAGGCCGAGTCGGAGGTGAAGTTCAAGCTCGAGGATCTGAGCCGGCGCGTCACCGTCATCGAGGCGCGGGAAGGCAGGACGGCGAAGTGAACAAGTCGCTGATGGCCTCCGACTTCGTTCAGGCGGCCGCACTGCTCGGGTGCGAGGCAGCGGCGATCAAGGCCGTCGCCGAGGTCGAGTCGCGCGCCAGCGGCTTCAACCCCGACGGCTCGCCGGTCACACTCTTCGAAGGGCACAAGTTCCACCAGTTCACGAAGGGCCGCTTCGACGACACGCACCCGACGCTGAGCTATGCGGAATGGACGCGCATCCACTACGGCGCGACCTGGCAGGACGAGCAAGCTCGGCTCGAGATCGCGATCACTCTCGACCGCCCGGCAGCGCTGATGTCCGCGAGCTGGGGCAAGTTCCAGATCATGGGCTTCAACCACGCCGCAGCCGGCTACGTCGACCTCGAGGCCTTCGTCGTCGACATGTGCCGGACCGAGCGTGAGCACCTGCTGGCCTTCTGCGCATTCGTCAAGACGAACGGTCTCGACGATGAGCTGCGCGATCGCCGCTGGTCCGACTTCGCGCTTCGGTACAACGGCAAGTCATACAAGGCGAACCGCTACGACCTGAAGCTCGCGCAGGCCTATGCGCGCTACGTCGCACAGGGGGCGTCATGAAGTTCCCACGCGGACCTCAACCGAAACCGCCCCTCTACCCGCCCGGCTACGTCCCGCCGCCGGACTTCCGCATCAACCCCCAGACCGGGATGCTCGAGACGATCGCGCCTCTCGTCAACAAGCCCAAGGAGTAGCCCCATGCAACTCATCGCCGCGCCGTCGCGCGAACTGAAGAAGTACTCGACCTGGGTGCTCGCCGCACTGATCGCATTCGATGCGGCCGCAGCGATCCTCGAGCTGATGGCGGCAGACCACTCGCTCACGCTGAGCCAGGTCGCGATCGGAAACATCGTCCTCGGCGCGCTGACCAAGGTCGCGCAGCTGGTCCAGCAACAGATCCCCGCCACCGCAGAGCAGAAGGTCGAGATCGTCCAGCGCGCGGTATCTCTGCCGGTCAAGAAGGGGGAGATCGACCCCGAAATCACGATCGATGTCGCAGCCCCACCCACCGTCACAGGAGATCAGAAATGAAGCACCGTTTGCACCTCATCTGGCTGGCGTTCGCGCTCGCGCTGCTCGCGGCGTGCGCGTCACCCGGAACCGGAGACCCGCGCCAGCAGGCGGTCGAGGCTGCCTACAAGGCTGGCGTCACGCTCGACGCCGCGATCACCGCCACGCGCGGCGCGGTGCGCTCGGGCGCGCTGAAAGGCCAGGACGCGCAGAACGCGCTGCGTGGCTTCGAGACGTCCATGGCGAGCCTCAAGGCAGCGCAGGCGGCGCTGGCGGCATCGCCCTCCGAACCCGCCTCAGGAGCAAAGTGACATGGCACTCGACCCCCGTTTCACGACCATCATCGCCGCTGCCGGCGCAGCGGCCTCAGCCTTCAACCCGCAGGGCGCAGCCGTCACGACCACGCTGACGGCGCTGCTGCAGGCCGCTGCGGACTTCCAGGCTGCGCATGCCGCCGGCGAAGTCACCGACGCCGACCTCGCCGCGATCATCGCGAAGGCAGACGCGAACCTCGCCGGGCTGCGTCAGGACATCGCCGCCCAGAATCAGCCGACCACGTGAACTCGCTCGAGCAGGTCGCCGGCTGGTCCGTCAACGGCCGGTACTTCTCCCGCAAGGAGGACGCTGCTGCCGAGAAGGCGCGGCTCGACTTCTTCGACTGGGTCGAGGCGAAGCACGGCAAGAACGGCCTGGCCGTCGCGCGCTCCGTGTGGGCCGACTTCATCGTGACGGCGCGCACGCCCATCAACTCCACCGAAGGGAATCCCCCATGAAACGCATCCTCACCTTCGCCGCCGCCCTGCTGGCGCTCGCCGCCCAGGCCGCCCCGTTCCTGCAGACCGCGGCGCCGTACCCGTTCCCGGCCAACTACCCGCAGTCGGCCTACACGTTCAGTGCCGTCGCGACTCCTGGGCCGTTCAGCCTGACATGCACCGTGCAGTCCGGCAAGCCGATGTGTGACGCAGCGCCGGCGCTTGCCGTGCCAGTGCCGAGCCTCAGCTTCGTGTTGACCGTGACGCGCACTGCTGGATGCGACGCGACTGGCGCCACTTGCTGGACTGGAGGGTCGGCGCCGTCCGTCCCTTTCGTGCGGACGCTTTCGGACCTTCCTGTCGGCGCGGCGACTGGCTTGCTCCTGGGGCCCTGATCTGCGAGACAGTGGTCAGGCCGAGATAGGCCGCTAGCTTGCCAGGATCGCGCCTGGGAGGCGATCGGCAGGTGGGTGAGGCCAGGGTAGCCAGCCTGTCTAAAAGTACGCGCCAGAGGCCAAAATCTCCAAGGCGAAGATCGGCGATGATGGACGTTCGGTCTTAGACAGCGAACGCCACACAGCGAGCACTGGCGCGGCCTGCAGCCAGATTAGTCACATGGTGCTGCATCATTGGAGTATGGCCTAAGGCGTTGATTTCAAAGCTATTTCTGTCCAACGTCTAGGCCCTGTCTAAAACTCGGCCCGTCAACCTCGGGCGTTTCGCGGTCGCGCAGGTAGCGCGCGGTCATGTTTGGGCTCGTGTGGCCTAGCAGTGCCTGGGCATCCTTCCCCTGTCGTTTGGCGGTCGTCGCCGACTTCGCTCGGCCATCGTTCAGCCTCGCGTTGACGACGCCGGCCGCTTCGCAGGCGGTGTTCCATTGCAGGAGCACGCTGCGGTAGTCGGGCGCCTTCCCGCGGCGGCCGCGCAGCAGCGTCAGCGCCGGGACGGTGGTCAGCGCGTTCGCCGCCGCGACGGCCGCCTTCAGGTCGGGTGACCAGCGCACCACCAGCCGCGCGCCAGTCTTCTGCTGCTCGAAGACGATCCCGTCGTCGGTCAGCTGACTGCGCCGGATCTTGAGCACGTCGTTGATCCGCTGGCCGGTGAGGTACTGCAGCTGCATGATGACGCGCAGCCGCGGGCCGGCCTTGTCGAAGATGGCCTGCCACTCGGCGTCGGTGATCAGCCGCTTGCGCTTCGCCTCCGCGTAGCGCGCCACGCCGACGCACGGGTTCGTGTCGACGATCTGCCGCTCGACGGCGTCGGCGAACACCTGACGCAGGAACGACAGCACCCGATTGGCCATGTTCGGCGTCTCGGCCAGCGACTGCTTGATCGCCGCGACGTGCTTCGACTTGACATCGTGCGGCTCGAACTGCTTCAGCTTGCGCTTGAGCACGTCGGCGGCGTAGCGGTACTGCTGCTTCGTCGTGGCGGCGAGCTTGGACGGCAGAGCGCCGTGGAAGTCCTCGATCAGCTTCGGCATGCCGCCGAGCTTCTCGGCCTCGACCAAGCGGGCGTATTCGGCCAGCGCCAGGCCAAGGTCCGAGCCGAGCCGCGTCCACTTGTTGGCCCGCACCAGGTAGAACGCCCCGTGCTTCAGGTAGAAGCAGGGCGGGTAGGGGCCTTTGGACTTGCGGGGGCGGTTCAAGGCAGCAACTGAGGTTCGCGCGGCGCCGCAATCGTACCGTCACCCCCGAGCAGCCTTTCGGCTACGGAGCGCAGGACCACCAGCGTGCCGTCCGGCCGCCGGCTGTAGGGCAGGCGCATGTGCTCGAGCACGCGAGCCTGCGCGTCACTGCGGCGCCGGCCGGTGAACTCTCGCAGTTCTGCGGGCGTCAGCGTGAGCACCTTCTACCCTCCTGGCTCAGGCTGATAGCCGGTACTCGTACCGGCGATTGCCCCAGTTGTACCAAGCTGGCTGTTCTTCGCGATCGTGTCCAGTCAGACGGCGCTCGACAGTCGTCAGCCATGCCGTGCGGTCCTCTGCGACCTCGACCGGATGCCACGCGAACCAGCGGTGCCACTCGCGCTCAAACTCCCATTGGGGCCGAAGCGCGGCGGCCTTTATCGCGTCCTTGGCCGCGTTCGATTCCTTGTGCCAAAGCATGCTTCTACCCTCCTGCCTGCCCTGGAGCAGTTACTTGCTCAGCGGTCCTCGCACGAGATGTCACTTCGCGCTCGATCATTGGGCGCAGGATCGCAGCCGCGCTGTAAATCGCATACCAGCAGTTCGTCGGGGTAGGCTGATGGCATGCATGAGCCAAGTCGGCCAACTCGTCGGGAGGCAACTGGCGAATGCTCGTCTCCATGTTCGCCACGATCTCGGCGTATGGCTGGAGGTCGCGCTTCCATTGGTCTTTGCTCACAGCCTCTCCTTTCCGTGCTCATCCGTCTTCCAGCCTACCGGCAGGGGCAGTGCCTCGGGGGAGGGGTGGGTAGTCACAGGATCGGCTCCAGCGGTGTGTCGTAGGCCAGCATCAAAGGGTGCCTCGGCAGGCGGTCTTTCGTGAAGCCAAGCGCCATCGGCCGGTAGCCATGCGCACGGATCATGCGCAGCACCTCGACAGGCCTCGACAGGCCCTTGGCGTTCGCGCCCCAGCCGCACACCACCGTGCCGTCACCCATCGCGCAGGCCCTGAGGATGTAGACGTCGTTCTCAGGGCCGACTTGGTAGCCGGCGCGCTTCAGGTCGCCGAAGTCGGTCGCGCAGAAAGCCCACGGATTGCAGAACACCTGACCGCCGTAGCCAAGCCGCTCGCTGAAGCCGCGCCCCTTGATCCACGTCGGGTCGGACATCATTTCGCCGCTCTCTTTGAGTTTGCCTGCCACGCTGGGGTTGAGCAGGCACCAAGGCAGGATGGGCTTCGACTCGTCCCACACCCACGTCAGCAGGTAGCGGAACAGGCCGCACTCGGAGAAGATGGCATCGGTCATCTCACTCGCTCCCGCTTCCAGCGCTTCCATCAGCCGTGCTTGAGGGCGCAGCAGGAGCAGTACGGCAGCGGACGGCCTTCTCGGAGCGCTTGCGGAATTCGTAGATGCGGCGGCGAAGCGTCGTCGCGAACTCGCAGCGGCCGGTCTGCGCGTCGTGGAACTGATCCCACGCGAGCGGCTTGTGTGGCTTGTCGACGGACTCCCACGCCGCGCGCTTCACGTCCTCGAACTCGACTGACGTAAGGAAGTGATCGGCTGCGGTCGCCATGTACTCCGCGAACTCCAGCGCCTTCTCGAACGCCTCGCGCTCGCTCAGCGGCTCTACTTCCTGTGCAGGAGGGGCGGCGGCTGGCGCTGCTAGCGCAGGATGGGTGCCGAACTGCCCCTCCATTTCCGCGTCGCGGCTGTAGAGCACCGCTCCCTGCGTCTTCGCCTTGTCGTCAGGCACAGCTACCTGGGTAGCCGATTGAGGAGCGGAGATGGCGAGGCGGTCCCCCAGCAACAGAGCTGCCTCCTCGTACTTTGTCGGTACGCGAATGGCGGCGCCAAGGATGTTTCCCTCCATGTCGCCGTCGATGTAGATCCACACGCTACCGTCTGGATCGCACCCGACGCGAAGGCCGAGTTGCTCTGCTTGAGGCGCCGCGGGAGTCTTGGGGGTGGTGTCCATCTGCCTTACTCCGTCGCGTTCGGCTCGGCGAGCCAATACCTGATGATCTGTTCGCTGAACTGCGGCAGCTTGCAGAGCGACACCCACTTGCCATCGGCGTGCGGGATGAACAGCCAGCCCCGTTGTGGATGGCCGTCCTCAAAGCACACGGCGCAAGGAACGTTCTGCCACGCGCCGTTCGGCAGCTCAGGGATCGTCGGGTCCACCGGCTCTCCCGCTTGCACCTCTACTGCTGCCGCTTGAGGCGGGGATACCGCACTCGTCCTCTTGTTCCACTGCTCCACCAGCAGCGGCATCGGGTCTTCTCCGCAAGCGAAACGCAGGTTCGTACTACAGCCGCAGGTATCGCACGCGATGAAATATCCGCCTTCGTCAGGGTGATCTTGTGTCTCCGTGTCCACGCAATCGGCGCTTGCGTTGCCTCCGCAGAATGGGCACGGTTTCAGGCGGTCACTGTCGTCTTGGATGTCGTTCATGACTTGGCCTCAGGCTCGTATTTCGCCAAACGCCGACAAAGGTCGAGCTGCTCTGCGATTGCAGCCTCGTCGCTGCTGGTATTCCACAGATGGTTCAGCGTTAGCACGGCGTCTCGCAGGCTTGGAGGTTGAGGCTTGGGTGCCGCAGGACAACGACACGTCCACAGTCCTCGGTGATCGACTTCCTCACAGCAGCAAACCGGACACGCCCCCTTCGCTGGCTCTGCTTGAGGCAGGGCCGATGCGGCGAGGGCGCGCAAGTGCGCAGCAGCGCGCCAGTGCATGCCGGCGTCTCGCGTGTGGGCCGCGATCTCGTCACGCGTCCTGCTGCTCGCCGCCTTGCTGCTGAGCCAATGCTCGTCGACCAAATCCATCAGGCGCTTTACCCACAGATCGAGGTCCCACGCCTCTTCGGCGCTCGGCTCTACCTGTACCTGAGGTGCTGCTGTGGGGGTGGCGAGCGCGAAAGCGTCGGCCACCGTCGAGAGTGGCGCCTCGGCGAGGCGCATGCGATCGTCGCCGAAGAACTGCCGGTTCATCGCGTTGAACTGGCGATCGTGAATGGCGCTATGCAGCGGCTCAAGCGCCTTCTCGATGTCGACCAACGGCTGCTCCATCCAGCCGAATGCCGGGCGAGTCTCTGGTCGCTCCTTGCCGCCGAACCGAGCGTGAGACAGCGTCAAGTACAACGACTGGACTTGCTCGTGGCTCAGCTTCAGCGTGAACGGCTCGCTCGGCACCTCTGCTGCAGGCTGTACGAGAGCGGCGCGAGCGTTGGCAACCTTGGCTGAGATCCAGGCGTTCCACGCGGCCTCCCGGACCTCGCTGTCGTGCAGCCGGCAATCTTTGCCAGGGCGCAGGTAGCCGGTGTCCGCATGGAACAGCGCTGCGACACGCTCGAAGCAATCGTTCCAATCCTCGCCGTCGCGGAGGTACAGAACCTCAAGGGCGGCCAGCGCTTCGCGGGTGGTGTCGGTCATGATGGCTCCCCGTTTGCAGTGGCCTGAACCGGCCGTTCGTTTTCATGCGGGCAGAACTCAAGCTCGCCGCCCTCGTTGTGCGCTTCCTCGTGCATAGCGTCGTAGCACTCCGGGTGCCACTTGTGCCGCTGGAGTTCGCGGTCATAGACGGAGCGCTCATCGATGTACGGTGATGCGGCGGCGATGCTCTCCCCGCACCAAATGCAGCGGTGTGCCTTTTGAGCAATGCGCGTCTTCTCGCTCAGCAGCGTGTAGCTCATCCCTCACCTCCCCATTGGGCTCTTAACCATTTCGAGCACGCCGGGCTTGCCATCGATGGTTATGCGAACGCGGATCACCTCGCCGGTCCACTCGCTCAACAAAGCGCCCAGCGAATCCAGTAGCCCCGCGCATGCGATAAATGTCGTTCCAGCGTCGTTGGTCTTCACCAGCACGTTCGCTTGCTCCAACAGCTTGCGCTTCATTGCGATTTCGTTCATCCCTCACCTCCCTGAGTTCCGCCGGCCGATGGAGCGGGCGCGAGTTGACCCGCGGAGAAGCCTCCGCCCCATCCCTTGCTGATATGGACGCTGTAGTGAGCGGGCGCGATGGCCGTCACGGTCCCAATCTCCCCGGTTGACACGATCTTTACCCGTTCGCCCATCGCTGGCTGCCACGCCGGCTCTGCTGCAGGAGCGGATGCGCTGCGGGAGCGGGCTTCGAGGTCGCGAACGTAGGCGAACAGGGCCACACGCTTTGCGTGGTAGCCCTCCAGGTATGGCTCGTGGTTCTGCGCCGCACATTCGAAGGCGTTCAGCAGGTAGTCGAACTGGGTGAGCTTCTCGTCAGGCATTCGGGGTCTCCTTGAGGGCGGCGCGAGCTTGCAGAAGCGCTTTGCGGAGGTGCTCAGATGGGATCAAGCGGTCCTCTTGGTTCAGACCTTCAAACACGACGCGATCCAGCCTTGCCCGCAGCGCGTCTCGCTCTGCCGTTACCTTGGAGACGGCGGCGAGGGCATAGGTGCGCATCTGGTGCTCGCTGTAGACGATGTCCACGCCGCTTTGCAAGTCGGACAGCATCTTTCGTCCGGCAGGCAGCGGCGGCAGCTCTGCGCCTTCGGGATTGGGGGTCATTGGGAGGCCTTGATCTGCTTCGCGACCCATTCGCGCATGTACTGCCAGCGGCGTTCTGACATGTTTTTTGCGGCAACACGAACCGTGCGCTTGTGGCGATCCCAGTCCGGGAAGTGCGGCCGCATCGGGCCGCAGATTTCGATATCGATGAATTCGTGTTTGTCGATCCACTCGTCGTTGAAGAACATGATCTCCTTGGCTAGCGGTGCGGCGATGTCCAGACGGTCCGCGATGGCGTCGCCGCACTCGCTGTCTTCCACATCGATGTCGCTGGTGTCGATGCCGCGAGCGTTGGCAACAACGCCAAGCGCGCAGAACTCGCCGTCAGCCTGGAACTCGCTAGATACAAGGCGCTTCTCAGGCATTGCATCGAGCGCTGCAAGCAAGTCGCGCAGTAGCTTCTGTCCGCGTTTCCCGCGTGTCGCTGAGGTCACGCGACCCCGCCACTTGATCATTGCCCAGTTGTCGAGGTCGTCGCTGTAGCCGCTTCTGCTCATGATGTATGTCTCCCTAGGTTGAGCCGGCCCCTCACCACAGCGGCTCCGCCGGCACTTCGCCCTTGTGTAGCCTCACGACGCGAACGAACTCCCAGCCTTCGCGCTCGGCCATGGCCTTCAGTTCCTCTGCAGCAGATGCGACCTCGAATGGACGAAGCCTCACGCGACGACGAGTGGCCTTCGCAACCCATGCCGATTCGTCCCAAGGCTTCGGCTCGCGCAGGCCCTCGGAGAAGGCCTTGTTGCGCTCCTTCTTGCTCTTGCGTGCCCATAGTGCGCAGGCATCGTCTGCGAGTCGCTTGCACTCCTCGCGATGGCCCGGCGGATGTCCTTCGACGATCCAGCCCTTGTGCCATGCGTCGGGCTTGCCGACATCGACACCGCGCTTCTTCGGTGCCGCGGCTTTCTGCGCCTGGAGCACGTCGGCCTTCACGACCTTGCCGTTGACGATGAATTCGAGTGGCATCGATGGCTCCGAATAGAGAACTAGATTCCTGCGCCGATCGCCAGCGCGTTGCGTGTCCACGAGATCCACCTTTGCTCGATCTCTCTGCGCTCGAGCTTCGTGAAAAGGGCGCCTTGATCGAACCTGCTGTGACATCCGCGGATACCTGGGCGGTCGCAGCACAGGGGGAAGGTGTCGAAGTCATCCGCCTTCATGCCCATTCCCTTTCCGGTGTTCGCGTGGGCGGCTTGGCTGTAGCCTTCGATGCCGCAGTGCACACACGGCAGCGATGCGACGGCGCGGCGGTACTTCTCACTGCGCACAGGTCACCCCGTTCTGCGCCGCCCAGGCGATCACGTACTCCAGAAGGTCGGAGCACTCAGCCTTGCTGAGGCTCGATGTCCGGCGAAAGACGATGTCCACGCCGTGACCGTCCAGAGCGGGGAGCATCACGAGCTGCTCACCGCGGGTCCGCATCCATGCAGCGGTGAGAAGACGCTTCCAGACCTCGGCGTCCCACTTCTGGCCGGCCCACTTCGCCTGTCTGGCGATCTCGTTCAGCGTCGCATGCAACTTGGCGTTCTGCTCACTTGACCTGGTCGCTTCGCTGACGCTGATCGTCAGTCGATGACCATCCATCAGGCGCGGCTTGGCCCAGTTCCAGAGGCTTTGCAGCGTCTGATGTGCTTGCTGTGCGTTCACGAGTGTCGTGGTGTGCGCCATGGGTCAGAACGGCGGTTCGTCGTCTCCGTAGTTGCGCTGCTGGCCGCGCGGCTTCGGCTCGCGCGCTGGAGGGTTGCGCTTCTCTTCCTTCGGCTTGAAGGAGAGGCTCATGAACTTGCCCTTCTGGCTTTCTTTGATCCAGGCGCTGATCCAGTACTCGACGCCTTCGATCTCGCACGAGCCCTTGTAGTCGGGGTGCTTGTCCTCTTCCTTGCGGTCGTTCTTGAACAGGACTCCGCGCAGCTCGTTGTCGTACTCTCGGCTCATGCCGGCACCCCTCCGTTGTGAAACTCGATCGAATAGGCCTTGATCGGATTGCGCACATTCGACGGCAGCAGCGTGGACAGGTAGACCAGCTCGATGTCGCCGAGCTTCTCCTGGTCCATGCGCTCGAACGCGGACTGAGCGCCGTACGCCTCGAACTGGTCCTGGACCTTCTTGGCGATGAACTCGATCTTTGCCTTCCTGGTCGGGCTCAGCGGCCTGCTGGTCGCGAGAACGTCCTGCGCGACTCCATGCCGCTGGCGCTCAGGCTGGGCTTCCGTGTGATCCTTGCCGGCGCGCTTGGTCTTCTCCTTGATGTCGATGTCTTCCTCGGTGACGATGCCGAGGATCAACTGGTAGGAGTAGCGGCGCCGGTACGAGATCTCGATGCCGTAGCTCTGCATGTTCGCGTGCTCGTCATTCACGGGCATGTGGATCTCGCGCCACTGACCGGAGACATGCTCCAGACGCGTCACCAGTTCGTGACCCTCGGTGCCCTGCGTGACCATCAGGGAGTTCTCGTAAAGCACCGGATCGACGTGGTCTTGGATGACGTCCAGCGGCGCGTACTGGAACGTCCGATTGCCGGACTGCCCCTTCTTGTTCTTCGCGATGCGCGGGAACTTCTGCTTCGCCGCGAAGAGGGCGGGGACAAGCTTGTCTTGGGATTCGCTGGTCTTCATGGTCACTCCATGTCGAGGAAAGACAGCCGGCTCCTGTAGTCACGCTCCTGCCTCTCGCAGTTGCGCAGGTACGTCGGTCCAGGCTTGCAGCCGCACTCGGCGAGGCGCTTGGTGACTTCCTCGCGCTCCTCGCGCACACAGCGCTCTCTCCATTCGAGGAAGCGGCGGCGGATCGGCCGGGTGATTGCGCGCCACAGACGGATAGGCCATGTGCGCTGCGTCGGGACGACTTGCCGCGGAGTCCACGTCTTGTCGGCGATGCGCGCGTCGAGGTCTGCTTCGGTCAGGCGCGTGTCACGACCGCCGTGCAGGGCGGTGTCGATGCGATGGGCTGTGTGGCTGTTGGCCGTTATCACGATGCGTCCTCCTCAGCTTCGGAGATGTTGGCTAGGATCATGCTGCGGCCCTCGCTTCCTTCGCGGCAACTTCGGCGCGATGCAGCGCCTCGACCGAATCGACATCGCGAAAGGCGCAGTCCTCGATCAACGTCGAGTAGCCGCGGATCTCGGCGACGCGCTCGCGCGGCTTGCAGTCGCGCACGGTGAGAAAGAGACACGTGCCGTCGGTGTAGCGAATGGCGTGCGTCTTCTCTGCCCAGGCGCGCAACTGCTTGCGCTGCGCCGGATAGACTTGGCGGTGCACGACCTTCTGCTGCGAGCCGACGTAGCCGCTCCACGTGCCCTCGATGACGTAGCGGACGGCGCTCATTCGGCCACTCCGTCGATCCACAGAACGCCGATCTGGCGCACGACGCCATCGCAGATGGCAACGATATGCAGGCCGTTGCTGGTCGGCCAGTATTCGAGGCGGGTCATGCGGCACATCCAGCCTTGGAGATCGCGGCGCGGGCCTGAGCGCGGTAGTCGGGGTCGCCCGGCTCCACCACGAGCTTGGCAAGCGCGTAGAGCAACTCCGGCGCGGCGGCGATCAGACGGGCGTTGGCGTCGCGCTCGTGGTCAGTCGTTGTGAACGGGAATGGATGCGAGACCCGAGCGACCGCGTTCCCGTTTGCGTCTTCGACTAAGCAGTGCATTTCGTCGAAGACGACGCGCCACGGCGCAGACGTGTGCGCGCTCATGCCTCGCCCCCATCGCGAAACCGCTCGAACCGCGCGCGGCCCTTCTCGTCCATCAGCTCCGCCCAGTCCCAGCCCGCGCGCTGCGCAGCCGTGGCCGGCCTGTCCTGGCCCCACTTGAACGACCGCACGCCGTAGTCGAACTGCTCGGCCAGCTCGGCGCTCGCGAAGGTCTTGCTGCGCGCGTGCGTCGAGCGGTAGCCGCCGACAATGAAATCGTCGCGATTCACAGCGTGTTTCCTTCGTGCATCACACGCTTTGCATTGACGTAGCATGTGTGGGCCTCTTCGGCTGTACCGAAGGTGCCGAGGTAGAGCATTCGCCCGCGGACCTGGATGCGCGCTGAAAAGCTACCGTTCTGGCGTTTTGAAACACCGAGGAGCCCGACCTTGTTCCGAGGTCTGTGCATCCGCTGGTTCTCTCGATTCACGCGATCGGACACCAAGCGCAAATTGCACAGTCGGTTGTCGGTCTTTTCGCCGTTGATGTGGTCGATCCGGAGGGTGTCATCAGGTATGGCTCCATGCCCAAGAGCCCAAGCGACGCGATGCTCCATGCGCGTCACGTGCAGGATCGATATGCAGCGATAGCCCTGGCTGCCGACGTAGCCGGCTCGATCTCCAACCTTGACACGCTGAGCCGGTCGCACCTTCCATGTCAGTAGCCCTGACTCTGGGTCGTAGTTCAGCAATTCGCGCAGCTTGGAAATAGAAATCGGGCGATCCAGAATCCGCCTCGGTGTGGTGATGAACAGGTCGCCGGACTCGAGCATCCGCGCGCCGATCTCGGCAGCGCCCAGGATCTCGTGCGGCGGGACCGCGAGCGGCAGCCACAGGGTGCCGTCGTTGCGCACGGCATCGGCGCGGCGGCGCGGGTCCAGCAGGGATTCGAGTAACGCCGACATCTGCATCCTTTCTGCCCCGGAACGCCCGAGGCATGGGATGCAGTCTACGGCCAATAGACTACGTTGTCAACTGGCAATAGACGATGGTTGCGAATTTCTCGTCAAACGAATGGGTATCGCGCAGTCACCGGCTGCGTGGTCGGCACAACTTCACCTCGACGCGGGTCTTCGCCTTGTGCTCTTCGATCGTGAGCCACTGCAGGTTCGCGAGCTCGTCGCGGCCGCCGCAGATCAGCGCCTCGCGATGGTCGACCTGGTAGCCGGGGCAGGCGCCGCGGGTGGCGCCGGTGGAAGGGCAGGGGTGCAGGCGCATGAACTCGGCGCGCAGGGCCGGAGAGCGCGGCCCGGCAATCGCGAGCGCGGTCAGCGCCAGTAGCGCAAGGCCCAGCCAGCGGCGCATAGCAGGATCGCGGCTCCGCCGGTCAATGGCTGCATGTTCACCCACGCACCGAGGTGCGTCGCGCGGCATCAGCATGCCGACCAAGACCGAGAGCCCAACGAAGGCGGCGATCGTCCACCAGCCGATCGTCAGGGCAAGCAGCCACAGCACGGCGATGCCAAGCGGAATGGTGGTCAGCCCAATGGCGATGCCGATCGCGCCGGAGGTGCCGCCCTTCTGGCTCCGGGCGAACAGCAGCAGGCCAGCCAGCGACAGCAGTGCGAGCGCGGCGACCATCAGAACAATCCCCAGTCACCGTGTAAGCCCTCAACGCGCGTGAGGGGCTCATCCATCCGATTGATGACGGGCTTCGGCCTTCGGGCCGGCAAGGTGTAGACGTTGCCCGTCATGCGGCGTGCGGCAGTCGTTTCCGACTTGCCTTCTTCGCTGTCGCGACGCTCTCCTGCTGAGCGGTCGGCTTGGTCCGGCTCTCGAGCTGCCGCTTGGTGAGCGCGAGCAAGTCCTGGTCGGACAGCGCTCCGGCAACAAGGGCGACGACGGTCGTGTCGTAGCGCCTGGCCAGCCGATGGAGCTTGGAGAGGTCGATGGGGTTCGTGCCCTTCTCCCAGTGGCCGACCGCGGCCCGGCTGAGCCCGAGAAAGTGAGCCGCATCTTGGAGGGATAGGCCGGCCTCCTTCCGTGCCGCCTGGAGCCGCGCGCCGACCTCGCGCAGGAATGCATCGGTGCCGCCGTCGTTTTGCATGGAGGCACCGTAGGCGGGCACAGCCCACCCGGGTCTATTCGGAATTGACGTTTGCGGTCTACTGGCAGTAGACTCGGCGAATGGATGCCCTACTTGCCCCCGAAAAGCAGGCGCTGCGTCGCGCCGCGGAGGCGCTCGGTGGTCAAGCTGCGCTTGCGAGTGCATGCGGCTTCACCGACCGGCGCCACGTCTGGCCCTGGTTCAACACCGAGCGGCGCGTGCCGGCCGAGCACTGTCCGGCGATCGAGCGCGCGACCCGCGCAAAGGCGGCCGAGCGCGGTGACCCGTCGTTGATCGTGACGTGCGAAGAGATTTGCCCGACCGTCGATTGGGCCGTGCTTCGCGAACAGGCTGCCTGACCATGACCCACCAAGACGTCATCGATCGCATGGAGGGACTCAACCGCGAGCACTCCAAGGCTTACGAGATCGAGTGCGCGCGCATCCGCAAGGAAAAAGAGAGCCTGCAGGAACTGTGCGGTGGGCTCGGACATTTCTTCAAGGACGACGCGGAGTGGCCGCTCAATTTGAGCGGTCGGCGCTGCGTGTTCTGCGGCAAACCTGAATCGAAGGCCTGAGGTCACGTAGTTCATGGACGCCGATCTTTCAAGAAATCGGACCGTCAAAGGAAGTCTTCAATGTTGACGGTCGTTGCGTACCCCCTGACCAATGGCCGATCGGCGCTCGTCGATGCGGGCGACGTTCCCATACTGGATGGCCGCAGGTGGCGCGCCTACCCGTTCAGGAGCACGTTCTACGCGGTGTGCGATGAGCGATGCGCGAACAAGACGCGGCGCATCTACATGCATCGGCTGATCCTTGGCTTGGCCGGTCAGCGCTACCCATTTGTCGACCATGACGACGGCGACGGCCTGAACAACACGCGCCTGAACATCGCGCCGGCGAGCTGCGCGCTGAACACGCAGAAAGCTCGCCGCAAGTCGAGCAAGTTCCGCGGCGTGTTCGTCCACCGCAACGGATTCATGGCGCGCTGCGGCAAGCGGTACGCCGGATTCTTCCTCGACGAAGTCGAAGCCGCCCGCGCCTACGACGCCATGGTGCTCTCGGTCTTCGGCCCGCGGGCGATGACGAACGAGCGGGAGGGCCTCTATGGCCAATAGCCAGATGCCGCTGATGCCGATGAACTCGGTCGACGCGCGGCTCATCGAGCAGCAGACCTCGCTCCTGGCGGCGATCAAGCTCTGCATCTCGCTCGGCGGATTCGACGCCGACAAGGAGGTCTACAAGACCCTCGGCATCGACGCCGGCCACTGGTCGCGCATTCACCGCGGCGAGGCCCACTTCCCGGTCGACAAGCTCAACAGCCTGATGGATTTGTGCCTGAACGAGGCGCCACTGCTCTGGCTCACCCATTCGCGCGGCTACGACCTCGCGAGCCTGCGCCGCAAGGAGTCCGAGGTCGAGCGCGCGCTGCGCGAGGCCCGCGAGCAGATCGTGATGCTGCAGCACGACAAGCGCGTGCTGTCGGAAGCGCTGCGGGGTGGGGCATGACGTCGTACTACTGGACCGCAGCCGAAGACGA
>Ga0068862_100000559_pt1 | contig 38731 bp, 45 predicted proteins | sample KBSSwiS52_FD_66598 | JGI IMG/M metagenome (GOLD analysis project Ga0068862, IMG submission 66598) | Switchgrass rhizosphere microbial communities from Kellogg Biological Station, Michigan, USA - KBS Switchgrass S5-2 | ecosystem: Host-associated > Plants > Roots > Rhizosphere > Soil ...
TTCGGGATTCGGGCTCAGCGCGAGCGGCTCATCCTCACAGCTTGCTGCGCGCCTCGGCTTCCGCCAGCCAGCCGCGGCGGAGCTTTTCCTCGGGAACGTTCGAGAGATAGGGCTTGAGATCGAGCACCGGCGTGCCGTCCAGCATGTCGATGCCGCGCACAGAAAGAACCCGACTGTCTCGCCGAAGAAGCTCGACGACCGTGAGCGCCAGCGGATTCGGCCGGCGTGGCGAGCGGGTGGCAAAGACGCCGTGCGGCCGGTCATCCGCCGGCGGCGTGCCGACCCAGATCTCTGGGAGAGCGCCGGCGCGATCGAAGACCCAGAGCACGTAGAGGTGCGAGAACCCCTCGATGTCCTGGAGGCCCTCCTCGTACTCCGGGAGGATTTCAATCAATCCTTCCGCCCGGTGCTCCGCTCCCAACCCCTTTGGGATCTCGTGAGTCGCCGCATAGGGAGAACGTACGGTGCCGATCGGGTGAAAGGTGAAGGTGGCGGTCGGCGTTTCCATGGCAGGAGGAGACTATCTCAGGTGGCGAAGGAGTTGTCGAACCCGGATTCGGTCATCACAAAGTCGAGGGGCATAACAGACTATGAGCTCAGCGGATGCTCAGATGGAGATTGGGGACCGAACATTCGCCTGGCACGTGGCGCGGAGATGAGCGGCGAAGCTACAGCCCGAGCGCAAGAAGCAGGGCGTTTCGGGATTCGGGCTCAGCGCGAGCGGCTCATCTCGTGCGTGAGCCGCTCGTGCTCCGGCCCAGGCGCTCGCGTGCGCCCCGAGGCGCTCATCCCGGGCCCGAGCCGTTCGTGCACGGCATGAGGCGCTCGCGCCAGACACGGGCCGCTCCTGCGGCTCCCGAGCCGCTCGCGCGAGACTCGACGCCTCCGGTTTGTAGCCCAGGGTTTGACTCCGAGCATTGGCCCGGCACGTGGCGCCCTGTTCAGTGTCACGCCCAAGTACTTCAGAGTGGCTGGGCGCTTTGGCAGCACGCCCCCGGAAAAGACAGGCTACTTCATGGAATCAGGAGCCGGGACCGGCGGAGTGGGCGTCTCGGGCACGCGCCGCTTCGCCGCGGCCGTGCGGTTGAGGCCGCGGAACGGCCGCAACCCGAGCTCGATCAGTCGTGTAGATGGCTATTGCCTAGTTCCAGCAGTGCCAAGGCACGGTCGCAAAGATCGGCGCTGATCCAGATATCGGGGCGGTTCCGGAGAGCTTCGACGAGTTGGATAGCTACCTCTGTGGTGAGAGCTCCACCCTCCCTGGCCGCCAGAATCACACCGAGGGTCCCCTTGATCTGGGCTTTGGATCCCGCGGCGACAAAAGAGCTGAGAGCCGCCCGGCGGGCCTCGAGATCGTCGATCAGGAGCCAGATGGCCTCGATCTCGATCGCCAACAGGATGCTCTCCTCCTCTCCGGGTCCCAGACGGGCCGGAGCCGGTGGAGAAGCATCCCGCGGAGCTACAACAACCAACTCTCCAGCCTCATAACGGTCCTGGAGCAAGGCCGCGTCAGGAGCGGCCAAGCGCAGCCCCTCGGTGATCAACTCGTGATGAACGGCAGGTGGCGTCAAGATCTTGGGGAAGAGGCGGAAGAGAACATCGAGCGCACCGATCTTGGCGAGGGCCATGAGAGGACCCGCGTCAGAGACAACGGTCACAGGACGGGTTCGCCCGCTTCTTCGCCGTCGGCCTTGGGCAGGAGGCCATGGGCATAGGCCAGCGGAATCATCTCCCGCAGGGAGACACCTGCCTGGCGGGCCGCGTATCCCAGCGATCCCTCACCGCGCCTGTAGGCGTCCAGCGCCTTCCGGATTCGCCACTCCCGGAGCCCGAGCACCAGCACTTCCTGCCGCTGCTCCGGGTCCGGAGGCAACTGGCGGGCCAGCTCGTCGGTGATGGCTATCGAGACAGTTGATCGCGGCATAAGGCATCTCCGTCAGGGACAATCAGCGGTACACCCCTGATCATCATACCGAAGTGGCAAGCCCGCGGAAAGAATGGGGCCAGCGGGGCCCACCGCTCACTCCGGCGTTACATACGCCGCCGTAATGCCGCCATCCACCAGGAAGGTCGCCCCGGTCGTGAAGGAGGACTCGTCCGAAGCGAGGAAGAGCGCGGCGCGGGCGATCTCCTTCGCTTCTCCGAAGCGGCCCATGGGGATGTGGACCAGACGGCGCTGGCGCTTCTCCTCGGTGTCCAGGTACTTCATCAGCAGCTCGGTGTGCAGGGGGCCGGGGCAGAGGGCGTTGACGCGGATGTTCTCCCTCGCGTGGATCACGGCCAGCTCCCGCGTCATGGCGAGGACTCCGCCCTTGCTCGCCGTGTAGGCGAGCTGCGGCGTGGCCGCCCCGAGGATCGCCACGAAGGAGGCCGTGTTGATGATCGAGCCTCCGCCTGCGCGCCTCAGAGCCGGGATGCCGTGCTTGCAGCCGAGGAAGACTCCTTTCAGGTTGATGTTCATGGTGAGGTCCCAGACCTCTTCCTCGGTCGTAACGGCGTCGTCGTCCTTCGGATGGGAGATGCCGGCGTTGTTGAACAGCACGTCCAGCCGGCCGAAGCTCTCTTCCGCGGCTCGGATCATTCCTTCGGCCTCGGCGGCTTTCGAAACGTCGGCGTGGACGTAGACCGCCTCGCCTCCGCCCGCCCGCAGCTCCTCCACGACCGCCTGGCCGCCGGCATCGTTCACATCCGCCACCACGACCCGGGCTCCCTCGCCAGCGAACAGCAGCGCCGTCTCGCGGCCGATCCCCGAGCCGGCTCCGGTGATGAGCGCGACTTTGTCCTTTAATCGCATCAGGCCCTCTCGAAGTAGCGCGACCGTTCCCAGCAGGTCACCACCTCGTCGAACTTCCGCTGCTCGGTGCGCAGGAAGTGGAGGTAGTGCTCGAACACGTCCTCGCCGAACGCTTCCTTGGCCATGTCGCTTTGCTCCAGCTCGGCGATCGCTTCCCGCAGCGTGCCGGGGACCTTCGGCAGCTCGGCCGCGGCATAGAGATCGCCCTGGAAGACCTCCGGCGGCTCGATGCGGTTGCGAATGCCGTCGAGCCCGGCGGCGAGGGCGGCGGCGTAGAGGATGTAGGGATTGGCGTCCGCTCCCGGGATGCGGCACTCGATCCGGAGCGAGGGACCGCGGCCGACCACCCGGAAGCCGGCGGTCCGGTTGTCGTAGCTCCAGGCGATCGCGGTCGGCGCCCAGGAGCGCGCCTGGTATCTCTTGTAGGAGGCCACGTACGGGGCATAGCAGGCGGCGAGCGCCCGCGCGTGCTTCATCCAGCCGCCCAGGAACCAGCGGAACGTGTCGCTACCCTCGACCGGTCCGATCTTCTGATCCCCAGGAAAAACGTTTCTTCCACCCTCATCCCAGAAGCTGAGATGAACGTGCGCGCTGGAGCCGGTATGCTTCTCGTCCCATTTCGCCATGAAGGTCACGGACTTGCCCTGCGCCCAGGCGATCTCCTTGGCCGCGTGTTTATAGATCACGTTGCGGTCGGCCTGGACCAGCGCCTCGCTGTAGCGGAGGTTGATCTCCTGCTGGCCCAGCCCCGCCTCGCCCTTGCTGAACTCGATCGGCACGCCGCTGTTGTCCAGATCGCGCCGGATCGCTCCGACGAGCTCCTCCTCTTTCGTGCCCTGGAGGATGTGGTAGTCCTCGTTGTACGTCCCCATCGGCCGCAGGCCGTGATAGTTCTTCGACCGGGCCTCGGCGAAGCTGTCGTCGAAGACGTAGAGCTCGATCTCCGTGCCGCCCATGACCGCGAAGCCGGCCTCCCTCGCCCGCTCCAACTGGCGCTGGAGCATCCTCCGCGGCGAGACCTCGACCGGCTTCTCGTGATGATCGAAAAGATCGCAGATCACCAGCGCCGTCTTCGGCAGCCAGGCGGCGCGGCGCAGCGTTGACAGGTCGGGCACGCAATGGAAATCGCCGTACCCGGTCTCCCAGCTCGTGTACTTGTAGCCGGGGATCACGTCCATCTCCATGTCGCAGGCGAGCAGGTAGTCGCAGGCGTGCATGCCGCCGTCTGCGATCTGCTCGACGAAGAATCCGCCGTTGATCCGCTTGCCCATCAGACGGCCGTACATGTCGGGGAACACCGCCAGCACCGTCTCGATCTCGCCGCGCTCGACGAGCTCCGCCAGCTCCTCGCGATTCAGCATGCCCCGCTCGCTCATCGGTTATTCCTCCGAGATGAACACGCTCTTCAGCTCGCTGTAGTGATCGAGGGCCGCGGGACCCAGCTCGCGCCCGACGCCGCTCCTCTTGACGCCGCCGAACGGCATCTCCAGATGGACGCTCCAGCCCGTATTGACCGAGATCACGCCCGTCTCGACCGCCCGCACCACGCGCAGCGCCCGGCCCACGTCGCGCGTCCAGAGCGACCCCGAAAGGCCGTAGACCGTGGCGTTCGCGAGCCGGATCGCCTCTTCCTCGGTGTCGAAGGGAAGGATGGCCACGACCGGACCGAAGATCTCCTCCTGCGCGATGACCATGTCGGGAGTCACGTCGCGGAAGACCGCCGGCTCGTAGAAGCTGCCCGGCCCTTCGATCGCCCGGCCGCCGGTGCAGAGCTTCGCTCCCTGCTCGATCCCGCGCCGCACGTAGCCGTCCACCCGGTCGCGATGCGCAGGGGAGATCAGCGAGCCGATCTGGGTCTTCTCCTCGAGGGGATCGCCGACGCGGAGCGCGCGGGTGTGCTCGACGAAACGCTCCACGACCTCTTCATAGACCGTCCGCTCGACCAGGACCCGGCTGCGGGCGCAACAGTCCTGGCCGGCATTGCCGAAGGAGCCGGAGATCGACGCTCCGGCTTTTTCGAGATCGGCGTCCGCGAAGATCAGGCTGGCCGACTTGCCTCCCAGCTCCAGGGAGACGCGCTTGACGTCATCGGCCGCCAGCCGCATGACCTCGCTGCCGACCTCGGTCGAGCCGGTAAAGGCGATCTTGCGCACGTCCGGATGTTGGGCGAGGGCCGATCCGGCCTCGCCGCCCGGTCCGGTCACGATGTTGAGCACCCCGGCGGGGACCCCGGCTTCCGCGGCCAGCTCGGCCAGGCGCAGGGCGGTCAGCGGCGTGGCCGAGGCCGGCTTGACCACCACGGAGTTGCCCAGCGCCAGGGCGGGCGCAACTTTCCAGGTCGTGATGGCGAACGGGAAGTTCCAGGGCACGATCAGGCCGCAGACGCCGACCGGCTCGCGGAAGGTGAGGCCGGTGCCGGGCGCGCCGACCGGGAGCGTCTGCCCGCCGAACGCGGGGATCAGTCCGGCGTAGTACTGGAAGCAGGCGGCCCCCATCTCGACCTCGCCGCGCGCCTCCTGGATGGGCTTGCCCACGTTGCGCGATTCCAACTCGGCGAGCGCCTCGGCCTCCGCCCGGATGCGCTCGGCCAGACGGAGCAGCACCCGCGCCCGCTCCATCGCCGGGGTCCGGCGCCAATCCCCCTGCTCGAACGACCGGCGCGCCGCGGCCACCGCGGCCGCGACGTCTCCGGCTCCGCACGCCGCGACCCGGGCGAGGACCTCGCCGGTCGCGGGATTGAGGACGGGAGTGGAGCGCTCGGCCATGGAGGCCGATGATACGTCAGGGCTTCGGGAAGCGGACTACCTTCACATCGCTGAGCGGAATCGAAACCGGACGGGAGCGCTCGCCCGGGTTGCGCGAGACGCCCGAGAGGCTCTCGCCCACCCAGTGCCAGGAGGCCGAACGGCCCTCGGTCTCCGTGCCCGTGATGAGCACGACCGGGTAGAACAGGAGCTCTCCGGAGGTGGACTTGAGCTTCAGCGGCGCGTCGGCGATCCGGATCTCCCGCAGACGGCTGGTCTCCTTCGTCTTCGGCCCGAGAGCGATCTCGAACCAGGCGATCTCCTCCGGCGTGCCCGCGAGCTGCTTGGTGAAGAGGAGCGAGCCGCTCCTCGGCGAGGGCGCGACCTCCCGCAGCTCGAGCTTCACCACCTCGTTGTTCTGGGTCAGGACCTCCACCAGGGTACCCTTCGTCTCCTTGGAGTCCGCGAGCGCGGGGAGCAGCAGGGCGGCGAGCAGGAGGCAGGCGAGGGGCATACGGCGCATGTCGTCGGTCTCCATGAAGAGAGCCCGGCCGGGGAACGCCCGGCCGGGCCCGTTTGGATCAGAGCGAATTCAGGAACGTGATGAGCTGGTTCTTCTGAGTCGTGCTCAGGCTGATGTAGTTCTGGATGATCGGCTCGGATTCGTTCGTATGGCGCAGGATGGCGTTGTTGCGCGTGACGTTCTCGCCGTCATGCATGAAGCGCAGGCGGGTGCGGAAGCCCCAGAGCGGCGGGGTGCGCAGCTTGTTGCGCGTGCTCGAGCCGCCGTTCTGGATGATGCCGTCGCCCGTGCCCACGTCGTGCAGCATGAAATCGCTGTACGGATGGATGATCTTGTCGCCGAGCGCGGCCGGGACGATGAACTTGCCGCCGTTGAAGGAGGTGCCCGCCGGAGCGGTGGTGGCACTCGTCACGTGGCAGATGTTGCAGCCGATCGAATTGAACAGGCTCGCACCGGTGATGGCGTCCGAGGTGGCGGCCAGGGCGGTGTCGCGCGGCGGCACCTTGGTGGAGCGCATGAAGCGGGCGAAGGCCTCGACGTCCGGGCCGAACGGATTGGTCCCCGTCGCGGCGTCCTCAGGATCCGGGACCGTGTCGTAGGCCGCGACCGAGGCGCCGTAGGAGGTGTTCTCGGTGGCCTGGAGCGGGCTGGTGATGCCCATCTCGTTCAGATAGGCGTCCGCCGAGAACGAGAGCAGGCTGGCGTGCTGGTTCTTCCAGCCGAAGCGAGCGATCCGCGTCGTCCCCGGGGATTCCAGGACCGGCACGTTGATGATCTGCCCCTTCATGCCGCTGGGCTGGCTCGCCTGGGTGTTGGTGAAGAAGGTGTTGGGGAGCGACTCGACGAAGCCGTCGCCGAGAGTGTTGAGCGAGGCGCGGAAGGTCAGGACGTTGTCAGCGCCCCCCGCCCGCTCCTGGATCTTGGGATTGATCGCGCGGTCGTTGAACAGCGAGCCGCCCGGAGGATCCGAATAGAAGAATCCGTCGAAGCGGGCTCCGCGCAGCTCGGTGATCTGGCTGGTGGCTCCGGTTACCGGGTTCTGATGGCACTCGCGGCAGGCCTGGGCGTTGTAGATCGGACCGAGCCCGTCGTCGATGACCTCGACCTCTTCGAAGGTTGCCAGGTCCAGGTCGAACTGCGCCTGGGTCAGCACCCCGTTGGTCAGGTTGTCGAACCCCGCCGGCGCCTCCGTCGCGGCGTACACCAGCGGCGCTGCCAGGAGCAACAGCAGAAGCCCGTCCGTGATCAGGAGTCGATGCAGCCGCCCCTTGATCCTTCTCATCTTCCGTCTCCTCTCCCTCAACCGAGGGAAAAAAGGACCGCACGCCCGCGAGCCTCCCGGAAACCACCCCAGGAGGTCGCCTGCCGGGCCGCGGTCCCGAATTCACGAGACGCATCGGACCAAGACACCTCGGGCATTGGATTGTCCGAAGACGGAGCTCTTCAAGCAGCACTTGGAAGAAGAAATCTGGCTCCTACTTAGACTGGTACAGGAGGAGGGTCGAAGCGAGCCGTTCCGCGCAAAGTTCGTGTCATCATCTTGCCATGACCCGACGACACGCCCGGGCGTGGGCTCTGGGACTTGCCGCTCTCCTGGCAGGGTGCCGGAGGAGCGGAGTCCAGGACTGCCTCGGCCTGACCGAGGCGCAGCGGTACGAGGAGGCGGTCCAGCGGTGTGAAGAGGTCTACGCCGCCGAGGGAGATGCCGAGGCCGGGGTGGCGGCGGCCCGGGCGCACTACTTCCTCGGGCATCCGGACGAGGCCCTGGCCTGGAGGGACCGGCTGGTGAAGGCCGGCAAGGCGCGTCCCGGGATCGAGGCCCTGGCGGCAGCCGTCCACCAGCAGCGCGGCGAGATCGAGGAGGCGGAGCGGGCCTACCGCCGGGATCTCGAGCTCTCCCGGGCCGCGGGCGACCACCGGCGGGTGGCGGACAACCTCTACCGGCTCTTCTATCTCTCCTGGGGCGGGGACAGCTACCGCAAGAGCTACCTGCTGGCCAGCGAGTCCCTGCGGGAGGCGGTCCAGGCGCAGGACCCGAAGGTCCAGGCCGGCGCCGCGCAGGCGCTCTTCACGTCCCTGTACGAGATCGGCGACCTCGAGGGAGCGCACCAGGCCCTGGAGACAGCCCGGGAGCTGATCGACGAGGAGGACCGCGCCGCCCGGGCGAACCTCCTCAACAACCTGGGCGCCGTCCTCGCCGCCGAGGGCCGGCTGGCGCTCGCCCGGCGCCGCTTCGAGCAGGCGCTGGAGCTCGGGGACGGGCTGCCGATGAAATCCCTCCGCGGATTGCACCTGAACCTGGCGGAGGTCCACCTCGACCTCGGCGATGTCCAGCGAGCGGCCCATCACCTGGATTGGGCCTGGGACCATCTGGATCCCGGACAGTCCATCCCGGTCTCCTTCTACTGCTACCGTGCCAGAGTCGAGCTCCTGCGCGGCCGCCTCGCGGAAGCCTCCGAAGCTCTCGCCAAGGCGCTGAGCGATGATCCGGAGCCGGAATGGGCATGGCAGTTGGAGTACCGCCAGGGGCTGGTCGCGGAGGCGCGCGGCGACCTCCCGGCAGCCGAGGCGGCCTACCGGAGGTCGATCGCGATCGTCGAGGAGATGCGGAGGTCGCTCGGCTTCGACGAGCTCAAGGCCTGGCTGCTGGACGAGAAGCGCCAGCCCTTCGAGGCCCTGTTCCGCCTGCAGGCCAGGGCGGGCCGCGCGCAGGAGGCCCTGGCCACGGCCGAGCATGCCCAGGCGAGAACCTTGCTCGACGCTTTTCTTCACGCCAGCTCCTCGTCCGCCGCTTCCGGGGACAAGGCGTCCCTCCGGCGGATCGAGGGACTGGAGTCTCTGCTGCCGGCGATGAGCGAATCCCCGGTGGCGACCCTGCAGCCCCTCGAACGGGTGCTGGCTGCCTTCGGCGACCGTCACGGCCTGGTCTACTTCGACGCGGGGGACGACCTCTGGCTCATCGCCGTCGCCGGGGGGCGCGCTCGCCTCCACGCTCTGGCTCCGGCGGCCGAGGTCCACCGTCTCGGCGACCGCTTCCTGGCTGATCCGGAAGACGCCTCCCTGGCGAAGCGCCTCGGCGAGATCCTGCTGCCCGCGGGCTCGCTCCCGGAAAAGGGGATCGCCCTCCACGTCGTCGCCGACGGCGTGCTGGGCAACCTGCCGTTTGCTGCCCTGCGCCGGGAGGGGAGCTACCTGGTGGAGGACCACGCGCTCGTCCTGATCCCCAGCCTGAGCGCGCTGGCCGCTCTGGAGGAGAGCCGCCGGGAGTCTCCCGGACCGGCCCTCGTGCTGGCCGACCCGCAGGGCAACCTGCCGTCGGCGAGGTTGGAAGGGCGGGAAGTCGCCAGGCTGCTGGGCGGCGCCCCGCTGACCGCCGGGAGCGCCGTCTCGGCCGAGTTGCGGAAGGCATCCCGTGCGCGGACTCTCCATTTGGCCACCCACACCGGTCTGGATCCGGGCGGGGCCTGGCTCCAGCTCGCCGACCGCCGGGTCGGTGCGAGCGAGATCGTTACGGGCCGCATCGGTCCGCGGCTCGTGGTGCTCGCGAGCTGCTCGTCCGGGGTGCGGCCTGGACGGCAGATGTGGGGATCGCTGGGCGCCGCCTTCCTGGCCGCGGGGAGCCGCGCGGTCCTGGCCTCGCTCTGGTCGATCGAGGACGAGCCGGCGCGCGATCTCGTCCTCCGGTTCTACCGGGAAGGGGGAGCTTCCGACCCCGCCGCGGCGCTGGCCCGCGCGCAGCGTGTTGCGATCGGCCAGGGTCTGTCGCCTCAACAGTGGGCCCCGTTCGTGCTCTTCGGGTCCGATCGGCCTCTGAGCGAGGCCTTGGATAGAAAAGGAGGGAAGACATGAAAGCACATTGGCTCGCAGGCGCCGTTCTCTTCGCTCTCGGATTCGGCAGCGCGCTGCTCGTTCGGCTACCCGCTGCCGCCAATACCGCGGACGTGGCGGCCAAGGGAGTGCCCATCGAGGGCACGCCCCTCGAGTACGTCGACGGCAGCCAGGACTTCCGCGTGAGGATCCCGGCCGGCGTCAAGACCGAGTACCTGGTCACCGTGGCGCGCAAGCCCGGGCCGGGCGTCACCCTCGAGCCCCAGATCTCGGCCAAGACCGGAGAGGCGGTCTTTTCGAAGAAGGGTCTGCAGACCCTGACGGTCTTCGAGGTCAAGCCGCTCATCCAGTGGCAGAGCGCTCCGCCGCCGGGCGCCGCGCAAAAATCCCTGGCCGCGCCGAGGTGGCCCGGTCGCTGTGAGCATCCGCAGATCTACTGCGTCCTGCCGCCGCCGCCGGGGCCGCCGATCCACGTCGCCTATTCGGTCGTCAGGGCGCAGCTCAAGAAGTGAACCCATGCTGTCCCCGGTCCACGATTCGCAGGAGCTTCCACGGGCCGTCCTCCCCGATCCGGAGCGGACGGCCCTGGCGGCCCTCGACCGCAGGAGCCCCGAGGAGGCTCTCGCCATCCTCATGCGGGAGTACGGCTCCGCCGTCTACCGCTACTGCCGGCAGATGGTGGGAGACGAGGACCTCGCCGAGGAGATCCAGCAGATGACGTTCGTCCAGGCCTACGAGGCGCTGCCGAAGTTCGCCCGGCGCTCGTCGCTGCGCACCTGGCTCTTCGGCATCGCCCGGCACCGCTGCCTCGACGCCGCGAAGATGACGCGGCGGCGGCGCAAGCGGTTCGGCCCTCTCGAAGACGCGCCCGACCTGCCTGTCCCGGGCGCGAGCGCCGAAGACCGCCTGGCGGAGCGCTCCCGCGCCGGAGCCCTCGAAAAATGCTTGCAGAAGCTCGCGCCCCACATCCGCGACGCCGTCGTCCTGCGCTTCCAGCAGGGGCTCTCCTACCCGGAGATCGCCCGGCTCTCGGGTGAGAAAGCCCCCACCCTCCAGGTCCGGGTCGCCCGCGCCCTCCCGCTCCTGCGCCGCTGCCTGGAGGACGAGGGGATGGCGCCATGATCCCGGAAAAGACCGCCTGCGACCGCTTCGAAACCGAGGCCCTCCTCCTCCTGGAGCAGGGACAGCCCCTGGACGATCACTTCTCCTCCTGCCCCGACTGCCTGGAAGCCCGGGCCTCTTACGACCGGCTCCGCGGAGGGCTCACGTCCCTGGGCAGGCACGACGAGCCGCGGCCCGACTGGCAGGCGGCGGTCTGGGCGGAGATCGACCGCAGGAAGGAGCGCCGGCGCCGGTGGTCCCCCTGGTGGATCGCGCCGGTCGCGCTCGCCGCCATGGCCGCCCTGTTCCTCATCTGGATCCCCGGACAGACGCCCGCGGGCCTGCGGATCGAGATCGAAGCCGGGACCACCATCCGGAGAGGAACGGAGGCCCAGCCGGGAGACCTCCTGCGGCTCGCCGCGACCACCGGCGGCGCGCGCCACAGCGAGCTGCGGGTCTACCGCAACGACACGGAGCTGGTCCTACGCTGCTCGGACGAGCCCCCCTGCTCCCGCCGGCGGGGAAAGCTGACAGCTTCCGTCGTCCTCGATGGCGTCGGGCGCTATCAACCCCTTCTGATCTTCTCCGAAAAACCTCTGCCGGACGTCGCCTCCGACCTCGACGCCGACACGGACGCCGCGCTCACCGCCGGCGCCGAGGTCGAGCTGGGTCCGCGGGTCGTGGTCCGCTGATCCGTGAATGGGATCAACTTGTTGTGATCCATCTCCCGCCGTCGCCTCACAGGACGAAAGGAGATGGATCATGAAAACGAAGCTCGCCCTTCTGCTCGTCCTCGCAAGCGCCCACGCCCTGCTCGCGCTCCCCTCCCAGGCCCAGCCCGTCTGCCTCGACTTCGGACCGCCGCCGCCGCTCAACACCACGTATGGAGCTCCCGTTGGCCAGTCCAGCGGCGACCTCGCGTTCTCCACGAGCGGGATCGACGCGTACGTCTACAACTTCGCGCTGATCCCCGCCGGCACGGCGTTCAACCGCGCCATCCACAGGATGGCGCCCGTCTCCCTGCCCGGCCAGAGCCTGTGGATGACCAACATCAACATGCTGTTCGATTTCCGCAACATCGGCTTCACGGTCAAGAAGGTGAAGCTGAACTACCTGGACCTGGGCGGCTACGAAAACCTTGCGGTCAACGGCAGCGGAATTTATCGCGGCCAGATCGCGGCGGCCCCGGCGGTCCTCGGATTTGCGAACGTGAGCGTCACGAGCTTCCCCACGCCGCCGCCGGTCAGCGGCAGGACGGGCACCATCACGATCACGGGCCCGCAGATCACGTCTTTCATGATTGGCGGGCAGGAATTCTGGATCGACAACGTCTGCGCGGAGTAGGCCGGAGCGAAAGAAGCAGAGGCGCTTTTCCCTCAGGATCTGAACCCGCCTGACCAGGATTTCCTGGTTCGGGTAGACCTTTTCGCCGGGGCAGAGCCGCAGATCCACGCCGGGCGCCGAGGCACACCGTTCGAAAGCCTCGAGCGCCCGGACGCGGTCGCCGGTGACGAGGATGGCCTCCGCCAGACCCATCGACCAGGTCCCCAGGAAAAGGATGACCGCGGCCCAGAGCCCCGCCTTCAGAGCCCGCGGGCTCAGGCGTGGCCGGAGGGTAGCGAAGGAGAACGTCCAGAGGTCCCATTGGAGCAGCAGGCCCATCGTGCTGTAGCGCGAGGCGGCGGCATGCTCGATGCTCTGTCCCAGGCGGCCGAACATCACCAACGCCATCATGAAAATGCCGATGAACAGCAGAGGCCGCTCCTCGTAGAGATCCGCCCAGGCTTGCACGCCGTCCGCCCGCAACCGCAGGCGCAGGGCTGCGGCCAGGAGACCGACCGACAGCAGGGAGAACAGGATCGCCAGCGGCCAGAGGAGGGCCACCGAGTTGCCGGCGAACACCAGGCCGTAGCCCACGACCCGCAGCGGATTCGTGAGAGATCCTGACGGAGCGAAGGCGTCCTCGCGGGAAGCGAAGTACGCCGCGAGGAGAAGCACGGCCGTCAAGACCGGCACGGCGTCGCGGGCGCGCAGCCGCCTCCGGAAGGCAGCCACCAGCGCGTGCCCGATCACGTAGAGATCCAGCGCCAGACCGGCGGCATTGTTCAACGTGGCCAGGACCAGAAGGACTGCCACGCGGGCGCTCCCGCGACCCTCGGTGCGAAAGCTCCGCCAGACGAGGTCGAAGGCGATGGCGAGCAGGAACAACGCACCAAATGAGACTTGAAACGCCCACGTCAGATTCTCGTGCTGGCGCAGACCGAGCAGCCAGAGCGCAAGGGCCGCGGCAAGGAGCCGTCGCGCGCCGGCAGGCAGGTCCTCATGTTTCGCCACCTCGCGCCGTACCAGGAACAGGGCGCCCCCACAGATCAGGAGAGCGGGAAACAGCGTGGCCCCCGCGACGTTCCAGGCCGTGAGCCGCGCCCAGGCGAAGGTGAAGAGGTTCTGCCAGACCACCCAGTGCTCGCCGTGGGGGGCCAGGACCCACTCCCAGGTGAAGGGCTCGATGCCGGCGACGACCTCGGTGAATTCCCAGTCGTCCCAGTAAGGCACGTTCACGGCATGGACCGCCGCAAAGCCCAGGACGAAGAGAGCCAGCGCGGCGGGGAACGCCCACAAGAAGGGATCCGGACGGCGGGTTGCCTGGCGCATCGCGGTGTCCGCGCAATCCTATCCCATCCTCGCGCAGCAGCGGCACCTTTACGGTTTGCGCTGCCGCCACCAGCGCAGGATCTGCTGCTCGCCGATCGGCTGGTCTCCGGCCGGGATGCGCAGGCTGTCACGCAGCTCGCGGCGGGCGTCCGGATCGATGCGCAGCACGATCAGAAACGTGATCAGCATGGTGATGATCGAGCCGAGGCCGGCGAGCCCCATGTCTTTCTGGGCATCCCAGACATCGCCCTGGGCGCCGAGGAAGGCGAGCCCGGCCTCGGGCGCCACCCACTCCGCCGCCGCCCATTCGATCAGCTCGTAGATCGCCGAGAAGGCGAGGGTCAGCTCGACCGGCAGGTAGTACGACCAGACACCGCGCGCCCGGGTGATCCGCACGAACACCTCGCGCACCGGATAGGCCAGGAGCAGGCCGAAGGAGAAGTGCACCAGGCGGTCGTAGAGGTTGCGGTCGGAGTCGAACCAGCGCTTCAGGACGTCCCCGAAAGGCACCTCGGCGTAGGTGTAGTGCGAGCCGATCACATGCAGCACGAGGAAGATCGTGATCAGGGTGTAGGAGAGGTTCGACAGGCGGAAGTAGAAGCCCAGGCCGATGACGAGCGGCACGCCGGCGAAGACGAGCACGTTCTCGAGCCACCAGTCGCCGGGGTACACCGGATCGATCGCCGCCCATACCCAGGCGACGAGAAAGACCGCCAGCAGCACCAGGTGGTAGCGGGTGAATCGGCGGGAGGGCGCGGGATTCATGGCAGAGTAAAGGTTGCGATGTCGGTCCTGCCGAAGTCTTCACCCTTGTACAGGAGCGGCTCCCCCAGCACGGTCGCGAGCGCATAGGAGAAGCAGTCCCCATAATTGAGCGCTGCGGGGTGGCGGCCCTTGCCAAACCGGCTGAACGCCCGACGCGCCACATGGGCCTGCTCGGCGTCGACAGCGGCAAGCCCAATGCCGGCCGTGTCAAGAAACACATCGAGATCCCGGAGGCCCTCGGCGCCGAACCGGGACTCGACCACCATGGAGACCTCGACGAACGTTGCCGCGGACATCACCCTCGATTCTGCGGCTTCGATGGATTCATTGAACGTTCGCCGTTCGGGCTCGTCAAGGAGGATCGCCAGGACGGCGGAAGTGTCGATGACCATCAGCGCGGCAATCCGTGCTCGTCGTAACCGAGGATCTCGTCGGGAGTCCTCGAATCCCGCACGGGCAACCGGGAGCAATGCAGGGCGATCTCGTCCAGCACGTCGGCGAGACGCCGCTGGGTGCGCTCGCGGCGCAGCCGGACAAGCCGGTCTTTGAGCGCCTGCGTGACCGCCTCCGTCTTGGTTTCGCCGGTCAGCCTGGCGAGCGCCTCCGCCAGCTTCTCGGTCTCCGCGTTCCTGATGTTCAAGGCCATGGGATCTACACAGTAGCATCCGGAGCTACACAGCGTCAATTTGGCCCGTCGTAGACCAAGCTCATCCGCCGGGCATGCGGGTGGAATTCTAGCGTGGGAGGCGCCCGACAGTGCTTAGAGGCGCATAGTTTTCCTCGATACGGTCGGTCTTCGGAAGACTACATACTGATCAGGTGATGGATGTTGCCGTCCGGATCCTTGAACCAGGCCAGCTTCATGCCCCCAGCCCTGTGCACGTCGCCGTCGCGCGTGACCTCCGGCAGGCCATCGTAATGCTCAAAGGAAACGCCCTTCGACCGGAGGGACTCCATGATGCCGTCGAACTCGCCGCCGACGCTCCAGGTCACGGACGTGGCCTTGTTCGTCCCCGCGAACTGTGACTCATAGACCAGGAGCGAGGAGCCCCCGCTCTTGTAATTGACCACGCCGTGGCCTTCGGTACCGACCGCCTTCAAACCGAGCTTCTCCTCGTAGAACCGTTTCGCCGCTGCAATATCCTTCACCGCAACGGTCGCAGTCGCGTCCTTGCTGCCCAACATGCAGATCTCCTTTCCTGGCCGATTCAGCGCTCGACATGCGCTGCGTCAGTGGAAAACTCCTGCAAGGAGGGCTCCAGGCGTCAGGGCTCCGGGCAGTCCTCCACCCAGTACGACTCATCCGCTCTGTGCATCGGCGCCGGGCGATCGAGTACCAAGTCCAGTCGGGTCAGCCCGTAACACCATCCGCGCCCGGGAGTCCCCCGACGGCCGTGTTAAGGTGGGATCATGGCTACCCATGAAGCATCCGCAGAGCGCGACCAGACGGACGAGAGCCTGCGCAGGGAGCGGGAAAAGACCGATCGGGCGCTGGCCGAGAGGCACGCGGCCGAAGAGGATTCCGACCAGGTGGTCCACCGCGCGCGGGAGAGCGCGGACGCCGTCCTGACCGAGGCGCGCGCCAAGGCGGATCAGCGGCTGGATGACGCCTTGCCACACGTCGCGGCGGACTCCACGCTCGCCGAGGAGCGGGTGCAGGAAGACGAAGCTCTCCAGGATGAGCGGGCCTCCGCGGATGAGATCCTCCGCCGCGAACGCAGCGAGAATGCCCGCGTCCTGTCGCGGCTGCTGCCGCTGGAGAGAGAGAAGACCGACAGGTTCCTGCTGACGGAGCGCGCCCGCTCCGATGACGCGCTCGCGAACCGGGACAACTTCCTGGGCCTCGTCAGCCACGATCTGCGCAATCTGCTCAGCGGAATCGTCATGACCGCGGAGCTGCTCTCGGCGAAGGCCCTCGAAAACGAGGACGGGAGGCAGACCCTCGAGGCGACGGCGCGCATTCAACGCTACGCCGCCCGCATGAACCGGCTCATCGGAGACCTGGTCGACGTCGCCAGCATCGACGCCGGCAAGCTCGCCGTCACGCCGGCTCCCGGCGATGCGGCTGCGCTCATCGTCGAGGCCGTGGAACCGTTTCAAGCCGCCGCGTCAGCCAAGGGCATCTCCCTGCAGACCGAGACGGCCGAGCGTCCCCTTCCGGCGGAGCTCGACCACGATCGGATGCTTCAGGTGTTCGCCAATACCATTGCCAATGCGATCAAATTCACCTCGCAAGGCGGCACCGTCCGGGTTCGCGGCGAACGCGCCGGAGACGAGCTTCGCTTCTCCATCAGCGACACCGGCTCGGGCATCCCCGGCAACATGCTGGAAGCCATCTTCGAGCGCTTCTGGCAGGTCGGGAAGAATGACCGGAGAGGCGTAGGCCTCGGCCTCTACATCTCCAGGTGCATCGTGGAAGCTCACGGCGGAAGGATCTGGGCGGAGAGTAAGCCCGGCGAGGGTACCTGCATCATCTTCACGCTCCCCGTTGGCCCGAAATAGCCCCTGAATCGGTTCCCAAACCGTCGCTCGCCTCAGCAGGGGATCGCTCTCAATCCTTGGGCACGGGCGGCGGACCGGCAGGAATGTAGCCCTTGTAGGTCTGCCCCTTCGTCTTCTCCGCGAACTCCTTTTGGACGGCGTCGCGCCGGGCGGGGCTCTCGAAGAGGTCCACGGCCGTCGCGGCCAGGGCCTTGGCGGCATGGGTCAATCCCTTGTGGCCGATCGACATGCCCGCGCAGGCCACCTCCGGCCAGGCATGCCAGGGCGCTCCCAGGGCACCCGTCGTCACCGAAAGATGGAGGGTCGGGACGTTCCAGCTCACGTCGGCGACATCGGTCGAGCCGCCGTCCGGAGGACCTGGGTGCTCGTCGAGCGGCTTGGCCTCGGCATCGAGCCCCTTCTCCGGCACGCCCGTCGCGCGCTGGAGCTGCTTCGCGAACTCCTGCTCCTGCGGCGTGAACGGGAGCGGCCCGAGCCACTCCAGATTGGCCTGGATCAGCTTCGCGCCGGCCATGTTGGGCAGCATCTCGTAGTCGCCGGACTGCACCGTGAGCTCGCCCTCGACCTCGGCGGCGAGCGCCGCGCCCTGGACGATCTTGCGCACCCTGTCGAGCAGCACATCCACCGAGGCATGCTTCGAATCCCGCACCCAGGCCCAGATCCGGGCATGCTCGGGCACCACGTTGGGAACGTCGCCGCCGTCCTGGATGACGTAGTGCATGCGGACGCTGGGCTGCACGTGCTCGCGCATCAGGTTGAGCCCGTGCGTGAACAGCTCGGCGGCGTCCAGGGCGCTGCGGCCGTTCCAGGGATCGAAAGCGGCGTGGGCCGCCCTGCCCCGGAAATCGACGACGAAATCGACCATGGCCTGCGTGCTTTTCGTGTCGGCGCGGGTCTCGGCGTCCGGATGCCAGGCGAGGACGACGTCCACGTCCTTGAACAGTCCCTCGCGGATCATGTAGAGCTTGCCGCCGACCGACTCTTCCGCCGGCGTGCCATAGAAACGGATGGTCCCGTGCAGCTTGCCCGCCGCGATCAATTCCTTGACCGCCGTGGCAGCTCCCAGGCTCGCGGCGCCGAACAGGTTGTGCCCGCAGCCGTGTCCCGGAGCGCCGGCCTCGGCGGGCTCCTTGGTCGCCTGCGCCTTCTGCGAGATGCCGGGCAGGGCATCGTACTCGCCGAGGACCGCGATGACCGGCTTGCCCTCGCCGTAGCTGGCCACGAACGCCGTGGGCATGCCGGCCACCCCGCGCTCGACCCGGAAGCCCTGTTTCTCCGCGTAGTCGGCGAGCGCCTTGGCCGACCGCGTCTCGCGCAAGGCCGTCTCCGCGTAGCGCCAGACCTGATCGGAGAGGTCGACCAGCTCGGCGCGGTGTTTGTCCACCGACGCCGCGGCGGCCACCTTGTTGGGGCTCGCCTCGGAAGCGGCAAGAGCAGGCAGGGACAGCAGAAACAGGGCGACGACGAGAACCGGCAGGACGCTGCGCATCATTCAGGCCTCCCGCGGAGAAGGGGTTGCGCGACGATTGTATGCGAGGTCGGACAACCGTCGCGCACCAGGCGAGGGCTACTTGTCCTCGTCGTCGCCATCGCGGTGCAGGTCGAACTCCTCCAGCAGGACGTCGTTGTCCTGCACCAGGCCGATGCCCGGGCAATAGTGCTTGAGGCTCTCGTGGCCCGGCTCCAGGGGCGAGGTTTCGATGATCTCGACGCAGTCGTGGAAGGTGCCGGCGGGAGTCGTGATGGTCAGGCCCATGGCGGTGTTCTCGCCGCGATCCATGGCGCCGGAGGCCCTCTCCTGGAAGTAGCGCGCGCCGAGGAGATAGCTTCCCGGCATGATGACGCCGGGCTGGGCTCCGCCGATTCCGGCCAGCCAGGCGCCGTCGTGGCTGACGATCTCACCGTCTTCGTAGATGTCCACGGCCTCGCCGAAGTAGAAGATATCGCCGGTCTGATCGCAGCGCGCGAAGTAGTTCCGCGACACCTCGACCAGTTCGTCGTCCACCGTCTCGCGCTCCTCCACCACCCGCGTCTTGACGCGGAGCCGCTTGCCCCTCTCCGTCGTGAAGGTGATGGTGCGTTTCTGCTGGAGCACGGTGATCTGGACGACGACCTCCTCCCCGTCGTCCTCGCCCGACAGGACGAGCTGGTCACCCGGCACGAGGCTGAAGTACGCGTTGCGCCCGTCGGCTTCGAGCTCGCAGTCCTCGATCCGGAAGTCGGTGGTGAAGGCGTCCTCGCTCCAGGCCAAAGAGGGGAGAGTCAGGGCGGCGGCGAAGATGGCAGTACCGATTGTCCTCTTCATCTCGTATCCTCCTTCCGATGCGTTCGATGCTTGAGGCGTCGAAATCCTTCGCCGTAGCCTTGATCCTGGTCCTGCTCCTCCCGGCAGCCGGCGCGGCGGACTGGCTCGGACGCCCTCTTGCCGAAGCCCTGCGCGAGCTCCAGTCGCGCGGGCTCAAGCTCGTCTTCACCAGCCGGCTCGTGCTGCCGGAGATGCGGGTGGAGACCGAGCCCGCCTCCCGCGATCCGCGGCGCCTCCTCGACGAGATCCTCTCCCCTCATGGCCTGCAGGCCGAGGAGAGCGTGGGCGGCACGCTCGTCGTCGTCGTCGTCGCCGCGCCGAAACCCCCGAAACCGGAGCCCGATCCGGCTCCCCTGCCCTACATCCATGACGAGATCGTGGTGCGCCCGAGCGAGTTGTCGCTCCTCCAGGAGGAGCCGCTGGCCCCGCTCTCCCTCTCGCGCGGCGACATCGCGGCCCTCCCTCATCTCGCGGGCGACCTGTTCCGCGCCCTGTCGCTGCTGCCCGGGACGGCCGCCAACGACGTGACCGCGCAGTTCCACGTCCATGGCGGGCGGCGCGACGAGGTCCAGATCCTCCTCGACGGTCAGGAGCTGTACGACGCCTACCATCTCCAGGAGTTCGACCGGGCGATCAGCGTCGTCGAGTCCGGCGGATTGAGCGGCGCGAGCCTCTCCACCGGGGCCTACCCGGCGAGCCATGGCGACCGGATGAGCGGCATCCTCGACCTGACGAGCGCCATCCCCACCGGCCCCCGCGAGACCCGCTTCAGCCTGAGCTTCATCACGGCCGTGGCGTCCAGCGGCGGCTCGTTCGGAGGCGACCGCGGCTCGTGGCTGGCCTCCGTGCGCCGCGGCTCCATCGATCTCGCGAGCCGCTTCCTGGGACACGAGGACCCCGCCTTCTGGGACGCGTTCGGCAAGGCCGCCTACCGCTTCGGCGACAGCTCCAGCCTGCGCGCCCACCTGCTCGTGGCCGGCGACGCCATGGACTTCGGCGAGGTCAAGGGCGGCGAGCGCAAGCGCTTCGTGACCGATTACGACAGCTCCTACCTCTGGCTCACCCATCAGGCGCTGCTCGGCGACCGGCTGCTCGTCGAGACCCTGGCTTCCGCCACCGGGCTCGACCGCGACCGCCGCGGCGCCGAGGACGAGGAGGAGCAGCGGTTCGAGATCGTCGACCGCCGCGACGCGGACGTCCTGGCCCTGGGCCAGTCCTGGAACGTCCAGGCGGGAGCGCGGCAGATGGTTCGCGGCGGCTTCGAGGCGCGGCGCTACGAGGCGGCCTACGACTACTTCAGCTCCGTCGAGCCCGACTTCGTGCTGGTCTCGGACCTGGCCGAGCCGCGCCAAGGACTCACCCGCTTCAAGGAACGCTTCAGCGGCGACCATCTCGGCGCCTATGTGACCGATCGCTTTTCACCGCTGGAGCCGCTCACCGTCGAGCTGGGGCTGCGCTACGACCGCCACACGCTGACCGGGGACACCCTGTCCAGCCCGCGGGCCAACCTCGCCTGGCGCGTGGGAGAGTCGAGCGTGCTGCGGGCTTCCTGGGGCCACTTCCACCAGAGCCAGCGGCCCTACGAGCTGCAGGTGGAGGATGGCGAGACCCGCTTCTCGCGGGCGGAGCGCTCCGAGCACCGGGTGATCGGTTACGAGCGTCTCCTGGGCAGCGAGCGGTCGTTCCTGCGCGCCCTGCGGATCGAGGCCTACCAGCGGAGGATCCGCGACCCCCGGCCGCGCTTCGAAAACCTTTTCGAGCCGGTGAACACCTTCCCCGAGGCCGAGGCCGACCGCTTCCTCCTCGCTCCCGAGAGCAGCCGCGCCGAGGGCATCGAGGTGGTGCTGCGCGGCGCCGCGGGCCCGCGGACCGGCTGGTGGATCAACTACGCACGGGCCTCGGCCGAGGACCGCATCCGCGGCCGAACCGTACCGCGCCAGACCGATCAGACGCACACGGCGAACCTGTTCGTGGACACGCGCCTGGGCAGGAGCTGGAGCTTGAGCGCCGCGTGGCGCTTCCACACCGGCTGGCCCACCACGCCGGTCTTCCTGGAGATCCGCGAGGACGAGGAGGGAGAGCCCGAGCCGGTCCCGGTGCTCGGAGCGCTCAACGGCGACAGGCTTCCGAGCTATCACCGGATGGACCTGCGGGCGAGCCGCGAGTGGGAGCTGCGCTCCAGCCGGCTCACCTTCTTCGTCGACCTGCAAAACGTGTACAACCGCAGGAACCTCGCGGGCTTCGATCTCCACGTGGAAGAGACCGGGATCGACGCCGAGCCCGAGAGCTGGCCCGGCTTCTTCCCCTCCCTCGGCATCAGTTGGCAGCTCTGAGGATCAGGACGCCGTCGGCGAGCCGGTGATCGAGGCCGGCGCCCGGCAGCACCACCTCCGGCGCCTGGTCCGGCGGGAGATCGCCGATGTCGCCGTGCAGCACGATCGTGCCGGCGGACTGCGCGAGACCGGGGTCTTCGTAGCGCACCGTCCAGCCCGTCTCGCGGGCGATCCGGTCCAGGAACTGTTCGAGCGTCAGACCCTCGATGACGAGCGGTGGCGCTGCTTTCAGGACCCAGGCCCAGGGCGGGCCGTATGCGGCGATCGGGCCGCGGACGACCGTGCCATCGGCGCGCAGGGTCAGCTCCGTCCCCGCCTCCGCCTTGTGCGGACCGACGCGCACCGCTCCCTCCCGCACCCGGACGCGCAGCGCCTCTCCCTTTCCGAGCAGGCGCGCCTCGAACTGCGTCCCCACGTCCGTCACCACCCCCAGCGGAGTGCGGATCTCGACCTTGGCGGCTCCCTCGGAGTCCAGGTACACGGCGCCGTGCCGCAGCTCGATGACGGAGGCCGACACCAGGCGCACCTGGCTGCCGGCGTCGAGGCGCAGCGAGGGGCCGGCGGCCAGCCGCAGTCCGACCGGGCTTTCGCCTGCCGAAAGCTCGGCCGCGGAGAGGACCTCCGCCGCCGGACCGGAGGCCCTCTCGAAGCGGGCCACCGGAACGGCGGGCGCCGGCCACAGCCACCAGCCGAGGCCCGCGGCCAGCAGGATCGAAGCCGCGAGCAGCCAGAGCCGCCGATCGGGAGACCGGCGCCGCCGGATGTGCTCCTTCCACTCGGCGCGGAACGCGGCCTTGATCCTCGCCAGGTCCTCGGGCGGGACCTCGGGGCGGGGGCCGGCGTCTTCCAGGAGACGGCGCACCTGCTCCTCGTCGTTCACGGTTCCAGCTCCCTTTTCGGTCCAAGGCTCACCCGCTCGTACCCTTCGCGGAAGGCCCGGCGCGCCCGGGTGAGCAGCGATTCGGCCGCCTTCGCGCCGAGCCGCAGGCGGTCGGCGATCTCCTGGACCGGCAGCCGGTCCAGGTACTTCCACTCCAGCGCGCGGGCGTAGCGCGGAGGCAGGAGGTCGAGGGCCGCGTGCACCAGCCGGGCCTCTTCCCGGCGGACGATCGTGCCCTCGGCATGCTCGCCGGCTCCCCCGCTCTCCTCGTCGAGCTCGACCAGGGCCGGCTGCCGCTTCTTCTGCCGGAACGACATGCGGATCTCGTTGCGGCAGCAGGCGCAGAGCCAGGTCGAGAGCGACGCCTCGCCGCGCCAGGTCGAGAGCTTCCCCAACGCCTTGCACACCGTGGTCTGCACGATCTCGCGGGCGAGCTCCGTGTCTCCGCCGAGGCGCGACAGGGCGAAGCGGTAGAGGCCCGGGAAGTACTCATCCGCAAGCTCCTCCATGGCCGCCTCGTCGCCGGCGAGCATGCGGTCGACCAGGGCCTTCTCTTCGAGCCTCGGGTCAGAATCGGAAGCCGATTCCGAAATGCCCGCCGAGGGCAAGGTAATCATCCACGGCCCCCTTGGCGCCGGACACCCGGTCGGTCAGCTTCCAATCGGCGAAGTGCTGATCGGCCCGCAGAGCAAACTCGAAGAACCATCGCCCGCCGAGTCTACGGTGGAGCCCGCCAAGGACGGAAACGATGGACTCGGAGCCCGCGTCCGTGCCGATGTCGAACGTGCCTCCGCCGGCCAGGGGACCGATGGCATCCGGCACGTCGATCGAGGCGAAACCGAGCCCGGCCCCCCAGAACCAGTCCATGCGGCCTCCGGGGCGCGGGTACGTGCGCTCCACCCAGGCGCTGAACGTGGTGGCCTCGGCCAGCACGTCCACGGGATCGACGTCCGGATCCTGGCGCAGGCCCACGAAGAGCGCCGGCTCCTCGAAGTCATACTCCGTCTGATCGACCGCGAAGCCGAGCGACCATCTCTCGCTAAGGCGCCAGTGCCCGAAGACTCCATAACCGGGGATGTCGTTGGCCGGCTCGCCGTCGGACGCCGTGATGATTCCCCGGGCTCCGAGGTCGAAACCGCCGTCCTGGGCCAGGGCCGGGGACTGAAGGGTCAACGCCAGGACCACCGCTCCGGCAAGACAGATCGTTTTCATCTCGTCTCCTTTCGCGCTTCCCGGCGGGATAGATGCCCGCCCGGCGGAAATCCTTCGCTCCGGAGCTGATACCGGACCTGATACCATCCGCCGGACCCATGCTGCGCACCGTCTTCGCCACCCGCTATGTCACTCCCCTCCGCGAGGGCGGCTCGTTGCCGGCCATCGTGGAGGCGGACGACCTCGGCCTCTACGTGCTCAAGTTCCGGGGTGCGGGACAGGGTGCGCGGGCCCTGGTGTCCGAGCTGATCGCGGGCGAGATCGGCCGGGAGCTGGGGCTCAAGGTGCCGGAGCTGGTGCTGGTCGAGGTGGACTCGGCGCTCGGGCGCAACGAGCCGGACTGGGAGATCCGCGAGCTGCTCAAAGGGAGCGTGGGGCTGAACCTGGCGCTCGACTACCTGCCGGGGTCCGTCATGTTTGACCCCGCCGCCAAGGACGAGGTAAACGCCGATCTTGCTTCTCACGCCGTCTGGTTCGACGCCTTCGTCACCAACGTCGACCGGACGGCGCGCAACCCGAACCTTCTGTACTGGCACAAGGCGCTCTACTTCATCGATCACGGCGCGGCGCTCTACTTCCATCACAACTGGCAGAACGTGGAGCAGGCGGCGCGGAGCCCGTTCGCCGCAATCCGCGATCACGTGCTGCTGCCCTGGGCGGACCGCATCCGGGAGGCCGATGCCCTGCTGCGTCCGCGGCTCGGCGAGGCGGTGTTCGAGCGCGTGCTCGCGCTGGTCCCGGACGATTGGCTGCTGCCCGAGCCCGGGATCTCCACCCCGTCCGAGAAGCGGGCGGCGTACGTGACCTGGCTGATACAAAGGCTCGAAGCCGCTCCCCTTTTCCTCGAGGAGGCCGTGCGTGCCCGCGCCCAGCTTTGATTACGCCGTGATCCGCGTGGTGCCCCGGGTGGACCGCGGAGAGCTCATCAACGTCGGGGTGATCCTCTTCTGCCTTCAGAAAGATTTTCTCGCGGCGCGCGTCGAGGTGGACGAAGCGCGCCTGCGCGCGCTCTGGCCCGAGGTGGACGTGGACCTCATCCGCCAGCACCTGGAGGCGATCCCGCGGATCTGCGCCGGAGATCCGGAGGCCGGTCCGATCGCACGGCTTTCGCTCCGCGAGCGCTTCCACTGGCTCGTGTCCCCGCGGAGCACGATGATCCAGATCTCGCCCGTCCACAGCGGCCTCTGCGAGCACCCCGAGAGCGCGCTCGACGATCTCTTCCGGAAGATGGTGCGGTCCTAGAGATGCAGCGTCCCTAAGGCGAGACGATCCGGATGTGGCAACGCCTCGCGGCACGGGCGATGCGTGCCCAGATCTCGGGGTCTCCCAGGTCGCGGTCGATGATCGCTTCGAGGGCGCTCATATCCGTCCTGTCGTTGAGCACAAAACAGATCGATCCTGCCTGCCGGCCGCGCCAGCGGAACCCACGAAAGTCCGGGTAGCCCTCGTAAAGGGCGCGTGCCCACTCCTGGCAACGCTCGTACTCGAGGCTGGTCGCAATGCGCTGGTCCAGACCGAACGCCCGCGCAGCGGCTCCGACCATGTCGAGAACCTCGATCGGCTCGCGCACGCGAGCCACGCAGATCCGCCGTCCGGAACCCCGATCGATGAAGCCGCGGTTTCCGAATGCCTCCGCTACTGCTCCAAGCAGGGAGGTGGCCGCATACCACACCGAGCGATCAACGCCCGAGCCCGGCGGAGGGCGGTGATGATCGAAACGAATCCCGGGGAGAGGCCCGAAGCTGCGCCGGGCATCCCAGCCGCCATGCAACGGATTGTAGAAACGAACGAGCAGGTCTCCCTCGGCAACCTCGTACAGCCGGGGGCGCGGCGGCAGCGCCGCTGGAGGCGGGGGGAGCGTCAAGGCAGGTAGCTCTGCTCGCGGGCCAGATCGAGGACCGGCTCGGGCCTTCGGCGGCGGAGCAGCTCGATCGGCGGTCGCCCTCCAAGCCGTTCGGAGGGCTGCAGGAGCCAGAAGGCGGCTCCCACCGGAGAGAGGGCGAGCTGCCCGAGAACCTCTTCCAAGCCGGGAAGGACGCCCCCGGGGGCATCGGGATCGAACTGCCAGCGCGGGTAACGCCACTGCGCCCCGACCCGCAAGGCGAGAAGGCGACCGGCCCTGCGCAGCCGCTCGAGCGCCTGCCGCGATCGTCCGATCCGGTGAGCGGCATCGGCGACGCTGATGCAATCCTGGAGGATGGCTTCGCGCGTGCCCTGTGCCTCCATCTCGGCCAGGGCAAGGCTCTCGGCAGCGTCAGCCATGTCGAGCGGGTCGTCCACGACGGCCAAGGGGTCGAGAGCAGCCTCGTCAGGAAGGGCTTCGAGGACTCGCATCACCCCGCGTGAGACGGCGGAACGCCTTTCCGTCGTCACGCCTGTATCGGCGAGATGCAGCAGCTCCCTGACCACAGCCATCTCATCCCGCGAGAGGAGCCGGGCCGCCCGCACCATCGTCTCCAGTCGGTCCGGAGAGATCCCGAACCGGGCTGATGCCTCCCGGAGAAAGCCGGTGCCATGGGATGATGTGGAAGCGCCTTGTCTCATCGAGCCACGTCCTTCCTGCCTGCCTCAGCTTAGCGCCTTGGCCCTGAGGATGCAACTTGTGCTCACTCCGACCGCGCGCTCTCCGTACCGCTCAGGAAGCGGCTCCGGAACGCTCCGTAGTTCAACTGGGTGTCCTCGTTCCAGTTCCCGGTCGCCATCAGGGTCTCGGGGCTGTAGGGTCGCTGCTGGAAGCTGTCCTTGCCGGTGCGCTCGACGAGGAAGCGGTAGGGGATGGCGCGCTCCCGGGTGTCCTTCGAGCACGTGACCTCGCCTTCGAGGATGACCCAGCGGGTCTTGGGGATCTCGATCAGCGCGATGCCGTCCGGACCCGTGCGCGCCCGTCCCAGGACCTTTTCCGTCTTCAGGTCGTGAACCCGCCATGCGGACGCGAAGAAGCGTCCCCCTTCGTGCACGCCGCACCCCGCCCGGAGCCGTCCGCGCTCCTCGGTCTGCGTGCAGCCGAACAACAGGTCATGCTCGCCGCAGACGAGCTCCGCTGCGTGAACGAGCACGGGGACGATCAGAAGAAACAGACAGGACAAGATCCAGGTTCTGCGCACGAATCCTCCTTTCGACGCCTCGGGGCACGGTTGCGCCGTCGGCATTTCGAAGCACCGCTCGATCGGGTTTGGCTGCTCTAAGCCTACACCCGATGGCGCCGAAAGGACAGGGGGATCAACTGGCGGAGATCCACTGCACCGGCCCTGCGATGAGGTTGCCCGCGGCCACGCGCTCGAGCGGACCGGCGAAGAAGTAGCCCTGGCCGTACTGGCAGGAGAGGCCGCGCAGCCGGGAGACCTGGTCCGCGGTCTCCAGACCCTCGGCCGCGACGCTCATGCCGAGCGTGCGGGCGAGCGTCACGATCGTGCTGACGATCTCCGCGCGGTCGTCCCGGCCCTGCATGCCGCTGATGAAGGAGCGGTCGATCTTCAGGGTGTCCATGGGCAGCCGGTGCAGGTAGCTCAGCGAGGAGTAGCCGGTGCCGAAGTCGTCGATGTGGAGCTGGATGTTCAGCGCGCGCAGCTCCAGGAGCTTGGCCACGGCTTCGCTGGCGTGCTCCATGAGCGTGCTCTCCGTGATCTCCAGCCGCAGGCTGGACGGATCGACGCGGGTCTCCTGCAGGATCCAGCGCACCCGCTTGACCAGGTCCGCCTGGAGGAACTGCTTGCAGGACAGGTTCACGCTGATCGACAGCGGCCGGGCGGACGGGTAGAGCGCCTGCCACTCGCCGAGCTGGCGGCAGGCCTGCTGCAGCACCCACCAGCCCATCGGCACGATCAGGCCCGTCTCCTCGGCCACGGGGATGAACTGGTCCGGATGAAGGAGGCCGCGCCGCGGGTGGTTCCAGCGCACCAGCGCCTCGAACGCGTCGATGCGGCCGTTCGCAAGCGACACGATCGGCTGGTAGAACAGCTCGAACTCCTCGCGCTCGATCGCCCGGCGCAGGTCGTTTTCGAGCGCCAGGACGGCGACCGCGTTGTCGTGCATCTCGCGGTCGAACACGGCGTGCCTGGCCTTGCCCGAGGCCTTGGCCCGGTACATGGCGGTGTCGGCGTCGCGCAGCACCTCCTCCGGATGCTCGTAGCCACCGCGGGAGCTGAGCGTGATCCCCAGGCTGGCGCTCGTGAACACCTCGTGGCCGTCCAGGTTGAAGGGCAGCGCCAGCTCGCGGTGGATGCGCTGCGCCACGCGCGTCGCCTGGGTGGGGCCGACGATGTCGTCGAGCAGGATTGCGAATTCGTCTCCGCCGAGCCGGGCGACCGTGTCGCCGGGGCGCAGCAGCAGCTCCAGCCGCTTGGCCAGGGCGACCAGCAGCGCGTCGCCGGCGGTATGGCCCAGGCTGTCGTTGATGTTCTTGAAGCGGTCGAGGTCGAGGAAGAAGACGGCGAACATGTAGTCGGTCCGCCGCCGGGTGTGCGCGATCGCGAGGCCCAGCCGGTCGAGGAAGAGGGCGCGGTTGGGCAGGCCGGTCAGGGCGTCATGGAGCGCGTTGTGCTGCAGCCTCTCCTCGGCGACCTTGCGGGTGGTGATGTCCGACTGCGAGCCCGCCATGCGGTAGGCCTGCCCGGCGCTGTCCCGCACCGCGATGCCCCGGTTCTGGACCCAGCGGTAGCTGCCGTCCCGCTGCCGGATGCGGTGCTCGCTCTCGAAATGCGGCGTGCGGCCCTCCAGATGGGCGGCGAGAGCGCTGCGCACGGCCATGACGTCATCGGGATGGACGCGGCTGAGCCACTCGTCGGGATGCTCCCGGACCTCCTCGTCGCCAAGGCCGAGCATCGCCTTCCAGCGCGGCGAAAAGTAGATCTGCCCGCTCGTGATACGCCAGTCCCACAGCCCGTCGTTGGCTCCGCGGACCGCCAGGGCATAGCGCTCCTCGCTCTCCCGCAGGTCCTCTTCCGCCTGCTTGCGACCGATGGCGTAGCGGATCGAGCGCACCAGGAGGTCGCCCTCGACCCGCCGCTTGATCAGGTAGTCCTGCGCCCCCTCGCGCACCGCCCGCATGGCCAGCTCCTCGTCCTCGATGCCGGTCATCAGGATGACCGGGACCTTCGGCGCCCGGTCCTGGATGCGGGCCAGGGAGTCGAGCTCGGGACCGCGGCTGTCCGGCAGCGACACGTCGAGCAGGATGACGTCGATCTCGTGACCGGCCTCGAGACAATCCAGGGCCTTGGCGACCCGGTCGACGGCGGTGAGATGGAAGCCGCCGCCCCCGAGCAGCCGGCGCACGATCAACACGTCGCCGGGGTTGTCCTCCACGGCCAGGACCCGGATCACCCTGTCGCTCATGTCAATTCTGCCTTTGTTTCTCCCGGTACTCGACAACTTCCGCGAGCGGGAGGGTGAAGAAGAAGGTCGAGCCCTGCCCGGGCTGCGATTCGACCCAGATGCGCCCGCCGTGCCGCTCCACGACCTTGCGGCAGACCGCGAGGCCGATACCGCTCCCCGGCACCTCGGGGCGGAGGCGCGCGAACAGGTTGAACACCGTCTCCGCCTCCCCGGGCGCCATGCCGATGCCGTTGTCCTGCACGGCGAAAACCCATTCCCCGCGCTGGCGCGTGGCCGAGAGGTGGATCCGGAGAGGGGTGGCGCCGCGGAACTTCAGGGCGTTGCCGAGGAGGTTCCGCAGCAGTTGGACGATCTGCCCGGGATCGGCCTCGATGACGGGCAGGGCATCGTGGGTGATCGTGGCGCCGCTCTCCTCGATCGCGGGAGCCAGGTCGGCGAGGACCCGTTGCAGCAGGTCGGCGCTCTCGACCCGCTGGAACGGCCGGCCCGGGGCATCCAGGCGCGAGAAGACGAGCAGGCCGTCGATCAGGTCCTGCAGCCGCCGCGCGCCCTCGTGCGCGAAGCCCAGGAGCTCGTCGGCCTGGCCATCGAGCTTACCCCTGTAGTCCTCGGCCAGGATGCGCGTATAGCGCTCGACCATCCGGAGCGGCTCCTGCAGCTCGTGCGCGGCCATCGCAAGCTGCTCGAACCCGGAATCGGCTCCGGAGGCGGAGGGCTTCGGGGGTTCCTCCACGGGAGCCGTCTTCCGCGCACGAGCCTGCTCGAGAGTCCCGAGCACGGCCAGCGGCAGGTTGACGAAGCCCGCGGGGCTCTTGACCAGGAAGTCGTCGGCGCCCAGCTTCGCCGCCCGCACTCCGAGCTCCTCCCCGCCGCGGTCCGTGAGCAGGATCACGGGCAGGTGCGGCCAGCGCCCCTTGAGGGCATGGAGCACCGCGAGCCCGTCGGCCCAGCGCAGCCTGGGATCGAGGACCACCAGCTCGAAGTCGGCCCTGCCGAACGCCTCGGCGAACGAGACGGCGCCGGCGATCTCTTCCAGGATGAGATGGGGAAGCTCCTGCCGGAGCACGAGCCGCGCGAGAGCGCGGCTGTCGGGATCGTCGTCGATGAGGAGGATGCGCGGGCCAGTCTCGGGCACGAGCACCTCAGAGCAGAGGGGACATCGAAGCACCTCCTGACTTCCGGACGCGGCCATTGTACGTGCGGAGGGCGCGCGAATGAAGAAGAGATCGCCGGATATTCGAATAACTCACTGCGCGCGGCCGGGAGAAGGCCGTACCGGGCTACAATCCTGAACATGAGCTCGACCGAGGATCCCCGCCTTTCGAAGCTGTCGGGCATCTGCCTGGGGCTCTCCGAGACCACGCGCACGGACAGCGGCCGGCACGCGACCTTCCGGGTCGGCAAGAAGACCTTCGCCTACTTTCTCAACGACCATCACGGGGACGGCATGGTGTCCGTCTGCTGCAAGATGGGGCTGGGGGAAAACGAGGAGATCGTCGGCGCCGATCCGAAGAGGTTCTACCTCCCCGCCTACATCGCCCACCGCGGCTGGGTCGCGCTCCGCCTCGACCACGGACCGATCGACTGGGACGAGGTGGCCCAGCTCGTGGCCGGCAGCTACAGCCTCGTGGCACCGAAGAAGCTGGCGAAGCGGGTCCGGGATTGAGCGGATGCCCCACGCGCCCGGCCGCGCCTCCTACCCGCAGATTGCGCGGCGCATGGAGCGGGGATGAGGCCCTACCCGGTGGGTAGCAGCTCGTACCCGCGCGTTGCGCGGCGCGCGCTCCGGGTAGCAGGCCATACCCGAAGCGTACGCCGCGTACGCGCCGGTTACGAAGCCCCACCCGCCGGGTAGCGGCTCCTACCCGGAGCGCGTGTCGTGTACGCAGCGGGGACAAGGCCCATCCCTGCGGGTGGCGGCTCCTACCCGGAGCGTGCGGCGTGCGCGCGGCGGGTATGAGGCCCTACCCACCGCGGCTGGAGCGTGCGCGGCCATCGCAAAGCGCACGCGCCGGGGACGAGGCCCTACCCTTCGCGCACACGTCACAAGCGGCCGTCGCAGGGCGCACGCGGCAGGGACGAGGCCGTACCCTTCGCGCACGGGGCATGCCGGGAGGTCCGGAGGGCGAGCTGCGCAGGGCCGCCGTCGGGACTTCCCTCCGAGGATGTAGGCCGGTATACTTGCGCGTATAAGTGGAGGTGCCGGTATGGGACAAGTGACCCTTTACCTGGATGTGGAGACCGAGGCTCGGATGAAAGAGGCCGCAAGCGCGGCTGGCGTCTCCCAGAGCCGCTGGCTCGCTGACCTGATTCGGGAGAGAACGGCGAACGAGTGGCCCAGGTCCGTGGCCTCTCTCGCTGGAGCCTGGGCTGACATGCCGACCGCGGAGGATCTCCGTCAGAGTCCCGGCGAGGACGTGCCGCGCGAGCCCTTTTGATGTACGCCTTGGACACCAACAGCGTCGTCTATTTCTTCAAGGGCATGGGCCGCGTAGCCGAGCGGCTCTTGAGCACGCCTCCCCGGGAGGTCGCGCTGTCTGCCATCGTGCTCTACGAGCTGGAGCTTGGCTTGGCCAAATCCGCCGCTCCCGAACGGCGCAGGGCGCAGGTTGACGAGCTCGTGCGGCGAGTCACCATCCTCCCTTTCGGGCACTCCGAGGCCAAGGCGACCGCCCGGATCAGGGCGGACCTGGAGCGAGCCGGCAAACCGATCGGACCGCTGGACTTCCTCATCGCGGGCACCGCCCTGGCCCACGGGGCGACTCTGGTGACTCACAATACGAAGGAGTTCAGCCGCGTTGGCGGTCTGTCTCTCGAAGACTGGTATTGAGAGGCAGGCCGAAAAGAGAATCCGCTCATGAGGAAGACCTACGATTTCACCGGAGCCCGCCGCAACCCGTACGCCAAGCGCCCTGAAAAAGCAGGTGACCATCCGGCTGGATGTCCCGACCCTCGACTACTTCAAGGAGCTGTCGGAGGAGTTGGGGATCCCCTCCCAGACTCTCATCAACCACTACCTCCAGGAGTGCGCGTCCGTGGGTAAGCGGCCGTCGATGACGTGGAGATCCAGCAGCCGAGAACGGACCGCTCGCGCCACTTGAGCCCGCCGCGAGCCTCAACCGGATCTCGGAACCGCCTCACGACCTCGCGGATGCACATCAAGGTCGATGAAGACCTCCCCCAGGCAATACGGCGAGTACTGCCTCCTCGACCGGCAGGTGGTGAGAATTGGCAGATCGCGTTTTCCCTGGGAGCGCTGGCGTCCCGCCGGCATGTCCGGAGGAATTGGCGGAACGCCGGCCATTGTCGCCGCCCCCGCAAGATGGCCGGGCCTTCGGACGCCGATAGGTTAGGGCGAGCGCCAAAGCCGTTCACCCTCTCCTCGATCCCCATCGCCGTGACGGCCATGGCCTTCGGAGCCTTGCCGAATCCGTTTGCCGCCACGGGAAACCTCATCCGGCGTTCCCGGATGTCCATCGCAGCGATCGGCAACGAGATTGCCGGCTTCCCGAAACGCATTTCCGTCCCGCCCAAGAGCATTTCCGAGCGCAAATGCGTTTCGGAGCGTCGCCGAAGTCCATCGGAGAGCCGGCGAAACGCATTGCCGTCCCGCCGATCGCCATTGGCGCCCGGCAATGGCGATGGGAGCCACGGCAATGGAGATTGGAGCCTCGCCGATCGAGATTGGCGCCGTCCCGACGAGCCTTTTCGCTCGCCCATGGGAATTGGAGCGGCGCCGATGTCCATTGGAGAGTCGGCGATGGAGATCGGAGCTTCGCCGATCGGCATTTCGGTCCGCCGATGGCGATGGGCGAGACGGCAATGGAGAAAGCCGAGACGCCGATGAGCGTTTCCGGCCGGCAATGGGAATCGGCGAGCCGGCGATGGGTATTTCCGGAGCGCTGATGTCTTGAGCCGAGGCGGCCATGAGCATTTCCGAGCGGCAATGGGAATCGGCGGTCCGCCAATCGGTATCGGCGGAGCGTCAATGGCTTGAGGCGAGACGCAAATGCGTATTGCCGGACGTCCAACGCGCATCGCCGGGCTGCAATGGGCTTCGGAGGAGCGCGAATGGCAATCGGAGAGGCGCCAATGGCGAAAGGCGGGCGTCCGTTCCACAACGCGAGACGCCAATGGGCATCGGGGACGCGCCAATGGACTTTTCCGAGGCGCCCATAGGGTTTGCCGAGCCTCCAATGCGTTTCGGCGAGGCTCCAATGGCCTTTGGCGAGCCCTCGAACCATCAACGACGCGGCGGTTCACCCGCCTGACCGCGGGCTTTTCCAAGAAGCGGGAGAACCTGAAGGCGGCGGTTGCCCCTATTTGCGGCGAGCTACAACCTGTGCTGGTCTCACCGGACCCTGAAGGGCTTGCACCCCGGCTATGGCTGTGGGGCTGGTCCGCAAGCCCTGGACGGTGGGGGGGACCTGCGGGGCAGCTTAATCTTGCGCGGTTGACCACCATCGCCATCCCAAGCTATTCTTGACCTACACGCCTGAAGAAGGGGAGTTTCATCACTATGGCACGGGTTTGTCCATTCAAAATTGACCCGGAGAAGCAGAAGGAGCTTTTCTGCAGAGCGTATGTCGATGCGCTCGTGAGCGCTGGCGGCTACACCCTCGTGTCGTTCAATAAGAACGATGATGACAGCATCGACGTCTTGATCTGTGCCAAGGGTGGCCCCGGCCCGCTCAAATCACCCAGACTAGAGATCCAGCTCAAGTCAACGGCTGTACCTCAATATGATAAATCGCGCAGCAATATCCGCTATCCTCTAAAGCAGAAGAACTACAATGAATTAATTGGGGATGAGTACCACACTGCCAGGATTATTGCCCTCTTGGTTTTGCCCGCGACCGTTGAGCACTGGCTGCGGATGAGTGAAGACTGCCTCACGCTCTATCGGGGTTGCTATTGGCTATCGCTTCGGACGCTGCCCACTAGCTCACATCGGAGCAAAACAAGAATTTACATTCCTCGCACGAACGTCTTTACAATTGATGTCCTGGATGCTATGATGCTAGCCATTGCCGAGAGGCGGAAGCCGTGAGCCTTGCCAAGCCCGTTCGCGATCTGCTGCCGTTTGTTGTTCCCAAATACCTTGAGGCGTACCTGCGTGCACGCCACTGGAGTTTATTTGACGAGCAGGCGCGCTATACCCTTTGGGCGTCGAAAGAGCACGGAGAGCGCGAGGTGCTCGTGCCTCTTCATCGTGATTACGCTGATTACTCTCGTAGGCTCGCGGAGGCAGTGCGGACACTGGAGGATGTCGAGGAGCGGCCAGCTTCCCTTATTATCCAGGACTTGCTATCCGCCCCCTTCGACATTGTCCGTCTACGGGCGGACGAAGACACAGACATTACTGGAAGCATGACGCTCAATGGAGGCGTCGCATTCATCCGGGGTGCAAAGGACTTGCTTATGGCGGCTACCTGCGCTGCCTGGGAACGGCGGGCCTATTACCCTAGCCGTAAACCCAGGGAAGCGGAGGAACTGCTTGGCGAGTCGCGTCTGGGCCAAACCGAGCGCGGAAGTTTTGTTGTCACGATTTATGTTCCTGTTGCGCCGGACCAGGGGCCGCAGCCTAACGTAGACACGATTTATCGCGAGCCGTTTGCGCGACGCGCCACAAAAACCTTGCTCAATGCCGTAGGCGCGGCCGTGGCGGCAGCGGACGCAAGCAAGCGGGATGGCAAGATAGCGCCCTTCCTAAGCACTATCAGCACGGGCGTCAGCGCCAACTTGTGTGAAGCGCTGACAGACATTCACAGCGGCACGCGAGCCAGCACAGTGGACTTGGCTGTGCGCTGGTCTTTCACCTTGCCTGCTCCGCTTGATGTGCGTCCCGCAATCGTTCATGCTGACCAAGTTGAAATACTCAACGAAGCGGGGAGGTTTTTCCGCAGGTCGGAGGGACCAAGGAACACAATAATTTCAGGCAAGGTGGTCAGACTCGAACGGGACGACGCAATTCCTGGCAGAATTGCTATAAAAGCGGTGATTGGCCAGAAGATGCGCCGAGTGCGGCTCACGCTATCAGGCGACGATTACCACAATGCACTCGATGCTCATGACAAGGATTTGCCCGTCTTGGTGCAAGGAGAGTTAGTCCGTGAGGGCAATGCATTCGAGCTGATCGGACCGACTGGATTCCGAGTAGTCACACAGCTTACTTTGTAAGCCGGGCCGGTAGCTCTCGGAACCAGCCCGGTAACGGGAAGTGCCTACGCTTGCTCTGAGACGTGACGCTCTACGGTAGCAGCGCCGCCTTGCTCATCCCGGGCGAAAATGGGGGCGAGTTCGCGAGCCGGAGGAGTCCAAGGTTTGCACCAGCCATGTTGAGCGGCTGAATCTTCACGTCCGCATGATGTCGCGGCGGTTCACCCGCTTGACCACGGGTTTCTCGAAGAAGCGGGACAACCTGAAGGCGGCCGTCGCCCTGTTCGTGGCGAGCTACAACCTGTGCTGGATGCACTCAGCCATCCGCATGACTCCCGCGATGAAGGCGGGCGTTGTCCGCAAGCCCTGGACGGTAGGAGACCTTCTCACGGCGTGATAGCGTCGTCTACCTGCAACGGGCTCTAAATCGAGAGGAGAAAGATGATGGCAGCCAAGTTCTATGCCGACACTGTGAACGTGGGAGAAACTCACATGTCACTGCGGGTTGTAGGCCCGGAGACCATTGTCCTGGAGGTTGCCAAGATGAAAAAGGGCACCTATGAGCCTGAACGGCTCATCTTGAGCGTGCCTACTCTCAAGGCCCTGGGACAGATGATTGCCAAGTTTGATGAATTCTACAAGGACGGCAAGAATCGACCTATAGAATGAACTTTACGCCGAGCTTCTGAGCAATCAGCTCAAGCAGCTCGATCACGCGGGCGATTTGCTCCGCCGTGGGCTTGCTGTTGCCCCCTTTTGCCATTCGATTGCCCCTCCTCTATGAGACATTTTGACCCTCAGATAGTGGCATTTTGCCGCAAAAATCAATCGCGGGCGGGGCTTGTCCGGAAGCCGTGGGCGGTGGGGGACCTGCTGACGGCCTAGAAGGGTTTGGTACAATGGGAGATCGAAAATCAGCGAGAGCGCCATATGCACGAGGATACCGGTAACCACGGCCAGAACCAGGAACCCGAAGTGAGAGGGCTTCCGGCTAAGCCTGATCCAGCCCAGGCCGACCACTCTGAAAGCCACAAGCAGAAGCCGCGCATCAACTTTTGGACGATAGTCAAGGAGGGCCGAGACACCATTGTAGCCATCTCTGCCATCGTCGCGCTTCTTGCTGTCTACGCTCAGCTCCGCGTGATGGAAGAGAGCAATGCTTTGACCCGCGAGAGCAACGAAATGATGCGGCAAGGGCTGGAGGAATCGCGCCGCGCCTTGGTCATGTCTCAGCGGGCGGAAATAGGAGTGGAGAGCACGGTTACCGAGGGGCTGCCTTCGGAATGGGGGCTACCGGTGTTCATTCGCGTAACCATCCGAAACACGGGGCAGACAACCGCCACCAGGATGCGCGTGATCTCGGGCGCCGCGTATCTGTCTAAGCCAATCCAGCCTAACTACCCGATCGTGGATAAGGGGAAGAAAATAGGGTCCATCGCCACTCTGCCTCCCAACGGCACCGCGCAGATGGTGATCCTTATTCCACGCCTCACAAGAGACGCGTTTGAAATGTTTCGGCGAGGGGAAGCCCAGCTCTACGCTTACGGCGATATCGTTTACCTGGATGGGTTCGGGAACAAAAGGCGGACTCGCTTCTGTGCACAGTACGAGTCCGGTCAGTGGGGGCAGTGCCCAAACAACAACGAAGTGGAGTAAGGCGCGGCCTACTCTTCCGGGTCGGGCTCCGGCTCCGGCAGACGCTCCACGTTGCTCGTAAGTGGAATGACCTGAACACGGTTCAGAAATCGGTTGGACGCGTCGTTGCTGACGATGACGGCGGGGCGGCGCTTCTGGATTTCACCGCCGATCGACGGATCAAAATCAACCCACCAGACCTCACCGCGCTTCATCGGCGACATCCCTCGCCGTGGCTTCCGCCCACTCATGAGCCTCGGCCTCACGGTCCTCGTCCGCCGCCATGTCTCGGTAGGCGGCTGCCAGATCCTGAGAAGCAACGTGGGGCCGGACCAGGGTCTCGATGAACTGACTGATCCTCTGCCGGCCGATCACACGGTGCAGGCCTTCATAGACCTGTTCATCGACGGTAATGGTGAGCTTCTTGTGCATGGCCGCCTCCTACGTATGGCATACGTACAATAGATCCACCCGCCCGCGGGGTCAAGCGCTCCGTCTCGACCGCGGGCCGGTCGACTGGGCCGAAGTTGCCGGGATCAGGCGACCCGCCCGAGTTGCCAGGATTGTCGCCGCGTTGGTTTGGACCACGTCGCGGATCGGCGTCCCGGCCGCGGACTGGATCTCCCGGCCCAGGGCGCTCACAATGCCGGCCGGTCTCCGCGGAGATGCGCCACCGCCCTGCTCATGGTAATCTTCGAACGAGAGGTGCCGGATGAGCCGTGTCCGCTGGCAGGATCATGTCGTCGTCGCCGAGGATCTTCACCACGGGGAAGCCTGTGTCCGCGGTACCCGTATCCCGTTGCGGATTCTGATCGGCAGCTTGGCCGACGGGATGAAGCCGGAGGAGATCCTCCAAGAATACCCTCAACTCTCGCCGGAAGACCTCCTCGCGGCTCTCGCCTACGCCGCAGACGTGTTGAGACAGGAGGTCCTGGCCCCGATGACGCCTCACGACCTCGCGGATGCACATCAAGGTCGATGAAGACCTCCCCCAGGCCGTAGCCGCGGTGCTACGGCAGCGGGGTTATTCCTGTAGCACTGTCCTGGAGCAAGACAAGGGGGGCTGGAAGGACCCAGTCCTCTGGGAAGCCGTACAGGACCACCAGCAGTTCTTCCTTACCGCCGACAAGGGATTCGGAAACATCCGCCGCTATCCGCCTGGGACTTATGGCGGCATCCTGTTGTTGCGGCCTTCCGAAGACGGCATTCAGCCTCTACTCGACCTACTGGAACAGGTCTTGGCCTCGGTCCCGAGGTTCGAATCCCTGCAAAGTCTCCTCGCAGTGGCCTCACCGAGAGGACTGCGCATCCGGAGGCGGAGCGAATAGCCAGGTGGTGAAGAATTGGCAGATCGCCCTCCGGAGGGGTGGCAATCCCTTCGATCCGGGAGCGGTTTCACGGACGGATGAATCGTTCCCCTGTCTGGGGGCGCCGCTCCCCTCCCGAGGGGAACCGTCTCCAGGAGGTGTCCCACCTCGCGCGAGCAAGTTGCCTTCCATGGAGCGAGGCGCCAAGCCCCGGAGCCGACCCATGCGAAGCGACGCTTACACGTCCAGCCTCGGGCGAGAGGCATTCACGCCCTGGGGCACCGGGCGGTCGCCTTTTCCGTCAGATTCTGACGCAGAACCACCCCACCCTCCCCACATAAGCCCCCTTATCCGTCACCGATAACGTTCCGCAGCCGCGGTCCCGCGGCGGAGTGCTTATGTCTCAAGCGCTGTCGCTTTGACGTTGACAAGAGAAAGGTGTAAACTGGTCCAAGTTCTGAAGGTGCCGATAGATAGGCGGCCACCCTTTCTCGCTGATTGCAGCTATTCTGAGCAGCTAATGGAAAATGTAGAGGCAGCGGTTGAACAAAGCCGCTCCGCGGCGGTGCCCTTCGTAGTCATTTCTATCACTTTTTAGTCGCAGTAATCACCGACGACATTTGGCCTTCAGGGGTCTACCGTTCGGGGTGTATGTCCCGA
>Ga0068862_100000562_pt1 | contig 38664 bp, 71 predicted proteins | sample KBSSwiS52_FD_66598 | JGI IMG/M metagenome (GOLD analysis project Ga0068862, IMG submission 66598) | Switchgrass rhizosphere microbial communities from Kellogg Biological Station, Michigan, USA - KBS Switchgrass S5-2 | ecosystem: Host-associated > Plants > Roots > Rhizosphere > Soil ...
ACCCCTACGAGTCGGCGTTTCGCCGGTCCCTCGTGGGTGGTAAGGCTTCGCTGGTGCTTCGGAGACATGCGAGACGTGGTGTTGACCAAGATTCAGGGGCTAGAATGATGCGAGGCGATGTTACTTCAATGGCGGTGGCAGGATAACTTGTGCCCTGGGCGGCTCAGACCTTTTTAACTTTTTCTGTTTCTTTATGAGGTCTTTGCGCGTACCAGCTTTCTTGAGTTTCATGGCGGCTCTTTAGAGATGCTTGTAGCGAGCTTGTGTTACGTAGGTGTGTGAGCCATGGCATGCGGCACACAAGTACATGTAGATAACGGTGATACCTGGATTGGCATCCACGTCAAACTTGTAGCTTGCAGGCCATTGCTTCTTGTACTTCGCACAACGGGAACACGGAGGCAAAGCTGACATGGGACTTAGAACGCTTCTGGCTCCCCACTCATGGTGTTAGTCTTGTTGAGGATGGCCCATGCGGCAATGGCAATGCCGGCACTACCGCCCATTGCCAAGCCGAGTACCTTTGCACCGAAGCTCTTGGCTAGGAGAGCACCGGCTACAGCTCCCGTCGCATAAACGAGCCCATCTTTTTGGAGTGACGTCATTGGTTGTGTTCTTTCAATGGTAAACAGTCACACAATGCATCATCCCAGTAACAGGGGTGGTCAATGGTGAACTGGATTGGCACTTGTTGTCGTACTGATACGGCGATACTGGGTAGCATGTTACCACAGAGGGCACAGTGTGTCAATGGGCTGAACTTTGGCTCCACAACTGGAGGGTATTCCGCGGAATCGTTAGTCATGGCCTGATTCCATTGCCGACCTCGCCTAGGCGAAAGTAGTTACTTTCGGTGAAGATACCGACTCTGACGAATCTGGTTTCTACCTTGTAACGTGGTAGGTCGTCTTCCCCTGGCTCGTCATTGAATGTGGAACGAAACGAGAGGTCAACGTGTGTTTGCCCCTCTTCTTTGGGCATACCGTTCCAGTTTGACCCTGCTGGTCCAGTGACCCAAGCAAGGTACTTGGCCAGACAGGCTGGGCAATGGGCATTGGCTACCAGCATGCCGTTATAATCCTTGTAGTATATCCCGGCATCTTCACTGGCGATGGCCCTTGGAAGCTCGATGAGCACTACTTTGCTAGGACAGAAGTAGCAGTCCCTCTGTCCAATGTTTCGACTCATGGGTTGTATCCTTTATCTGGTATTCCGTGGAATCTTACTTTGTCTCTTTCAAGACAGTTCCCGGAGTGAGGTCTTCAGTTGCCCCAATGCGGTAGTCACGCTCGCCAATGTGACCGACCTTGACAGTGCTGTTGACGTGGAGTTTGCCCCCGGCTTCACGCCAGATTCGCGAGAAGTACTCATCCTCCCCTTCCCACTTGAGGATGACTTCGTCTGTCGTTTGAGGCTTTTGGCGCAACGTGTGTTTGGCACGGAAGCCTTGATTGAACAGTTGCTCGTGAGACTGGTAGAGCTTCTCGAAGACGTTCCGACGAATCATGAGCATGCCAGTTGGCAGGAATTCACACTCTTGAAGCTTGGGAGAGTTGACGTCAATGGGCTCACCGTGAACGTCGCGGAAACAGTGTGGTAAAACCCCCGGTTGAACTTGGATGCGATAGCGGTAGAGCCCGCTGACTACGTCCACGTCTGAGGACAGGAGCGCTAGAACGTCGAGTGGAGTGAAGGCAGTGTCCGAATCAATGAAGAGGAAGAATTGACACTGACTCTGCATGAATCGTCTGACTAGTTTTTCGCGGTTAATGGCGATGTACGTGCCCTGTTCGAGCGCGTACTCCACTGCCATTCCGTGAGAGCGTAACACATCCACGGTTTGAAACAGCCCATGAAGGTATTGAGAACAGACGCGGTTGTCGTAGAGCGGGGTTCCGATGAAAAGCATATTATTCCGTGGAATCTCAGGGTTGGAAGAAACGGATGTTGTACTCTGATTCACCCGTTTCGTGGAAAGTCACCATGGTTTCGAAGACCTTGTCATTAGGAATGAGGTATGTTCGCACATTCTTGACCGTTAGCACAGTGCCAGGCAGCATCAGTTCCTTGCCCTGGTACACCAGTTTGATACCGTCTTTGATGTGAATCAATTTAACCTCCCCTTCACTCGGATGAGCACACCATCCCCACAACTCGGACACATGACGACGTAGTTACTGGGGATGATGCGTAACGATTCTCCTACTAGGGGTGTACGGTCTCCCATGTAGACAATGCTGAATGGCAGTGCATGGTTACAAGCGGTGCAGTGAACGTGTGGTTTGGTTAGCTCACACTCATTGCACTTGACGCTATGCCGTGTCATTCGTTCGTTCATGGGAACCATCTGTCTCTGTCAATGGCTGGGTCAAAGACGCGAAACCACTGCCCCTCTCCCGCACCCCAACGGCAGTAGATGCCCCCGTTATCCATGTAGATAAACCTCATGGCGCTCTCCAATCGGGTGCTGTGAAAAGCGCGTAACTCTTTGCCTTCTTACCGAGCTTGGTAGTGATGAAGCCCCGTCGAATGGCACGCTGGACTGTGACGTAGATGGCGGCACCGCGGCTCTTTCGGAGTTTAAGAGCATCGGCCACTTCAGCGATGCTGAGTCCCGGCGTTTGCGTGAGGAGTCTGAGCACTTCCCATTGCCTTGGGGTAGGCTTTGACCACCGACGTTTGGCTCCCGGGTCAGGAGTTCCCCTTGCACTCACGGTTGGCTCTCCGTGTTGTAGAGCCTCTCTACTCTAGCTCGGATGAGCTGAGCTTCCTTGTGAGTGATGGTTGCGGGTGAGATGGGTTGAGCCCCTTTTCGGCCGCTGCAAACCCATCGCTTGTAGACTTGCCGATATTCCGTGGCATCTATTCGTCGTTGAGAGAACTTGAAGGTGAAAGCCATCTTTAAGCCTTCTTTCTTTCGGCTACCACCGCGATTCGGTGTAACTTGCGAAACTCATCGTACATCTGGGGACGACCGTTTTCCTCATTGTCGAGTTGCTTGGCTAAGCGTTGTAAGGCGTCGTCCCAACCGGGTCGTTCCACACTCAAGTGAGCGAGGGCCATGAGCATCATCTGCCGTTCTCCCTCGTCGAGTCGCATGACATGTTTCATGGCGTTCGAACTACCCAGAGCGTGAGCTTGCCGTCTTTGCGGCAGAAGAGCCGCTGTGCGTGGTCAATCAAGAGACCGTTTCTATGGTCTTTGACGACCTCGGGAGCTGTACAGAATGGCTCCATATCCATATCCATACCGCAATGGTTGCAGCCACCACAGTTATCTTTATCAGTCCAGGGCATGGTGTATCCTTAGTTAATTGCTAAGCGGGCGAGTCGGATGAATCGTATTCCGTCATTGAGTGTTTTGAGTCCGTCGTATTCTTTGCACGTGGGCAACGTGTGAATTATTCGAAGTCCAACGTCAACGGTGAATAGCCCTTCGCAGAACGGACATTGGAAGGGCCCTAGTTCGGTGTTGACTTCGGGCATACCCCCTCCCCTTATGTGCCGTTGTATTGCTCACCGAATATCGCCAAGAGCTTTTTCTTGGTTTGGTTCCCACATGGGTTTAAGGCTGCTGTTCGCGGTAAGCACACGATGAATTCGCGGTCATCAACCGTGACGGTCATGAAGTCCCCATTGATGTCTTTGCCACATACGTCACAGACGTACTTGACAGTCTCAATCTTTCCCATCTTTTGCCTTGAAGCTCAATGACAGTTGGAGCGCTTTAGCTTTTGGTTTGGCTTTGGCGAGTTCGTTGGTCGCCAGCTTGACCTCTCCACACTTCTGGCACTTAGTTCGCTGGACAATGCCGATGTACTCATGAGCAAAGCCAACGATGGTAATGTGGTAGCGGGAGAGGCAAGCGGCGCACGTGACAAGGATGGTTTTCGGCCGTGGCTTTGGTTTCTCGGGATAGCCTTTCGACCGAAAGTGAGTCATTCGTCTTTATCCTGTTCAACCACCCAAGGCTCGAACATTACGTAATAGGCGCAACGTAACGCTTGTATGAGTTGGTAGACACACCATGTACCCAGCAACGTCCAGAAGACCTTGCTAGGTTCACTCATTCGATGAGTCCTGTCACGAGGTCTTCGAATTCACCTCGAATCCTTCGAAGGTTCCCCACCCATTCCTTGTTCTCTTTGATGTAGTCGTCTGATGCGTCGGGACTTTCGCGAGGCATGTATTGCTCGCGTGCCGTAGCGTTTGCGTGGTGGATGATGAGCCATTGTAGCCCATTCAGTATGTTGTTGATTGCTTCTTCACGAGTATCTTTTATCGTCATGGTGTATCCTTATCTATTCTGCGGCTATGTCTGCACGTAACGCTTCTTCAGGCGTAGGCATGCTGCGTTGAAACTTGAGCAAGCCTTCTGCCATCTTTCTGAGAATGGCAGTCTTTTGATGCCCTTTTCGCCATAGAGTGGGGTCTAGGATAGGGCCAGTGGCATCAGACTTGTTGATAACTTCGATGTACTCTGCAAGTTTGAGGTCTTTGACGAGATTGCCCATCATGAGCAGCTGTTGGGTCACCATGTGGAAGTCAGCTTCGTCCATCTGTATCTCCTATTCCGCGGAATAATTGGCGCTCGATAGCATCTTCGTAGACGGTGCTGTATTCTTCGGGCCAGTGCTCATTGAACCATTCGAACACTGCTTTACGCACGTCACTTCGAGCCCAGTAGTATCCTGTAACGGCGCCAATCACCCCAAACGGGATTAACCCGCCTAGGATGAAGGCGCCAATGATGTTGAGCGTGCTAACCATTAGGTCGGTGTTACGGCGTAGACTTGTCCAACTCGGTAGCCCAGCTCTTTCCACTGCTCGTCACTGAGATACATGCCCATGTGTCCACTCCCCTGGATTGAGAGCGTTTCATCAGCTTGCTCGAAGAGAACCGATACGAGGGTTTCGACGGAATGCTTTTCTTCACCGTCCACCCAACGAACGTTTTTCTTCTCTTCGAAGCTGACCTTGACGCAGCGAAACATGAAGGCTTTCACTTGACCTCTTGCTCCACTTGGTGGAGCCGTTCGGACGCAATGTTGAAGAGCTTTTCTTGCTCTTTATGGTCGAAGTTCTTGTCGGTGAAGACTTCGAGCACACCGATGAGATTGCCAAGTTTCTCACCCATGTATTCTCGGCTGACACCATCTTCGAAGATGGCCATGGCGTCAGTGATGGCTTGTCGGAGTTGAGCTTCAGCTTTCATCGGTACCTCGGTCGTGATTGTTGAACAGGTGGTCGGCCTTCGAGGACCTTTCGCGCTTTGCCAAGTTCATCGGCATAGCGAATGGCCAGTTGCACGTTTTCGGTAACTTTTTCGGGCTCCCCCTTGGCATAGTCACCATTCGACTCGAGTTTCGGGGGAGGTTCGCGACCAATGATGGCAGCGAGTATGATTCTCACATCTTGGTCCCATACAACATCCATATCTGTATCTCCTAACTGAGGAACGGTTCTATCGAGTAGTAGGCAGTGGCGGAAGTGAGCGGCCGTGTTTTGGTGGCCACGGTATTGCCGGCTTGGTTCCCGTCAATGGTAGAGACCGTGACGCCATCATTGGCAGTCACGATGGCGTGGTGTTGATAAGGCTGGTCGTAGTAGGCAATGTCACCCGGTAGCGGTGACTTGGTTTTGGGAAGTCGGTAGACCTCGGCGAATCCGTATCCTTCGTGGTTGGCATTGGTGTGCCAGAATGTATCGAGTGCGAGGCCAGCTTGTTTGAGTGCCCACAACGCGAATCCCCCACACCAGGCTTTGCCACTGTTGACGAGTCCTGGATTGACGACTGACCAGTACTTGTCAGGGTCTTGGACTCCGAGTTGTGATGCGGCAGCTTTGACCACCTTGATTCGAGGGTGGTCGGGGGTTGCAAGCTTGCCAAGTGCCAGAGCAGCGCCACCAACTACGGCGGCGCTTGCTACCTTTGCCCAAGTAGGTAAGAAACGCCAAGCAATCATAGACCGAGTTTCTTTCGGAAGATGAAGAGTCCGATGGCCCCCAATGCCCCGAGCGCGGCGAACACTTTGCCAGTCGCGGCAGCCGTGACGCCGAATTGGTCTAGCACCTTAGGCCAGCCGACGCCTGCAAGGATGCTGTTGTAATTGCGCATCACTGCGGCCAGGTAGGACTCTGGGGCTAACTCGAAGTAGCCATTCGCATGTTGAGCCATGACGGCATCGTGAAGGTTGCCTCTTTCGATGGCCGCTTTAATCTCTGCGGCTCCTGCGGCGCCACGTTTGCCGCCATTGAAGATGACACGAGCCATGTCCAAGAAGCCCTTTTCAGGAGTGGACCACTTCTTGTAATTGGCCACGTAGTCACCCCACACTTTGGGCCCACTTCCTTTCCAATGCTGATTCGTAGGCTGTCCGTTGGCGTCAGGAATCATCCACCCCGAGTCTACGTGGGGGAAGGAGCCGGCGTCACCTGACCCTTGAGTCGCACCCCAGTTGTTGGAGTCCGCTCCTTCGTAGCCGGTGAGCCCGAACTTTTTGGACTTCTCAATGGTAGCAGCCGAGGGGTGTTTCCAACCCTCTCCGAAGTGACCTTCGCCACGGCCTACTGTGACGGCGTATTGAACCTGCTTTTCAGTGAGCCCCATCTGTGGCGCCGCTGCCTTGGCAATCGCGTAAGCCTTGGCATCGATAGAGGCGCTTGCGGGAGTGGTTGAGCCCATAGTGCTGACGACACTGGTACTTGACCCGCCGGAGCTTGAGATACCCAATGACCCGAGGGTGATGGGGCCAGGGATGCCGTCTGCTACGAGGCCGTGAGCCTTTTGATAGGCAATGAGGGCCGTTTTGCTTTTTGGTCCCCATACCCCATCTGCTACCAGTTTGGGGTTGGCGCCTTTTTCGTTCAGCTTAGTCTGAACAGCAACATAATCCACCCCAAAGGTGAATTCGTTTCCGAAGCTGACTGTGAGTCCCGAGAGTTTATGGACATGGTCAGTGAGAGCTTTGGCTCGTTCGGGCTCCCCTATTCCGTGGAATACCAATGCCACGTCGGAGATAGCGAGAACGTTTTGGCTCTTCAATGCTTTTTGGAAGATTGCTTCTTTCATGTCCTTGGTCCTTTTACATGCCCACTCTGGTTACCGCTAGGCGCCGCGGCGCCACATGGCGGTTCCCCAATGGGGTAGGTGTTAGAATAGCTTCGGAACGACGATAGACTCTTCTGCCGTAGTTTCGATGACGTTATGCGGTGGAGGAGCTGGCTCCGTGACAGGCTCTCTGACGGCTGGAACTTCTTCACCGGTTGGTGTGAAGTTGATGACATCGCCAATCTTGAATGTACCGAATAGCTCCGGGAGGTTTAAGAGAATGCGGCCGATGTTGCCAACCAAGTAAGCCGAACCATCGATGTTGGCGACCCCAATAGGCGGTTCGACTTCTTCGACGAGTTGGAATTCAATCTCTTCCCATTCAGCCCCGTTGAATTGCTTAGCTACACGTGGCTGGGTGTGGTCTTCTGGGTAGGTGTATCGTCGAGTCCCTACTTGAGCGGAAGCACGTCGAGCAACACCGGTTATCTTGAGCTGAATCATGGTATCTTTCTTACGGTTGACTGTTCGTCGGGCGATGCATCCTCCATGCAATCATGCAGGCAGTCATCGCAGAAGTAGATGGGTGGTTCGTAGGCGCTGTGAGTGGCGGGTTTGCCACACTCATGTTGCTCTTGTGTATCTCTATCGGTAATGAGTGCTTGACAATTCACGGGTTGCATCCGTCGTAACAGTTCCACGTGAGCTTATCGCCGTCTAGGGCGAATCGGTCTGCGGGTTTATGGCAATACCCACAGTTGAAAGCGCTACTGCCACATTCAGGGCAGCGGAGGTCGGACGGGTCGTCCGAACCTTTGACGAGTACTTTGGTGTCGTAGATGTTGGCAAAGCATTCGACGCAAAGCAACACCGCTCGTCTGATTACGCCTGACCCCATGCTTGTTTGGCTCCGAAGATGCCGTCCCAATTGCGGCGGTAATTGTCAGTAGCGACTTGTGCGGGCCCATGACCCGCAGCTAAGACCTCGTGTGCGTCGCGACAACCATCTCGAATGGTGCGCGCCGCTTCCCCAATAGGGCAGTCTTCCCCGTGTTCTTTGGCGATGTCGTCCGCCACTTTTTCAGTGTTCTTTAGAGCCTTGATGAGGTCGTCTTTATCCACTGCTTCCGCCCTTCTATTATGTTCCCTTAAGCCCTTAAGTTATTCTGCGGAATAATACGTCCACTGCCACCCGCAATCAGGACAGGTGAGGTAGTCTTCAGGAGTTTCACTCTCTCCAATGCAGCCACACTTGGGACACGGAGCGAGCTTATGTCCACGAGTCAGGGCTTCTTCACCTTCTGTGAGCGGCCGCGTCCAATGCCAATCTTCAGCATCAAGGCGCATGGGAATGTCGAGTTGGTCAGCTTTCGCATTCCATGTCTCCATTACCGCTTCGCCGAGGTCGATACCGAGTTGAGTGGCCAGAATATCCAGGTAGATAACCACGTCCGCTAGCTCGCTGCCAAGCTTTTTCTTAGCTTGTGCTAGCGTGAAGTCACCGCGCTCTACCTTCTTGCGGAGATTGGCATACTCACCTAGCTCACCAATGACTGCTTGCAGCCATGATGCGGGTGACCAGTCCGAGCCGTTTACTCGCATGTGAGCTGGCTTCCCGTCCTTGCGTTTGAAGAGGGGAAGCCGCTTGATGTTGCCGTCGCGAAGAGTCCTGAACGTCAATCCGTTAGTGCCGTATCCCATGGTCGTGTATCCTTATCAGTTATAGGCGCGGTATTGTGAGATGAGTTTTTTGGCTTCCGCTTCGGTGATTGGGTGACAGGAGAGAGCGATAGAACCGTCACGCTTTTGCATGCAGGCCACTTCACGCAATTCACCTTCTACACGGAGAAAGTGTGTGTCACCCACTTGAAAGAACTTGCAGGTCTTCGAAGCGGCGTAGCAGTACATACAGCCATTGTAGTCAGCCGGGACATCTTCAATCTCTTTGATGTCGCCAGAGCCAAGTTTTTCGACGACCATTAGCGCTTGTCCTTTTCAACAAGGCCCATGACCGCGGCCATCACTTTGACGCCGAGTTTGAATGCTTCCTTGCGAGCTTCGGTTTTTCTTTGGGGCGGTAGGCGTTCAATGGCTTGTGTGAGTGTGCGCGGCTTCTTCTGCTTTTTATTCCGCGGAATACGTTTTTTGGCGGGAAGGGCTTTTGGCTCTGGAGTGGACTCCACGAGCTTTTTTGGCGCATCGAGAAACGGGTCACGCTTGACGCGGTTCTTGAGCACTTCCGGCATGGGTTGCCCTGGCTTCTGTTGCCAGACTAGGAAAGCAATGTACTCGGGTGTCAGCTCTAGCACGTGTTCAGCGTCGCGCCGATGCTCGGGATTGTTGCATGCGAGCCAGGCGTGATTGCTGCCCTTGCGTTTGCACCAAAAGCGAACAGGCTCGTGACAGGGTTCGTCTGACACGTCCACGTAGCTAAACACTCCGTGGACTTTGACCCCTTTGAACGGACCTTCTACGTATTCGCGCGAGCCTTCATAGAGCCCAATCGCGCACTTCATGTTCTCGGTACCGGGTAACTTATCGTCGGTCATGGGTGTATCCTAAACGTGAGTTGGCCCCGATTAGCAAAGCCAATCAGGGCCTGTATCTTTACTTGCGCCATTGCTCCCCTTCCCCCTCTGTTTCTTTTCTTAGCCGATAGGGTTTAGCCCGCTGGTTCCAGCCGCCATGGGGCAGTTGTGAACTTCACCTGTCATGACCATGACCTTACAGAACAGGCATGGCGCGTCAATGAGAGCGGCTCCCTGCACGGGCGCTTGGGGGAGGTTTGGATTCGCAATTGGCCCTGTTGGCTGCCCGGGATTGGGCATTGGGGGAACCGTCAATCCGGTTTGAATGGTGGCGGGTTGCTGCTGAGCTAATTGCTCTGCAATCAACGTGTTTGCATTGCCGAGCGGTCCGGGTCCAAGCGTGAAGGCACCTTGGTAGGTTGGAAGTGCTTGAGCTGGCACAACTGGCGGTGCCGAAGCAATTAACTCTTCCTTGCGTCGGTGAACATCGGCGAGTCGCTGTTGGAGCTGCCCATCTTGGACCTGAACGGTCAGCCGTTGGACTTCTGCCGCCTTGGCCATCTCTTCCCGTTGAGCTTCGACCTTTTTGCGGGTTTCTTCTTGACTGTCGAGGATGGTAACGACAGACATGTGACGTTCGCACAATCGAACGACTACATCACCCGCCTGACGAGTAGCTACCCAATAGCCAATGACCAAAGCACCTTCAGTTTCACCAACTGAGGTGGGCGTGGTGTACCGTTTCCCGTACGGCATCTTGGCCCACATTGAACAGAGCAAGCATTCCATGGAATAACTACCATCCTCTTCCGCCAAGTAGTGGAGTGTCGTTGCGAATGATTCGCGCTTCTTCTTCACTCACCCACTTGGCGTGAACAACATTATCGACACGCACAGCGCCATTATCGGTATCAATCCACTCGTCACTCATCCCAAGAATCTTGCCTTGGACGCGAGTCCCGGTAGAAAGCTCGAAGATGGCGATACGACCAATCCAACGTTTGGTGTTGACCTCTCCCGAGCTTTGAGGATTCTGTACCTCATCCCGAGGGAGAAGTCGGACCAAACCTTGTTTAGACATGTAGGATGAACTTGCGTAGCATCGGAACGAATGAGAGTCCGAGTCCGAGCGCTGCAGCCCCTAGAGCCACTGGCTTGACCCATGTAGGGAGCAACGGCTCAGGTGGTGGTGGAGGAACGTAGTACGAACCAGTGATGGGGTCTCGCCTGTCAGGCAATCCCCTCATCTGCTCGGTACTCATCCCCTTGGTCATTGTTTCGAGGACGTGCTGTTCTTCAGCCTTGGATGTCGTGTTGGCGAGATTGAAAGCGCCTTTACGGTTCCTCGCTTCATCCCAAACAGCCGGCGGAATCTGTACCGTGTAGTTGTCGGGATTGCCCGTGCTATCCCACCAACGAGCCCAATCACTGAGCAGACTTGCGGCCTTGGCAGTTTTGGCCGGAGTCCGATGCATGTAGTCATTGGCTGCAAGCAAGTCGTCTTTTGCCAAAGCGAAGTCGGCGACTTGCTCTTCAATGGGGGTGCTCAGAACCCGCCATGTGTCATCGAAGAAACCGGCGACTGCAATGCCAGAACCCGAGCCGTATTCTGTGGAATACGCTCGTCCTAACTGGCGATAATGCTGTTCCCAGTTCATGTAGCCTCCATTATAGCACAACTGTTGAGGGTTACAAGCCCCTAAAACGCAATAATTGGTTCAGAATCGCTTGTTTTTCCTTCGAATCACCGGACATCTGATGATGAATGAAGCCATTGACTAGATTGAGCTCATTCCGTGTCTTGAAAGCGATTCGGCTCTTGTAAGCGGGGAAGACTCGCTCGTTAAAGCCAGCTTCGTCAACTGGCCATCTGTTACGGAGAGTAGGGTCAAGTGCAGGAGTAGCTTCCCAAAAGCTCAAGATGTCAGCACTAGACGGTCGTGCGAGCCAGACTCCAGTGTTGATATGCCGTGGACTATCTTCTCCGATGAGAATATCCTTGCTGCCAATAGCGGTAACGAGCCGTTCGAGTGAACTAGCAGGGTTCATTACTATCGCGTCAGCATCCAAGTACAACACGAATTCCGTGTTTGGTAGTGTGAGCAGCGTTCGCACCCCCTGAACTTTGCTCCACCTGAGGTCCCTATTGTCAGGATAGAATAACCCTGGCATGACATGCCAAGAGTACCCGTGGCGAGCGCAATAGTTCTCTCCAAACTTGTTTGAAGCTTGGAAGTAATCACGCTCACCAAACTGAAGGGTGCAGATTCGAATCATGGTGAGATACGGGGTAGATACGTGACGTTGAACAACACGTCTACGAGGTCGTGGTCTGATGCGTCTAGGTTCGCGACCAAGACAATCAGCTCGCGGCTGGCATTAATGAATGCTCCTTGGCACACGAGACTGCTATTCTGAGCGTTGCCATAACCCACAATACAGGCCGTGCTCGCTTCAGCCTCTTGTGGAGTAATGGTACCAGCATTCACATTGGTGACACCCCCCGACGTACAAGTTGTGGTGCCGCTCTTGAGCACTTGACCGATAATAGGCACCCAAGGAGTAATTACTATGGTTGGACGTGTATCAGGGAACGTGACGCCAGCCGCAACCATTGAACCCCAGGTATCGAGGTCTACGTTCAACTGTTGATTGGCACTGCATTGCAGCACGCATCCCGCTTCGAACCGGCAATTGGTGAGATTCAAGCTCGTCGCGAACCTGAAGTCGCAACTGGAAAGAAACGTCACGTCGTCTAAGAACCCATTGTCAACCGAGATACTTGAGTCGAGTGTCCCACCCTGCATGCGCAGGTTCCAAGAGGCGAGGTCAACGCTCGTTAAAGAGCAATTGATGAGATTCGAGAACCCGAAGACTGACCCTGCGGCTTGATAGATTGACGAGAGAATAGCATTCTCTGCTGTCAAGATAAAGGTCGTAGGCGTCACTGTGATGCCAATGACCGTTAGGTTCGTCACATCGAGGGCAAAGTCGCCGCCATCTTGAGCGCCGATGTCCAAACCCGTGACAACAATGTTGCCGTTCTCAAAGCCAACCCAACTGGATTGCTGAATGGGACCTTGGAGTTTGACTCGCCCCGTGTCATGACCACCGGCCCCAATGTTCGGGATGGGAGTCCCCGAGGCATCGATTCCTTGAGCCAGGTTGATAACCCACGGCGCGGTTCCGCCAGAGACGCCAATGGGACCTAGAGCGCCCGCCCACGTGTTGTAAGGCGTGTCTATTGCCCCATTACCACCGTCGGGTTTCGTTGTATCGAGCCACAGTTGCCGGAAGATGGGGCCGGAAGAACCACCTCCCCCTGGGGTGTTAGGTGTGATACCTTCACTTGCAACGAAAGAGTCGCCCTGCAATACCAATGCAGCACAAGCCGCGGCTGGGATTGCCCAGTTGGCGGCTTGTGCAAGAGCAGCACTGTCTAATGAGCCAGGAGCGTGACCGGTGAATTGTTCTTGGCACACTGACTGAATTGATTGAATCTGCAACCAATTCAATTCAGCCGCGTTGTTCCAAACGAGGTCGAAGGCTTGTGCGAACGCGCCTGCAATCGTTGCGACGTTGGAGTAGTCGGCAGAGGTCGGGTCAACAATCCAACCTGATATGGCCATACCCGCAATGGCGCCAGAGTAAGCGTTCGTGTAGGCGTCGATATTAATAGGAGTGTAGGCCATATCCAGTTTCCTTTATTCCGTGGAATAGAATCAGTTCATGACAATCTTAGTGACGCCAGTCTCAACAGGAGCACTTGACGTAATCCAAAAGTTCGTCATGGGGTCAATTCGCAGAGTACCACCGGCTCCCGCGAAGGTAATGGCAGTGGCGGTACATACTGTATCTGTTATCATGAAACTGTTACCTTCGGGGAAGCTCATCGTACCTGATTGGTATGTACCGCCGATGAATGAGCCTCCCCCAACAGCTAGGTCAACAGCCACGAAGTGACAATTCTGGAATCGCGAGCCCAAGGGCGAATTGACGGCGAACCAAACTTGACAACCTTCGAGGTGGATTGCCCCGTTAACGCAAACGACGCCGGCAGCATCGCTTACAATGATTCCTTTTGCCGAAAAAGCGTTTCCGTCGGCAACGTTGACTGAGAGAAAGTTGGGGAAGGGACCGGACGATACATCGGGAAGCCAATCCATACCGGTCGCATTCGCAATAACGAAGGTGCTACCAGCTACAGCAGGGTCCCAAACCAGTGCTTCGGCATAAGTGCCAGGCCATGCCATGAGGACATAGGTGCCAGACCCATCTAGTGGAACTAGCGCTTTAAGAGCGTTAACTGCGGCAATTGCCGATGCAAAGGGCGCTCCAATGCTGCCATCTTGGTCAACTAGTGGAACCGCTGTGTTTAGGTCCACCCATCGAGTGGTGGATAGCTGATTGACTCCACCTCCACTTCCACTCCCGGGAGTGTTGGGTGTGATACCTTCGCTCGTGACGAAAGCGTCACCTTGTAACACCAATGCAGCGCAAGCCGCGGCTGGCACTGCCCAGTTCGCAGCCTGAGCAAGGGCAGCATTGTCGAGTGAGCCAGGAGCGTGTCCAACGAATTGTTCCTGACACACGGACTGAATCGATTGAATCTGCAACCAATTCAGAGCGGTTGCACTGTTCCAAACCAAGTCGAAAGCTTGAGCGAACGCTCCCGCAATCGCTGCCACATCGGAGTAGTCAGCAGAGGTTGGGTCAACAATCCAACCTGAGATTGCCATACCAGCAAGAGCGCCCGAGTAGGCGTTCGTGTAAGCATCCACATTGACGGGAGCGTAGGCCATTGGTCTCCTTAATATTCCGCGGAATACAGCTTAGGGTTTCTTCGAATAGAGCCGTGCGCGAATGTCAGCAGTGCTGGAGAGCTTGCCACTCATCACAGCTTCCAACATGGTCTTGAACTGTTCCTTGTCCAAGTCCTTCCATTCGCCTTCGAGGACTTTAATCTGCAACGTTAACTCCTTGTCCTTGACTGCTTTACCCAGTTGCATCAAGTCCAACACCGAGATGCCTTCACCAATCATAATCTGTATCTCTCCTTACTCGGGCTTTCGAAAGAGCCCTAGAACGTATCTACGCCACCCACCTGGAATGTTGCCGCTCCCCGCTTCCCACAACATGTTGCCGAACCCCATAACGAGTGCCCCCGGGACACTTGCACCCAACACCTTGGCAATGCCGAAGCTAATGACTCCGGTGCTTACGAGTTGTCCGGGAGTGAATCCACCCCCGAATCCAACGTTGTGAGCTGGACTCTCTTCACTTGGAACGTCGTGATACTTCATCGGGCTACCTTGGTGAGGATGTAGATGATTGTGCCGAGAATGAGGGCTAAAGCCGCCAACCACGCAAGGGCCGTGGGAGACACGCGGCGGACAATGACGACTGGAATGGCCCACAGCTTGTCTTTGCCAGGTGGGTCACTCATCTTGCGCCGTTGAGCTTCAAGGGTTCGCTCGTCAATGACAGAGCTAATCTCGTCTTCACCCTTCGACTTCATGTCCGCCCTCACTTCGAGTCGTGTCAAAGCTGATTCTGACTTTTGACGGTTGTGTTCAAACCTTTCCCGCCACTTGTCCGCCGAAGCGTCCCCAGGTTTATTACCACCGGTCATGGTTTGGTTACTTCCTCCTGACTAACCCCGACTTCTTGTTCAAGGTCACGGACGCGGTCATTCAAGCTCTTTACGTCCGTGAAGCGAGTGGCAACGAAGTTGTCGAACCGTTCGACTAGCTCATTGAGATTGTCGTTAACAGGCCCCATCCACTCCTGTATCTGTTTCAGCGCTAGTTCACGTTCCTCAGCTTCCCCCTTGGTTACCATGGCGATATTGCGTTGCTCGTGTCGCCAATCCTTCTCTTGCTCAGAATTGCGTACCAACACAAGCATGCAGTCTTCGATGGTTGTCATCCGGTCTGACAATGACCGGAGTGCAACCGTCAAGTCTCGGAATTCGGACATGACGCCTCAACGAAGGTGGAGGGCTTTGAGGATTCTCTCGATGATGCTATCTCGTCGAGCCGCGACTTCTTTCACGGCTACAGTCGCACCGACGGCAGCACTCGGGTTGCTTTGAATGGTCTTCATCATGGCAGCCTTACGTTCTGGCACGTAAGTTTGCATGCCTAACGTCATGGCGTGGCCAGCGTGAGCGGCTGGTGACGGAATGTTGTGAGGTTTGGGATGGGCGACTGTTCCAATGCGAGTCGCCATTGCCATATCGAAGCCCATTTTGTCATGAGGAGCCGTCAATTGGTTCCGGACGACTGATAGATGAAAGATGCCCGCTTGGTGTGACAAGACACCCGTACCGAGGTCAAAGCCCCTGCTACCACCTTTGCTCGTGGCAACTTTACGAGCCTCATTGTAGACCGGAGAGGCTTTGGCTGTTTGGATGCCAGACTCGGTGAGCTTGCCAGGGGCAACGCGAGTGAGTTGGGTGCGGGTTCGCTCTTGTTGGACGATGCCAGTACCCAAAGCAATACCGCTTTTGAGGCCATTGCGTTGCGCGGTGGACAACTTGGCCGCCCCGAGGCTGATGAGCTGGTCTCCGACCCCTGACTGAATGGCAGTCATCATGACCTGCTCAGCATCTTTGCTCTGCCCGAGCTTGCGAACGGATTGAACACCGGCCAACAAGTTTTCCCGGAGGGGAGCGTTTGGCGGAAGCATTCCCACCACCCCGTCAATGCGGTTCATCAAAGCTCGGTCGAGACGTTTCCCGTGAGCCAAGTCGAGGGTGAGTGACGTGGCTTCCGTCATTGCCCGTTTTGAGGCGTCAGGAATAGGCAACCCGCGAATGGCGCCATCGGCCAAAGCCTTGTCCAATGGCTGGCCCTTGACGATACTGCCCGTGGTAGCAATGCCTGCCATGAGTGCATTCTTGGCGGTTTCGGGCATGCCAAGAGCGCCAGCGGCAGCGCCACCCGCCGTTTGAGCCAGATTAGCAAAGTTGAGTTTCTCACCCTTCGCCACGTGCTGAATGGTTTCGACACTTGCTTTGACACAAGATTGAACGAGGACACCGCCAGGAATGGCACCAATGGCACCAGCCTTCAATGCTTCCGCAATGGGTTGACCGTTCGCGAGCGCAAGCCCCGCTGACATGGCAGCACTGACCCCTTGGCCTACACCAGGGACCATGCTAATGACCATCTGCGCGTAAGGGCCGACTTGCTTGAAGTCTTTGACGGCAATGTGAACTTGGTCCATCAATGCTCGGTCAATGCGACGCCCTTTCGCAATGGCAACCGTTGCGTTCACCATGCCGAAGCTCGCATGGTAGGTCGCGTCGAAAACGGCGTTCAATGGTCCACCAACCACTGGAATCTTGCCAACCGCTTTGGTGACCTTGCCGGCCGCGTTCTGGACAGACTTCCCAACCTGTCCCATCTCACGACCAGCCGTTTTGACAGCGTTTGAAACGAACTTGCCAATGGAACCGAGGCTGAAACCGAAAGCAACGGTGTAATCAGCCCCGAATCCAAAGGCAATGGCACACGGAACTACGAGTCCCGAATCGGTGATGGCGTACTCATCTCCGTAGAAGAGCACGATTGGAGAAAAAGGTTCGGCGCCCGTGCTGAAACCGTATGGATATTGAGCGCCCATCCCTTCTGGGTAGAATTCACTCTCTGGATTCAATGGGTCTTTTTGACCCCAATTCTCGAACGGTTCAGGCGGGTTGGTCATTGAGTTCCCTTATTCCACGGAATATTGCGGTTTACTACTCACCTGAAGCGCGACGACGTTTGATGATACCTTCGAGCTTGTGAAGGTTCTTCTCCATCTTGGAGTGGTACAACTCGAGCAGCGCAACAGGCTTGTGGCCCTTATTGCGAGAGATGGTCGCTTTACGTCCACCTACTTTCCACTTGGCCTTACCCTTCTTGCGCCCTTTTTTCCTTGCCATTCGCTTCTTCTTTCGCGGAGAAAACTCGTTAAACTATGGGAGAGATGGTTACCCGGGGGGAGAAGCCTGTCCTCCCCCTCGGGAACCATGCATCAGCAGCTCTTTTTGATGCTGTGCAACGTCTTGATGACTTGCCCCAGCTTCGCTTTCGCCGAACCGGTCTTCTTGGATGCCTTCTTGCGACGCTTCTTCTTTGCCATTGAGTTCTCCCTTCAGTTGTACTTGTCGATGAGCGCTTGTTCGTCAGCGCTTAGCTTCTTGTTGCGGTTGTCCTTGTGCTCTTGCGAGACAAGGTGTGCGTTATAATCGCGTTCTTCGAGCGTTCCTTCGAAGCAACGCGAACATTGAAAGCAGCGACGCATCAGCTGTACTTGGCAGCCAAACGCGCTTCGTCTGCTTCCCGCGCGGCACGATGAGCAGCTTGGCTAGCCCTCGTGCTTTGCAAGCGAGCAAGCCGCTCTTTCACACGTTTCGGAACCAAGCGGTTCTCGATGCGGTGGACGGCCTTGTCAATGCTGTCCAACTTGTGGAGAGCAGTGATGGGCATGCCACTGCCGCCGTGACTGGGCGCCGGAGCTTTATGCCGCTTCGGCCCTTTCTTGCCGCCACCTTTGACGAACTTCCCACCCTTGCCTCGCTTCCTTGCTGCCATGATTGTCTCCTATTCCGTGGAATATACACTAGCCCGTTAAGGGCGGGGTCAATGCGTCGCTTGGGCTTGTGCCAAGTAGAGCGCGGTTTTCGTTTTCGCACCAGCTACACCGTCGGGGATGAGCCCATGGGCAGCTTGGAAGCTTTTGATGGCGGCCACACTTCTCGGGCCGAGTTTGCCGTCTTCTGCCAACTTGGGCGTAGCGCCAGTCAGATTCAATGCATGTTGAACCTGCGCATTGCTCATCGCCAAAGCCGGTTTGGTATCGATAGACCCTCCGGCTTGGTTGGGAGCCGTATCGTAGGGTCCTAGCTCCGTTTGTGTTTTGGTCGTGTACGCGGGCGGTAGCTTCGTCCCGACGCGATTGGGGGCCGTATCGTACGGCCCAAGTTGAGTTTGAGTCTTGGGGCTGTAGGCGGGCGGCACTCTCACCTGACCACTTGCCGGATTGCCAGCTTGCACCGTTGCGCCAATAGCGCTATTCCCGCCGGCCATCTGCGTCAATGCCGCAGACAAGGCGGCACGGGTAGCCGGTCCGGCATTACCATCTGCCGCCAAGTGATTCTTGCTTTGGAAGGCTCGAATGGCCGCAATGGTCTTCGGGCCAAGCTTGTTGTCTTCTTGCAGCGCTGGTTTTGCGAACCCAAGAGTGTTCAAAGCGTGCTGAACGTCCTTGACGGACCCGATTGCAATGCTCGCCGCCCCCGCCGGACTCACGATGATGGGAGCCGGTTGCAACACGTCACCGTTTGAATTCACGTGAAGTGTGTTCGGGGGAGCGAAAACCGCGCCTTTTCCCGGAACCGTCGTAGGTACGGGAGAATGCTTCTTTGGCGGGCCTGCCGATACAGCCGTTGCCTGCGCACGAGTGACCGTGGTCGGAACGGGCGTGGTGACTTTGATGGGCACTCCTCCCGCTCCAATGACGTTCACTGACTGATAGTCACTTGCGGACGGCTTCTTGAACTTTTTCCAGCCAAGGAAACCAAGGGTTGCAGCGCCAGCCGCGAGGAGTACCGGATTCATTTATAGACTACCTTTCCCATTGGCAGCCGCAAGTGCTTGTGGCTGCCCTTCTTCGGTTGGAACTTTTCTGATTGCGTCCGCTTCCTTCTTCTTTTCTTCGACGATGGCAGCGAACTGTGAGCTGATGACGAGGGCTTCTTCCTTCGTAATCTTGCCCATTGAGACCAGAATCTCGAGGTCTTGTGGGCTAATCTTCATCGCAAAAAGCTCTAGCAGCTTCGCGCGATTGGACTTTTCGTCAAAGACCTCGTGCCCTGTCACACGATTGACGAGCAGGGGCACGGCGTCAATGATGGCTTTGCGCGTTTGCAGGTCTTGAGCAGCCTTATGCTCTTCCAAGACCAATTCGCGACGTTGTTTGCTCATATCGAGCATGGCGTCTTTGACGACTTCCACGGCTTCGAGTTGAGACTTGATTGACTGTTGAACCAGTCCTTGCGGACCAAAACACATTGAGATGACGTCGCGCGCCAGCTGCATGTTTTGGTTGACCAACTCCGCGTTTTGGCGGTCCTTGGTCTCGTTGTGTTTCATGAGCTGGCCCAACAACCCTGCGGGTGTGGGCTCATGCGCAGACATCATGGTCTCGGAACGTGACATGACTGTCCCGTCCGAGGTCGTGAAGTGAAACGGGTTGTGCGGCTCGTTGCTCCCGAAGAACGAAACGAGCTTGAATGTCTGGAGACCCGGCAAGTCCTGACTGAAGCCTTCAGCCCTACCAATCAAGTGGTCCGCCAACTCCTTAGGGTTGACAGTGCCTTCGATTGGCTTAGTGGTGACTTCTTCCGTGGCACCGCCGATGCCCTTCAGGTGAAGGAGAGCAATCGCAGAGCAGCCCTTGCCGTCAATCACCTCAGAGATGACTGAACCGACCCATTGTTCTACGGTTTGACGTCTCTTTGACATTACTTGCTCGCCGCCAGAGTCGTCAGAGCCTTCTGCCAATCGTCGGGGTAGCGCTTTGCCAGCGCGGTCAGAAACATGGCGCGTTCGCCTGGGAGGTCCATTCCAGCAATGAACTGGTCGGCCGAAAACCCAAGCGCGTAGCTCTTGAGGAACAGAGCAAGCGTGTTGTCATCGCTCTTGTTGAGCATCTCACGAAGCTTTGCAGCTTCCATTCCACCAATGGTACTCATGTATCATCACTCCTTGTATCGGTAACTTTATTCTGTGGAATACTGGCCCCATTGCCAGCAGTGGTAGAAGCGCCATTGCTGACGCCATTGGTCGGTTTTACCTCTTCCTGGGCTGCCATAGCAGCTTCTTGGATAGCTTCTTCTTGAAGCTTGGCCACGTGGTCACGCAAGCTGGACGCTTTTTTGGTAGCAGTCCAACCTTCGAAGCCTTCCGCCGTCGCTAGGATGGCGGGAATGTTCTTGCTGTGAAGAGCCTTCTGGTAGATGGCTTCATGCTCTTCTTGCAGCTCTTTGGGACGACCACGCCACTCCGCGCGACGCTTGAGCATCGCAGCTTGAGCTTTGAGTCCATGTTCAGCAAAAAGCTTGGCTTCTTGCATGAGAAGCTCAGGCTGGTGACAATGCTCCATCGCATTGCGGTACCGCTCATCCCGTGAAGGGGTCAGTACACCAAAGTCCTTCTTGCTTAGTTCCTTCCAAGCAAGAGCACCGCCACCGACTAGCAATAATGTCAACGGGTCGAACATTGTATCCTTTACACGACCAAGTTGCGGTCGTCTTTCTCACTCTTTGCGAAAAACCCAATCACGGGCGCAATGGCCACGAGATGAACGGTGAACGGGCTGTATTGAGCCCAGAAGAACTTTTTTGCTTCTTGTTCGTTGATGGCGTGAAGGTATTGCTTGTTGTTCTTCAGCTCGTTGTTCTGCCAAGTCTCGAAGACCGCGCAATATAGCTTGCGCTTATCCCAGTCTTTGAGAACAGCACGGCAACCAAACTCGCATTGCCTGCAATGCATCTCTGGAAGCTCTTTGGTGTCACCAAACTCGACAGGTGGGTTGAATCGCTCTGGAATGAAACCGACCTTGTTGCATCGTGGGCATGCAAACATGGCCTTAACGTCGATTCCCTTAGCGTGGAAACGGCGTCTATCATCACCCCCGAGGAGTGTCCACGTGCCAGCAACAGGGTTGATGCTGACCAGTTCACCCTCGGGGGTTCTCATAGCAACCCATTCCTCGCAAGGGAATTCAACCAACTCAACTGATTGAGTAGCAACAGCGGTCATGGTATCTTTATCCTCATCCAAGACGTATTCCGTGGAATAGGGCTCAAGCAGCCTTCGGCGGATTCTGTTTCGTGTACTGCTCGATTAGCCATGCTGACAGTTGAGCACGCTTATCGCCAGCTCTGGCATTCTCGCCAATCTTCTTGGCAAGTGCCATTGCATGCTGGTCGCCTGCACGAGAACACTCCACGATAGCTTTCGCCCCGTGAATCATCTTGTGCAGAATGTCCGCCTTGTTTGCAAGCGCTTCGGCGTGATGGGGCAAGCCCTCCGCGCCGAAGAGTTGTGCCGCTTTCACGAGCTTCTGTGGGCTAACACAGGTTCTCATGAGGTCGCCATGAACTGCGGCCCGTTGCGGAGTGAGTTTACCACGGAGCGCGAGACTCTGTGGTGTAGCCGTCAAGGCTGGAGTCGTTCGGCGTTTCTTGATGGCCCGATGTGCCAACAAGCCGCCCCCGCCCAGCATTAGCAAAAGCGGAAGCATGACGGCCTAGATGAGCTTGCCCAGCGCCTGCTTGGACGCTGCATAGATCTGTTTGGCGTAAGTGAGGTAATCCGCGGCCGTGACACTGGTCGCGCCGGAGTTGAGCAGGGTGGCGTGAGCCACGGATTGAACGACGGGTCCAATCTCGGCGTTATCGCCATCGGCGAGGGCTGCACCGCTCGCGGTGTTTTCGGTGATGAATTCATCGGCAATTGCCCGCGCCGCATTGGCGATGGCAGCGTAGTCGGATGCCGTGAAGGAACCCACGAAACGACCGGACATGAGCCCAGCCATGGCACCAGCGACACACGAATTCTGAATGACGGTAACGGCCATTGTCTTTTCCCTTTTCTCGTTTTATGCCACGGAATGTCGCGGCTTTTCCTGAAACCCATGCATGCCACGGACACGGCTTGGACATTCCCAAGTACCATCCCCGTGAAGAATCAGAATGTGAAACATCGTGCCCCAGCCATCCGTGACATGACGGAAGACGGGCATGGCAACTTTGCCTGCCTTACGCAATTCAGCGACACGGGCTGCCACGAAACTCTTACAGTCTCCGTGCCCGCGGCGATAGAGCGTCGGCGTTGTCTCCCACGCTGCGCCAGAAGGCATCAGGTGGTAATAAACCCCCGTTTCATAGAACGGCTTCATGTTGGGACACACGTCCCAACAGATAAGGTTCAACTCGATGAGACAATCGAGGAGCGCCCGTAAAGCAGTGGAGTTCTGAATCTTCGATGCTCGCGGGTGGAACGCGCCATCAATAGAAAACACCACGCCTTGCGGGCGCATCTTCGCACTTCCGACCTTGGATGCACAATCACGAATGACCTTCCGCGCACGTTGACCCTCGTTAGAACCTGGGTTCACGAGAATCGGCGGGAGAGCAAACGCAATGTTCATCTTCAAAGTCCTTTCCTTCCTTCAGCCTACCAATCGAAACGGAACGGGCTTACTGCCCGTAACCACCGGCCATCGTGGACGGACCCTGCAGGGTGATGATGAACTGGTAGCTGTTGCCAGCCGTGTAGCCCGGAGGCAACACGCCAGTGTACGCGCCTGCCGAGGTGGCGCGGTTCTGCGGGTCGAGACGCGGGAGGTCGAGCATGACGCCCTGCGCGCCCGCGCTGTACGTGAAGGCATCTTCGGTGCCGCCCACGAACACGTTGACGTTCGCGACCTGCAACGTGGACACGAGAATGAAACCGGCGACCGGCGCATTCATGACCACGCGCTGACCCTTGATGGAAGTCGAGGGGTTTTGCGTGAACGTCGGGATGTTGCTGGCCGTGCCCAGCACGAGGTTCGTGGTCGGGGAGAACGAGAAGCTGTAACGCTCCACCTTCACCGTCGAATCACGATTGGGGTCCAACAGCATCGTGCGAGCAGCCGTGCTCGTCGGGTTGCGAACCTGCATGGCAGCGTGCGCTGCCCGCGCTGCATGAGCCGGGTGAGCCGGATGAGCCGGGTGAGCGGGATGGGCCGGGCGACGACGACGATGGGCACCGAAGCCGTAATCATCGCCATAACCGTAGCCGTAATCGTCGCCGTAGCCGTACTCGTCACCGAAACCATAGCCATAGCCCATGTCCGGCTGGCCACCGAAACCTGGGAGACCCATGTTCGCCGAGGCATCCACCGACGATTGGAGACCGAAACCCATGCCCGGGTAATCGTCACCGAAACCGAAGTTGTTACCCTGGGGAAGGGCGCCCATGAGCATGGCAAGAGCCGGCTCGCGCATGACCAAACTTGCTGCGTTCATTGTTGTTCCACCTTTGCTAGAGAAAACCCACGGAGATATTCCGTGGAATCTTACGACACCTTAGCCCCGGGTCCTCGGTTTTCCGAGAATGCCGGGGCTCAATGGCGCCGCGCGACGGGGTTTCCCGTTATTCGGCTCTCCGATTCTCTAGCGCGCCTGATTGGGTTTACAGGTACTTGGATGCTTCGACGAGTTGGTCTTGGGCCGCAGCGCCGAAACCGACGCCCGGACCAACCAAAGGAACGCCACCGTATCCCATTCGATGGCCGCCAAAGCCCATACCTGTGCTGCCCAAGTCTTCGAAGTCGCCCTTGACCTTCAAACCGCTCTTGAAGAACGATTCGAACGTGCGAACCGCTGCCGAGCCGCCCGCTGCAATGCTGGCAATCTTCAGCAACTGACCGCTTTCGCCACCGACCTGGAGACCTACGAGCCCGAGACCGACGGAAACGAGCCCGTCTACCGGGAGGGAGACTCCGAACACCTTCTTGTCGAGACCGCCCAATGCAGCCGACATCAGACCGATGCCAGCGCCGGTTGCCGCTGCAATCATCCAATCTTCGCCCAGCTGCACGGCTTCATCGGGGTTGATGGTTCCGAGCCCGTGTTTCATCCGTCCGTAGTACGCCGTCAATGAGGTAGACATGGTGTTTTTGTTCTCCTATCCTAGAATGACTGTCTCCCGGCCGCTAGGACGGGGTCGCCTGTGGTGTCGATGACTTTATTCCGTGGCATATCTTTCGATGCCTCGCGCCACTTGTGAACCATGCGATACATCGCAATAGTGGTACACGACTGGCCCAATGCACGAAAGTCAGACGCCAACCCGTGAGGGTTGTTAGAGTCCTGAATGCTCAGGGCATAAAAAGCAGCAGCCGCCACCCAATCCATGGGGATGCGGCCGGCTAGGTCTAGCCCTCCAAGGTCCGTGTCTACGAACGCAAGGAGAGCGCCCATAGCGGCGCCTTCTGCGTTGTGCCTTAAGCCCACCACGGCCGACTCTACGGCCGTAGCTTGCGGCTCAGGCCCCTTCAATTCCCGAAACCACTGTTTGAGCGACGGTGGCGCGGTCGGAGAGGGTGGTGTAACGCCTTCTTGGCGGTACGGGACTAGAGAAGAGAATGGGGAGTACGTGTACGTGCGCCCGTACGGGACTAGTCCAGACATGCAACCTGATAGTCTAGCACAATGCTAATTAAAAGTCAAGCGATTATTCCGTGGAATTATCGTCGTTTTCCTCGTCGTCATCATCCTCGTCGTCAGTGCCATAATCACGCTCTGGCGGCCGTCCCTGTTCATTGTCTTTTAAGCGCTGCAATGCCTCTTGCTCACTGATGCCCAAGAGTCCTTTGCCTGTCATCTCGAAGAACTGTGAAACCGGTGCCGGACCATTGCGGTTCTTTCGCACGTGTAGACGCCGTGGGTCCTCGGGATTATCCCCCCAGACCTCAAACATCATGGTGGCATCCACCGCGTGTTGCATCTTGTTCAAGCCTGAATGGTCTCCACCCTTCGTGACTTGGTTAATGACGATGGTAGGGGCCTTGAGCTTGACCGAGTAGTCTTTGAGACGCTGACAGATAACCACAGCTTCGCGAGGGTCCTCACCTGACCACTTCGTTACCGAGTCCAACACGATGAGACAAGGCTTGAAGCGGAGAATGATTGCGCCAATGTCATGGCTGACACCGCCCATGGCTTTGACAATGCGAATCTTGTTCGCATGTTCGAGGTCCAAACGCTGTGCAGTGTCTTTGAGCTCAACATCCTCCTGCTCATTGGCAATATACAACGTCTCTTTCTGATAGAAACCAGCAAAGAAGTTGGAGAGCATCAAGCAAAGCGTGGTCTTACCCGCGCCAGGGTCGCCCGCCAGAAGGGCTACCGATGTGGTTGCAATTCCGCCACCAAAACAGTGGTCAACCATATTGGTCGTGACACGCTCTACCTTCCCGAGCTTGGCATCACTCAACAGCACCGTACTGTCATCGATACTGACAGTGCTAGCAATGCTCCACATGCGGCACTTGGGGTTGACACACTTGTACTTCCCTTCAGGAAGCCGTGCAGTGCAATGGATACAGTTCACCGACCGTTCCTCTGCGGAGATTCCACGGAATGCTCTTGCCAATCTTCGTTGACACGCATGTCAATCTTGACATAAACCAACGGACCCTCTTCGTTTCCGTTCTCCTCAGGCAAGTTTGCAATGCAGAAAACGTGTATTGGCCCTAGTCGGAACCCGAAAGTGAGCGCCCGACCCTCCCTTGTAGGCTTAAGTTTAGAACGTGTTTTAAACTGCATCTCGGAACGCTTCATCTGGTGTATCCTGACACGTTTAGGGGGTTGACAATGTTCCAGTAACGTAGTAATATCGAAAGCTTATTGAATGGGGAGAATCAGCTCTCCATTCGATACATTCCGCGGAATGAACCGCGAACAGAAGTGGATACCAAAATGTCTGGACGAAAAAACCGCAGTGGCGTGGACGGCGAGACGGAAACCACCCTCGAAGCTGACGATGTCAATGAAGAGGTGACGAATCCGCTCGAAGTCGAAGCGGACGATGACGACGCAGAGGAATATCAGTTTGACGCGGCCCTGCTTGCCTCGGCCCCCCAAGGCGCCAAACTTGTTGACCTAGCTCCCGACTTCGTTCGCCCCGAGGGTTTCTTGATGGTGCCCCGCATCAACAAGAAAACGGGGGAGATTGCTCCCATGACGGCGACCTTCGCCGGCATCCTTCACGACATTGTTCCGTGGACTGACAACCGCGGGAAAGCCCGAGTGTGGTTTGCTTGTGAGGCCACTGCTGACATTCCCGGTGCGTTCTTCACCGGGAAAGACGAGAACAATAAGGACTTCACCAAGCCTATCACCAAGGGCACCCGTATTGGTATCTCGGGCTCGGGCGCTATCAACGCGCTGAAAGCCAAGAAAGGTCACTTCATTGCCCTGCACTGGACGGGCAAAAAAGTGGCCGTGAAAAACGGTGACATGTGGGACGTGAAGGCCAAGGTGAGCGAAAGCCCCGTGGTCGAACAACCCAAGGCGTGACCGTCTGCGCCTGCCGTTAGCGTGATGAGCGTACAACGGCGCGGGAGTACCAGTCCTAAACCGCCTAGGGGCACCTAAAAAGGGAACGACCCCCGAGTGTTGTAGCACCGGGGGTCGCATTGACGTTTTGGAAGAATTCGCGCTCACCCAACACGCCTTATTGTTATGGGTAGAATAGCAAAGAAACCGCGCTCTGTCAAGGGGCAGAAGGCAGGGAAACCTGCTCCGCGGTACGCTATTCGTAAAGACTCGCTAGGCCGTCGCTATGCCATTGACAAGCGTACGGGGAAGCGAGCTTCCGTCTCGAAGGCCGAGAAAGAGCGTAAGAAGCTCAAAAAGGCTGCCCAACAATTCCGTGGAATAAAGCCTAAAAAGGCTCCCAAACCACCTAAGGCTGCGAAAGCGACCAAAGCTAAACGGTCTGCCGCGGCAAAGAAGGGATGGGAGACTCGCAAAGCCAAACGGCCACTCACCAAGGCTGAAAGGAAAGCCAAGCTTCGCGCGGACCTTCTTAGCGGAGCACGTAAACCCGAAGACGTTAGCGATTCTGAACGGCCAACTCCCGAGCCAATCGTTAACATTCTAGGAGCGCTCATCCCTGAAGGGATGCGTATGCGAACCTTAGACGGTCTCACCAACCGTATGGAGATATTCCCTAAGGTTGAAGCCGCTGCAAAACACGCCTGGAATCTGTTGCAGCATCACAGCTATGGCCATTCAGTGGGCGACGGGCCTACCATGGTCAACTCGCAATTCGATAAAGACCACGGAAGGGGAATGGGGGACCATATTCGTTATGAGATTCTAGCTCGCGCCCGAGACATTCAAGATGTCGAACAGCTAATCGAGCACATTGTTGATACCGATGATGATTACTCATCTCGCGAGCTATATACACTCTTCTTTAGCCCGGATGTAGCATGAACCGATACAAGATAGTCGTGCAACACGAAGTTGTTATGTACGCTGAGTCCGAGAAAGCCGCTGAGCAAAACCTTCTCGCAACTCCCTTCATGAAGTCGCGCACCAATCCACGGTGTGTGTACGTGACCGAGATTCCGCTACCCGAAAACGAGCGGCAGAATCCCGTCATTGACGAGCGTAAAGCTCCGGGGTCATGAAGATACAGCATGCGTACCAAGGAGATGGCCGGACCTGTTCACGTTGCGATTGTTCTCGAAAAGCTCATCAAGGAACTCGCAAACGTGAATACAAGAGGTCACCGACCTCGTTCTTTGGTATCGACGGGGAAGGTCAGACTGACCGTATTGGACAGACTAACGGCGTCGGGGGTTTCCCCGGCAAACACCGTTACGTCATGCTCTGCGCGTCTGACGAGTCAGGTCGTGAATACGTCGCGCGAAACCCGAAAGGGTTAAAGACACGAGAATGTCTCGACTTCATTCTCAGTCTCCCGACACGTAATTCCAAGTTTTTCGCCTACTCGTTCGGATACGACCTCACGAAGATTCTTGAGGACATTGACGATAACATCCTGTACCGGTTGATACGGCCGGAACTCAGGCGTGTTACGCGAGGAGGGCGTAAAGTCCTCGCGCCCGTCTACTGGCCAGCTAAGAATCCGAAGTATGCCCTCAATTGGATGAATGGGCGCTTCAGTGTCAAAGGTATCAAGGGGAAGGTAAAAGCAGTTGACCCCAAAACGGGCGGTCCAACTGTCAAGTATCAATGGGGCTCAGCCGTCGTCATCCACGATGTCTGGAAGTTCTTCCAAGGCAAGTTCACGGCCGCTTTGGAGGATTGGAAGGTTCCCGACCATGTGTCCAGCGATGAACGCAAAGTCATCCTGGACAAGATGCGGGAGATGAAAGACAAGCGTGCCGACTTCGACAAGTTAACCGAGGAGGAGATTAGCGCCTATTGCTTCGAAGAGTGCCGCTACATGGCAACACTCTCACGTAAGCTGACAGAAGCCCACGAAAAGGCCGAGATACCACTAAAAAACTACTTCGGTGCTGGCTCCAGTGCCGAGGCCATGCTCCTAGTGATGAATGTCAAGGCGCATGTCAAGGAAGCGAGGGCTGTTAACCCCGTCCCACATGACGTGGAATATGCCCTACGTTGCGGCTTTTTTGGAGGGCGCTTTGAGAATGGGCGTATTGGACCGGTTGTTGGCACTGTTTATGGTAAGGACATCTCATCTGCTTATCCTTACCAGTTAGTCACGTTACCCTGCCTGATACACGGCAAGTGGGAGCACGTCACGGACCGACGTGCCATGCTTAAAGGCAGAGCAGCCATTGTCCGCTACACCCTACAGGAGCCCACGGTTAAACGACCCTGGGCTCCTTTTCCGTTTCGGCTCAAGAATGGCAGTATTGCCTTCCCAGAGACCAGCGGCGGCGGGTGGATATGGCGCGATGAATACCTAGCGGGTGAGAAACTCTTCGATAACGTCCAGTTTGAAGAAGCTTGGGTCTATCATTGTGACTGTGGCTGTCAGCCCTTCAAAGACATTCCCAAGTACTACGCGGCTCGCGTTGCTATTGGCAAAGAGGGGCCAGGCATTGTCATCAAGCTCGGGGTTAACTCTTGCTACGGCAAGACTGCCCAGACCGTGGGCGGCGAACCGGGTACCTTCCAATCGTGGATGTGGGCAGGTATGATTACGAGTGGATGTAGAGCCCAAGTCCTCGAAGCAATGGCAGCTCACAGAGACCTCGACAATATGCTCATGGTAGCAACAGACGGCATTGCTACCCTTGAAAAAATTATCCTCCCGGAACCAAGTAATACCGGAACCAACTGGATTCCTTGTCCAGAACCGGACCCTAAAGACCTCGCGGAGACTCCCGAGGTATTCAGAAAGGACGGGAATCGATGGCTCGTCAACAAGCCTCTAGGGGGTTGGGAAGAAAAAGTCCTCAAGAATGGACTCTTTCTCGCTCGCCCTGGCATCTACTTCCCTCTATCGCCCACCAAAGCAGACATTAAACGCATTCGTGCCCGTGGAGTAGGCCGTGCAGCGGTATGGGACAACTGGGCCAAGATAGTTGAAGCGTTCGAGAAGGGCGAAGACGGAATTCGCATTCAGAACCTCAGTCTATTCCGCGGAATAAAAACCAGCATCACACGTAGTGGCAAGCCGGGGTCGTTTACCTACAAGCGTTCTGACCAATACGGACGTTGGATTAACCGTCCAGTGGACATGACCTTCAATCCGATGCCTAAACGCCTGAAAGAAGTCGGGGAAGGTGGGCGATTAAAGCTCAGGCGAGTGGAAGGTCAAAGCGCTCCCTACGAAAAGGGTATCCTCTCCCCCGAAGCCTTATTGTTACTGCAACAGACCATTGAAGAGAGTGAACAGCCCGATGGCGGCGACCTCACTGACGCATGGGATGAATAACCAATGAGCAGTCTAATCGAAGTTGAGTTGTTTTGGGATGGTGACGGTTACTACTACGCGAATCCCAATAGCTCAGAGCGGCTCGGCGGGCCCATTGAGCTGATACACGACGCTTGGAAACAAGCAGACACCGAAGGTCTGCGCGTCATCCGAGTTAGAGGTACACGAGGAAACCGAAGCTACCGAAAGGCATAGTCATGACCAGTATGCTCAAACAACTAGGCGAATTCGAAGGACTCAGTCAACTCGTATCGGTCTTTGCCGACAAGATGCGCGCACGACTTTGGGAGAAGATGGCAGAAGGATTCACAGGTTGGGCCGACCGTGAGAATAGCGAGATAGTACTCGAAGACATGCGCGAGAGATTGAGTCTCGCGGTGACTAAGTATCTCGACGGAAACAGAATGCAGATAATCGACATTGCCAATCTAGCCGCCATTATCTGGTTACATGAGTCAGCCGATGCCAGGGCCGTCCCTTACCGCGGGTGAAACGCTTTGCCCCGAGTGTGAGGGGGAAGGCATCACCCGGCTAAGTGACGGCTTCGAGCTTTGCGAAACTTGCTTCGGGGTTGGCTCGGTCAAAGCCGGGCCCGCCTACCCTGCAAGGTGCGCGGCTTGTTCGTTCCCTCTCAAGTGGTCCGGTAGGGGAGGGTACTACGCTTGCACACATCACCCCCATGCCAGAGCGGTATACTACTTGCAGGAGGCTAGGCCAGGCTACCCGGCCGGCTGGCCCCTCTGTAGGTGTGGGCAGCCGGTTGTAAGTGGAAAGGCTACCTGTGGACAGTATACCTGTAACACCGCCCGAGCCCAGGCCGGGGGCCCCTCCCCCCAGGGGCGAAAACCCTAGTAGTTTCGCATACTTAGCTGATGTAGGTGTATATCCTACCTTTTCGTGATATGCCGTGGAATATTCTTAGAGGCCCGTCCGTATAACCTCACATGACCAGCACGGAACTAAAGGGAGTCAGCTACCAGGGCCGGAACCCGGCTGACGTTGCCGCGGCGGAACCTATCGCCCAACGTATCAACAAGCGGGGCGAACTTGCTGCCCTACTCGCTTTACTTTCTGAGCAGGGAAGCAAAGCGGCCCTTCCGGAGTACAACTAAACATGACTTACCCGATAAGCATCACCCGAAACCAGTTACTGATACAGACTCGCGCCTACCTGGACGCATGCGAACGCGACTTTGAAGCGGCCCAAGCTCGCCTAGACCGGGCTCGGCGCATCCTGGACCACTTGTCAGAAGGCAAGCCCTCTGCCATGTGTCCGACCCCTGAACTAAACGAAACAGCCCCCCGGGCCGACCGTTTTGCAGCAAGGGTGGACGCGCTTCTCATGGCTTCTTACGTCGAAGAAACTAACCGGGAAGAATAAACCCGCCCCAAGCGTAAAGGATACAGATACATGAAAACGCCCATCTTTGGACACATAAGTGAGGAAACCGCTTACCTGATAGCGGATTATCCCTACGGTAGAACCCTCCGCTGCCAACGTCGAGTGTGGCTGGAAAACGACCCCAAGCGGGGCGTTCGGTTCGTAGCTCAAACCGACAACCCCAAAAACGGCCGGTGGAACAAGCCGCACAAGTCCACTTATCAGGACATTGCGGCCGGACTGTACCTGGACGCGGATAATCACGTCCAGTGGGACGGGATTAACGCTTACAGCACGCCTGAAAAGGTGTTGGAATTCGCCAAAACCTACGGCCGCCAAGCCGTCGGGGCCGACCGGCTCCTATACTGGGCCGTAAAAAAGGCTGAGCTAGCCCAAGCTCTAGCCGGTGGAAAGGCTCACTTTACGGTCAACGGCGTCAAACAAGAGCGCTCAGAAGCCGATAAGGCTCGCGATACGAGCGAGGCCCAAGTGTGGGTGCAAGTGGTCGAAGTTTTGAAGGTTTGAGGGAAGATATTCCACGGCATACCGTAAGATATAACAGAGGTTAACATGCCAGACGAAAACGAACGGTTCCTAGCTGCTTATATCGAGTGTGCCTTGTGGTCCTCCACAGACAACGCTGACGATTCGGGGGGCGAACCCCTCGATAAAAACTACGATGAAAGTGACCTTGCGCCCGAGACTCTAGCCGAGTTTAAACGTGACTGTGAGTCCTTTCGCGAGGCGAACGCCGATGACTTGGCCGGGCTCGACATAGAGCAAGCCGGGCATGACTTTTGGCTCACCCGTAACGGCCATGGGGCCGGGTTTTGGGACCGTGGCCTAGGCGAACTAGGCGAGCGACTGTCAAAAGCCTCCAAAGTTTACGGCTCAGTTGACCTCATGGTAGGCTCAGACGGCCTAATCCACTGCTAAAAGAAAGCCCCGACCCATGTATAAAGTCCAAAAGTACCGGCCGGCGCTTGTCAAAGCTGGCATTCTGACCGTGTCAGATAAGACTGCCGATTGTTTCGAGAATGCCAGGGCCATATTCTTCGCCCTGCTGGCCAAGCTGCCCCATGAGGAGGTCCACTTGATATTACTGAACGGCCGTTCTGAGGTCATCGGGACTGTCAAGATAGGGCAGGGCGGCTTACATGGTTGCGCTCTGACCGCTAGGGACGTGCTCTGCCCCGCGGTAGCAGGTGGGGCGGCCGCTTTCATCATGGGCCATAACCACCCGTCTGGCGACCCCACCCCGAGCAATGATGACATTACCATGACGGCACACGTCAAAAAGTGTGCCGACCTCATTGGAATTCCGCTGGTAGACCACATTATAGTCTGCCCGGAAACGAAGTTGGCACGTTCCGTGCTAGAAGAGTACGAGCCATGATTCAAAGTGTCTGTGGGCACAAGCCCCCAATCGATGAATGCGACTTCTGCAACGAAGCAGAAGCCGAACCCGCCCCACGCATGGCCCTAAAGGTCGTGACGTTCGAAGCTCCGGCCCTTTGGGCTAGCGCTTTCATTAACGGAGACTTGACCGGCCTGGACTACTACGGCCCCGATTGTGTGGCCGAATTCGAGGCATGGGTTGCCGTCAACCCGGGCCGGAACGTGGTAGACTGCTCGGCGGAACCCCATATCGGCCGCTGGAACGGCTTGCAAACCGAGCTACTAACCTATTCCGAGCTAATCACGGCCCCTGTACCGGCCGACTATGAGGCGTGTGGGGAGTGTGGCTTTGACCACTCCTATGAGCAGACCGAAGCCCTCGCCGCTCACTCAAAACTAACTCCACAATCCGTGGAATAAAACCGACCCGTCTGACGTATAACCCTATTGACACCATCACTCAACCCCTGTAGGATGAAAACTCCAATGGGGCGAACCATAAGGATACCCGCCCAATGAGCAACGTGAAAGGTAAAGTTACCACCATGGCCGCACAAGCAAACTCCGTCACGAACCCCGTCGAGTTGAGCAAGATTCATGCCGACTTCTCCTGGAACAGCCGCGCCGAGCGGAACATTCAGGATATGGCAGACACCGAAAACGCCGGCTTCGAGGTCTGGGCCCGGGGCATCGGGCAATCCGGGCAGCTCAGCCCGGTTATTCTACGGAATACGAACGGCACGCTTCTCAACGGCAAGAAAACCGATAAGCCTTACGAGCTTATCGTGGGTTTCCGCCGCTTCCGTGCCCTCTCGCTTCTCAACTCCGGCCAATACTTGGCGGACGCCAAGAAAGAAAAGCGTCCGGTCGTGGCCAACCTGCCCGATGGCACGATTCTGGCCGAGGTTCGGGACGTCAAAACCGAAGTGGACGCGCGCATTCTCAACGGCGTAGAAAACACCGGCCGCAAAAACCTCAAGGCCGCGGACTTGGTTTTCCTGGTTCGTGACCTGCAAAAGGACGGCATGGCCCAAGTGCCAATCGCCGAAGCCCTGAGCATCACACAAGGGTGGGTGAGCAAGTTGCTCAAGGTTGCCAGCCTGCCCCCGGCAGTCCTGGACAACTGGCGCGACGAGAAGCCAATCCCGGCCGTCACGACCAAGGACGGGGTTTTCAAGCTCGAAGCCGGTCCGAACGGCAAGACTGGTACATTACGCGAATTAACCGAGCCCGAGATGCGCGCTCTGGCCGAGTTGAAAGGCACGCCCGAAGAGATTACGGCGCGCTACATTCGGCTCGTGAAGCCCACCCCGCAAGGGGAGGGAACCGGTGCCCCCGAAGCCTCGAAAGACAAGGTCAAGGAAGAAGTGCAGTACATTGCCGGGCTCATGGGTTGCATGGTTCGTGCCGGCGTGTTGGACAACGGCTCCCTCGACTGGAACCGCGTCATCGGCCCCAAGAAAAAGGGCTATCCCATCGATTGCGGCAAGGACGACTCCCAGGAACGCCTGTTGGAGTTGGGCGACTTCGCCCGCGAAGCCTTCGAAAAGGAAGTCACCAAGGGCGGCAAGGGCAGCGCGGCGGAAGCCAATGCTACCCCGGTCCCGAACTAATCAACCGGACGGTTCTAATCCGTTGGCCTCGCATGGGTGAGGTCAACGGATTGGCCGTTCACTCCCATCCAAAGGACCGATTACCATGGCCAACGAATTGGATAAAGTGCTCTCTCGGCTTCGTGTGACCGTCAAGTCACGGGAGGTCGTCATTACCCCGGCAAGGGGCTTCCCGGCCGGCTTGCGTCTCTGGCGGGTGGGCCTCGAACGCGCCGTCAAGGGCGAAGAAAAGCCCCTCCGTCTGAGCTTGACTCTGCTCGCCCCCGACGAACCCACGGCCACTGACATCGTGGGGTGTCTGGCTCGTGACGTCGAAGCGGGGGAGCTGTCATTGTGGGACTTCGGAATTGCTTTCAACAAGGGCAAGACCGACCCGCAGACCGAAAGCATGCATAAAACGTGCAAGCGTATCGGCCCGCGAGTCAAAAGATTCTTTGGGGACGGCTGGGCCAAGGTTTTGAACCAGGCCCCCAAAGCGGCTTGACCGTCGTTAGGGCGGGTCATTCCGGAGATTCCACGGAATAACCCGTCCACTAGGACAGTCCAGCAATGCAGGCTGACGTTAGCTTTCCCAAGCTATCACCATGCCGCGCGGCGCGAGATAAAGATACACCAGGGAAGGGAATGATACACCGTGAACCACGAACAGCAGGAGACTGAGCGGATACTATTAAAGGCCATTGCTGACTACTTGCAAGCCCGAGGGTGGAGCAAAGTCGGGCCATTCTGGACGCACCCACTCATCCAACAAGGGCGCTTCCGTCATTGGGATGCACTGAGCGAAACCCGCTCGCGTCCCATGTTTTTTGGCGGGGGGCTCCGGTGAAAAACCCTCCTCCCAAGTCGCTTGCCGAAGCGGTAGAACGCTTGCGCGCTCGCAACGAACAACTCCGCGCCTTCCTAGAGGGTGATAAAAGCATCGCCACCAAGGTGGCCAATGCGCCCGAGACCACCCTCGAAGACGCCACAGAAAAGGCCCGCAAGTATTGGGACAAGCTTGAAGGTCGTAGTTCCTCAATTCCGCCCCAAGCAAAGGTGACCCATGCGACCAAGCCTTGAACTCCGCGTCTTTCTCAAACACATCTCCCCCGAGTACCGCCATGCGGCGCGGGTTGCCTACTGGATTGGCGCGAACGATGCTGCCAAGTCATTCCGTGGAATGTTGGAGAAAAGCTTCGCTGGCCACGAAGCTGACCACCCCGAAGCCGGTACGCCACACAAGTCAGGCCGCACAACTCGACGCAAAGCAAGAAAACAGGTGGCCAAGTGAAAACGCTAGCTCAAGCCCTCCGTGAAAGATACGGACTCAAGCCTCACACCGTTGCTCCCAACAACCCGACAAGGGAAGAAGAGTGGAACGAACTAGCACGCCTGTTCGTGCAACGATTCCAGCAGATTCACGACCTACCAACCGACTCGCTAGCGGGGCCTCACTCTTTCAGAGTACTAGACGGTACGGCAGTAGGCGAAGCGGTCATCAAGAGCCACGCGAAAAAAGAGCCAGAATGAACCCTCCGTGTTTCATCCTGGCTATGGTTAGCGTCCACCTCGGGACTGCCAAAACCTACACCGTACGTATCAAGCATAGCCGAGAGAGATTCAAGCCTACCAGGCTCTATGCTCACTTGCCGGAACCCAAAGCCTTCATCGTTGAGAAAGTGCAATGGGGGCTTCATGGGTGTGAACACATCCTAGCCCCCTTTGACCTCTGCGAATTCGGCATGGGCCAGCAAGGGCTAGAGTTATCACTGCCGACTTTGGAACAAGGTGACTACGTGGCAATGGTCATCAACTACACCGGGCGAGTCCTTCAAGGCTTCGAAACTGGTGCTCCATACTCCTTGCCAATCGTTTGGGCCGAACCAGGCGCTACCCTGCTCAGGTCTGCGAACGCTACTCAATCGTATTCCGTGGAATGAAGGGACCATTCTCATGACCTTGACAATCGATAAGCTTCTGGTGTATACTAGTCGTCTCGCTCTAATTCTGTTCGCGCTCAGCTGCTTTAGCGGCTGTTCCGGACAGTCAATTCAATGCCCCGAGGTCGGGGATTGCGACCCAGGAGATGACGATATGAATGCGCCACGTCACCAACCACCGGTTCCCGTTCACATCATCGGCGAATCAGCTCAAGCTGGCGGTGATACAATCACGCCCACCCCTACCGGAACCACGAAAGAGATTCGCTTCCAAGCAAAGTTTGCTAAGGCGAGTATGCACACCCTTCAGTTCACGGTCTTAGACCCGAACCTGACGAACCTCGTCAATAACGAGATTATTCGCGCCCAAGCACTGATTACGTGGTCTTTGGGAGGTCAAAACATCCTCCGTAGGGTGGATTGTGTCAACGGCTTGTCCATCTCCGGTGAAGCTCAATCCGTAGATGTCAAGATTACTGACCGGAGTATTCTTAGCGTCGTTCCTGGACGTGTCATTCAACCGTACACCGTTCAAGTCGTGGCCGCAGAAGGAACACGACCTGCCGAAGAACAACCACCGCAATTCACAGGTGACACCGTCACTCTAGGCCCCGTAGGTGGCAGCGCTATCAATGTGCCAGAAGGGGCTATCTCTGCTTGGGTCGTCATTGCGCCCCAAGTGTTGGGTGCGATTCTTATCCCGTCTGACCACATCGTTAGGCAAACAACCCGTGGTGGTGTCACCCTACGAGCTTACAGCCCGTTGCAAGTCAACGGCTTCGTGCCGCTCGCCAATGGTTGTACTCGACTCACCTTCGAACAAGGTGCCCTTCAACCTGCTAACGTCCAATACTTCACAGCTTTCGGCATTGATGGCTGAACACTCAAAGCCTAGCTGGTACCTGACACGGCTTGCTAGGCACCGGAGAACAAGTGGAGCGGGCTACAGTCCCACATGGTTAACCTCCTCCTGGGATAGTCCGGTAGCAATACCGTGCCGAAGTACAGGCTCCACTTGTTTTCCACATATCCGGAGCTTCCGGGGCGGGCTCATGGTGAAACAGACACCATGGGCCCGTTTTTCATTCCACGGAATACCATGATAAGGATACACCAAACCGATGAGTGCCAATCTCCCATGCCCCTTCTGCGGGTCAAAGAACCTGCAAGACCGCTTTACCAATCTTGGCGAAGCGGTCATGTGTTTGGACTGTCGTAGTCAAGGGCCTGAACAACCGACCAATGCGGAAGCTTGGGAAGCTTGGAACCGCAGGACATTGGGTCGCGCCGAACCTCCACCCACAAGCGAGCCTGACATTCCGCGGAATAATTAGTCACCTTGACATAAAACCAAAAGTGTGCTTGTCGCACTTCCATTGGATTACATAGATATTGCATGGATAATGGACAGGACAAGTTGTCCCACAAGTAGTAGGATAGGTTACATGCCCCACAGATACACGTCGCCAGATATGCCCCAGGTTACATTACTGATGCTCCAGAGACTTGACGACTTCGAGAACTACATACTCGATGAAGAGAGCAAGTTGAAAGGTCTAACAGTCCAAAAGACCGATATTCCAGGGCATAACGACCGAGCGCCCCAATCATCAAGGGTGCCAGCAAAGGTCGAAACCCAAAACGTTCAGCTTGGCAACATCAAAGGTTGCATTGCCGGCCTCAAAAACTCGATTCGGATGTACCGCGAACTTTGGTGGAAAGAGAGGCCATCGGCCAGACCGCCCGGAACGAAGAAAGCAATGTGAGCAACGGCGCCACAGCAACACCGCCACATTGTGGCATAATTGTACATACCAATCTGACACATCGCTGACACCCAATTGAAACAACTCGGGGGGGCAGCGTTATACCGCGGAATAAAGCCGCTTGTCAATCACCGGCAAAAGGAGAAAACCCAACAATGTTCAAGGCCATCTTCGGAATCGGTGCAGTAGGTGTCATTGCCGTCTACTACATGTCAAAGTACGCCCGCGAGAAACTAAAGCACGGGGAAAACCCGCTCGCATCATTCTAGCCCCTGAATCTTGGTCAACACCACGTCTCGCATGTCTCCGAAGCACCAGCGAAGCCTTACCACCCACGAGGGACCGGCGAAACGCCGACTCGTAGGGGTCTGGTTCCAGTACCTGGGGTATGCTATGGAATACCGAGCAAGGACTGTAGGCCAATTGTTTCTTGGGCTTTCATTGGGGAACCCTCGCTAGGCACTGATAGGCTGTCAAACACCCGTTTCAGGGGCTTGACAGTAGGTGCAAGATGTGA
>Ga0068862_100000563_pt1 | contig 38630 bp, 39 predicted proteins | sample KBSSwiS52_FD_66598 | JGI IMG/M metagenome (GOLD analysis project Ga0068862, IMG submission 66598) | Switchgrass rhizosphere microbial communities from Kellogg Biological Station, Michigan, USA - KBS Switchgrass S5-2 | ecosystem: Host-associated > Plants > Roots > Rhizosphere > Soil ...
GAGGAGCATGGTCTGCGCGCCGACGTGCTCAAGGTCGCGCATCACGGCAGCGCAACGAGCAGCACGCCCGCATTTCTCACGGCGGTCAAGCCGCGCGTCGCTCTCGTCTCCGTTGGGTTCGCAAATACGTACGGCCATCCGAGTACTGAGGTCGTCCGCGGCCTGACGTCGGCGGGGGCTCAGGTGCTCCGCACCGACCAACTCGGAACCATCGTCGTTCGCACGGACGGCCGGTCGCTCACGGTCGAAGCGGGGGGCCAGCAGTGGGTGCGCTGAGCAGGCTTGTGGAGGCCCTCCTTGGGCGCCCTGTCGACCTTCCGCCACAACTGATGGACACATACCCCGAGCTACGCGCCGCGAAGTACCGGCTCGGCGGCCTCCCACTTCGCATTGGCGGCTGGAGCCTCGGAGCGGCGACGGTGTCGGGCATAACATTGTGGCGCACCATCTGGCTGGTGCCTGACGTCGCCTTGGAAGCGGAATTGCTCTTGCACGAAATCCGCCACGTTCAGCAGTTTCAGGCCAGCGCGGCCTTCCCGCTTCTGTACGTCTGGGAGTCGTTGCGGCGAGGGTATCATGGCAACCGGTTCGAACGGGACGCGCGGCGGTATGCATCGGCGCGTCTCAGTCAGAGGGGCGTCTCTCCATCAACGCAGGACGTGTAGCCGTGGTCAAGCACACCGCCACATCGGTCGTCACGATCGAGCGCTTCATCATCGAGCAGGAGCGCCTCCACCCGGAAGCGACGGGCGAGCTCTCGGGCATTCTCTACGACCTCGGGCTGGCCGCGAAGATGATCGCGAACAAGGTCAGAAGCGCGGGCCTGGCGGACATCCTCGGCTCGGCCGAGCAGGAGAACGTTCAGGGGGAGATGCAGCAGAAGCTCGACGTCTTCGCGAACGAGACGATCATCAAGGCCATGGACCATGGTGGTCGGCTCTGTGCGATGGCGTCCGAGGAAGAGCCCGACATCATTCCCATTCCAGAGGCGTTCAGGTGCGGGAAGTATGTGCTCCTGTTCGACCCGCTCGATGGATCGTCCAACATCGACGTCAACGTTCCCGTCGGCACCATCTTTTCCGTCGTCCGCAAGATCACGCGCGGAGCGCGGGGTGAGATGGAGGACCTGCTCCAGCCGGGGCGGCGCCAGGTCGCCGCGGGCTACGTGATCTACGGCTCGAGCACGATGATGGTGTACACGACAGGGCAGGGTGCGCACGGCTTCACGCTCGACCCGTCCATCGGCGAATTCCTCCTCTCGCATCCGGACATCCGCATTCCCGAGCGCGGACGTTACCTGTCGGTCAACGACTCATACGAAGAGGACTGGGCTGACCCGGTCAGGCGGCTGATGCGGAGTTACCGCGGTGTCGGCGGGTCGCGAAAGCCGCTCAGCGTGCGTTACGTCGGGTCCCTCGTCGCCGATTTTCATCGCAACCTCCTCGGCGGCGGCGTCTTCTGCTATCCGGGCAACAAGCGGAACCCGAATGGAAAGTTGCGTCTGCTGTACGAGGCCAACCCGCTCGCGTTTGTCGTCGAACAGGCCGGGGGGCTCGCGTGTGACGGCCGCCAGCGCATTCTCGACGTGAACCCGACCGAGCTGCACCAGCGCACGCCGCTGTTCATCGGCAGCCGTGACGAGGTCGAGGCGGCGTCGGCCATGCTTGCCGGCGATCCGCAGGTGTCGGTGGCGGTCTAGGTCAGGCTGGGGTCCGACGGACTAACTTGAGAGTCGGCAGTCGGTCGTGAGGTACCGGTTGTCACCTCTCCCGCACGCATCGTTCGCCAGGAGCCACCCCTGTCTGCCCCGCCTCGCCCGTCCTCGCATGCCGAGGACCGTACGACGCCGTCTGGTATCCCGGTTGACGCGGTGTACCGTCCCGACGACGCTGCCACTGACTATGCGCGTGATCTGAACGACCCCGGTCGCTTCCCGTTCACGCGCGGCGTGCAGCCGACGATGTACCGCGGCCGGCTCTGGACCATGCGCCAGTATGCCGGGTTCGGAACGGCAGCCGAGACGAACGAGCGGTTCCACCATCTGCTGGCGGCGGGGCAGACGGGCCTTTCCGTGGCGTTCGATCTGCCGACTCAGATGGGCATCGACTCCGATTCGCCGCGCGCGTTAGGCGAGGTTGGGCGCGTTGGCGTGGCGATCGACTCGGTCGAGGACATGCACACGCTCCTGCGTGGGCTGCCGCTCGAGACAGTCTCGACGTCGATGACCATCAACGCGACGGCGGGCGTGCTGCTGGCGATGTACATCGTCGTCGCCGAGGAGCGCGGCATCTCACGGCAGCAGGTGAGCGGGACGATCCAGAACGACGTGCTCAAGGAGTACATCGCGCGCGGGACGTACATCTACCCGCCGACGCCGAGCCTCGCGCTGATCGCCGAGATCTTCCGGTTCTGCGCCGCCGAGGTCCCCAACTGGAACCCCATCTCGATCTCCGGCTACCACATTCGCGAGGCCGGGTCGACGGCGGTGCAGGAGTTGGCGTTCACCTTCGCGAACACGGTGGAGTACGTGAAGCAGGCACAGGCAGCCGGCCTCTCCGTGGACGCGTTCGCGCCGCGTCTGTCGTTCTTCTTCGCGGCGCACAGCGACCTGTTCGAGGAGGTGGCGAAGTTTCGCGCGGCCCGGCGCATGTATGCTCGGTTGATGCGGGAGCGCTTCGGCGCGAACGACGCCAGTTGCCGGATGCGTTTTCACACACAGACGGGCGGCGTGACGCTCACGGCGCAGCAGCCGCTGAACAACGTCGTGCGCGTGGCGGTGCAGACGCTGGCCGCGACGTTAGGCGGCACCCAGTCGCTGCACACCAACGGGTACGATGAGGCGCTCGCGCTGCCGACCGCGGACGCGGCGACGCTCGCGCTCCGGACGCAGCAGGTCATCGCGTACGAAACTGGCGTTGCGAACACGGTCGATCCGCTCGCCGGCAGTTACTACGTCGAGGCGCTGACGACGGAGGTGGAGCAGCGCGCCATGGAGCTGCTCGAAAAGGTCGATGACCTCGGTGGCGCCGCGCGCGCGATCGCAGAAGGATTCTTCCAGGAGGAGATCGGGCGGAGCGCGTACGCGCATCAGCTTCGCGTCGAGGCCGGCGAAACCGTCATTGTCGGCGTGAACCGTTTTTCGAACGATGAGCCGCCGCCGTCGATTCCTGCGCCTGACTTCTCCACGCTCGAGCGCGAACAGGTTGCGCGTGTGCGGGAGGTGCGGTCGCGTCGCGACGCGAGTCGTGCGGAACCGGCCCTGGCCGCCCTGCGCCGTGCTGCGCCGGCGTATGCGGCGGGATCGCCGACGTCGCGTCAGCCCATGATGCCGCTGATCGTCGACGCGGTGCGTGCTCGCGCGACCGTTGGCGAGATATCGGACGCGTTTCGCGCGGAGTGGGGAGAGTATCGCCCCGCTTGAGTGCACCCCAGGGGCCCACTATGTTTCGGCTCCGCGCGCGCTCCCTAAGTTTCGTATCAATGCCAACTTACGACTATCGCTGCCCGAACGGGCACGATTTCGAGCATTTCTATCGCAAGATCAGCGATGCGACCGCCGAGCTCGCATGTCCCCAGTGTGGGGCCGTCGCGAATCGTCGTATGTCAGCGGGCGCCGGTCTCGTCTTCAAGGGAAGCGGTTTCTACCTTACGGATTACGGGAAAAACGCGCATCGGAACCGTGGGGCCGACGGCGCGAGCTCGGGTGGCGAGTCGAAGGGCGATTCGAAGGGCGATTCGAAAGGCGATTCGGGCTCCGACGCCAAGCCCACCGCAACACCTGACTCCGCGAAGGGTGACGCCGGTGCTGCGAACGCCAAGACGGACGGCGGGAGCGCGAGCTCGGCCAAGTCCGAGGCGAGAAAGGGCTCCGAGACGAAGTCGTCGTCCGCGAAATCCTCGGAGGGCGACTCGAAATGAGTGCGCCTGAGCTCATCCGTGACGAGCTGACCCGCGCAGCCCGCGAGCTCGGTGCACCCGACTCCGTCGCGCCGGTGCTCGAGCGTCCGCGCGACCCGGCCTTCGGCGAGTGGACGACGAATCTGGCCATGACGCTGGCGAAGCCGCTGCGGCGGAAGCCGCAGGAGATCGCCACCGATCTCATCGGGCGGATGGATCTGCACCGCGCGACCGTCAGCGAGGCGTACGTGGCCGGGCCGGGGTTCATCAACTTCCGGCTCGATTCGGGCACGGTGGCTGGCGGGCTGCGCGACATCCTCGCTGCGGACGCGCAGTACGGCCACTCGAACGTCGGCCAGGGTCGCGCCGTGAACATCGAGTTCGTGTCCGCAAACCCGACCGGGCCGCTGCACGTCGGCCACGGCCGGCAGGCGGCGTTAGGCGACGCCATCGCCAGCCTCCTGGAGGCCACCGGCTGGAAGGTCTCGCGCGAGTTCTACTACAACGACGCGGGCGCCCAGATCGCGAACCTCACACGGAGCGTACAGGCGCGGCTCGCGGAGCGGCGAACGGGCGCGGCCGCGATTCCCGAGGGCGGTTACCACGGCGAGTACATTCGCGAGATCGCCGCGAAATACGTCGAGGCGCATCCGGAGGACCCGGATGGGCACGATGACGACGCGGTGCGACGGTTCGCCGTGGCGGAGCTCCGAAAGGAGCAGGACCTCGACCTCCAGGCGTTCGGGGTCAAGTTCGACAAGTACTTCCTCGAGAGCTCGCTGTACACCGACGGCAAGGTCGAGAAAACCGTGGACATGCTCGTCGCGTCCGGGCACACGTTCGAGCAGGACGGAGCGTTGTTCCTGCGCACGACCGAGTTCGGCGATGACAAGGATCGTGTCATGCGGCGCAGCGCCGACCGTGGCGGGGAGTACACGTATTTCCTGCCGGACGTCGCGTACCACGTGGATAAGTGGGGGCGAGGGTTTCGCCGTGCCATCAACGTCCAGGGAGCCGACCACCACAGCACCGTGACGCGCGTGCGCGCCGGGCTGCAGGCGTTAGGAATGGGCATTCCGACGGGGTACCCCGAGTATGCGCTGCATCAGATGGTGACGGTCATGCGCGAGGGGCAGGAGGTGAAGTTCTCGAAGCGCGCGGGCGACATCGTGACGGTGCGCGATCTCGTGGATTGGGTCGGTCGCGACGCCGTGCGCTACTTCTACCTCATGCTCAAGCCCGAATCGCAGCTGCGGTTCGACGTCGATCTCGCGCGCACGCAGTCCGACGAGAATCCCATTTACCGCATCCAGATGGCGCACGCGCGGATGTGCGGCATCTTCCGTCAGGGCGGCATCGATGCGGAGGCGATCGACGCGGGCACGGTGGATCTCGCGGTGCTCGATACGCCTGAGGAGCGCGAGTTGGCCAAGCAGCTCGTGGACCTCCCGCCACTCGTGACCGGCGCGGCGGAGGCGCTCGAGCCGCATCGCGTCGCGTCGTATCTCCTCGAGACCGCGGGCCTGGCGCACAAGTGGTACCACGAGCGCCACGTCCTCGATCAGCCGGAGCCGCTCCGCACGGCCCGGCTCGTGCTCGCCCGCGCGACCCAGATCGTGCTGCGGAATGCGTTAGGCATCCTCGGCATCTCGGCGCCGGAGCGCATGTGACGACGAGCGGTTTCCCGATCCCACTCTCCGTCTCTCCATGACTGTCCTTGTCGTAGGCTCTGTCGCGCTGGACTCCGTCGAAACCCCGTTCGGCAAGGCCGAGGACGTCCTCGGCGGTTCGGGCACGTTCTTCTCGGCCGCCGCGAGCCACTTTTCGCCTGTGCAGCTCGTCGGGGTCGTCGGCAGCGACTATCCGGTCGACGACTTGAAGCCACTCGCCAAACGTGGCGTCGACCTCGCGGGGCTCGAGCGATCGGAGGGCGAGTCGTTCCGGTGGCGCGGACGCTACCGTCACGATCTCAACTCCGCCGAGACGCTCGAGACGCGTCTCGGCGTCTTCTCGCACTTTCGTCCGAAGATTCCCGAACAGTTCCGCCGCGCCCCGTTCGTCTTCCTCGCGAACATCGACCCGCGTCTCCAGCTCGACGTGCTCAATCAGGTCGAGAAGCCGACGCTCGTCGCCTGCGATACGATGAACTTCTGGATCGAGAGCCGCCGGCCCGACCTCCTGGCGCTGCTCGAGCGCGTGGACCTCATCACGTTGAACGATGGGGAAGCGCGACAGCTCACCGAGGAATCGAATCTCGTGAAGGCGGCGCGCTGGATCCTGAAGCGCGGCCCGCGGCACGTGATCATCAAGAAGGGCGAGCATGGTGCGTTCATGTTCACCGAGCGGTCGGTGTTCTTTGCTCCCGCGTACCCGCTCGAGGACGTGTTCGACCCGACCGGCGCCGGCGACTCGTTCGCCGGAGGCTTCATGGGCTACCTCGCCCGCACCGGCCGCGTGGACGATGACAACCTGCGCCGCGCCGTGGTCTACGGGTCCACCATGGGGTCGTTCGCCGTCGAGCGCTTCTCCATTCAGCGTCTGATGGAGATCCGCACGTCCGACATCCGTGACCGCCTCGTGGAGTTCCGCCGGCTCGTCGCGTTCGAAGAGGAACTGCCGGAGTGAGCGGGTCCGACCGCGGCGAGAATTCGGGCGCGCTCGACTATCGCAGCGCCGGCGTCGACATCGAGGCGGCGGACGACGCGAAGGGTCGTCTCCAGCGGCTCGTCGAGTCGACACGCACGGCCGGGATGCGCGGAGCCTTCGGCGGCTTCGGCGGCATGTTCCGGATGCCGGCGGGCCTAACGAGCCCGCTCCTCGTCGCGAGCGCCGACGGCGTCGGCACGAAGATCAAGGTCGCGATCGAGGCCGAGCGGCACGACACCGTCGGACACGATCTCGTCAACCATTGCACGAACGACATTCTCGTCCAGGGCGCGCGCCCACTGTTCTTCCTGGACTACGTGGCGTTCGGGAAGCTCGAGCCGGCGGTCGTCGAGGGCGTCGTCAGTGGCGTCGCCGCGGGCTGCCGCGAGAACGCCTGTGCCCTGATCGGCGGTGAGACTGCCGAAATGCCAGGACTGTACACACCGCCGGATTACGATCTGGCGGGCTTCATCGTCGGATGTGTGGAGGAAGCGCGTGTGCTCGGTTCCGAGCGCGTGCGCAGCGGAGACGTGTTGGTCGGGCTGGCGAGCTCGGGGTTGCATACGAACGGCTACTCGCTGGCACGACGGATCGTGGCGGAGCGGTTGCGCCTCGGTCCGCACGACCGTTTCCCCGGCGAGGATGGCTCGGTGGCCGACGTCTTACTGCGCGTCCACCAGTCCTATCTCGCAGCGCTGACGCCGGTGCTCGATGGTGCGGACGATCACGTCCACGCCATGGCGCATATCACCGGTGGCGGCATTCCGGGGAACCTCAACCGTGCGCTGCCGGATTCCGTCGACGCCGTCGTCGAGACGTCGACGTGGGAGGTGCCTAACGCCTTCCGGGTCCTCGAGCGCGCGGGGGCAGTCCCGCGCGACGAGATGTTCCGCGCGTTCAACATGGGCGTCGGCATGATCGTCGTCACCTCGGCGAGCGGTGCCGACGCCGTGGTTGCGAACGCTGCCGCGGCGGGCGTGAACGCTTGGCGGCTCGGGCGAGTGCAGCCCGGCAGCGGGCGTGTCACTCTCAGCTGAGGATTCACCGGCATGAAGCTCTCCCGTAACGGTCGCAGCAGCGCGTACGTCGCCCTGACGTTCGCCGGCCTTGCCGTGACCACCCCATGGACGATGGCGGCGCAGGGAATTGATCCGCGCTGCCCGGGCGTGGCGCTGCAGGATCGCGCGACCCAGGACGCCTGTCAGAAGGCCGTCGACATGTTCTCCTTCATGACCCCGCAGCTCGGCATCGGCCTCGTCGGCGGCAACGCGACGCTCGGCACCGGTGGCGCGTTAGGCGGGATCGGCCGCTTCTCGATCGGCGTGCGCGGCAACGCCGTTCAGGGACGGGTGCCCAAGGTGGCGAACGTCGACGCCGCCATCACCGGCGCCGTCCCCACCGACTATGGCGTCGACAATCAGGTCGTGGGGCTCCCGACCGTGGAAGGCGCGGTGGGCCTGTTCGGCGGCGTTCCGCTTGGCGTAACGCACGCTCTGGCGCTCGACGGGCTCATGAGCGCGACGTACGTCCCGGGGCTGTCGCGCAGCAACGTTGCCGTGTCGCTGCCGGATGGTTCGCTCAAGCTCGGCTTCGGCGCGCGACTCGGCCTGCTGCAGGAGTCGTTCGCGACGCCGTCCGTGTCGGTGACATATCTGCGACGCGATCTTCCGACGACCAGCATTGTGGCGTCGTCCGGTGACGACCGCATCGCGGTGAATGACATCAGCGTCAAGACGACGGCGTGGCGTGCGGTGGTCGGCAAGTCGGTCGGGTTCTTCGGGCTGGCGGTCGGCGGCGGCAAGGATGACTACGACTCGCGCGCCGCGGGCAGCGTCGAGGTGAACGAAGCCGGTGTCACCATCGACGGTGGCCCCTACGGCTTCTCCCAGAAGGTCTCGCGAATGAACATGTTCGCCGACGCGTCGCTGAACTTTCCGTTCATCAAGTTCGCGGTCGAGGTCGGCCGCGTGTCGGGCGGCACCATCGATACATACAACACGTTCTCCGGCAAGCGTGCCGATGATCCGGTCACGTACGCGTCGGTTGGCTTTCGCATCGGGAACTAGGAAATTGGAAATTGGGGTCAGACTCGATTTTCATCGTTTGGTTGCAACCGTCACGCACTCGAATGATGAAATTCGAGTCTGACCCCAATTTCGTATGAGCATTGCAGCACAGCGTGCCGATGAGCGCGACGTCACGTTCATGCGACGCGCGCTCACGCTCGCAAAGAAAGGTTGGGGTCAGACGGCGCCGAACCCGATGGTCGGCGCCGTCGTCGTGAAGGACGACGTCGTCGTCGGAGAGGGGTACCACACACGCTACGGCGCGGCGCACGCCGAAGTCGACGCGCTGCGGGCGGCCGGCGATCGGGCCCGTGGGGCGACCGTGTACGTGTCGCTCGAGCCCTGTGCGCATTTCGGGAAGACGCCTCCCTGCGTCGATGCGCTGATCGCCGCAGGCGTTGCCCGGGTCGTTGCCGCAACCCGCGATCCGTCACCACCTGCCTCCGGAGGCGCCGAGCGCCTTCGAGCCGCGGGGATCAACGTCGCGTTCGATGTTGAAGCGGCCGCGGCGCGCGAGCTCAATGCGCCGTTCTTCCACGCGGTCGTTTCTGATCGCCCTTGGGTGAGCGTGAAGCTCGCCCTGTCGATCGATGGCGCCATCGCTGATGCGTCGCGCGGGCCGGCATGGCTTACCGGCAAGAAGGCACGGCGCGAAGTGCACAAGCTGCGCGCGGGCACCGATGCGATCGCCGTAGGGCTCGGAACGGTCCGAGCCGACAATCCCGAGCTGACGGTACGCGACGCGCCGCCGCCTCGGGTGGCGCCTGCGCGCGTCGTCTTCACACGCCGCGGCCAGCTGCCCATCACGAGTGCGGTCGCCCGCACGGCATCGGACGTGCCGACCATCGTCGTCGCGGAGTCCGTCGATCTCCAGCACGCCCGCCGTCTCCTCGCCCTCGGCGTGGAGGTGGTGGCGGCGACGTCGCTGGAGGAAGCGCTGCGGGCGCTCCGGCAGCGCGGTATCCGCTCGCTGCTCGTCGAGGGTGGTGCAGGGATCACTGGCGCGCTCCTCGGCGCCAACCTCGTGGATCGGCTGATTATCTTTCAGGCACCGGTGCTGCTCGGGGCAGGAGCGCTTCCGGGCTTCGAGAGCGCTCCGACCATGGCGGCGCCTGGTGCCCGCCGGTACCCGATCGTCCGGCGCACCGAACTGGACGACGATCTCATGACTGTGTACGCTCTCCATTCGATCTGATGTTCACCGGGCTTGTCGACGATATCGGCACGATCGACCGCGTTTCCGAGACATCTGCCGGACGCGAGTTCGTGATCCGGTCGCGGTATGCCGATCTCGTGGACGGTGAGAGCGTGGCGGTCAATGGGGCCTGTCTGACCGTCCGCGACTGCGGCGATGGCCGTTTTACGGTGGCCGCTGTCGTAACGACACTGGGCCGCACCACCATCGGTGGATGGAGTGTGGGGAAACGCGTGAACCTCGAGCGCGCCATGCGGGCGTCGGATCGGCTGGGTGGCCACATCGTGCAGGGGCACGTGGACGGGCTCGGAACCGTTCGTCGCGTGGAGCGATTCGACGATGCGGTGCTCGTCGATGTCGCGGTGCCGCGGGAGATCGGCGAGCTGCTGGTGCCACACGGCTCCATCACCGTGGACGGCGTGAGCCTGACGGTGAACGCGATTCCCGCCGCGGAGGTGGTGCAGCTGTCGTTGATTGAGTACACCCTGCGCCACACGACGCTCGGCAGCCTGGCCGTCGGCGACTCCGTGCACGTGGAAGGCGATGTGATCGGTAAATACGTTAGGCAGCTGTTGCATCCGTACGTTCGGGAAGTCGCGGCCAGCAGTGTCGTCCGCGCCAGCGACCATCGCGGGTCGAGCAGTTCCGGTTCCGTCGACGCCCGATTCCCCATTCCTGATTCCCGATGACCATGAAGTTCGGCACCATAGCGCAGGCCATCGCGGACATTCACGCCGGCAAGCTCGTCGTCGTCGCCGATGATGAGGACCGCGAGAACGAAGGCGACCTCATTTGCGCCGCGCAGCTCGTCACGCCCGCCCTGATCAACACCATGCTGAAGGCGAAGGGGATGATCTGTCTCGCTCTCACGGGCGAGCGCGTCGATCAGCTCGGGCTTCCTCCGCAGGGCGTTGAAAACACCGACGCGTTTCGGACGGCGTTCACCGTCAGCATCGATGCCGCCCCACGCTTCGGCGTGACAACGGGTATCAGCGCCGCCGACCGCGCGAAAACGATTCAGGTGGCGGTCGACCCGGCCACCGTGCGGAGCGATCTCCGGCGCCCCGGCCACGTGCACCCGTTGCGGGCGCGCGACGGCGGCGTGCTGCAGCGCGTCGGCCATACCGAGGCCGCGGTCGATCTCGCGCGGCTCGCCGGGCTGTACCCTGCCGGCGTGATTTGTGAGATCCTGAACGACGACGGCACGACGATGAAGCGTGACGACCTCGCGCGATACGCGAGCGAGCACGGACTCACGTTCATCACCGTGGCGCAGCTGGTCGCGCACCGGTTGAATACCGAGCGGCTCGTGCACCGCGTCGCGGAGGCGCGCCTGCCGACGGAGATGGCCGGCAAGGATTGGCGCATTGTCGGCTACCGCAATGATGTCGATGCCCACGAGCACGTCGCGCTCGTGTACGGCGACGTCGACGACGGTGAGGGCGTGCTCGTGCGCATGCACTCCAAATGCCTGACGGGCGATGTGTTCCACTCGATGCGCTGCGACTGCGGCTGGCAGCTGCATACGGCGATGGAGATGATCGCGCGCGAGGGCCGCGGCGTCGTCGTGTATCTGGATCAGGAGGGTCGCGGCATCGGCCTGCTGAACAAGCTCAAGGCGTATGAGCTCCAGGACGAGGGGCACGATACGGTGGAGGCCAACGAGGCGTTAGGTTTCAAGCCCGACCTCCGCAACTATGGCATCGGTGCCCAGGTACTGCTCGATCTCGGCCTCAAGTCCATTCGCGTGCTGACGAACAATCCAAAGAAGCTGGTTGGCCTCGAGGGTTACGGGCTGCGCGTCGTGGACCGTGTGCGCATCGAGGCGCCGACCACCGAGGAGAACGCGGGGTATCTCGCCACGAAGGTGCAGAAGCTCGGACACCTTCGCGCGCTCTAGATGCCGGAGTTCAGTGGGGCCCCACGGGGTCAGGGCCGCCGTTGCGCGGTCGTGGTGAGTCGCTTCAACGACACCATCACGCAACGCCTGCTGGACGGCGCGCTCGACGCACTCGTCAGGCACGGCGTGGCGTTCGATGACGTGGACGTCCTGTGGGTCCCGGGCGCCTGGGAGCTGCCGTTCGCCGCGCGCCGCGCGGCGGCCACCGAGCGATACGACGCCCTCGTCGCGCTGGGCGCGGTGGTCCGCGGGGATACGCCACATTTCGACTTCGTGGCTGGCGAGGCATCGCGAGGACTGTCGCTGGCGAGCTCGGACTTCGATGTGCCCATCGGATTCGGCCTGCTCACCTGCGATACCATGGCGCAGGCCGAGGCGCGCGCCGGCGGCGAACATGGCAACAAGGGCTGGGACGCCGCGCTCGCTGCGCTCGAGATGGCGGATCTCTTCGATCAGGTCGATGGCGCGTCGGAGGACTGAGACCCGCGCCCGCTCTCGGGCGCTGCAGGCCCTCTACGCGTGGGACATGCGCGGCGAGCACGAGCTGGAACGCGTCGCGGAGCGCGTCTGGCGGGACCTCGCCGTTGCGCCGGACGAGCGCCGGCTCGCGGGCGTGCTCATCCACGTCATCGCCGGCCGTCGCGCCGAGATCGATCGCAACCTGGCCGAGGTCACCGAGAATTGGCGGATGGAGCGTCTGGGCGCGATCGAACGCTCGGTGCTGCGTCTCGCCGCGGCAGAGCTGACGATTGCGGAAACGCCGCCGCGGGTCGTGCTCCAGGAAGCGATTCGCCTGGCCGAGCGCTACGGAAGCGCCCAGAGTGCGCGATTCGTGAACGGCGTGCTGGACGCCCTCGCTCGGAAGATGGGCCGACTGTGAATCCGGGAGACGGGAAACGGGAGACGGGAGACGAACCGCGGTTCAGGTTGGATGCCTCGAGTCGCCACACCGGGCTGCACGCGTCCTCGCGGCGCGGCTCGTCTTCCGTCTCCCGTTTCCCGTCTCCCATCTCCCGTCCGTGAAGATTCTCCTCGTCAACTGGCAGGATCGGGAAAACCCACAGGCCGGCGGCGCCGAGATCCATCTCCATGAGATCTTCGGCCGACTCGCGGCACGAGGGCACGACGTTACCTTGCTCTGCGGTGGATGGCCCGGCTGTCCTCCGCGGGCGACGCTCGACGGGATCGACGTCATCCGGATCGGCACGCGTCTATCGTGGCCGGCGCTCGCGCGTGGCGCGTATCGGCGGCTGTTCAGCGATCATCCGCACGACGTGCTCGTCGAGGACATCAACAAGATGCCACTCTTTACGCCGCGATGGGGTGCTCGGCGCGTGTTCGCGCTCGTGCCGCATCTGTTCGGCGGCACGGCGTTCCAGGAGTTGGCCGCTCCGCTGGCCGCCGTCGTATGGCTGTCCGAACGGCCGCTCGCGCGGGAGTATCGCGGAATTCCGTTCCACGCCATCAGCGAAAGCACCGCGGACGACCTCGTGGCGCGTGGCATCCAGCGCGAGCTCATTCGGGTGATCTATCCGGGCATCGACCCGCGCCACTACACACCCGTGGCCGGCACGCGCTCGCCAACGCCGCTGTTCTCGTACCTGGGTCGACTCAAACGGTACAAGGGCATCGAGATCGTTCTTCGCGCCTTCGCGCAGGCTGCGATCCCGGAGTCGACCCTCGAGATCGCCGGCGCCGGCGATTACCGCCCCGACCTCGAGCGCCTCGCGGCATCGCTTGACCTCGGCCGCCGGGCAAGGTTTCTTGGGCGTATCAGCGAAGAGGACAAGGTCTCGCTCCTGCGGCGGTCGTGGGCGCTCGTGTTCGCGTCGCCGAAGGAAGGGTGGGGGATCACGAATCTCGAGGCGGCAGCCTGCGGAACGCCGGTGGTCGCCTCGAACTCGCCGGGGATCAGGGAATCGGTGCGCGACGGGGAGACGGGCTTCCTTGTACCACATGGTGACACGGTTGCGATGGCCGCGGCCCTTCGGCGCGTCGCCGCCTCGCCCGGCCTGGTGCAGCAACTCGGCGCCACGGCGCGGACCTTCGCCGAGTCGTTCACCTGGGAGCGTGCCGCCCTCGAAACCGAGTCACATCTGGCCGCCGCGTCGTAACCGCCGTATAGGCTGTAAAGCAGGAGGAGTTCGGTGGAGATACTGTTCCAGTCCCATCATGCCCAGGTGTCCGATCACATGCGTGAGCGTGCCCGCACCGCAGTCACCAAGCTCGGCGCACGGCTCGCGCGTGCGGTGAACGCCGTCGTGCGCTTCGAGTCGGACGGCCCGACGCGCCGCGTCGAGATCGTACTGCACGCGCCACGCAAGCGCGCGATGGTGGCCGAGGGGAGCGCCCGTTTCTTCGGTCCCGCCCTCGCGTACGCGATCGACCGCCTCGACGCACAGACTCGGCAGCTCAAACGGACTCCCAAAACTCGCAGTAGGAAAATCGCTCGCGCGTGAATCGACCGCTCACCGTCGGCGCCCTCGTCGCGCGCCTCCAGCGCGGGTTACCTCTCGAGCAGATCGGCGCTGGCGGACTCGATCGGCCCGTGACGAGCGTCGACGTGTCGGGCCCCGGCCTGGTGCTGGCGGGTTACATCGATCGCTTTCCCGCGCAGCGCCTCCAGGCATTCGGTGAAACCGAGATCGCGTACCTCGCCTCGCTCACGCGCGACGAGCGAGAGCGCATCCTGCGCATGTTCTTCGGCTTCGACCTGCCCTGCGTGTTCGTGACGAAGGGGCAGGAGCTGCCAGAAGGATTCGCCGATATCGCAAGTGACCGCGGTGTGCCGATCTTTCGAACGCCACTCAAGACGGGCGAGTTCTACCGGCGCATCAAGCCGATCCTCGACGACCTCTTCGCGCCCACGACGACGCTCCATGGCTCGCTCGCTGACGTCTTCGGCGTCGGGCTGTTCTTCACCGGCAAGAGCGGCATCGGCAAGTCCGAGTGCGTGCTCGATCTGGTGGAGCGCGGGCACCGCCTCGTCGCCGACGATCTCGTGATCATGACGCGACGCGGCAACGACCTGCTCATCGGTCGCGGCCACGAGCTGCAGCGTCATTTCATGGAGATTCGCGGCGTCGGGCTCATCGACATCCCGGCCATTTTCGGGATCCGCGCCGTGCGTCAGCAGAAGCGTATGGAGGTCGTCGTCCAGCTCGAGGAGTGGGATCAGGACGCGGTCGTCGACCGCACCGGGCTCGATACGGAGACGACGACCATCCTCGGCGTCGAGCTGCCGAAGATCAAGGTGTTTCTGAATCCCGGAAAGAACATCACCGTGATTGCCGAAGTCATCGCGATGAACCATCTGCTGCGCTACAGCGGCGTCAACCCCGCGGAGGCGTTCAACGAGCGTCTGATCGGGCGGATGCGCGAGCGCGCCGACGTTAGGCAGTACCTGGTGGAAGACGATGAGTGAGTCCGAGCCGGACGCGCGCGCGCTCGTCGCCGGGCACGGCGATTTCGCCGCCGGGCTCGTGTCGGCCGTCAGCCAGATCACGGGCCGCGGCGATGCCTTCGTCACGCTCTCCAATCGGGACATGAGTGCCGCGGACGTCGAGCGCGCCATGCGCGAGGAGGTCGACGCGCGTGGGCTCGAGGTCATCTTCACGGATCTCCCCGCCGGCAGCTGCACCATGGCCGCACGCCGGTTGCAGCGCGAACGGCCGGCGGTCGTGCTCGTGACCGGGACGAACCTCGCGACGCTGCTCGACTTCGTGTTCCATACCGACGTGCTGGCGGGTGAGGCGGCGCAGCACGCGGCGGAAAAAGGCCGCGCCTCGCTTGTCGTGACGGGAGGCGCACCGGGTGGCCATTGAGCTCTTTCGCATCGATGACCGCCTGATTCACGGGCAGGTCGTCGTCGGATGGGGGCAGCCGATGGATCTCACGTTCATCGTCCTCGTGGACGACGAAGTGGCCAGCAGCGAGTGGGAGCAGGAGCTGTATCGCATGGGCGTGCCACCGGAGATGGACGTGTACTTTCACACGGTCGAGGAGGCGGCGGAGAAGCTTCCGAGCTACCAGCGTGACGAACGACGCGGCGCGTTGCTGACCGGTGACATCGAGACCATGGCGCGTCTCATCGAGCTCACGCGCAGCATCCCACGCGTGAACCTCGGCGGGATCCATCATCGCGTCGGGCGCACGCAGCGCCTTCGCTACGTATTCCTCGCGCCCGACGAGGAAAAAGCGCTGCGCGAGCTTGCCGCCCGCGGCGTCGACGTGAGCGCGCAGGACGTCCCGGCCGCTCGGCCGCTCGGATTGAATGAAGTGCTGTCCGGAGAAGGGAATCGGTGACGGACCTTGCCCAGTTGCTGCCGCTCGCGATGCTCGGTGCCGTGCTCGGGCTCGACGTCGTGAGCTTTCCACAGGCGATGATCTCGCGCCCGCTCGTCGCGGCGACCGCCGCGGCGCTCCTGCTCGGTGATCCGGTGCGTGGCCTGCTCGTCGGCGCGACGCTCGAGATGTTCGCGCTCGAGACGTTGCCGTTCGGCGCCTCACGATATCCGGAGTGGGGGTCCGCCGCGGTCATCGGCGGAAGCCTGTTCACGTTGCACGACAATACGAGCGCTGGCGCGCTCACGGTCGCCGTGTTGGCGGCGCTGTCGGCCGCGTGGATCGGCGGCTGGTCGATGGTACAGCTGCGGAAGCTCAATGCGATTCTGGCGCGCCAGCGACACGAAGCGGTGGCGGCCGGCTCGAAGCGCGTCGTCGAGGGCCTCCAGGTCTTTGGTCTGACCGCGGATCTCCTGCGCGGCGGCCTGCTGACGATGGTGCTGCTCGCGCTCTTCACGCCGGTACAGTCGTACGTGCTCGGGACGTGGAACACCGATCCGCGAGTTTCCCGCGCGGTGGTCGTCGGCGTCGCGGCGAGCGTGGCCGCGGGCGCGGTCTGGAAAGTCGTTCATGCCGCACCCGGGGCTCGCTGGCTGATGCTCGTTGGCGTCGCGGTTGGACTCGCGTTCGTGGCCATGCGATGAGCACGCATGTCGACATCCCGACGCGGACGCGACTCGCGATGTTCGTCAGGATGCTTGCCATCCAGGGCGCCTGGAACTACGAGACGCTGCTCGGGAACGGGATCGGGTTCTGCGTCGAGCCGGCGCTCCGCCTCCTGCCGGGCGGGCAGGACGGACCCGCGTACCGGTCGGCGCTCGCGCGCCAGAGCCAGTACTTCAATGCCCATCCGTACATGGCGTCGGTGGCCGTCGGAGCGCTCGCGCGGGCGGAGCTGGACGGCGAAGCGCCCGCGCGTATCGAGCGCTTCCGGACAGCGCTCTGCGGCCCTCTGGGCAGCGTCGGCGATCGACTCGTGTGGGCGGCGTGGCTGCCGGCATGCTCCGTCGCCGCGCTCGCGGCGTTCGGCTTCGGCATCGGCACGGGCGGTGTGCTGCTCGTGTTCATCGGTGTCTACAACGCCGGGCACATCGCGCTGCGTGCCTGGGGATTGAGTGCTGGGCTCGAGCACGGAATGCGAGTCGCGTCGGCGCTGGGTGGACCCGTGCTGCGTCGTGGGCCCGCGCACCTCGCGCAGGTCGCCGCGCTCATCGGTGGCTTCGCGCTGCCGCTCGCGCTCGATCAGGTGATCGGTCCCGGCCGCGCGCTGTTCGGTATCGTGCTCGCAGCCGTCGCTCTGGGCGGCGTCGTTCTCGCGCGCTTGCACGGCCGTGCCGAAGGATGGAAGATCGGCATCGGCCTGCTTGCGTTGTTCGTCCTCTACTCGGTGGCTCGCTGATGGTTGAACGCTCCGTGCACGTCAGCAACAGAAACGGGCTTCACGCTCGTCCCGCGGCGGAAATCGTGAAGGCCGCGGCGCGCTTCCGGAGCGACATCACCATCGTCCGCGATGATCTCGAGGTGAACGGCAAGAGCATCATGGGTGTGATGATGCTCGCCGCCGAGTATGGTTCGGAACTGCTGCTTCGGGCCGACGGCAGCGACGAGGAGGACGCCGTGTCGGCAATCGCGAAACTCATCGAGAGCAAATTCGGCGAGTCCTGACGTGGATCGAGCACTCACGGGCATCCCCGCCTCTCCGGGCATTGTCGTCGGGCCCGTGCACCTCCTGCGCTGGGAGGTGCCCGATGTCCCGACGCACATCATCCCGGACGACGCGATTCCGGCGGAGCTCGAGCGCTACCGCGCGGCGGTCGAGCGCGCGAAAGAACGGCTCGCCGGTGTGCGCGACCGTGCCGCCGCGCAGGCCGGTCCCGAGGAAGCGGCGATCTTCGACGTGCAGATCTCGATGCTCGAGGATCGAGACCTCGCGAACCAGGTCGAGTCGTACATCAGGCAAAATCTCGCCGCCGAAAAAGCGTTCGACGTCGTGCTCCACGAATGGCGTGCGCGGTTCGCGCATCACGCGTCGCCCATGATGCGCGAGCGGGTCGGGGACCTCACCGACATCCACATCCGGCTGCTCTCCATCCTGATCGGGCTGCCTGACCACGATCCGGTGGATGTGCCGAAGGGCACCAAAGCGATTCTTGTCACCCACGACCTCACGCCGAGCCTAACGGTGCAGCTGGACCGCGACGCCATTGCCGGCATCGCGACCGATGCCGGGACGCGAACGGCGCACGTCGCCATTCTGGCGCGCTCGCTCGGCTTGCCGGCCGTCGTCGGGCTCCGCGATGCGACCCTGCGGCTTGCCGGCGGCGAGAACGCGGTGCTCGACGGCTCCACAGGCACGCTCGTCGTGAACCCGACCGACGCCGAAGTCGCCGTCTTTCAGCATCGCGCCGAGCGCGAAGAGCGGGACGAAGCGGAGCTGCGTCTTCTCGCGACCGCGGAGCCGGTCACGACCGACGGCGAGCGCATCGTGCTGCGGGCGAACGTGGACCTGCCCGAGGAGTCCCCACAGGCCGCGACGAGCGGCGCCGAAGGTGTGGGGCTCATGCGGACGGAATTCCTGGTGGTCGGCCGCACGACGATGCCTGATGAGGAAGAGCAGTATAGGGCCTATCGGCGCGTCGTGGAGGCCTTCAACGGGCGGCCAGTCGTCATCCGGACGTTCGACATCGGCGGCGACAAGCTGCCGGCGGGTGGCTTTCCGCACGAAGCGAACCCGTTCCTCGGATGGCGCGCGATCCGCATGTGCCTCGATGAGTCGGATCTGTTCAAGGTGCAGCTGCGCGCCCTCCTGCGGGCGGGCCTCCACGGCGACGTCCGGATCATGCTGCCGCTCGTGGTGACCATCGACGAGGTGCGCAGTGCTAGGCAGCTGCTGGACGAGGCCGCGGCAGAGCTCGAGGAGCGAAACGTCCCGTTTCAGCGGAATCTGCCGCTTGGCGTGATGATCGAGACGCCCGCGGCGGCCATGTGCGCCGATGTGTTCGCGAAAGAAGTCGCGTTCTTCAGCATCGGGACGAACGACCTCGTGCAATACACGTTGGCGGTCGATCGAGGCAACGTGAACCTCGCGGCGCGATTCACTCCGCTCCATCCGGCCGTGCTCAGGCTTGTGAAGCACACGGTGGATGTGGGGCGCGCCGCTGGGCTGGAAGTTGCTGTATGTGGGGAGATGGCGTCCCAGCCGGTAATGGTGTTTGCGCTCATTGGTCTGGGCGTTCGTCAGCTCAGTGTTGCTCCGCGAGCGGTGCCGCTCGTGAAGCACATCATCCGGGGCATCAGCGCGGAACTGGCCGTGGAAGCGGCCACCGCCGCGATCGCATCGGACAATGCCGCCGGGGCAGAGCGTCAACTTGCCGGCCGGTTGCGAGCTGCGTTCGGCGACGCGTCGTTCCTTGGGGACGGGTTGCTCGTCAGCTAGCAGGCCGGATATCGTTCATACTTCCGCGCCGGTGCTGAAAGCCGGCGCGATTTTCACATTCAGACTCGAGAGACGCCGCGTGTACGATCGTCACCTGTTCACTTCTGAATCCGTGACCGAGGGCCACCCCGACAAGATCGCCGATGCGATCTCGGACGCGGTGCTCGATGCCATCATCGCGGACGATCCCGCGGCGCGCGTGGCCTGCGAGACGCTCGTGACCACCGGTCTCGTCTGCGTGGCCGGTGAGATCACGACCAAGACCTACGTCGACATTCCGAAGCTCGTACGCAGCACCGTGGAGCGCATCGGCTACACCGATGCCACCTACGGCTTCGACAACAAGACGTGTGCGGTCATCAGCACGATCGACAAGCAGTCCCCGGACATCGCGCAGGGTGTCGATACCGGCGGCGCCGGCGACCAGGGCATGATGTTCGGCTACGCCACGGACGAGACCGAAGAGCTGATGCCGATGCCGATCCTGCTGGCGCACCGGCTCACGCGCGCCCTCGCCGATCGCCGCCGGGGGGGACTCAAGTGGCTCCGCCCCGACGGCAAGGCGCAGGTCACCGTCGTGTACGAGGACGGGCACCCGGTTGCGGTCGACACGGTCGTCGTCTCGACCCAGCACGATGAGAAGGTCTCGAACGCGAAAATTCGGAAGGCGATCATCGACGAGGTCATCGAGCCGTCGATTCCGAAGGAGCTTCTCGGCAAGAAGGTCAAGTACCACATCAACCCGACTGGCCGCTTCGTCGTCGGCGGACCGCAGGGCGATGCCGGCCTCACCGGTCGCAAGATCATCGTCGATACGTACGGCGGCATGGGCCGCCACGGCGGCGGCGCGTTCAGCGGGAAGGATCCGTCGAAGGTGGATCGGTCGGCCTGCTACGCGGCGCGGTGGGTGGCAAAAAACATCGTTGCCGCCGGGCTCGCGCGCCGGTGCGAAGTGCAGCTCGCCTACGCGATCGGAGTTGCCGAACCGGTGTCGGTGATGGTCGACACGTTCGGCTCGAGCGAGATCCCCGAGGCCAAGATCATGCAGGCCGTCCGCGAGACGTTCGACTTGACGCCGCGCGGCATCACGACCGCGCTCGATCTGCGCAAGCCGATCTATTCCGCGACCGCGGCCTACGGACACTTCGGCCGAACGCCGGAAACGGTCAAGAACGGCCGCGGCTCGGTCACATTCTTCACCTGGGAGCGTACTGATCGCGCAGCAGCGCTCAAGAAGGCCGTGAAATAGGCACCAAGCGCACACGACAGCGTTGCAGCGGCCTCGGGATGCATTGGTTTCCGAGGCCGCTTGCTTTCAGCTCGTTGACTTCCACCCCCGGGTCACCGGGCGCATTTTTCGACAAGCAGCACGTCGGTTTCCACTGCGCAGGATCGGTCGATGGTCGAAGTCACGGTAGCCCGGCTCGGGCTCGACAGCTCGACGAACTCATACGTCGTGATTCTCCAGGAGAAGGGAGGCTCGCGTCTGCTCCCCATCTGGATCGGGCAGCCTGAAGCCGAGTCGATCGCGATGCACATTAACAGCATCAAGCGCGAGCGACCTCTGACACACGACCTCTGCAAGAACCTGATCGTCGGACTCGGCGGGCAGCTGCGCCGCGTGCAGATCACGAAGGTGCAGAAGAGCACGTACTTCGCGGAGCTCCACATCATGCGCGGCGACGTTCTCGTGCAGATCGACGCGCGGCCGTCCGACAGCATCGCGGTCGCGCTTCGCCTCTCGGCGCCGATTTTCGCGCAGGAGACGCTCCTGACAGCTGTGGATGGCGAGGACGGCGAGGACGCACAGGAGCCCGATCTCGAGGCGGCAAAGACTGCCGAGGAGCTCAACGCCGAGCAGCTCAAGCAGTACCTCGAGAATCTTCGCCCCGAGGACTTCGGCAAATTCAACTTGTGAGCATCGCGAGCTCGGGCGGAGCGTTGGAACGGAGGGCGGCCGCCTGGGTTGGCCGCCTTCTGCGTTTCGGTGTGCTGGCGGCGCTCGTGCCAGTCGCTGCGCCCATGTCGGCCGACGCCGCCGGTTGGGCCGTCGCGGCGGCTCAGACGCCGTCGACGGTGCCTCCGCCAAGCGCTGCACCCGAGGAAAAGAGCCAGCAGTCACTCGCGCCGCGCACCATCAGCGGTCGTGTGGTTCGTCCCGGACGGACAGGCATGGTGGCGGTTCCCGGTGCCTGGGTCACGCTGCACCGCGTCGCACCCGACAGCAGCGGGCCGGTTGACTCGGTGCGTGCCGATGCCGGCGGCCGCTACTCCATTCGTTACAGGCCGGCTGGGGGCGAGGCAGTGTACTTCGCGTCGAGCATGTTCGGCAGCGTGGCGTACTTCACGGCCCCGCTTCCGGCAACCGACGCGGGCGGCGACGCAGGCGAGATCACGGTTTTCGATACGACGTCGGCGCCGGTGCCGATCCACACGCGTGGGCGCCACCTCGTCGTCTCCGCCAGTGGTGCCGATGGACGCCGCACGCTCGTCGAAGTGTTCGAGCTCTCGAACGATACGACGATCACCGTGGTCGCCGGCGCGCGCGGACGTGCGACCTGGAGCGCGCCGCTCGCGCCTAACGCGGAGAACTTCCAGGTGGGCCAGAGCGACATCGGCGGCAGCGCCGTGCAGTTTCGCGATGGCCGCGTGCTCGTGTTCGCGTCCATCTCACCCGGGATCCGCCAGGTTGCGTTCTCCTACTCGGTGCCCGCCGCCGATTTTCCGCTGGCGCTGCCTGTCGCCGAGTCGGTCGGCGTGTTCGAGGTCCTGCTCGAGGATCCGGGGGCGAGCGCGAGCGGTGGTGGTCTTGCGGAGCAACCAGCCGTCTCGCTCGAAGGCCGGTCATTTCGGCGATTCATCGCCCAGGACATGCGTGGTGGCGCCGACGTCACGATCACCGTCGGCGACCCGACGGGACCACGCGGCAACCGCTATCTGTTCGCTCCGGTCGCGGTGGCGGCGGCCGTCATGGCCGTCGCGCTCGCGTTCGCCCTAACGAGGCGACGTCCAGCGCGACTGGTGCAACGCGACGACGCCCCGGCGGACGTCGCCCATCTGGCGCGTGACATCGCCGAGCTCGACGATGCGTTCGCGCGCGTCGACGCGCCGACGGATGTGGAGCGCGATGCGTACGAACAGCGGCGGCAGGCGCTGAAGGCCCGTCTTGCTGCGGCGCTTGCCAAGGACGAGGTGGCGGTCTAGATTCGCGGCACAATTCGAACGCGGACGGGAGACCCGGAAACCGGTGCAATGCCGGTGCGGCCCCGCCACTGTAACGGGTAACACGCGCGCTCGGCACGCCACTGACTTCGGTCGGGAAGGCGAGCGACGCGGCCCGGAGCCAGGAGACGACTCGTCGTCCGCGCCACGCACACACGCCCTCGGGGGAGGGGCTGGTGGCCTTGGGTCGCGTCGTCATCGCGTGGCTCATCTGCCCAGGCATCGTCCCTCAGGAGGATGCCTTTCGTGCATCATCGCTCATCGACGCTTGTCAGGTTCGCCGCCGGTGCCGGAATCGCCGCGCTGGTGACAGCGTGCGACGCGCATCCGCGAACGTCGAGCGCCGACAGTGCGGCGGCTGCCTCGGCGGCGTCGATCATCGACGACTTCGGCGACACTCTGTCGCTTGGCGCTCTGCCTCGCCGCATCGTTTCCCTCAACCCCGCGACGACCGAGCTGTTCTTCGCGCTCGGCGCCGGCGAGCGGCTCGTCGGGCGCACTCACTTCGACATCTACCCGGTGGCTGCCCAGGCGGTCCCGGACCTCGGCAACGCGATCCAGCCTAACGTCGAGGCGGTGCTTGGCGCGCGGCCGGATCTCGTGACCCTGTACGCGAGCAACTCCAATCGTCACGCGGCGACGCGGTTGCGTGCGGCCGGGGTCGCGACGCTGACGCTGCGCATCGACCACATCGCCGATTTTCGGCGCTCGGTCGGCATACTCGGCCGCGTGGTGGGCGACACGGTGCGGGCGCACCGCGTCGTCGATACGGTCAGTGGGACGCTCGAGCGCGTCCGCGCAACGATGGCGGGCACCAAGCGCCTGTCCGCCTTCTGGAAGGCGTGGGACTCGCCAGTGATCGCCATTGGCGGTGGGAGCTTTCTGTCGGAGCTCGTCGAGATCGCGGGCGGCCGGAACATCTACGGCGGCGACCCGCGGCCGGCGTTCGACGTGACCATCGAGGACGTCGTTCGGCGCGATCCGGATGTCGTGTTCGCCGGCCCCGAGTCCGGCGCGCGCATGAGGGCGGCGCCCGCGTGGCGCGCGCTTCGGGCAGTGCGCGAGGGGCGCGTGCTCATCATCGACACCATGCTCGTCGGCCGCCCGGGCGTCCGGCTCGGCGAGGCCGCCGTATCGCTGGCCCGGCTGCTGCATCCGGGATCGATCCCGTGACAACACGCCCGGGGCGTGCGGCCTTGTGGTTCGTCCTCGCGGGAGCCGTGCTCGTCGCCGCGCTGGGAGGGCTCGCCATCGGGCCCGTACGCCTAACGCCAGTAGAAGTGTGGAACGCACTCGGCGGCCGCGGCGACGTCACGGCGGTGGCTATCATGCGCGACATCCGCGCGCCACGCGTGGTGCTCGCGGCGCTCGTCGGTGCGGCGCTCGCGATGAGCGGCGCGGCGCTGCAGGGGACCATGCGCAACCCGCTCGCGGAGCCGTACTTGCTCGGTGTATCGGGTGGCGCCGCGGTCGGTGCGGTCATCGCCGTCGCCGCTCGCGCGCCGTTCGGGTTCGTTCCGCTCGGTGCGTTTGCGGGAGCCGTGGCGGCGGTCCTCCTCGTGCTCGCGATCGCGCGCGCGGGCGGGCGACGGCCCGACCCGCGCGTGTTGCTCATGGCGGGCGTCGTCGTGGGCGCGTTTGCGAACGCGGTCATCATGATCGCCCTCGCCTCTGCCCCCGCGGACTCGGTCCGAAATGCGTTGTGGTGGATGATGGGGTCGGTCGCCGGGGCGACGTGGGTCCAAGTCGGATGGTTCGCCGTGTATGGCGTCACTTCGGCGGGTGCGTTGCTGCTCGTCGCGCCGGAGATCGACGTGCTCGCGCTCGGCGACGACGCGGCCGCCAGCCTGGGCGTGGACGTCGATCGAGCCGGTCGCCGCGCGTACGTCATCGCGTCGCTCCTGGCGGCGGCCACAGTCGCGACCGCCGGGCTCGTCGGCTTCGTTGGCCTCGTCGTCCCTCACCTCGTGCGGGCGCGGGCCGGGAGGCGTCATCGCGGCGTCATCGCGGCGGCCGGTCTCGCGGGAGCCGCGCTACTCATTGCCGCGGATCTCGTTGCACGAACGCTTCGCACCCCGAGCGAGCTGCCGCTCGGGGCGGTGACGGCGCTCGCCGGCGTGCCGTTCTTTCTCATCCAGTTGCGGCGGTTTCGATGATCCGCTTCGACGACGTCGTCGTGCGATATCCCCGCGCCACCGCGCCCGCCGTGAACGGCGTTTCGTTCGACGTCCCGACGGAAACGATCACCGCGATCGTCGGGCCTAACGGGAGCGGGAAGAGCACGCTCGTGCGTGCGCTGCTCGGCCGAGTGATGCTCGAGCGCGGGGACATTTACGTCGACGGGAAGAGTGCCGCGCAGCTAGACCGACGCAAGCTCGCGCGCCGCGTCGCGGTCGTGTCCCAGCGGGAGGAGCCTGCGTTTCCGCTGACGGTCCGCGATTACATCGCGCTCGGCCGGCATCCGCACACCCACCTCTGGAGCTCCGTCGATCCCGCCGGCGCGGCCGCGATTGCGCGCGCCATCGAGGAAGCAGAGGTCGCCGCGTTCGTCGATCGCACGACCGACGAGCTCTCTGGCGGTGAGTGGCAGCGAGTGCGGATCGCGCGCGCCCTCGCGCAGGACGCATCGGCGCTCGTACTCGACGAGCCGACGACGTACCTCGACATCGCGCACGAGATGGCGGTGTTCGAGCTGCTCGATGCGCTCGCGCGCCGGGATCAGGCGATCCTCGTCGTCAGCCACCAGCTCAACCTCGTCGCCCGCTTCGCGCACCGGGTCGTGCTGCTGCACAAGGGCACGGTCGCAGCCGCTGGCGCACCTACGGACGTCATGCGCGGGGATGTCCTCGAGCGCGTGTACGAGTGGCCGTTGGTCGTCACACGGGACCCGGCTGTCGGCGCGCCGGCGCTGCTGCCCCTGCGCGGCCGGAGGAAACCGTAAGGGCCGGCCAGGAGCCGGCCGCCATCCGCATCTGCCCGTTCGTGCCGCGGACTGCGCACGAGTCACGTCAACCATCCGCCCTCAACTCTCACTCGTCGATGCTCATCACGCGCGGGTTGGCAATCCTGGTCTCGATCATGTCGGTGTCCGCGCCTGTCGTCGCCCAACAGTCGCGCGATACGACCGTGCTTCATCCCGTCGTGATCACGGCGACGCGCGTTCCCATCGACAAGCAGATCGCGCCCGCGTCGGTGGCGGTGATCCGTGGCGAGGAACTGCGGGCGCGCGGCATCGCGACGGTGGCGGACGCGCTCGCGACGGTCGCTGGCCTCGCGATCGTGCAGAGCGGCTCCTTCGGCGCGACGACGGCGCTCTTCGCGCGGGGCGGCGAGAGTGACTACGTGAAAGTGCTCGTCGACGGTGTGCCGCTGAACAGTCCGGGCGGTGCCTTCGACTTTGCGACGCTGACGACCGACAACATCGACCGGATCGAAGTCGTGCGTGGTCCCGCGAGCGTCGTGTATGGCTCGGACGCGGTGGCCGGCGTGGTGCAGCTCTTCACTCGGCGCGGAACGGGTGCCGCACGCGGATTCGCCGACGTGCGGGGCGGAACGTTCGGCACGCTGGAGGCGACCGGAGGCGTGGCTGGCGCCAACCGCGCCGTGGGTTACTCGTTAGGGGCGTCGACTCGCGAGTCGGACGGCATCCACGCGTTCAATAATGGATTCCGCAACCAGGTGTGGAGCGGGCGGCTCTCGTATGCGCCGTCAGGCGCGCACATTGACGTGATCGGCCGGCGCACGGACGCCGCGTATCATTTCCCGACCGACGGCTCGGGATTCGTCGTCGACAGCAACGCGGTGAGACGCGAGCATCGCACGGTGCTTGGACTCGACGCCTCACGAGCACTGACGCCGAGCCTGGACCTCCGAGTGCTCGGTGCGGCTTCCAGGCTCGACGGCGCCTCTACGAACCAGCCGGATAGTCCTGGGGACACGACTGGCTTCTACGGACGAGACGATGCTCGAACCGCACGTCGGAGTGCCGACCTGCGTGCGGACTACCGTCCGACGACGGGAATGACCGTTTCGGTCGGCGCGTCGGTCGAGCGCGAGCAGGTTCGAAGCACAAGCGAGAGCCAGTTTCAGCAATTTCCGGCGTCGACGGCCGAGTTTGCCGAGCACCGGACGAACGAGTCGGCGTATGCACAGGCCATCGGCAGCATGGCGGAGCGCCTAACGTATACCTTGAGCGGCCGCGTGGACAACGCGGCGACGTACGGGACGTTCGTCACCGGACGCGCGTCGCTGGCGGTGAGGCTCGGGGCGAACGTGAGCGTCCGTGGTGCACTGGGGAATGCGTTCAAGGCACCGGCGTTCGAGGAGACGTTCTCGTCGACGTTCACGGTCGGCAACCCTGACCTCGAGCCCGAGCACACCACGAGCTGGGAGGCCTCCGCAGAGTACCGCGCCGGCGGCCGTATAGCATTCACGGCGACCTACTTCGACCAGCGCTTCCGCGACCTCATCCAATATGTCCTTGGCGACGAGTCGACCGAGTTCCGGGGGACCAACGAGAATCTCGGCGCCGCGTCCGCGCGCGGACTCGAGCTGGAAGCGCGCGCGCCGATGGTGGGCGCCTTCGACATCGGCGCGAATGTCACGCTGCTCCGGACGCGCGTGACGGACGCGGGCACCGGGGCGTTCGGTACGTTCGTGAATGGCGAGCGCCTTCTTCGGCGCCCCGCGCAGTCCGCTGCGCTGACCGTGGACTATCGTCTGACCAACGCATCGAAAGTGGGTGTGGCGGTGCGGATGGTCGGCGAGCGCGATGATCGCGACTTCGGAAACGACGCACGAGTGACTCTGCCATCATACTCGCTCCTCGATCTGAGCGGTGAGGTTGCGCTGGCGCCGCTCGCGCACGCGCTTGCTCCGGTCGCCCTCACGACGCGTGTCGAGAATGTGTTCGACCGCGGGTATCAGTCGGCGTTCGGATTTGATGCACCCGGCCGCCGGATCCTGGTGGGGATGCGGGCGACGCTCGGAGGGGTCCGGTAACGCGGCGGCACAGGCCGACGGGGTTGCGGCCGCACCAGTAGATTTTCCGTCATGCCGTCGCTCCGCACTGACGCCGTCGTTCTCCATATCTTCGACTACCTCGAGACGTCGCGAATCATCAGACTCGCGACGCGCGAGGCGGGCGTCCAGTCCGTCCTAGCGCGCGGCGCCCGGCGGCCGAAGAGCCGCTACGGCACGGCACTCGACCTGTTCGCGTCCGGGACGGCAGAGATCTATACGAAGCCCGGGCGCGATCTGCAGACGCTCGCGAGCTTCGACGTGCAGCGCTCCCGTGGGTATCTCGCCGAAGATCTCGAGCGGTTCACGGCGGCCTCGGCGATCGCCGAGCTGGCGATGCGATTTGGTACAGGGGAATCCCACACGGAGCTGTACGACGCGCTCCTCGCGACGCTCGATGCCATTGGGGGCAGCGTTGCTTCTGCGAGCGTCGACGCGGCATTGGGAGGCGCGTGGAACCTCATCGGTCACATGGGATTCGCGCCGGCGCTCGATACCTGCGCCATGTGTCACACGGCGATCGCGGAGGACGCCCTCGTGTCCTTCAGCCATCCGTCGGGTGGCGTCGTGTGTCGGCCGTGCGCGTCCCTCGCGCGCAACGCGCGACAGCTGCCGCCGAACGCCCGTGCGTCGCTGCGGGCGTGGGTGGAGGGGACGGCGGCGCCGCTGTCCGACGGACTGTCGCGGCGCGCGCACCAGCGGCTGCTGCGCGAGTTCCTCGCGGAGCATCTCTTGGATGGACGCCCGCTTCGCGCGTACGAGGTGTGGGAGCGGAGCGCGTGGAGTACCGCGGCCGGAGTGTCGCCGTGATCATCGGTACGGCGGGGCACATCGACCATGGGAAGACCGCGCTGGTCCGCGCGCTGACCGGCGTCGACACCGACCGGCTCCCCGAGGAGAAGCGCCGCGGCATCACGATCGATCTCGGCTTCGCGCCGCTCGAGCTGCCTAACGTGGGGGTGGCGGGCGTCGTCGATGTGCCCGGGCACGAGGCCTTCGTTCGCACGATGCTGGCCGGCGCTACCGGCATCGACCTCGCGCTGCTGATCGTCGCGGCCGACGAAGGTGTCATGCCTCAGACCCGTGAGCACGTCGCGATCCTGGGGCTGCTGGGCATTCGCGGCGGGGTCGTTGCACTGACCAAGCGCGACCTCGTCGACGACGAGTGGCTGGATCTCGTGAGGCTCGACCTGTCCGAGCTTCTGGCCGACACGTCGCTCGCGCATGCCGCCGTCGTCCCCACGTCGGTGATTACCGGCGAAGGACTTCCGGAGCTGCGCGCCGCACTCTCGCGCGCGGCGTCCGCCGTGGCCCCTCGCCGTGCAGACGACGTGTTCCGTCTGCCGATCGACCGCGCGTTCACGGTTCGCGGCACAGGTACCGTCGTGACGGGCACGGTCTGGAGCGGGACGATTGCGCGCGACGATGTCGTCCGGATCATGCCGGGCGACCGCACGGTTCGCGTACGCGGACTTCAGGCACACGGGGCCGCCGTCGATCGTGCCACACCCGGCGCCCGTCTCGCCGTGGCGCTGGCCGGAGTGGATCACGGCGCGGTTGGCCGCGGCGCGTTGCTCGTCTCCGAGAACGGTTGGCATCCCACGCGAGTGCTCCGCAGCGACGTCACCCTCCTCGCCAATGGGACGACCAGGGTGCTATCGCCGCGCGCCAAAGTCCGGTTTCACGTCGGAACGAGTGAGGTCGGCGCACGCATCGTCACTGCTGGCGGACCGCTGGGTGCTGGTGAGACGAAGCCCGCGCGCGTCGTTCTGGACGCGCCGTTGGTGCTGCGTGCCGGCGACCGCTTCGTGATTCGCGGCGGATCGCCGGTCGGCACGCTCGGCGGCGGCGTCGTGGTGGATCCGCATCCGGCCCATCGGCGCCCACGTCCATGGGCAGCGACCCACCACTCGTTCGCCGACCGTCTCGCTCTCGCCCTTGGTGAAGCAGGACGCGAGGGGCTGGACGTCGCCGACCTGGCGGTGCGCGGTGGTGCGCGCCCTGATGAGGTCACGGCCGCGATCGCGGAGCAGGGGGACACGCTTGTTCGCGTCGGCTCGCGAATCTTCCAGGCGAGTCTCCGGGAAGACCTCGTGAAGTCCATCGAGCGGCTCGTCGACGAGCACCATCGTCGTTCCCCGCTCGAGCCAGGCGCCGCGCTCCAGACGGTCCGCGCGCAGCTCAGCGGGCGTCCTGAGCTCATCGACGAGGCACTGCGCGCGGCCGTCGATCAGCGATTGATCGAGGTGAACGGCGGTCTCGTTCGTCGAGCAGGATGGGCACCGAAGCTGTCGGACGACCACGCGGCCCTCAAGTCGCGACTCGTCGAAACGCTCGCCTCCGCTGGAGCGGAGCCGCCGAGCGTGGGCGAGCTGACCGCGCTCCACGGGCCGTCGGTGGGGGCGCTCATGAGAATATTGGAGCGCGAGTCCGTCCTGATCTCTGTGGAGTCGGACCGATACTACGCGGCCGCGGCTCTCGAGGGGCTGGTGGGTCGGTTGAGGGAAGGAATGGCCCCCAGCCGGGAGTACTCGCCCAGCGAGCTTCGGGATATTATCGGTCTGTCCCGGAAGTTCCTCATTCCGTTTCTCGAGTACTGCGACCGTCACGGCATCACGGAACGGCGCTCGGCCGGCCGTGTACTGCACGCCATGTAGATGGCATGGGACCAAAGTGTGGCATGGAAGGTGAAAAAGCGGTGATCTGGTTGCTTGACAAGCGTTTTCGCTGATCCTATGTTCGCGCCAAGACCGCAGGATAACCGTCAAACCTCGCGCAGGAGCTAGCGTCTCGGACCTATTTCGTCAGTTGGAGAAGGGAAAATGAAGCTACGTTGGGCGGCACTTATGCTGGTGCTCGTTCTCAGCGCGCTCATGCCACGTGTCGTGATGGCCCAGGGAAACCAGACCCCGGGCCAGAAAAAAGCGGGGGCTCTCAAGCAGAACTACCCGAATCCTTTCAACCCTGAGACTCGGATCCCGTTTACGGTCGGCGATGAGAAGTGTGAGGATCCGGGCAGACAGTTCAAAGTTTCACTGCGGATCTACAACATCTTATCGCAACTGGTAGCGATACCGGTTCTGCAGGGTGGGACAGGAGGCGTGGCAGGTGGAGTCAAACTGGTCAATGTGATGTTGACTTGTGGTGACTACGTCGCGTACTGGAACGGGAAGTACGACGGGACAAGAAACGAGGTAGCCTCTGGCGTCTACCTCTACGAGTTGCGCATCGACGCCAGCAGCATGGTTCGGCGCATGCTCGTGACCAAGTAACCGCACCTGATCACCGTTTCGACCGAGTGCCCTCCGGGACATGTCCCGGAGGGCACTCTCGTTATGCGAGATACCGCCTGAGGCCCGGCGAAAGGCGAGCCCCCGCTGCTACTTCGGCGGGGCCGGCGCTGGGTCTGCGGCCCGCTGTTCCACCGCCTGCCACACCGTCTGTGCTCGCGTCGGATTGCGCGCGAGCTCGCGAGCCGCCGTCTCCAGCTGAGCAGGTGTAAGGCCCCGTCTTTGCAAGACCGAGTCGCGACGCGCAGCGCGCTGTGCGGAGTCAATGCCCGGCGCATCCTGCACGCGCTTGAGGTCGGCCATGACGGCGACGAACGCGGAGTCGCTCACCCCGGTCGCGAGCTCGGAGCGGCGGCAGCCCGCGGTCGACCCGAGCCAAACGAGAACGATCAGGAGCGAATGACGGGCGACGAGCGGCGGTTCCATGAGGCGGCAAGGCTATTCGACGACTCGGAATGCGTCAAGCGAACGTAGACGCGCCGACGACAGACACGGCTGACGCGCCGGACGAGACGTCCGCGCCGATCGTGGAGCTCGGCGGCCGATTCATCTCTCGCGGACGTCTCGCGCTGCGATCCGCCTTTTGGCTTGGAGCGCTCGTCGCGCCACACAGTTCCGAACGAGCCACACCGGTCTCAGCGGGCGTAATGCGCGAGCTGGACGGCCTCGGATTCGGGGCCATCCGGCTGGTCGGCGCCTCGGCGCTGCTCGTGGGTCTCATCACGGTGTTTCAGGTGGCCTACCAGCTCGCGCCCTATGGCGCCGAGATCGTGAGCGTGCGGGCGGTGGCCTGGTTCGTCGCCCGCGAGATCGGACCGATCGTCGTGGCGATTCTGATCGTCGCGCGGAGCGCCGCCGCGATCGCCGGGGAGTTCGCCTCCATGAGCACAAACGGCGAGATCGACGCGCTTCGTGCCATGGGACTCGATCCCGTCAAATACCTCGTCGTCCCGAAGCTCGCCGCGCTGCTCATCGCCCTGCCAGCACTGACGGCGATCGCGATCGTGCTGGCCATTATCGGTGGCTGGCTGGGGACGTCCGTCTTGCTTGGCTTCAACACCGCGCTCTACCTGGAACACCTGCACGAGTCGCTCGCGATTCGCGATGTCGGTGTCGGTCTCGCGAAGTCGCTGCTGTTTGCGATGATCATCGGGCTCGTCGCGGCAGACGAAGGGCTGCGCGTCGAGCGCCGCGTCACCGCCATCGGAACCGCCGCGACGCGGGCCGTCGTCCACTGCCTGCTCGGCGTTCTTGCCGCGGATACGGTCGTAAACGCCGTGGTGTATTTCATTCCCGGCCTCACGTGATGCGCGATGCCGCGTGGTCGCCTCCGGCGAGTGCGGTGCTGCCGACCGGTCCGGCGCTCGCGGTCGATGGTCTCACCGGGCCTGTCGGCACGCCCCTGCTCCACGACATCTCGCTCAACGTCGCGCGCGGGGAGACTCACGTCGTCCTCGGCGCGATGCACTCGGGAAAGTCGCTCCTGCTTCGGCTGCTGCTCGGGCTTCAGCGGTCCGAACACGGTACCGTCGTGCTCGACGGAACGTCTTTCGATGCCACGGCGCCTAACGAGGAAGCATTGCGTCGAGTCCGCCGCCGCGTCGGCGTGGTGTTCGACAGCTCGGCACTCGTGTCGCGACTGACCTTGCTGGAGAATGTGGAGCTTCCCCTTGTCGAGCACACCACGCTGAACGCTGCCGCCGTAAGAAGTGCGGCCGCCGACCTGCTGCGCGAGGTGGGCGTGCGGGGCGACACGGAGCGCACGCCGGACACGGTGTCACGCCTCGATCGGCGCCGCACAGCGCTCGCGCGCGCGCTCATCCTCGAGCCCCGACTGTTGCTCGTCGATGAGCCAGGCCATGGCCTCGATGCCGACGCCGCTTCGGAACTGGACGACACGTTGGCCGCGCTTCGACAGCGGTATGACTGCGCGCTCCTGCTGTGCTCTCAGGAAGTCCGCTACGCGTTCCGGTCTCCCGATGCCGTGTCAGTACTCGCGGGAGGAACGATCGTCGAGCACGGTACGCTCGACGCGCTTCGGGCCAGCCGAAGCGCGGCGGTGCGGCGACTCGTCGATCGACGAGGTGCGGCGTGACGGCGGCCCCGATCGCGGCGCGGGCGGAGCGGGCACGTGTCGCGGTGCTCGTGGGCATCGCGACCATCTCGTTCATCGCGCTCATCATGTTCGCGCGCCGTCCCGTGTTTCTCGATCGGCAGCGGGAGTACCGCGCGGCATTTCGGGACGTGTCCGGCTTGAACGTGGGCGACGAGGTCCGCTACGGTGGCGTGCGGGTCGGCTCGGTAAGCGCGCTCGATATCGATTCCGCGCCGCCGTCGGCGATCAGCGTTAGGTTCCGCGTCCGCCGCGGGACACCGGTCCGTGCGGATACGCGCGCGAGCATCACGCAGCTCGGACTGCTTGGTCAGCCGTATCTGGCGCTGGAGCCGGGCGCCGGGGACGGTCCTGTGCTCGCGGAAGGCGCGGCGGTCGCCACCGAGAACAATCTCAGCGTCCAGGATGCGATGCGGCGGCTGGCGCTGTCGCTCGATCGCGCGGACAGCGTGTTCGCTGCCCTAGACCGACTTGCCAGCGCGAACCCGCTTGCGCGCCTCGACACCACGCTCGCGCGGGCCGACACGCTGGTGCGTCGCGCGACCACAGGATCGGAGCGTCTGCTGACCCGCCTCGATGCGGCGTCCGGCCAGCTCGCGACACTCCTGGCGCGATCGGAACGACTCATCGGAACCATCGACACGGCGGTCGCGGAGGCGCGTCCGGGCCTATCCGGCGCGCAACGGGAGGCATTGGAGACGCTGCGTGAGACGCGCAGCCTTGTTCTGGAGCTGCGCGACGCGCTGGGGCAGGGTGGAGGAGTGACGCAGCTCGTGCGCAATCTCAACGCCGCGTCAGAGAACGTCGCCCGGCTGTCCGCCCGACTCGAGCGCGACCCGGCCACGCTTCTGTTGCGTCGCGGCCTCCCGGCAAAACCCTCGGGTCCACCGATCCGTGAATAGGCCCCGGATGGATCGTCCCGGGCGCGTGACGCGGCGCGTCGCCGGTCGCGTCCTCTGGCTCCTGGCCGCGGTTGTCGTAACCGCGTGCTTCCGCGGCAAGCTCCCTCCTCGTGAGTTCTATCGGCTCACGGCGCCCGACTCGCTCGAGCGTACGAGTGGGCGCGATGCACCACCGCCGCTTTCCGGCTCGGTCGCCATCGTTGCGTATGCGACCCCTGGCATCTATGGGAGCGGCTCCGTCGTGTATCGCGTGGGATCCTCGGAGTACGGAGTGTATCCGACGCGGGAGTGGGCGATCCCCCTGGGCGAGATGCTCGGGGCGATGACCGAGACAGTGATGCAACAGCGGGCGCTCGCGTCCGGCCGCGCACTCTTCGACCCAACCTTGCCGAGGCGGGGGCAGTATGAATGGCGGGGGATGGTTCGCGAGTTCGACGAGGTCGATGAATCGGCATCGGTTTCGGCGGCCGTGACGGTCGCCGCTCAGCTCGTACGTGTCGCGGACGACTCGGTGCTGTGGGCTGGGGCCGCTCGCGAGACGCAAGCCGTGGCCGAGTCGCGAAAGATCGAGTCCGTCATTGCGGCCCTGTCAGCGGCCTCCTCGCGCGCGATCGCGCGGCTTACCGACGACGCGGCGGCCGCTCTCCGCCGAGTGTCTGCCTCCGGGGCACAAGACCGGTAGCTCTCTCCCGTTTCGACGGATACGTGCGCCTTTCTGGCGTACCCCATGCGGCATTGCGGTTGCCCTCTCGTTCGGGCTACTTGGACACCTTGAATTCTCGACTGAGGGCCTGGTCAAGGTCCTCGTTGCAGTCCCCAGTTCCGAACGACCTCGATGATCAACGCCGAACGTCTCACCGTTAAGTCCGCCGAAGCGCTGAACGACGCGATTGCGCACGCGCGCCGCGCCGGGAATCCGCTCGTCTACGATCTGCATTTGCTCTCCGCGCTCCTCGCGCAGGATGAAGGGATCGTCGTCCCGATTCTTCAGAAGCTCGGCCTGAGCGTCGCGCAGCTCCGCGAGCAGCTGGAGCGCGAGTCGGCGCGGTTTCCCAAACAGAGCGGAGCGCAGCCGTCGGTCTCGCGCGAGCTCAATCAGGTGCTCGACAAGGCCGAGGACGACGCGAAGGCGCTTGGCGACGAGTACATCTCGACCGAGCATCTGCTGCTCGCGCTCGCGGACACGAAGGGCACCGAGAGCCGCACGATGCTGTCGGCGCTCGGCGCCGGCCGCGCGCAGCTCCTCGAGGCGCTGCAGGCGGTCCGCGGCACGCATCGGGTGACGGATCAGACGCCCGAGAACCAGTACCAGGCGCTGCAGCGGTACACGCGCGATCTCACGGACGCTGCGCGGAAGGGAAAGCTCGATCCGGTCATCGGGCGCGACGAGGAGATCCGCCGCGTTATGCAGGTGCTGTCGCGCCGCACGAAGAACAACCCGGTGCTCATCGGTGAGCCTGGCGTCGGCAAGACCGCCATCGCCGAGGGGCTCGCGCAGCGCATCGTCAATGGCGACGTGCCGGAGAGCTTGCGCAACAAACGCCTGATCGCCCTCGACCTGGGCGCGCTCATCGCCGGGGCGAAGTTTCGCGGCGAGTTCGAGGAGCGCCTGAAGGCCGTCCTGAAGGAGATCACCGACAGCGAGGGGCTGTTCGTCGTATTCATCGACGAGCTGCACACGCTCGTCGGCGCAGGGAAAGCCGAAGGCGCGATGGACGCCGGGAACATGCTCAAGCCGCTGCTCGCGCGCGGCGAGCTCCGCGTCGTGGGCGCCACGACCCTCGATGAGTACCGAAAGTACATCGAGAAGGATGCCGCCCTCGAGCGCCGCTTTCAGCCGGTATTCGTCGGCGAGCCCTCCGTCGAAAGCACGATCGCGATCCTGCGAGGTCTGAAGGAGCGGTACGAGGCGCATCACGGTGTGCGCATCACGGACGGCGCCGTCGTCGCCGCGGCCACGCTCTCGAACCGGTACATCGGGGACCGCTTCCTTCCGGACAAGGCGATCGACCTGATCGACGAGGCGGCGTCCCGGCTTCGCATCGAGATCGACTCGATGCCGCAGGAGATCGACGAGGTCGAGCGGCGGATCGTGCGGCTTCAGATCGAGCGGCAGGCGTTGCAGAAGGAGAAGGATCCCGCGTCGGTGGAGCGGCGGGACAACCTCGAGCGCGAGCTGGCGGAGCTCCAGGAGAAGTCGGCCGGGATGAAGGCGACGTGGCAGCGCGAGAAGGAGACGTTAGGCGCGGTCGGGCGCATCAAGCAGGAGATCGAGCAGGCGCGCATCGAGGCCGACCAGGCCACGCGGCGCGGCGATCTCGGCAAGGCGGCGGAGATCACGTACGGCACGATCCCGCAGCTCGAGCAGCAGATGAAGAACGCGGAGCAGAACCTCGCGAGCGCGTCGGGACGGCCGCAGTTCCTCAAGGAAGAGGTGACCGCCGAGGACATCGCCGAGGTGGTGTCGCGGTGGACGGGCATTCCGATCACACGCATGCTCGAGAGCGAGCGTGAACGGCTCACGAAGCTCGAGGACGAGCTGGCGCACCGCGTCGTCGGGCAGCGCGAGGCGGTGGAAGCGGTCGCGAACGCCGTCCGGCGCTCGCGAGCCGGCTTGCAGGACCCCAACCGTCCGATCGGGTCCTTCATTTTCCTTGGGCCCACCGGGGTGGGGAAGACGGAGACTGCCCGAGCGCTGGCGGAATTCCTGTTCGATGACGATCACGCGATGGTGCGGATCGACATGTCCGAGTACATGGAGAAGCACGCCGTCGCTCGGCTCATCGGTGCGCCGCCGGGATACGTCGGATTCGAGGAGGGCGGTCAGCTGACGGAAGCCGTTCGACGGCGTCCGTACTCGGTAATCCTGTTCGACGAGATCGAGAAGGCGCACCCGGAGGTCTTCAACATCCTGCTGCAGATCCTCGATGATGGGCGGCTGACGGATTCTCAGGGTCGCACGGTCGACTTCCGGAATAGCGTCATCATCATGACCTCGAACGTCGGAAGCCAGATCATCCTCGAGCGTGGGACCGCGGACTGGGCAGAGGTGGAGTCGCAGGTGACCGGTGCGCTCCGGCACCATTTCAGGCCCGAGTTCCTGAACCGCGTGGACGACATCATCGTCTTCCGGCCACTCAGCATGGCGCAGTTGGAGGAGATCGTCGAGCTGCAGCTGACGCGACTGCGCGCGCTGCTGGCCGAGAAGAAGATCACGCTCGAGCTCACGCCCGAAGCGAAGCACTCGCTCACTTCGGAGGGCTACGATCCATCGTTCGGCGCCCGGCCGCTCAAGCGAGCCATCCAGCGCATGATCCAGAACCCGCTCTCGTCGGCGTTGCTCGCAGGCCGCTTCCAGGAAGGTGACTCGATCATGGCGACGGAAGGGCCGGATGGCGAGATCGTGTTCACGAAAGCCGGCGCCGCGCAGGAAGAGCCAGCCGTCGCATCTCGCTGACGGACCCGTTGAACGACGAACGGTGGATGCACGAAGCGCTCACCGCGGCAGCTGATGCTGCCGCGGCTGGCGATGTTCCGGTGGGCGCCGTGGTTATTCGGGGCGACGCCATGATCGCGCAGGCGTCGAATCGAACGATTCGAGACCAGGATCCGACCGCCCATGCCGAGATCCTCGCGATTCGCGATGCGGCTCGCGCGTTAGGCCGCTGGCGTCTCGACGATTGCACGCTCGTCGTCACGCTCGAGCCGTGCGCAATGTGCGCCGGAGCCGCCGTGCTTGCCCGGATGCACCGGGTCGTGTTCGGTGCGTGGGACGAGAAGGCGGGGATGGCCGGATCGGTGGGTGACCTCCTGCGGCACCCCCGGCTCAACCACCAGCCGGAAGTCGTAGGCGGCGTGCTGCGCGACGAGTGTGGACAGGTCCTGTCCGAGTTCTTTCGTTCGAGGCGCGCTCAGCGTTGACCACCCATTTTCGCCTGACTAGGTTTCTCGGCTCTGTTGGACAGGTGGCCGAGTGGTTGAAGGCACCGGTCTCGAAAACCGGCATACCGTTTACGCGGTATCGAGAGTTCGAATCTCTCCCTGTCCGTCGTTCCGAACCTGCGGCCTCAGCCGAGCCCGTCTCGGGGGCGTTGCGCCGACGGCTGCGTTGATGAGGGGTCGCGCGCCTCTCGGGATGGGTGGCCGAGTGGTTTAAGGCGCACGCCTGGAAAGCGTGTGTACGTCAAAAGCGTACCGAGGGTTCGAATCCCTCCCCATCCGTCCGCCCCGCTTAACGTCGCATCCGTTAGGCGGGGTTTCGCTTTTGCTCTCACGCGAGGCCTCGGCCTTCTCCCCTTGACAGTTTAGTGGAGTGCGCGCTACTGTCCACTAAGCCATTTAGTGGAGACCAGGTATGCCACGCACGGAAGTCGATGTCCTGCAGGGAACCCTCGACATGCTCGTGCTCAAGGCGCTCGCGTGGGGGCAGATGCATGGCTACTCGATTCTGGCGTGGCTCCGACAGACGACGGACGGAGAGCTCCGCATCGAAGACGCCGCGCTGTATCCGGCGCTCCACCGCATGGAGGCGCGCGGCCTGATCGAGGCGGAGTGGGGGCTCTCGGAGAACAATCGCAAAGCGAAGTTCTATCGGCTGACG
>Ga0068862_100000566_pt1 | contig 38602 bp, 37 predicted proteins | sample KBSSwiS52_FD_66598 | JGI IMG/M metagenome (GOLD analysis project Ga0068862, IMG submission 66598) | Switchgrass rhizosphere microbial communities from Kellogg Biological Station, Michigan, USA - KBS Switchgrass S5-2 | ecosystem: Host-associated > Plants > Roots > Rhizosphere > Soil ...
CCGCAAGCGCTCGTGCAGGGACGCGAGCGGATCTACCTCGAGCATTTCTGGAACGACTTCGCCGCCGATCCCGGCAAGTCGATTTCGGAAGCGGATCGCAGGATCTACGCTGCTGAATATGCGCGGCCCAATCACGTGCGCGCCGGCATGGAGTGGTATCGCGCGCTCGATCAAGACGGCAAGGAATTTCACGAGTACGCAGCAAAGCCGGTGCGGGCGCCGCTGTTCGTGTTGACGGGTGAGAAAGGCGCCGGCGATTTTCTGATCAAGCAGGTGCAGTTGATCGCCACGGATGTGCAGAGCGCCACCGTGCCGGGTGCGGGACATTGGGTGATGGAAGAGGCGCCGGGGTTCGTGATCCCGAAGCTGGTCGACTTCCTCGGTCAGGCCTCAGTGAATCCTGAAACACAGTCACGACACTGATTCCGTGCTCCCGCGCGCTCGCGCGGCGATATCCTCCTTCGCCCCAGGAGGATATCGCCATGAGCATCCAGAGCCGTTCCTTCTTTGCGCGAGTCATTCGAGCGATCGTCGATGCATTCAAGGCGCAGTGCGCCGGCGCGTGCGAGCAGCGCGATCACATTCGCTGGCTGAGCGTGCGCTGAGCAGGCCTTTTGCGTCGTCAACGTTTTCTCAGCGACCGCTAAGAGAAACTTGACGTGGCCTGGCCTCACGCTAAGCCGCGAGCTCGACGGGTATGAGCCCCGCGATCTGCTCGCGCGCATTCGCCAGGCTCTGCCGCCGCGACTCGTCGCCATAAGCCAGGCCTTGCGCGAACACGAACTCCGACTCGATGCCGATGAAGCCCAGGAACTGCCGCAGATAGGGCGCCTGGGTGTCGTGCTCGCCGCCGTATACACCGCCTCGCGTCACGAACACATAGGCACGACGCCCGGCGAGCAGCCCTTCGGGTCCGGCGCTCGAGTAGCGGAAAGTCACGCCCGCGCGAGCGACGTGATCGAAGTACGTTCGTAGCGTCGAGGGCACGCCGAAGTTGTACATCGGCACGGCGAGTACGATCGTGTCCGCGCTGCGCAGCTCATCGATGAGCGCGTCGGAATAGGCGACGACCGCCTGTTGCTCCGACGTGCGGTTCTCCGCTGGCGTGTTGAATGCCTGGAAGCGCTCGGCCGTGAGATGCGGCACTGGATCTGCCGCGAGGTCGCGTTCGATCACGCGACCGCCGGGGTTGCGAGCGCGCCATTCGGCTACGAAGCGCTCTGCCAGTTGCGACGATGCGCCCTGGGCGCCATACAGGCTCGTCCGTACATATAAGAGAGTGTTCACCTGGGCCTCCGATTCGCTGGTTTCTTGCGATGGGCCCTATTCAACGATTGAATTGATCGATAAAAAAGCGCAAATTTTCGCTCTAACCTATCGAGAGATTAGATAGATGGCAGAAGAACGGGCCTCAGCCCCGCGGATTTCCCTGGAACAGTGGCGTTGCCTCGCTGCGGTGGTCGAGGCGGGCGGCTATGCGCAGGCCGCCGCCCGGCTGCACAAGAGTCAGTCGTCAGTCACCTATGCGGTTCAAAAGCTCGAGCGGATGCTCAAGGTGCGTGCCTTCCAGATCCAGGGACGCAAGGCGGTCCTCACTGGCGTCGGGCAGATGCTCTATCGACGCGCGCGAACACTGCTCGACGATGCTGGCGAGATCGAGCGCGCAGCGCGCAAGGCCTCTGCCGGTTGGGAGGCGGAGATCGGGCTGGCCGTCGAGGTGTTGTTTCCGACCTGGATGATGTTCGATTGTCTCAGTCGCTTCGGCACCGAGAGTCCGCAGACGCGGATCGAGTGGCTGGAAACGGTGATCGGCGGCACCGGCGAGGCGTTGCAGAATGGCACGGCGGATCTGGGCATCACGGCGCGAGTGCCGACTGGCTTCAGCGCCGAGCCGCTGATGCTGGTGAACTTCGTTCCGGTCGCCAATCCGAAGCATCCGCTACACAAGCTGGACCGCGAGATCACGGTGCGCGATCTGCGCAAATACCGGCACCTGGTCGTGCGCGATTCGAGCGCGCAGCGTAACAAGAAATCGGAATCGCTCGAAGTGGAGCAACGCTGGACGGTTACCAACTTGAGCACCTCGATCGGTGCGGTCTCGCGCGGTCACGGGTTTGCGTGGTTGCCGCAGGATAAGATTCGTACGGAGCTCCAGGATGGCTCGCTCAAGATTCTGCCGCTGCGTGGCGGACGAGTGCGAACCGTGCAACTGTATTTGCTGTTTGCCGATCGCGATGCCGCCGGACCCGGAACGTTGCGGCTCGCGGAAATCGTGCGTGAAGAAGTCGAGCGCGGCTGCCGCGCGGCGGTAAATGCTTCCCCTGCACCCTGACAAGATCGAGCTGTGGCTGGCCTTCTGCGACGAGATCGCAGACGAGGGCCTGCTCGCGGACTATCGTCGGCTGCTGGTCGAGGAGGAGCGGCAGAAAGAGGCTCGCTTTCACCTCGCTCATGACCGGCATCGATACCTGATCACTCGAGCGCTCGTGCGCTCGGTACTGTCGCGATACGCTGCGGTGGCGCCGCAAGATTGGTGCTTCGAGGAAGACGCGTATGGCCGACCGCAGATCGTCAACGCGGACCCTGTTGCGCGCCGGATCACCTTCAACATTTCGCACACGCGCAGCCTCGTCGTGCTGGGCGTCACGTGCGAACGCGCACTAGGTGTCGACACCGAAGACTTCCATACGCGTCAAGCAGAGCTGGGAATCGCCGACCACTATTTCGCCGCGGACGAAGTGGCACAACTGCGAACGACGCCGCCCGATTTGCAGCAGACGCGTTTCTTCGAGTACTGGACCTTGAAGGAGTCCTATATCAAAGCGCGCGGCATGGGCCTGTCGCTGCCGCTCGCGCAGTTCGGTTTCGATCTCTCGCGACCGCGCAGCGTGCGTATCGGCTTTCATGCGCCGTTGATCGACGACCCGACGCGATGGATCTTCGGGTTGTGGCGAGCCCGCGGCGACCACTACGTCGCAATCTGCGCGCAGCGTGCCGCCGGTCGCGCCGCTCCGCAGCTGAGCTTCACCAAGATCGTTCCGCTCCGCGACGCAGCCCCGCTTCACTGCGAGGAGCTGCGCAGCTCGGAATTCAAGGGAGCGCCACCGCCGCGAGCGTGATCGGCAACTCCTGCGCCTTCGCGGCGATCAGGCGCAGCGTCTCAGCCGGCAATTCCGCGCCGGCGAATTCGATTTCCGCTTCGATGTATTCGAGACCCAAGCGGCGTGCGCGGACCGCGCTCGGCACGATGTTGCGGATCTGGAACAGCTGCAGCAGGCGGATGAGCGCGCCGGGGTCGGCTTCGACTATCGCTTTGAGCCGCAGGACTGCGGCATCGGAGGGGAGGAGCATGACTGGGTGCCTCGGTTCGGGTCTGATTCGAATTCGCAACGACGCCCGGCATCCGCGGATGCCGGGCGGCGAATCTGAATCAGGCGTGAGGCAAACAACTGCATGCGCCGCCAGTATAGTGGCTCGACTCGCTCGGTGTGAATGGCTCTTTCGCAGCAACGGTGCGCTCTGCACGCTGCCGGGATGATCGATCTCGACCGCCGCCAGCTGCTGGCCTTGTTTGCAGCCGTTCCGGGGCTCATCGCAGTCGACCGGGCCCGGGCCACGGACAGTACTCCGCACATTCCTCGCGACTTCGATGCATTCCTCGGCCAATGGCGCGTCCGGCATCGTCGACTCAAGCAACGCCTGGTCGGCAGCAACGACTGGGAGGAATTCGACGGCACCTCGCGCTGGCAGTCGATCCTCGGCGGCAGCGCGAACTTCAACGAGAGCGTCGTGCAGCGCGCGGGCGAGACCGTCCAGTCGCTGGGCTTGCGGGCCTACGACGCGAAGACCGGTGCCTGGACGGATTGGTCGCTCAGCGGCCGCGATCCGACCAAGATCACGGTCGACGGCGTCGGCCGCTTCGCGAACGGCATCGGTACGTTCTTCGCCGACGATACGTTCGTGGACAAGCCGATTCGCGTGCGCGGCATCTTCACGCCGCTGACGCCGAGCTCGATACGCTGGGAGCAGGCGTTCTCGCCGGACGGCGGCAAGACCTGGGAGACGAACTACGTGATGGAACACGTGCGGATGTCAGGCTGAAGCCTGACCCACAAGAGTCGTCTCATCAGGCAGTCAGTCAAAAAATGCAAGGAAGGTTGACCTGTCAATCCGAAGAGGCGGAGGCTTTCGCGCGGATTGTGATGCGCAGGGATGCGCGAATGCCGCGGGCGCAGGATGCGCAGGAGCGGCCGAACGCCATGACAGGGGGCACCCATGAGCTCGAAGCTGGATCGACGGGCATTCGTTCGCGGAGCAGGGCTGCTGTGCGCCGGAATGTGGGCCGCGCCTACTCTCGCCATCACCGAGCCCGAGTTGTTTCCGGTAGCGACGACGCGCTACGGCAAGATCAAAGGCATCACCTGGTCGGGCGTGCACGCATTCAAAGGCGTGCCGTACGGCGCGTCGACTGCAGGGAAGAATCGCTGGAAGGCGCCGCAGCCGCCCGCGAGCTGGCGCGGCGAGCGCGAGTGTTTCGACTACGGCGTGATCTCGCCGCAGGTCACCACCGATCGTCGTTCTGAATACTCCTCGCTGATCATGTGGGACCGTCACGTCGGCGGCATGGGCGAGGACATGCTGACGCTCAACGTCTGGTCGCGCGTCGTGACCGCCGACGGTGGCAAGCGACCGGTCTTCGTGTCGTTCCACGGCGGCGGTTACACGACCGGCTCGGGCAACGCGCCCGGCTATGACGGCGATCCGCTGGCGCGCTTCGAAGACGTGGTCGTCGTGACCGTCAATCATCGTCTCGGCGCATTCGGTTACCTGGATCTGGTCGGCGCCGGTGCGTCCTCCGAGTTCGCAGACGCGGGCTCGGTCGGCTTGCTCGATCTCGTCGCTTCGCTGAAGTGGGTCCACGAGAACATCGAGAACTTCGGCGGCGATCCGACGCGCGTGTTCATCTTCGGTCAGTCCGGCGGCGGCGCGAAGACCTCCGCGGTTTATTCGATGCCCGCTGCAAAGGGACTCTTCAGTCGCGCGGCCGTGCAATCCGGCTCGGCGCTGCGTGGACAGACGCGCGATACGGCTGCGAAGGCGGCCCAAGCGTTGATGAAAGAACTGGGCGTCAGCAAGGCAGAGCGCCTCGTCGATGTCCCGTGGACGAAGCTGCTTGCAGCCCAACAGACCGTCGCTGCGCAAGGAGCCGCGTTTTCGCCAGTGGTGGTGGAGGGCACGGCGTTCGCTCGTCATCCGTTCGATCCCGATGCGCCGCCAAGCTCGAAGGACGTGCCGCTGATCGTGTCGTACACCGCTGACGACGCAGCGTTGCGCTTAACGAACTTCACCGTCGACGCCGCGGGCGTCAAGGCGGAGCTGGCGAAACAGTACGACGCTGCGAAGGCCGACCGCATCTTCAATGCCTATCGCGCCGAGTATCCCGACATCTCGGATTACCTGATCAACGCGCGCATCGCGACCGACACGCGCAACGCGCGTTCGGTGATCAAGCAGCTCGAGCTGAAGGCAGCGCAGCCGGACGGCGCGCCGTGCTACCAGTACATCTGGGAATGGAAGTCGGTCGGCATGGACGGCAAGTTCGGCGCCGTACACGGCGTCGACGTGCAGTTCTCTTTCCACAATCCGCGCGGCCCGCTCGAGGGCGGCGCCGGCATGGAAGCGCGCTTGATGTCCGATCGGCTCGCATCCGCGTGGGTCGCATTCGCGAAGACCGGCAACCCGAACAATCCGGCGTTGCCGCAGTGGGCGGAGTGGGACCCGGATCAGCGGATCGCGATGATCTTCGACGTCAACACGCGCGCGGTCGCACGACCGCACGCGCGCTTGCAGGAGATGTGGCGGGAAGTCGAAAGCACGCAGGTCAGTCGCGGGTAAAAAATACGCGCGCCGTTTAACGGCGCGCGCTGTCTCGTCCTCCGTTACTGCTGTTTCGAGCCCAGCAGACGCTCGGTCTGCTCGGCCGAGAGCGCCACGCCCGGCTGTTCCGGTATCGCCGGCGGCTTCGCCGCGGCGGTCGGACGCGAGCTCATATCGATGCGACCGCTGAACAGCGCACCGTCCACGAGGCCGACGCGCGGCGCGAAGATGTTGCCCGAAACGCGTCCGGTCGCATTTACGACGACAGACTCGCTGCCGTGCAGATCGCCTTCGACCGAGCCGTCGATCACGATGACGCGGGCGTGGATGTTGCCCTGGCACACACCCTCCGTGCCGATCGTCACGCTCTGCGTGTGATTGATCGAGCCTTCGATCCGGCCTTGCAGGATGAAGTCTTCGTCGGCACTGAGCTCACCCTTGAAACGCAGCGTCGGGCCCAGCACGGCAACGTTGCGACCCGGGGTCGCGGCCTGCTGCGTGACGGGGGCGGCTGTGCTCGGCACGGAACCGAAGGCACGCGGCGTGACCGGCTCCTGGCGTTCCTCAAATCCGAAGTTACGCATGAGAGATCTCCAGTTCACTTTCCACGAGGATTCGATTTCGGCTGCTGCTGCGCGCCTTTCTTCATGTCCATGTCGATCGCGCCGTTGAAGTGCGAGCCTTCGACCAGACAGACAGACGGGGCGTGAATGTTGCCGCGCAGATTGCCGGACTCGGCGACGAACACCGATTTCTCCGCGTGCAGATCGCCTTCGACAGCGCCCTCGACCTTGATGATCTGCGCCTTGATGCTGGCTTTGACCTTGCCTTCTTCGCACACGGTCACGCGCTGCGTGTGATGAATCGTTCCCTCGATCTGTCCCTGGATCAGCAGATCCTCGTCGGCGGACAGTTCTCCCTTGAATTTCAGGCTCGGCGGCAGCACGGACATGCGCTCGCTCGCCGTATCGTACGGATTCGTCATGCGGGATCTCCCAGTTTGTCGCGATGCCAGAAGGGTAGCGGCGCGAACTGCGCCGTCTGACGTTGACAATCTACTCAGTGAGCGCTCGCGGGCAGCCGGACCCACGTCACACATTCCTGCGCCGTAAAAAATGTCACATAGCGGCTGCCAGCGTTTCCCGCAGCGAATCGTGCAGGTGTTAAGTCAGCTGCCGCGTTAAGTAACGCTACCGAGCCAGCTGCGCGATCCACGTCGTGACCGCTTCATCGCTCATCACACCGCCTGGCCAACGGATTTTCGGCTCGTACCACTCGTTGTTCGCGCGCAGGCGATTGCGATACACCTTCATCGAATAGGACAGCCAGGCAAGGCCGCTCGGCAGCATCGCTTCGGTGTTATCGATGTACAGGGCGTCCGCGGATGTGGGCAGTCCGATGTGCGTGACATTCGGCAGTCGCCGCACGACATCGGTGAAGTCGAGACAGGCACTCGCACACTCGTTATCGGTGAGCAGGAACACGCGACCTGACACCAGACTCTTTGGCGCACGCTGAGTCGAGGTTGTCGGCGGCTCTGGGACTCGCGCGAGCGATTGGCCTTTTTTGAGTGCGGCTACGACACTGTCGCGCGCCTGCGCCCAGGACTGCGCGGCTTCGGTCAGACCGTCGCGCTGGGTGCGTTCGACGATGCCGTTCAGGTGCGCGATGTTGTCGGGCGATACGCGCCAGTCCGTCGTCCAGTCGAAGCTCCCCACAACGTGAGCAACCGCAGCCTCGCCCCAGAATGCGGACGCGACTTTTTCACCCCAGGCGCTGTTACCGCCGCCGTTGCCGCGCACGTCGAACACGACAGTGGCTGATCGCAGCTCTGCCGCGTGCTCCGTGATGTCTTTGATCAACGCATTGATGCCTGCGGCCCCCTCGCCAAAGTAGTTGAAGCTCGGGATCGAGACGAACCAGATGTCCTGTCGCTTTTGCAGCCCGAGGGCAGGGGCAGGCGGTTGCATGAGCTGCACGTAACGCGCGAGTGTTTCCCGCGACGCGGACGACCAGTGCAGGTCGACGCTCTTGGTCGCGCCGTCGATGCCGAAGCTGCAGCTCGCCATTCGTCCGTTGGTGTCGCCTGACGCGAATTGAAACAGCTTCGGCAAGCTGTTCCAGCGCTCGTGCGGAATGTCTGCGTTCCAGTAGTAGGGATCGAGGCGTTCCTGCATCAACTGCCCGGTCGTCTTGCCGTCGCAGGCCAGGAGTTCGGCACTCAGAGGCACGTTGCCGCTTTCGGCCGAGGCCAGCGCGCGGATCTTCCCGTCGGCGTCGCGGCCGACCAGGAAGCCGGGCCAGGAGAGGCGTTCCGAGCTCAGCACGAAGCGTGCGGTGGTATGACCGTCACGGAATCCATTCAAGTAGCGCCGGACTGCTCGCTCGTAATCGCTGTAGCTGCGGGCTGCCGCGGCCTGGGTCTTTGCGGCCTGTAATCCGTCCTCGAGCCAGCGCCGATAACGATCGCTCTGTGGATCGACGGGCCCGGGGTGATTGGCAGCCAGTGTGTCGTGGATCGACTGCAGATCCCGTTGTGTCAGGAGCACCCACGGCTCCGCCACAGCATCGGCTGCCAGCGAGCGAGCCGCGATGAAGATCAGAATCGAAGCCAGACCGACTCTGCGCATGGTGCTATCCCATTCCCCAGACTGCTTATGACTTGGATGACGAATCAGGGGCCAGAGGTTTAAAGCGCGGCTGCGCCGGCCCGCTGCAATCTGGCGATTTCGATGATCCTGCTCTCGTTGTCACGCGAATGACCGAGCTCGATCAGCTGCTGCAGCTGCCCGGCGGCGACCTGGCCGAAGGGAGCTCGCATGCCGATGTGTTGCGCCAGTTGCAAGGCATAGTCGACGTCCTTCAAGCGCAAGACCGGGGTGAACACGACGTTGCGATCGTGATCGTCAGCGACGATGCGACGCGCGTTGCGCACGACCTGCGGACTTGCTGCCTGGCCGGTGCTGATTGCATTCGCCACGGCGTCCAGGTCGAGGCCGATCCGTTCGGCGAGGGCCATGCCCTCCGCTAGCGACGCGATCTGGACTGCGCCCATCAGATTGACGATCAGCTTGTAGGCAGTGCCGGAGCCAACTGCGCCGAAATGCAGGATGCGGTTCGAGATTGCGCTCAGCAGCGGGCGAGCTGCTTCGAGATCTGCGGCGTCGGCGCCGACCAGCAGGGTCAGCTCGCCGGCCGCGGCGGCGTCCGGCAAGCCGGTGACCGGCGCGTCGACATAGCGAAGACTGCGTACTCGCGCCTGGGCTGCAAGTTCCATCACCCAGTTGTACGAGAGTGTCGAGCACTCGATCGCGAATGCTCGCGGCGCCAGTTGTGCAGCGAGAACGCCATCCGGTCCCGACCAGACTGCACGGGAAGAGACGTCGTCTGCGGTCATCGTGAAAACCGCTGCGGCGTCGGCGCAGGCCTCACGAGGCGTGCCGCAAAGCTTTGCGCCAGCGCGTTCGAGCTCCGCCGCCTTGGAGCCGGTGCGGTTGTAAACGCGCAGATCGTGACCGGCCGCGAGCAGGCGCTGCGCCATGCCGAGGCCCATGTTTCCGAGTCCGATGAAGGCGACTGTCGTCACGGGCTGTGTCTCTCTTCGCGCGATGCTGCCAATATATCTTCCTATGGCAACGACCTGGTGCGAAAGCGGTGGGACCGGCTCGCGGGCCTTCCTGCTCCTGCATGGCCTCGGCGCGACGGCGGCGGTGTGGGGCGGCGTGCGGCGAGCGATCGAGCAGCGTGCGCTGGGCCGGTGGATCGCGCCGGATCTTGGCGGTCACGGCGGCTCGGCGTGGCCAGGTCAATACACGGTCGGCGGCCATGCTGCCGAAGTTGCGGAGTTGGTCCACGGCACGCAGGAACTGTTCGTGATCGGCCATTCGCTTGGCGCTTACATTGCGCTCGCACTTGCGAGTCGCTGGTTCGGCGTCGAAGTCGCTGGCGTACTCGGCATCGGGCCGAAGATCACGTGGTCGCAGGCGGATCTGCAGGGCTCGCGCGAGCTCGCCGGTCGACCCGTGCGTTGGTATGCGACGGCGGAGGAGGCGTGGGCGCGGTATCGACGCGTGTCCGGACTCGACCCCGCTGTCGCGCCGAGCGAAGAATGGCTCGCACGCGGCGTCGTGCAAGGCGATGAGGGCTGGCGTTTGTCGCAGGATCCGCGGACCTTCGGCGTCGCAGGCGCGCCCTTCGATTCACTCGTAACGAGTGCGCGAACGCGTGTGATTCTTGCGCGTGGCGAACGGGATGCGATGGTGTCGACCGCCGAGCTGCGCGCGCATGCAGCGGATGCTGTCGAGATTGTGGGCTGCGGCCACAATGCGCATGTGGAAAGACCGGACGCGATTGTCGATCTGCTGCCGAAATGAGAGAAGACGCGCAGCTCGCGTTGGCAGCGGCGTTCGATCCGAACCGGCTTGATGCAGCGTTCTACGAGAATCCCTATCCCGTTTACGCCGCGCTGCGCAGCTTCGACCCCGTACATCGCTGCCCGGACGGCACGTACTTTCTCAGTCGCTACGCCGATCTCGATCGCATCTATCGCGACCGGACTGCATTCAGCTCCGACAAGAAGCAGGCGTTCGCGCCAAAGTTCGGCGTGGGCTCGCCGCTGTACGAACATCACACGACGAGCCTGGTGTTCAACGATGCGCCGTATCACACGCGTGTGCGCCGGCAGATCGTGGGCGCATTGACACCTCATGTGCTCAAAGCGATGGAGCCGGATGTGGTCGCGTTGGTCGACGGCCTGCTCGATCGAATGCAGGCGCAACACGACGTGGATTTGATCGCTGACTACGCCGCCGCCGTGCCCGTGGAAGTGATCGGCAACCTGCTTCGCGTGCCGCGCGAGGATCGCGGGCCGCTACGAGGTTGGTCACTCGCGATCCTCGGTGCGTTGGAACCAGTGCCGACGCCTGAGCAACTGGCGACTGGCAATCGTGCCGTTACGGAATTCTGCTCCTACCTGGGCGAACTGATCGCGCAGCGGCGCCGGCATCCGCGCGGGGAGGACGATCTGCTGACGCGTCTGCTCAGCGATGACCAGCTCACCGAGACGGAGCTCGCGCAGAACTGCGTGTTCCTGCTCAACGCCGGTCACGAGACGACGACGAATCTCATCGGTAATGGCCTGCACCTGTTCCTCACGCATCCGGACTCGTTGCAGCGCTTGCGTGCGCAGCCGCAGCTCATCACATCGGCGGTCGAGGAATGCCTGCGCTTCGAGAGCTCGAATCAGCTCGGTAATAGACTCGTCGTCGAGCGCACCAGTGTGCGTGATGTCGTGCTCGAACCGGGCACGTATCTCACGTTGTGCATCGGGGCCGCGAATCGCGATCCGGAAGAGTTTGCCGATCCGGACCGGTTCGAGATCGCACGACAACCGAATCGGCATCTTGCGTTTGCCGCCGGCGCGCATGCGTGTGCGGGGATGGCCGTTGCCCGGCTGGAAGGTCGTGTCGCGATTGCCCGCGCGGTGCAACGATTCCCGAAGCTGCGCCTGGACGGTCAGCCCATGCGCGGCAGCCGTGCGCGGTTTCGCGGATTCACGGCGATTCCAGCTCGCGTCGACTAGCGACGCGGGTATTCGAGCTGCAGGGCGACGAAGTCTGCAGTCGCCAATCCTTGCTCGCGCTCGATCTGTTCCAGCACATCATCGAGCGTCTTGCCTAGGGGCTGCTGCAGGATCGCCGCGTCGATCTGACGCGCAGTCGTCGAAGTCGAATGGAACAGCAGTCCGTGCTTGCTCCGGATCTGCGGCTGTGCGCCTTGCAGCGCGACGCTCGTCTTGTACGTGCGCGAGTACGAATCGAGCACGAACGCCAGTTGCGCTTCCTCGACACCATCGGGTGCCGTCAGCGCAAGGCGCTGGTGGTTCCAGAATGCAATCCAGTTGAACGCTGCGGTTCGCATCGCGCGGCCCGAGAGCGTGAAGCTCGCGCCGTCATGCTCCGGTACCCAGCCTTCGATACCCAGTTGCTGCGCGTACGCCTGAACCGGCTCGCGTCCGGCGATGTGTTCCAGCAATGCCAACGTTGCCGGCAGCGATGCGGACACGCCCGAAGTCGTCACGATGTTGCCGTCGAAGATGTAGCGACGGTCGTTGCGCCATTGCGTCTGCGGATAATCGCGTCGCAGATCCTTGAGCGCGTACCAGTGAGCGGTCGCCGTACGTCCTTCCAGCAGCCCCGCAGACGCGAGCACTTTCGCGCCATCGCACACGCTCATGATCGTCGCGCCATGCGCCTGCTGATCGCGCAGCCAGGCGGCGACTGCAGGATTGTCCGGCATGTGCATCGCAGGGACGATGACGTAGTCAGCGCCGTCGGGGTAGAGCTTTGCGAAGGACGCAGTCGTCTCAGGCAGATCGACCGCTGCCATCGAAGGATGCAGCATCACCGGGCCTTCGCTCATCGCTACGGCGTGCACCTCGGCCAGATTGGAGTCCGCAATGACCGCGAAGGGGACGAGGAAATCCGTGATTTCGGTGCCCTGGTTCTCTGCGATCACCGCGATCACGGGTTTGGCTCGCCGTTGATCCGCCGCCGGTGCGGGGGTTGCGATGCTCGCCGCGAGCAGGGCGGCGACGATGAGGGCGAACTGTTTCATGGCCAGATGCTATGATCCCGGCGCCCTGTCCGATAGACACAAAAGCCGCAGATCCGGCCAGCCAATGCCAGCCACACGCTCACGCAGCCGTTCGCCGCGCCGCACACGCACCGTGGTCCTGTTCGCCTACGACGGCTGCCAGTCGCTGGACGTCACGGGCCCGCTGGAAGTCTTCAACCTGACCAACCTCGGCAGCGGCGTCACGCACTATCGGATCGTCATCGCATCGCCACGCGGCGGCGAAATTCGCTGCAATTCTGGGCTGCGTCTTGCTGGGACTGTCGCGCTGACCGACCTGCCGCGATCCATCGACACCTTCCTGATCGTCGGCGGCAGCGAGGCCGGATTGCGCGGTGTCGCGAACGAGGCGCCAATACTCGAACAGTTACGCAAGATCTCGGAGCGCGCCCGACGATTCGGCAGCGTTTGTACCGGCACGTTTCTGTTGGGCGCCGCGGGACTGATCGACGGCCGTCGCGTGACGACACATTGGGAAACATGCGCGCTACTCGCTGAGATGTTTCCGACCGCGCGTGTGGTGCCTGATGCCATCTACGTTGAAGACGGTTCTCTGTACACGTCGGCCGGCATCACTGCGGCCATGGATCTGGCGCTAGCGTTGGTCGAGGCAGATCTCGGCGGACGCCTCGCATTGAGCGTCGCGCGACACCTGGTGGTTTTCCTGCGGCGTTCCGGCGGTCAGTCGCAGTTCAGTGCGACGTTGGCAGCGCAGGCCAGTGCATCGCATCGCCTGCGCGAGTTGCTGAGTTGGATCGTCGAAAATCCGAACGCAGACTTGACGCTGCCGGCCCTGGCGACACGCGCCAACATGAGCGAGCGCAGCTTGACGCGTCACTTCCGCAAAGCGACCGGCGGCTCGCCGGGCGTGTTCGTCGAAGCTGCGCGGCTCGATCGCGCACGACTCCTTCTCGAAGAGACCGACTGGCAGATCACGAAGCTCGCACGAGCCTGTGGATTCGGCTCGGCCGATACACTGCAACGCACGTTCATGCGCAGACTCGACACTACGCCGCGCGAATATCGGCGGCGATTCGCAGGCGCACAGCGCGAGGTGTGATCAGGGGCCGGCGGGACCGGCGCCGCCGAGCGCGAGCATGAGTTGCGCGGTATCCATGTAGCGCTGGGCTTGCGCCCGCACGTAGCCGAGGCGAGCTTGCTGATAGCGGCGCTCCGCATCGAGGACCTGGAGCACGCCGACATTGCCTTCGTTATAGCTCTGTCGCGTCATCGTGACCGTCTCGCGTGCAGTGGCTTCGGCGCTCGCCTGTGCGCGCAACTGTTCAGCGCCGTTATCGAGCGCTTCGAGCGAGTCCGCCACCTGGCTGAAAGCTTCCAGCACAGTCTGCTCGTAGTTCGCCGCGGTGGACCGCATCACATCGACCGCAGCGCGCTTTTCGGCGCGCAGCGTGCCGCCGTCGAAGAGCGGTGCCACGAGTCCGCTCGTGATGCTCCACACGCTGCTTTCCTGGTCGAACAGCGCATCGGTCGTGATCGATTGCTGACCGATCGTGCCGGTGAGGTCGATCCGCGGGTACAGATTGGCCGTCGCGACGCCGACTGCTGCCGTTGCCGCGTGTAGCTGCGCTTCCGCGGCCAGAATGTCAGGACGCCGACGTGCGAGCTCTGACGGCAGACTCACGGGGAGCTGCGCCGGCAAGGTGAGCTGCGTCAAGTCGAGCTCAGGCAGAGACGGGTCCGAAGGCACTGTCCCCAGATTCAGAGCCAGCGCATGGCGCGCTTGCGCAAGCTGCTGTCTGAGCGGCGACAGCGCTGTCGTGTCGCTCGCCAGCTGCGATTGCGCGCTCACGACGTCGAGTCGCGAAACCGAACCTGCATCGAACGCGACCTGCACCAGCTGCAGGTTTTCACGATCGCGATCGAGCAGGGCTTCGACAGTTGCGATCTGTGCGCGCAGCGACGCAACCTCCAACGCCTGATTCACTGCATTGCCGGTGACGGTGAGCTGCGCGGCTTCCACCTGGCGCTGTTGGTACTCGGCGAGCGCGCTCTGCTGTTCGATCGAGCGCGTAAGCTTGCCGGTGTAGTCGAGCGAGTAGCTGACGGTGGCACCGACCGAGAAATACGTGAACGGCGGCGGCTTCGGCAGCGGTCCCAGGAACTGTGCGCCGTACTTCTGACGGCCGATGCCGGCCGTTCCATCGACCTGCGGCCAACGCCGGCCAGCTCGCGCACTCACGAGCTCCTGCTGCTGTTCGAGCGTCCATTGGGCGGCTGTGAGCCGGCGGTTGTTCGCGAGTGCTCGATCGACGATGTTGTCGAGCGCGTCCGACTGGAAGAAGTGCCACCACTGTGTCGTCGGGCTCGTGCCGAGCAGCAGCTCCTGCCGATCCGCAGGATTCGAATCTGCAGTGGTCTTCGGCGCGACGTACTCGTCGGTCTTCGGTGGATCGGGACGCTGGAAATTCGGGCCGACCGTGCAGGCGGCGAGCGCGGTAGCGATGACAGCGAGAGTCAGAAGTTTCGGTGACGGATTCATCGGAAGCTCGAATGCGATCTCGGGGCCTACTCGGCGATGGCGTGTTGCGCGGCCGGCGCCGCGGAGCGAGGTGCACGCAGCAGTGCGACGAGCGGGATCGCGATGACGGTCAGGATCAACATCAACTTGAAGTCATTGTTGTACGCAATCATCGCCGCCTGCTGTGTCACCGCCGCGTTGAGGCCAGCGAGCTGATCGACCGCTGGCGTGCCGGGATGAAGTGGAGTCAGGCCATCGCCGAAGGGCGTCACGTGCTCGGCGAGGCGCGAGTGCATGATCTGCGTGTTGCGCACGAGCAGCGTCGTCACGGCCGAGATGCCGATGCTCGAACCGAGGTTGCGCATGAGGCTGAAGAATGCGGTGCCTTCGTTGCGCAGGTGCGGTGCCAGTGTCGAGAACGCGATCGTCGACAGGGGTGCGAACACGCAACCGGTGCCGATACCCTGCAGCAGACCGGACCAGACGATCTCGTTGGTATCCATCTGCAGATAAAAATTGGTCATCCACCAGAGCGACACGGCGGTCAGCGAAAGGCCGATTGCCATGACATAGCGGGCGTCGATGCGAGTGCCGAGACGACCGACGATGATCATCGCGATCAGCGTGCCGATGCCGCGCGGCGCGGTAACGAGGCCGGTCAGCACGACCGGGTAGCCGAGCAGGCTCTGCAGGAGCGGCGGCAGCAGCGCCAGCGTCGCAAACAACACGACGCCGATGAGGAAGATGAACAGATTGCCGGTGAGGAAGTTGCGATCCTTGAACAACGCAGGCGCGATGAACGGAGCTTTGCGCGTCGTGAGCACGTGAACCACGAAGAGATACACCGAGAGGGCGCACACGCCAGCCTCGATCCACGTCTCGATGTTGCTGAACCAGTCGTTCGACTGGCCGCGATCGAGCATCAGCTGCAGGCTGCCGACTGCCAAGGCCAGCGTCGCAAAGCCGAAGAAGTCGAAGCGCGAGGCCCGCCGTATCGTCTCCTTCATGAACGTGAGCACGCCGATAAAGCTGACAATGCCGAACGGCACGTTGATGTAGAAAACCCAGCGCCAGCTGTACTGCTCGGTCAGCCAGCCGCCGAGCGCGGGGCCGAGAATCGGGCCGATGGTGACGCCCATCACCCACACGGTCATCGCGCGGCCGTGGCGCTCCGGCGGATTGATGTCGAGCAGCGTTGCCTGTGACATCGGAATCAGCGCCGCCCCGCACAGTCCCTGCGCGAGACGCGCGAGCACGATCTGCGGCAACGACTGTGCGAGGCCGCACAGCGCCGACGCGACGGTGAAGCCGAGGATGGAGTAGAGAAAGATCTTGCGGCGACCGAAACGGCCGGCGAGCCAACCCGTCAGCGGGGTCATGATCGCCGCGGCGACGATATACGAGGTCAGCACCCACGACATCTGATCCTGGGTCGCCGACAGCGTGCCTTGAATGCGCGGCAGCGCGACGTTCGCGATCGTGTTGTCGAGCGCTTGCATGATCGAGGCGAGCATCACGGAAAGCGTGATGAGACCTCGATGCGGCACGTCGCGCGCCGCAGATGGGACGGTTGCGGGCACTGCGCTCATCGACTCGCGGCGACGGATTGGGACTCGGCGGGTTCGTCGGTGAGCTGCTCGTTCGCGCCAAACAGACGGCGCTGCTGACGCGTGTCGACGTTCACGTTAGCCGACAGTCCGGCGTGCAGCGGATACGCCGGGTCGAGATCTTCGAGCTCGATGCGTACCGGCAGGCGTTGCACCACCTTCACCCAATTGCCGGTCGCGTTCTCGGCCGGGAGCATCGAGAACTGCGAGCCCGTGCCCGGGCTCACGCTAGCGACCTTGCCCTTGAATGTCCTGCCGGGATAGCTGTCGATCTTGATGCTTGCTGCCTGGCCTGCGCGCACGTGACCGAGCTGGTCTTCCTTGAAGTTCGCTTCCAGCCAGACGTCATGCGTCGAGACGAGCGCGAAGACCGGCGTCGAAGCTGCCACGTAATTGCCGACCTGCAACTGCTCGACGCGTGTCACAACGCCATCGCTCGGCGCAGTGATCGTCGTATAGGAAAGATTGAGGCGGGCGCGATCGAGCGCCGCTTGCGCCTGCAGTACGGCAGGATGCTTCGCCGGCTCGATCCGCGGATTGCCGCCCAACTGCGCGACCACGCCAGTGATCTCGTGCTGAACACCGGCGAGGCGCGAGCGGGCTTCATCGAGCGCATGAGTTGCGCGATCGACCTGAGCTTGCGATGCGATGCCCGAAGCGATCAGTCGCTTCTGCCGATCTAGCTCGCTTTGCTGGAACGCGAGCGTCTCTTGTGCGGAAGCGAGATCAGCCTGACGCTGCAGATACGTCGCCTTGAGCGATTCGACCTGGAGCATGGCGGTGGCGAGTTGCGCTTGCGCTTCCTCGACGTAAATGCGGAACGGCGCGTCATCGAGCCGATAGAGCAGGTCGCCGCGCCGCACGGTCTGGTTATCATGGACGGCGAGTTCGACGACTCGTCCGGGCACGTTTGCACTGATCGCCGTGCGTGCGGCCATGACGTAGGCGTCGTCGGTTTTCTCGTAGCGGCCGCCACTCATATAGAAGTAGATGGCCAGCGCCAGCACGACTACGGGGCCAGCGATGAGCAGCGGCAGGCGAGCGCGCTGCCAGCGATTCGGGGGCGTCTCGTCGACGGGAGCGGCGGGATCGGGTGTGGACATTGGTGCGGACTCTGATCAGCGGGCAGCGACGCGTGCGCGCCGGCGTGAGGCGACTGGGTTCTGCTGGGCATCGGCCTGAGTTGCAGCCTCGAGGCCGCAGGCGTTCTCGTGCGCATGCTGCAGCACTTTCAGGAATGCTTCGCGGTCGGCCTTGCCGACGCCGGCGAAGATTTCGTTACGCGTGACCTCGCTGATGCGATCGATCTCATCGAGGATCGGCGCGGCCTTACGCGTGAGATACAGGCGCCGGGCGCGACGGTCGGCGGGGTGCGGGCGGCGTTCGAGCAGCTTGTCCGCCTCCATCCGATCGAGGATGCGGACCATCATCATCGGCTCGACGTCGGTGAGCTCGCACAGGCGCACCTGGCTGGCGCCTTCGTTCTTCGACAGGTGCAGCAGGACTTTGCACTGCATGAGCGTGAGGGAAACCTCCGCTGCGTGGCGCTCGAAGCGCGCAACGTAGCGGCGGCTCACGTCCTTCAGCAGGTAGCCGACGTTCTTGAAGAGATCCACGGGCAGGCGCCTCCGGCGGGCAGGTAACGCCGGAGATAGTAACAGAAGTTACGATAGCGCGTGATGCTTTTATCGCGATTGGTAGCTGATCGCTTCGTTACGAAACAGCAATGCGAACAGGACCAGGATCAGCGCCGCGAACCCGGCCGGGTAGATCCAGATCTGGAACCAGTCGTGGTGACCGTTGACGTTGAAGCGGTCGGCAATCGCACCGGCCGCCGAGAAGCCGACCAGCATGCCGACTCCATAAGTAGCTAGCGTGATCATGCCCTGGGCAGCACTGCGGTAGTGCACGCCGGCCTTCGAGTCCGTGTAAATCTGGCCCGAGACGAAGAAGAAGTCGTAGCAGATGCCGTGCAGTGCGATGCCGATGATCAGCAGCGTCGCAATGTTGGCGGGCCCGCCATAAGCGAACAGTGCGTAGCGCACGGCCCAGGCCAGCATGCCGACCAGCAGCGTCTTCTTGATGCCGAAGCGCAGCAGGAACACCGGCAGCAGCAGCATGAAGCCGACCTCCGACATCTGACCGATCGTCAGCTTGCCCGTGGCATTGCTGGTGCCGATCTCGGTCAGGAACGGGCTGGCGTTCTGATAGTAGAAGGCGAGGGGAATGCAGATCAGCACCGACGAGAGGAAGAACACCGCGAAGTTCCGGTCGCGCAGCAGCTTGAGCGCGTCCAGTCCAAGGGCTGCGCGCAGCGAAAAGCCGCCGGCGCCGGTATCCATCGGCGGCGTAGCCGGCAAAGTGAGGCTGAAGATCGCCAGCAGCAGCGACATCACTGAGCCCATCATGAAGGTGTTGCGCAGCGCGCCGCCTGCGACTGCCTCTTGCGAGTCCCAGTGGAACACGAAACTGATCACGAGGCCGGCGACGATCCAGCCGATCGTGCCCCAGACGCGCACCAGCGAGAACTGTCGCGAAGGATCCGTGAGCTGCCGGAACGAGATCGAGTTCACCAGGGCCAGCGTTGGCATGTACGCAATCATGTACGCGAGGACGTACGGGTAGAACTGCGTGAAGTCCTGCGCCCGGAACATCTGATACATCAGCACCGCGCCGACCAGGTGCAGCACGGCCAGGATGCGCTCGGCGTTGAAATAGCGGTCGGCGATCAGGCCGATGATGAACGGCGCGATGATCGCGCCCCAGGATTGCGTGGAGAAAGCCAGGCCGGTCTGGGCGCCGGTCGCCTGAAAGTTGGCCGCCAGGAACGTGCCCAGCGTGACGAACCAGCAGCCCCAGATGAAGAACTGCAGGAACATCATCACGCTCAGCCGCGCGGTAATCGCTCGCATCGTCGCCTCCCGGTCGGTTTGGTCTTTTCGTTTGCGGACGGGCCGCCAATGTAGCGCAGCTTTCGGGCAAAGTCGTGCCGCCTGAAGGAACTGCCGAACCCGGACTTTTCAGCACCGGGGCTGCGCGAGCACAATGCGTCGCATGGCCGCGCTCCTCACCGACCACGAGATCACCGAGCGAGTTCTCTCGCACATCGCCAATCGCAGCACGGATGCCGGCGAGGAACTGTGGCGCGAGCCGGTCGAAAACTATCGCTCGAAGCAGCGCTTCGACGCCGAGATCCAGCGGGTGCTGCGTCGTTCGTACACTGCGTTCTGTCCGTCGGCGGCGCTGCCCGAGCCGGGATCGTTCATCTCGCGCGACGCGGCCGGAACGCCGATCGTCGCCGTGCGCGGCCGCGACGGTGTGATCCGAGCGTTTCAGAACGTGTGCCGCCATCGCGGCATGCGTATCGCGGCGGATAGCGGTTGTGTGAATGCATTCGTCTGTCCGTATCACGGCTGGACCTACGAGCTCGACGGCAGGCTGCGGCACATTCCGCATGCGGAAGGATTTCCGGGACTCGACAAGAGCCATCACGGTCTCGCGCCGCTGCACGTCGTGGAGCGATTGGGCCTGGTGTTCATTTCGCAGGCGCCGAGCGCGCCGCAGTTCGAGCTTGCCGGCATTCCAGAGTTGGCGGGCAAGGACCAGAAGCTATACGCGACCAGCGAGCGCGTGACCGCGGCGAACTGGAAGATCGTGCTCGAAGGCTTCCTCGAGGGTTACCACATCCGCGCGACTCATCCGGAAAGCTTCTTCCCGTATGGCTTCGACAACCTCAACGTGGTCGAGCACATCGGTCCGCACAGCCGCGTGACGTTCCCGTTCCGCCGCATCGAGAAGCTCGCCGCTGTGCCGCCGAGCGAGCGCCGCGTCACGGGCTTCGTCACGTTCGTCTATCACCTGTTCCCCAACGCGCTCGTCACGGTGCTCTCGAATCACACCAACCTGCTGGTGCTCGAGCCGCTGGGCGTCGATCGCACCAACGTCGTCGCGTATTCGTGGACCAACCGCACCGTCGACGATCCCGAAGCGATGGAGGCCGCGACCCGCGACTCGGCTTTCACCGAGACCGGTGCCAGCGAGGACCGCGCCATCGTCAGCGCGATTCAGCGGGGCGTTGGCAGCAATGCCAACGAGAGTTTCATCTTCGGGCGCTATGAAAGCGCGATCGTGCATCTGCATCGCACGCTCGATGCTGCGCTGACAGCGTAAGCAGTACCTCCAATGTGACGATCACGTCGCGAAACCCGCGGTCGAGCAGCCGTACGGCCTTGTATAGTAAATATACTATTAGTATAGTGATATCACTATGACGGCCATGAACGACGTATTGACCATCCAGGCATTGCGCAGCGACGTCGCCTTGCAGATCTCTCGATTCATGGAGAGGGAGAAGCTGAGCCAGGCTGCGGCGGCGAAGCTGCTGCGGATACCCCAGCCTACGCTCAGCAAGGTCGCGAACGGCCGGGTGTCGGACCTGTCGCTCGAGCTGCTGATTCGGATTGCGGTTCGGGCGGGCCTGCTGTTGGTGCTGCAGATTGGAGCTGTGCCGGAAGAGGCGGGCTCGTTTGTAAGCGGCACTGCGCCGCCTGCTCGTCAGGGTCAGCGATCCAAGCTTGCCGACGACGCACGCGACGAACTGCTGGCGGCAACGCGGGAAATGACGCCCGAGCAACGTCTGCTGGCGCACGTCAAACATAGCGAGCTGGTCGCCAAGCTGCATCGTGCGGGGAGGCGAGCGCGATGAAGGCGCGCGGGCCCGGGCAATCGCCCTTGTTGCTGCTGGATGTCGCTGCAGTAATCGACAAGCAGGGGATCGACTACGTAGTCATCGGCGCCATGGCCGCTGCGGTCTACGGCCCCGTCCGTGCAACGATGGATGCTGATGCGCTCGTTTCGGTTGGCTTGACGAAGCTCAAGCAGCTCCAGGGAGCACTCAAGCGAGCTGGACTGAGCGCTGAGCTGCGGCAAGGCGACGACGAAGACCCGATACGAGCCTTGTTGGCCGTCACGGACAAACACCGCAATCGGGTCGACATCCTGGCGGGGCTTCGCGGCCTCGACTCGAACGCCTTCGCGCGAGCGATCGAGGTGCCGCTCTACGGCAACCCTCTGCGTATCGTCGGCCGCGAGGATTTCATCGCAATGAAGTGCTTCGCCGGCAGTCAGAAGGACATCGCCGACGCACGCGACGTGCTGAAGGCAGCGACGGAACCGATCGATATCGACCTCTTGAGACGACTGAGCATGCGCTTCGGAAGGTCGGCAGCGGACGCGCTCGATCAACTGTTGAAATCTGAATAGTCCTTAATGTCTGCACCCGGCCTCTTCTAACGTTCCTAGCAGTGATGGCGAGCTTCGTCATCTCTACAAGGAGCCTTGGATGAGTGCCCCCGCCCGCGTAGCGCTCGTAACCGGCGGCAGCCGGGGTCTGGGTCGCAGCACAGTGCTCAGCCTGGCGAAACGCGGCGTCCATTCGATCTTCACGTATAACTCGAATCGCGCCGAGGCCGACAAGGTCGTCGCGCTGGTTGGCGAAGCCGGCGCGCAAGCGGTTGCACTTCAGCTCGATACCGGCAAGATCCCGGCGTTCGACGACTTCGTGGTGCGCGTACGTGACGCGTTGCATCGGCTGAGCGTTCAGCGCTTCGACTATCTCGTCAACAACGCCGGTACCTCGCATCACAACGCATTCGAGAAGACCACCGAAGCGGAGCTCGACGCTCTCTATAACGTGCACTTCAAGGGCGTCTTCTTCCTGACGCAGAAGCTGCTGCCGCTGCTCAACGACGGCGGGCGAATCGTCAATCTCTCCTCGGGGCTGACTCGCATCTCGATTCCGGGTAGCGCGTCATATGCCTCCATGAAGGGCGCGGTGGAAGTTCTGACGCGCTATCTCGCGAAGGAACTCGGCCCCCGCCGCATCGCCGTGAACACCGTGGCGCCAGGCGCCATCGCGACGGATTTCAGCGGCGGCATGGTCCGTGACAATCCGGAGCTCAACCGGCGCATCGCCAGCGAAACGGCGCTCGGCCGCGTCGGTGTGCCCGAAGACATCGGTCCGATGATCGCCGCGCTGCTCTCGGACGACGATCGCTGGATCAACGCGCAGCGCATCGAAGTCTCGGGCGGCCTGGCGCTCTGATTCTATCCTCCAACGTTGCGAGATCTGCCAATGAAACTTCGAACGATCGATCTCACCTCGCTCTTGCTCGCTCTCGCGACGCTGACAGTTGCAGCGGGATGCGGTCCACGCGCGACGACTGCGGAAGCGAACACTCCGGCACCGGCGCCAGCGCCGATTGCAACGCATCTCAAGCCAGTTACCGGCATCCAGGACATCATGGCCACGATGATCGATCCCGCGGCCGATCATCTGTGGGAATCGGTGGCCACGGTCGCGAACGAGAAGGGCGTCGAAGAAAAGCGTCCGAAGACCGACGAGGACTGGAAGGTCGTGCGCGGCCAGGCGGTGATACTGGCCGAGGCGGCGAATCTGCTCATGCTGGAAGGGCGTCCGGTCGCGAAGGAGGGCGCGATCCTGGAAGATCACGGCGTGCCCGGCAATCTCACTGCAGCAGAGTCGGAGCAGGCGATCGCTGCGGACCGCGCATCGTTCGTCGGGTTCGCCGAAGCGCTGCGTGAAGTCGGTGTGCAAATGCTGACCGCGGCGGATCGCAAGGACACGCAGGCCTTGTTCGACGCCGGCTATCCGCTCGACGAGGTCTGTGAGAACTGCCACCTCAAATTCTGGTATCCGGGCGCCAAGGCCCTGGAAGCACAGCAGAAGGCGCTGCGAGCAAATCAATGACTTAGCCTCCTCGCCGATAAAAATGTCGACACGAGAGGCGCCGCCGCGTTGGCGGTGTTGGGGCACTCCTTGCGGAGTGCTATCTTGCGTCGACATCGCCTGCAAGCAGACCGCGCTCACTGCGGCACCTTGAAGATCGGCAGGCGTTGCGAGGAGGGGGAGTGTTTGCAGGCCGAGCCGCTACGGTCGGTGCTCTGCTGTTATTCATTGCTTCGATCGCCGCGCACGGCGCGCCGGCGCCCGGGGAAAAAGTCCGTTTCGACATTCCGCGCCAGCCGCTGAGCAGCGCGCTGCACGAATTCTCGCGTCAATCGGGCCATCAGCTGCTCTATCCATCGGAGATCGTGCAGAAGGATCTGCTGCGCGCGCTGTTTGGCTACTACACCGTCGAAGAGGGCCTCGCGCATCTGCTGCAGGACAGTGGTCTTGAGTTCGTGATCGACGGCGAGGGCAGCGTCGCTTTGCGTCGCGAACGACTGGCGCTGCTGCCCGCGCCGCCGCCAGTCGCGCCGCCGCCAGAACAGTCGGCTGCGGGAGCGATCGACACCAGCGATGTCGCCATCGCGGAAGTCATCGTGCAGGCGCGGCGGCGCGACGAGAATCTGCAGCAGGTGCCAGTCGCGGTGACTGCACTCGACAGCGATGAGATCGAGGTGCGCAGCATCCAGAACACCGAGGACCTGAATGCCCGCGTGCCAGGCGTCGCGGTGAACGGCGGCAACTTCTTCGGTCGCGCGACTGGCGCGTTTCGTGTGCGTGGAATTCCAGGCGTGGCGTTCTACGTCGACGGAGTCGTGCGCAGCTCCGCGGAAGGATTGCTGATGAACATCGTCGACGCCGAGCGCGTCGAAGTGCTGCGCGGCCCGCAGGGCACGACGTTCGGCAAGAACGCCATCGGCGGCGCGGTTCAGTACCTGACGCAGCGCCCGCGAGACCAGATGACTGCGAACTTCAAGACGACACTGGGCTCGCAGAGTCGTAAGGATCTCATTGCGACGCTCGACCTGCCGCTCGGTGACACGCTCTTCAGCAAAGTTGCCGTCGCAACGCTGAATCGTGACGGGTACATCGAGAACACGCAGACCGGCGCCGCGCTCGGCGATCAGAAGGATCGCGTCGGGCGCTTCGATCTGCTGTGGCGCCCGACCGAGCGCTTCGAAGCGCGCTTCATTGCGGAGTACATCGAGCAGAACAGCAACGGCACGCCCGCGACCGTGTGGGCGTTGAATCCCGTGTGCCCTGGCGACGACGTTCCGCAGAACTTCGTCGGCGGCGTGCCGAACAGCATGTGCATTTACCAGGCGATCGGTGCCGAAGTTTCCAACGAGTGGTTATACGGTGCACGCAAGGAATGGAAGACGGCAGCGAACGCTGGTTCGGGTAACAGCTATGAGTCGCGCGGCGGCACCGTGCAACTCGACTGGCGGCTGAGCGATCGCGTGCAGTTGAAATCCATCACCGGTTACCGCGAGCTCGAAGCCTTTCGCGATCACGACTTCGACGGCACGCCGTTCGTTTTCTATCAGGCCTTTTCCGCTGCGAAGCGCGACGAGAGGAGCCAGGAGTTGCAGCTGATCTACAGCGACGCGCGACTGTCTGGAACGAGCGGACTCTATTACTACGCCGACGATCACTTGGGCACACGTCAGAACTGGGTCGCGAACGAGCTGCGCTTCGAGCCTTTCCTCAGCCTGCGCAATGCACTCGGCGGCGGCTTCGCCAGCTACGTGCCGCCGATCATCAACTCGCTGATGCGCAATCGCAGCGAGGGTTGGGCAGTCTTCTCGGAGTGGGCCTATCGATTGACCGACAAGCTGACGCTGAGCGCGGGCGCGCGCTATAACCACGACAACATCTCGCAGGCGACATACACGCCGGCTTACGTTCTTCCCGAGGAGTGCTGCATGCCGACGCATTCCGCGGGCGCTGCGGGTCCGCCGATCCCCGGCCAGAGCGGTTCGGCAACGTTCACGCAGACTTCGCCGCGCTTCTCCATCCAGTACCAATGGACGCCGGCGATCATGACGTACTACACGTATTCGCAGGGTTTCGGCGCCGGCGGCTTCACGGGCGGCAACGTTCCGTCCCTGCCGAATGGCGGCTTCGGCTCATACGGCCCGGAGACCCTGACGAACCACGAGATCGGCGTGCGCACCGATCTGTTCGGCCGACGTCTGCGCTTGAACGCGAGTGCGTTCTCCGGCGAATACGACGACATCCAGATCACGGAGGAGCTGCAGCAAACGCCCGGCTTCCTGCTCACGACCAACGCCGGCGAAGCGCGCATCAAAGGTCTGGAGCTCGAAGGCGTGCTGACGCCGAACCGGAGTTTCGCGCTCAACTTCAGCGCAAGCTGGCTCGACGCTGCGTACACGAAGATCGGCGGCGCCAGGAATCTGCGCCTGGATACGCCGCTGGCGTACGCGCCAGAGTTTTCTTATGCCGTAGGCGCGCAGTACGAGTGGAGCATTTTCCATGGCGCAACGCTGACCGCCCGCGGCGACTACGTGTGGCAGGACGACGTGTATTCGGCGCCCGACCTCAACACGCGTACGCGTCAGCCTGCATATGGCGTGGCAAACGCGCGGCTCGCGTTCCGCGACGTCAGCGGTCGCTGGGAGGTGTCGCTGACGGGTACCAATGTGACGAATCAGTTCTACCGGTTGAACGGGTTCTTCCTGCCGGCCGACCAGATCGAAACCGGCACGCCCGCCCGGCCGCGGGAGTGGTCGCTTTCGGTGCGTTACGCCACTCACTGAAGGCCGTCGCGTCCGCGACAATTCGTTACAAGTTCGCCGCAAAATTGTCGACAGTCGGCTCGCTGCGCAGTTCTATCTAGTGAGACCCCGAGAGCTCGGGAGGACGCGTGCACCCCTTCGTATTCGACATCGCCCGGCTGAGAGTCGTGTTCGGCCGCGGCACGCGCTCGCGCGTGGTGCAGGAGGTCGAGTCCATCGGTGCCAAGCAGGTGCTCGTCGTCGTCAGTCCGAGTCATGCGCGGACCGCCGCGGTCCTGGCCGATCAGCTCGGCACGCGCTGCGCGGGTATATATGACAAGGTCGCGCAGCACGTGCCTGTGGAAAAAGCTGCAGCCGCCACCTCGCACACGCGCGCGCTCGGGGCGGATGTCTGCGTAGCGATCGGCGGCGGCTCTGCGATCGGCCTCGCAAAGGCGGTCGCGCTCGAGACCGGCATCCCCATCATCGCCATTCCGACGACGTACTCGGGGTCGGAGATGACGTCCATCTGGGGACTCACCGCCAACGGCGTCAAGCGTACGGGCAAGGATCCGAGGGTGCAGGCGCGTGCCGTGATCTACGACTCGGAGCTGTTCACCAGCCTGCCGCCATCGGTCGCGGGTCCGAGCGGCATCAACGCGATGGCGCACGCGGTCGAAGGCCTGTACGCGGAGAACGCGAATCCCATCATGTCGTCGCTGGCGCAGGAAGGCATTGCTGCGCTCGCTCGCGCGCTGCCGGTCGTGTATCGGGATTCGAAGAATCTGGATGCGCAGGATCAGGTGCTCTATGGCGCGTGTTTGTCCGGCATCCTGTTGAACTCGGTGGGCATGTCGCTGCATCACAAGTTGTGTCACGCGCTCGGCGGCGCATTCAACACACCGCACGCCGAGACTCACGCGATCGTCTTGCCGTACGCCGCCGCGTTCAATCTCGAAGCGGCGCCGGATGCCAAGGCGCGCATGACTGCCGTGCTCGGCACGTCCAACGTCGGTGGCGCACTGTATGCGCTCGGTGCGAGCGTCGGTGCGCCGCGCTCGCTGCAAGATCTCGGCCTGAAACCACCCGATCTGGATCGCGTCGCCGAGCTCGCCACTCGCACGCCGTATCCGAACCCTCGCCCAGTGACGCGTGCAGCCGTACGCGAGCTGCTGGAGCAGGCTTATCAAGGAAAGGTACCCAACTCATGACAACGCTGCTCGATCAGGTTCTCGAGGCCTACTGCGACACCAGCGATCCGCGCTGGAATCAGATCGCCGAATCGCTGATTCGCCACCTGCACGAATTCGTCGACGAGGTGAAGCTGACGCCGCAGGAATGGATGACCGCGATTCAATTTCTTACCGAGACCGGGAAGAAGTGCGTCGGGCCGCGCCAGGAGTTCATCCTGCTTTCGGATGTGCTCGGCGTCAGCTCGGCGGTCGATGACATCAGTAACAACGGCACTGGCGGCGTGACTGAGTCGGCACTCCTCGGGCCCTTTTATGCAGAGGGCTCCGTGCCAGTGCAGCGCGGCGCAGACATTGCGTTGGACGGCGAAGGCGAGCGACTCATCGTGCGAGGTCGCGTGCTCGACCGCCGCGGCAAGCCGATTCCCGGCGCACAGCTCGACATCTGGCATACGGCGCGCAATCAGCTCTACGCCGTGCAGGATTCGCGGCAGCCCGCGATGAATTGTCGCGGCAAGCTGCTCGCGGATGCAGACGGTCACTTTGAGTTCCGATCTCGCAAGCCGGTTGCGTATCCCGTGCCCACCGACGGCCCAGTCGGCCAGCTGCTGGGTAAGTCCGGACGCGAGCCGATGCGGCCCGCGCACATTCATTTCATCGTCAGTGCGCCCGGCTACCGCCCGGTGACGACGCAGGTCTTCACGCACGACGACAAGTACATCGATGCCGATGCCGTGTTCGGAGTCAAACCCTCGTTGATGGCCGAGTACCAGCGCAACACCGATCGCGCGTTGAATTGCGATTGGGTGCTGAACTACGACTTCGTGCTCGACCAGGAGCCAGCGTCGCGATGAGTGTGAGACCAAGTGTCCTCGCGCTTTTCGGGCTGTTCCTGATTGCCTGCTCGAACGGCGCATCGCAGCCGCCGGCCGGCCGGCCAGGAGGCGGACCCGGCAGCGGTGGACCTGACGTGGTCGCGGTCGTGACGCAAGCCGTCGCGCAACGGCAACTGCAAGTCGATATCGAAGCGGTCGGCACGGCGCGCGCCAACGAATCCGTCAGCGTTACGTCGAAGACTTCCAACACCGTGACCGCAATCCGCTTCAAGGAAGGTCAGCTGGTCCGGCGCGGCGCGGTGCTCGTCGAGTTCGACCCGGCGCAGGCGCAGGCTGATCTCGCAGCGGCCGAAGCTGCACGAATCGAGAGTCGCGCCAACTACGAGCGGAGCAGGGCGCTTGCGAATACGCAGGTGTTGTCCGCTTCGCAAATGGATCAGATCGAAGCGACGCTGAAGGCGAATGAAGCGCGTGTAGCCGCCGCACAGGCGCGGCTCAACGACACCGTGATCCGCGCTCCGTTCAGCGGTCGCACAGGACTGCGGCGCGTGAGCGTCGGCGGCCTGGTGAGCCCGGGCACGATGATCACGACGCTCGACGACACGTCGCTGATCAAGATCGAGTTCACCGTGCCTCAGGTGCATCAGCACGTACTGCGCGAAGGTCTGGCAGTTTCCGCGCAGGCGTCGGGCCTGCCGGGCCGGACGTTCGAGGGCAAAGTGATCACGGTCGATTCGCGCGTCGATCCAGTCACGCGCGCGATCAGCGTATTGGCGGGCATCGGCAACGACGACGGCATTCTCAAGCCGGGCACGTTCATGGCCGTACGCATGCACAGCTCGCCGACCGCCGCACTGCTGATCCCCGAGGCCGCGATCGTACCGGAGCAAGGGCGCATGTTCGCGTTCGTGGTCGAGGACGGCGTGGCGCTCAAGCGCGAGATCACCATCGGTCGACGCCAACCGGGTGAAGTGGAGGTTGCGAGCGGCCTGGAGCAAGGGCAGCGCGTGATCGTCGAGGGTGCGTTGAAAGTGCGCCACGAAGCGCGCGTTCGCGAGGCCGCCGCGGCTACGCCGCCGTCGAGTTAGTGGCAGGAAGAAGAGATCTTTCTGGAGTAGGCCTCGTGCAGATATCGGAGTTATCGGTTAGACGGCCTGTCTTTGCCACGGTGATCAGCCTGTTGCTGATCATCTTCGGCCTCGTGTCGCTGCAGCGACTGTCGGTGCGCGAGTATCCGGACATCGAGCGCCCGGTGGTGTCGATCACCACGACTTATCGCGGCGCCTCGGCGCAAGTCGTCGAGAACAAGATCACGCAGCCGATCGAGGATCGCATCGCCGGGATCGAAGGCATTCTCAAGATCGAGTCGAGCAGCGAGGACGAGCGTTCCAGCATCAACATCGAGTTCGACATCGATCGCGATCTCGACGGCGCAGCGAACGACGTCCGCGATCGCGTAGCCCGCGTCGGCGCGGTGCTGCCGACAGAGGCGGATCCGCCGGAGATCGCCAAGGCGAACGCCGGCGGCGAAGCGGTCGCGATCCTCAACTTCAGCTCGGACTCGATGTCGCTGCTGGAGATCTCCGACTACGCCGAACGCTACATCGTCGATCGAATCGCGACAGTTCCCGGCGTCGCGCGCGCCTCATTGAGCGGCGCGAGGCGCTACGCGATGCGCATCTGGCTCGACCGCCAGGCGCTCGCGGCCCGCCGCATGACGGTTGCCGATATCGAGGGCGCCCTGCGTCGCGAGAACGTGCAGCTTCCGGCCGGCAGGCTCGAATCGACGACGCGGGAATTCTCGCTCCGCACGGAAGTCGGCCTCGACACGGAGCAGGATTTCCGCGACCTGGTGATCGGCCGCGGCGACGACGGCCATCTTGTGCGTCTCGGCGAAGTGGCCGGTGTGCAACTCGCCGCCGAAAACGAACGCACGATTGCGCGCACCAACGGCCAGCCGGGCGTCGGCGTGTTCGTCGAAGCGCAGTCGAAAGCGAACACGCTGGAAGTCGTGCGCGGCGTGCGCAAGGAAGTCGAGATCCTGCAGAGCGAAGTGCCGAAGGGCGCATCGCTGTACATCAACGTCGACAACGCATTGTCGATCGAAGCTGCGCTCCACGAAGTGATCGTGGCCGTCGCATTCGCCTTCGTGTCCGTGCTGATCGTGATCTACGGCTTCCTCGGCAATCTGCGCGCGACGCTGATTCCTGCAGTCACGATACCGGTCTCGATCATCGCGGCGTTTACGGTCATGTACGCGTTGGGATACTCGATCAACGTGCTGACGCTGCTCGGCCTGGTGCTCGCGATCGGCCTGGTCGTCGACGACGCGATCGTCGTGCTCGAGAACGTGCATCGTCGCACCGAGCTGGGCGAGGCGCCGATGGTGGCCGCAGTCACCGGCACGCGCGAGATCGGCTTTGCCGTAATCGCGACGACCATGGTGCTCGCAGCTGTGTTCGTGCCGATTTCGTTCCTGCCCGGCAACATTGGCCGCTTATTCCGCGAGTTCGGCTTCACGCTCGCTGCGGCCGTACTGTTCTCGGCCTTGGTGGCGCTGACTTTGACACCAATGCTCGCGTCGAAGCTGCCAGCGCAGGCGGCGCACACGGGGCGTTTCGCTGCGGCCATCGACTCCTTCTTCAAGCGTCTCGCCGCTAACTACGAACGTTGGCTCCGCGCACTGATGCGTCGTCCGTGGTTCGTGCTCGCCGGTGTGGCCGCGCTGACGATGGTCGGGGGACTGACGTTCACGTCCATTCCTTCCGAGTTCGCACCAGCCGCCGACGTCGGCCGACTCTTCCTGACGCTGCAAGGTCCCGAAGGCGCCAGCCTCGAATACACCGACAGCTACGCGCGACGCTTCGAGCAGATCGTTGCCGCGGAGAAGGAGAAGAAAGGCGAAATCTCGCGCATGCTGGTTCGCATCCCCGGGATGGGTGGTCCCGCGACGGGCAGCGTCGGCGACGTGAGCTCGTCACGCGCCATCATCATGCTTGAGCCGTGGAGCGAACGTGATCGCTCCGCGCAGGAAATCTCTCGCGAGCTGCTGGCGCAGGCCCGCGCACTTCCCGGCGTTCGAGTCTTCGGCGGCCAACCCGCGAGCCTCGGCCGCGGCGGCTTCGGCCCGCCGGTCCAGGCCGTCATCGGCGGACCGGACTACCAGCAACTCTCGCAGTGGTCGGACAAGCTGCTGCAGCTTGCCGAGCGCAATCCCGGCCTCACCGGCGTCGACACCGACTACCGCGAACGCAAGCCGCAGATTCGCGTGTCGATCAATCGCAACCAGGCGGCGGATCTCGGCATCTCGCTGGAGACCGTCGGCCGCACGCTCGAAACCGTGCTCGGCTCGCGCATCGTGACGACTTATCTCGACCGCGGCCGCGAGTACAACGTCATCCTGCAAGGCCGCGACGACGAGCGGCGCACCGACACCGATCTGACGAACATCTACGTTCGCTCCAATCGCAGCAACGAGCTGATCCCGCTCTCCAACGTCGTCGAGATCGAGGAAGTCGCGGGCGCGATTCGCCTCAACCGCTTCGACCGACTGCGCGCGATCGAGATCTCCGGAAACCTGGCGCCTGGCTACACGATGGGCGAGGCGGTACGCTGGTTCCGCGAGACCGTCGCCAAGGAACTGCCATCCGGCGCGAAGCTGATGTTCGACGGCGAATCGGCCGAGTACACCCGCAGTGGCGGACAGCTCTACTTCACCTTCGCCTTTGCGCTCGCGATCGTGTTCCTGGTGCTCGCGGCGCAGTTCGAGAGCTTCATCATGCCCGCCATCATCATGGTCACCGTGCCGCTCGCGCTGCTCGGTGCCGTGTTCGGGCTCAAGCTGTTCGGCGCGAGCGTCAACATCTTCAGCCAGATCGCGGTGATCATGCTGGTCGGCATCGCCGCCAAGAACGGCGTGCTGATCGTCGAGTTCGCGAATCAACTCCGCGACCGGGGAGTGGAGTATCGGGAGGCAGTGATCCAGGCGGCAGCGACCCGTTTGCGCCCGGTGCTGATGACCAGCCTCTGCACGGCCTTCGGAGCGATCCCCTTCCTGCTGGCACACGGTGCCGGGGCGGAACAGCGCCTGCCGATCGGCATCGTCGTGTTCTGCGGCACGCTGCTGTCTATGTTCCTGACGCTGCTGGCAGTTCCGGCCCTCTACTCGATGGTCGCGGCCAAGGCCCGATCGCCCCAGTACGCGAGCCGGCTGCTCGACCGCCTGATGGGGGCGCCCTCGCAGCCAACGCATTGATTTTTGTCGACAGGGGCGGCTGCGGTCCGTACTTATATATGTAATGGCCGGCAGCTACCTCAATTTGCGATTGGTCCCGAATACCGGGGCCGCCAGGGGTGCAGAACCCTCTATGTCTGCCCGGTCCGACGTGGTTGAGCGTCTGTTCACTGCGCATCGCACGGCGCTGCTGCAGTACCTGACCCGTTTGCTCCATAGCGCCGAGGACGCCGAGGAAATCGTGCAGGAGACTTACATCCGGGTGCTGAAGCTCGACGACCTCAGTCACCTGGACAGCGAGGTCCGCCGCTTCCTGTTCCGGATCGCGACCAACCTGGCGCGCGACCGGTTCCGTCAGCGCAAGGCGCGCGCGCACGACGCGCACGTGCCGTTCGATATGCTGGAGCTCGAAGGCAGCAGCGAGGCGCCGGAAGAGATCGTCGATTGGGACGCGGGCATGGTCGTGCTCAAGCAGGCCCTGCTCGATCTGCCGCCGCGCCACCGGCAGGTGTTCCTGCTGCACGTTACCGAAAACATGAGCTATCGGACGATAGCGAAGCATCTGGGGGTAAGCACGAAAACGGTCGAGCGCGACCTGGCGATGGTGCTGGAGCTCTGTCAGAGCCGGCTGCGCACTATGGAAAGCAAATGAGCGGTATACGAGCCATGAACGGTGGAGAGGACATCCGGGCGATCGAGGCTGCGGCGGCACGCTGGTTCGTGCGGCTGCACGATCATCCCGTCAGCACGCAGACCGAGGCCGAATTCGATGCCTGGCTCGACCAGTCGTCGCAGCATCGCGCGTGTTACATGCGCTGCGAAGTCACGATGGCTTTGGCGCGCGGCCTGGGCGACGAGCCGGCGCTCGAAGCAGATCTCGCGGCGGTCAAGCGCATCGCTGCAGCCGAGGCCGAGCAGGCCGATGCCCGACGCCGCTACGGCGCGGCGCGGCGGGTCTGGATCGGCGCGCTGGCCGCGACGGTGGTGGCGGCGGCCGGCGTGGGTTATTTCCTGACCGGGCGGCCGGTGCACGAGGAATATCGGACCGCGGTCGGCGAGCAGCGCTCGATCACCCTGGCCGACCATTCGATGGTGAACCTCAACACCGACACGGCTTTGGACGTAACGCTGAGCAAGGACCTGCGCCGGGTCGACCTGCACCACGGCGAGGCATTCTTTTCTGTCGCACATGAGCCCTCGCGTGCGTTTGAGGTATGGGCGGCAGGCGGAAAGGTTCGCGCCGTCGGCACGCAGTTCGGCGTCGCCGTCGACCGCGACGATGTCACCGTCTCGGTGCTGGAGGGTATTGTGGTCGTGCAACCGCTTGCCACCGGTACGGGCGCGGCACCGCAGGTCACGGCGAATCAGTCGGTTCGTTACCGCTCCGGCGGGACGATCGGCACGGTCGGCGTGGCGGACGTGAACCGGATCAACGGCTGGCGGGAAGGCAAGCTCGTGTTCGAGCGCGTCCCGTTGGCGGATGCCGTTGCCGAGTACAACCGCTACACCACGCGCAAGGTCGTGTTGCGCTCGGCTGAGATCGGACGGCAGGACGTGAGCGGCACGCTGCGGATCGGCGATGCGCAGGCGCTGATGTTCCTGCTGCGCGAGTCGGTCGGCCTGAACGTGGTGGAACAGGGCGACGTGATTTATGTAGAGGCAAGATGAGCAGCAATTTCCAGACGGTGTTCGGCTCGCTGCGTGACTACACGAAAGGCGAGCTGCAGATCATCGACGACGATCCCAAGAACTACGCGTTCTCGAACGTGTTCGACGTCGCGTCGAAGTCGAAGCCGTACGAGAAAGTCGTCGTCGCCATCAATCTCGGTTACGTGCTCGAAGCGGTGCGCGCCGAGGGCACTTCGCCGTGGTACGCGGCCTCGCACGATGAATTCGCGATCGTCATGGACGGCGACATCGAAGTCGAGCTGCTGAAGCTCGATGCGCCCGACTCGATCGCGCCTGCGAGCAAGCGCGGATCCGTGCTCGCCGGCGAGCGTCCGGCGGGCAAGAAGATGGGCACCGTGCGTTGCAAGCGCGGGCACCAGGCGCTGCTGCCGAAGGGCGCGGCGTATCGCTTCAAGGCGCTCAGCGCCGGCGTCATTCTCATGCAGACAATCGAAGGCGAGCTGTCCGTGCAGAAGTGGCGCGACATCTGCTACACCTGATTCGCCTCCTCAAGAGAAGGTCCAGACATGGTTCAGGCAGCATCTTCCGTTGCAGTGCAGGCTTCGCCTGCCAGCAATCAGACCGGCTATCGCAGCTTCCGCCTCGGCAGCTTCGGCTTCTCGCGCGACGAGTACTTCGTGCACATCGCGTGGCAGGCGAACGGTCAGAAGCTCTCGCACACGATCTCCGCCGACGCGTTTCTGCGCGCGATGATGCGCGACGTGGCGTGGGGCTTCTTCTACGGCTGGGTGAATTTCGATCCGGTCATCGGCACTCGCAACCTGTACGGCAAGGTCGAGTTCTACGCCGGCAAATACCATCCCTCGTACAAGGGCAAAGGCCTCGATCTGTGCGAGACGTTCGACTCGCGCGAGATCATGGCGACGTTCAAGGCGATTCTCGACGACTGGACCAACGAAGGCTTCGATCCGTTCGCCGCGCCGGACGAGACCGGCAAGGGCTGGCTCGGCAAGAAGAACGGCAACAATCGCGCGGCGATCGAGCGTGAGCGTCAGGCGTGCAAGCGCATGCCCGGATTGCCGGGCGATGCCGAGCTGCGCTCGGACAGCAACGGCTATCCCGTGAACCGTGCGTTCGCCGATGTCGCGCAGGATGAGCCGGAGATCAAAGCCGAGCCGGGGTTCGAGGGCCAGCTGCACGCGTTCAATCTGTTCAAGTATCTGTCGCGCTCGGACGTGACGTGGAATCCGTCGGTATCTTCGGTGCTCGAGCGCAGCCTGTGCTGCCCGACGACGGAGGAGTACATCCTGCCGATCAAGCACGGCAACGACCGCGTCGAGTGGTTCGTACAGCTCAGCGACGAGATCGAGTGGGAGATCGAGAACAAGAACACCGGCGCGCCGCGGGCGAAGGTGATCATGAAGCCGGGTGACGTCGCCGCGATGCCGGCGGACATCCGTCACCAGGGTTACTCGAAGAAGCGCTCGATGCTGCTCGTGTGGGAGAACGCGACGCCGGAGTTACCGCAGCTCTACGAGAGCGGCAAGCTGAAGCCTTATCCCGTCGAGTTCTGACATGCGTTTCCAGAACAAGCTTTTCATCGGCGGCGAGTTCGTCGATGCGCTCGATGGCGCGACCATCGAAGTCGTCAATCCGTTCGACGGCTCGATCCTGACGCGTGTAGCCGAGGCGAAGGCCGCTGATGTCGATCGCGCGGTCGACGCTGCTGCGAAGGCCTTTCCAGCCTGGCGTGCGACGCCGGCGATGCAGCGCGGACGCCTGCTCGGCAAGCTGGCGGACGCGATCGAAGCAAACGCCGAAGAACTCGCGCAGATCGAATCGCTGGATACGGGACATCCGATCCGCGATACGCGTGGGCTCGACGTGCCGCGCACTGCGGTGACGTTCCGTTACTTCGCTGGCATGGCCGACAAGGTCCAGGGCAGCGTCGTCCCGGTCGAAGCGGGCTTTCTGAATTACGTGCTGCGCGAGCCGGTCGGCGTCGTCGGGCAGATCGTGCCGTGGAATTTCCCGCTGATGTTCACCAGCTGGAAGATGGGTCCGGCACTCGCCGCGGGCAACACGGTCGTGCTGAAGCCCGCGGAGATCACGCCGCTGTCGACGCTGCGAATCGCCGAGCTGATGGCGGAGGTCGGATTTCCACCCGGCGTCGTCAACATCGTGCCGGGTTATGGGGCGACTGCCGGTCAGCATCTCGCCGAGCATCCGCGCGTGCAGAAGATCGCGTTCACTGGATCTACTGCGGTCGGTCGGCGGATCGTGCAAGCGTCGTCCGGCAACCTCAAGCGCGTGCAGCTCGAGCTTGGCGGCAAGGGCGCGAACATCGTATTCGACGATGCGAACCTCATCCCCGCGATCAACGGCAGCGCGTTCGCGATCTTTCACAATCAAGGTCAGGCGTGCATCGCAGGCTCGCGCTTGCTGCTGCAGCAGGGCATCGCAGATCGTTTCCTGGACGGTTTCCTGCAGCTCGCGCGCTCGATCCGTCTCGGCAATCCGCTCGATGCGTCGACGGAGCTCGGGCCTTTGACGTCGCAGAAGCAGCAGCAGAGCGTGCTCGCGTATTGCGACATTGCGCGCCAGCAGGGCGCTGAGATTCTTACCGGCGGCAAGCAGCCGACGACGGCGGGACTCGAGCAGGGCTTCTTCGTCGAGCCGACGGTCGTGAAAGCCAAGCCGCAGGACCGCGTGTGCCAGGAAGAAGTGTTCGGCCCGTTCGTCTCCGTCACCACGTTCAAGGACGAAGCCGAAGCGATCGAGATCGCGAACTCCACCGAGTACGGCCTCGGCGGCGGTCTGTGGACCACCAATCTGCAGCGCGGCCATCGGATCGCGAATGCGATGCGCTCGGGCATGGTCTGGATCAACACCTACAAGCGCGTCAATCCCGGCTCGCCGTTCGGCGGCGTGGGCAACTCCGGTTACGGGCGCGAGATGGGTTTCGAGGCGATGCACGATTACACCGATGCGAAGTCGGTGTGGGTGAACGTAGACGCGCAGATTCCGCCGCACTATCCGCGCTGATCGTGAGCGATCGCGTGCTGTGCCGCCTCGACGCCGTCCCGGACGGCGATTGCCTGGAGGTCATGCACGGCGGCCGGAGCATCGTCGTAATGCGCAGCGCCCAGCAGGTCTGGGCGTATGCGAACGTCTGCCCGCACTTCTCCCTGCCGCTCAACTCCCAGCCCAACGAGTTCCTGGTCATCGGTGCGCGCCAGGTGATGTGCGCTTATCATTGCGCGATCTACCGGTTCGAGGACGGCGTATGCATCGACGGGCCCGCGGTGGGATTGCGACTCGACGCGCTGCCGATCGAGGTCGTCGACGGCGAAATCAGGTTGCGTGACGCGTGAGTAGCGCCCTCCCAGTCATCTCCACACCAGACAGGGAGGTCGACGTCCGGCGGACGTTCGGCTTCGACAGTCCGTTCGCCGTGCGCGGCTACAGTCGCACGAGCGAGCACGTCCCGCAAATCGACACGGCTTATCGCTTCGATCCCGACACGACGCTGGCGATTCTCGCGGGCTTCAGCTTCGGTCGTAACGTACTGCTGCAGGGGTATCACGGCACCGGCAAGACTTCGCACATCGAGCAGGTCGCCGCGCGGCTGAATTGGCCGTGCGTACGTATCAACCTCGACGGTCACGTCAGCCGCATCGACCTGATCGGCAAGGACGCGATCGTCATCCGCGATGGCAAGCAGGTGACGGAGTTCGTCGAAGGCATGCTGCCGTGGGCGCTGACGCGCAACGTGGCGCTCGTGCTCGACGAGTACGACGCTGGTCGTCCCGATGTGATGTTCGTCTTCCAACGCGTGCTGGAGAGTGACGGCGCGCTGACGTTGATCGATCAAAGCAGAGTATTGCGGCGGCATCCCGCGTTCCGGATGTTCGCGACCGCGAATACCGTGGGCCTGGGCGATGCTACCGGTCTCTACCAGGGCACGCAGCTGCTGAACCAGGGGCAGCTCGATCGCTGGGATATCGTCGCGACCTTGAATTACCTGCAGGCGCCGACCGAAATCGCGATCGTGCTCGGCAAGGCTTCTGCCCTCGACACCGCCGCCGGCCGCGAGACGGTGGGCAAGATGGTTGCGCTCGCCGGGCTGACGCGCACGGCATTCATGGACGGTGAGATCTCAACTGTGATGTCGCCGCGGACCGTAATCTCCTGGGCGCAGAACGCCCGGATCTTCGGCGATGTCCGTCACGCCTTCCGCCTGACGTTCCTGAATCGCTGCGACGAGGCCGAGCGCGCGCTGGTTGCCGAGCTGTATCAGCGCATCTTCGACGAAGAGCTCAATGGCAATCCGGACTGAAAGACTTGCGACGGGTGTGCTGCATGCACTCTCGGGCAAGCGCAACGCAGTCGCGCCAAAGAACTGGGACGACGCTGAGTGGCGTGGGCGGATCGATGCGCGGGCGATGCGCGAGCGTTACAGCGATCCACGCATTCATGCAGAGCTGATCGCTCTGGCTGGCAGCAAGGGCCAGCTCTTCGAGCAGATGGAGCAGGCACGCGTCGAGACACGAGTCCCGCAGATTTGGGGCGGAGTTCGCGCCAATCTCAACGCGTTGCGGCGAGCACATCCTCTCCCGGCTTTACCCGAG